>JADMIO011201683.1_pt1 | contig 70424 bp, 57 predicted proteins | sample 8958161 | NCBI WGS metagenome assembly JADMIO01 (sample SAMN16585339, study PRJNA669376) | soil metagenome | isolation source: Crop rotation soil | place: USA: Cullars Rotation, Alabama | collected 2011 | reverse complement strand
ACAACTTGTCCACGTGGAATTCTAAGCTTAGGATCCCAATGTGCTGGAAAGGCAGTTTTTCCCCGGGACCCAAGACTGGACCCAGGCAACGCCCATCGCCGTGGATCCCTCGCTCACGGTGGATAACGTAAACTTCAACGTCTCGCCGCGCAGCCGGCCGGCGGTTTCCAGTATGCAGACCTACGCGTACCTGGGGGCTGGCGGGCAGGTGCCTGTGGCAGCGCCCTACCTGCCGTCGGGAACGCGCATCTTCCTGGTGTTCTATGCCGACGGAACGGTGGTCAACAATCAAGTAGCCCCTGGCCTCATCATCCGGGCCATCGGAGACGCGGGCCGCGTGGAAAGCGCGACTCTGGCCTATAACGGTTCGGGATCGCTGCGCGTCGTCGTGGACGCGAACGCTGTTTCGGCGACCACGCCGGTGGCGCTGGCAGTAACGCTGAACAACGACCTTTACGTTCTTCCCGCCGGGTTCACCGTGATCCCTGCCGCGCCGCCGGTGATTTCCTCGGTGTCTGGTGACGCCGAAGGGAACCGCAGAGCCACCGTCGCTGGTTCGAATTTGAGCGCCAGCACGCGCATCGTTCTGGACGGAATGCCGGCCAGCCTGCTGCACGTCAACGAGGATGGCTCCCTGCTGGTTGCCGCTCCGCCTGCGCCGGGCGGCCATCAGGCTGCCGTCGAAGCGCTGAACGCGGATGGCCAGACGTCGTTGCAGGCGCGCGGCTCGGCTGCGCCGCCTCAATTCACCTATCCGCCGTCGGGCGTGCCGGCCCTGGTGGTCAGTGCGTCGCCTCTGGTTGCCGGAACCGATGCGATGGTGCAGATCGACGGCGTGAATACAAACTTCATCGACGGGCAAACCTCGGTCGGATTTGGCTCGAGCGATATCACAGTGCAGCGCGCGTGGGTGGTGAACCCGGGACGACTCCTGGTAAACGTCCGAGTCAATGCCCAAGTAACGCCCGGCGTGACGCCGGTCAGCGTGGCGACGGGACTCGAGCTGACGACGCAAGCACCGGCGCTGCAGGTGAATCCGGCGGGTGCCAATCAGCTGACCATCCGGACTCCCATCATTAATCAGGTGACCGGATTGTCCGGAGTTCCAGTCGGTGGATACGCAATCCTTTACGTTCCCGGCACTCCGCAGAACCTGGCGGGCTGGACGCTCACTATCGGCGGCCAGCCGGCGACATTCTTCCTGGGTGGACCGAACGTGATTCTGGCCCAGGTCCCGGCCGGACTGCTAGCAGGCCCGGCGGTGGTGCAGCTGTCGTCGCCGGGTGGAGACTACATTCCGCCAGTGCTCATGCAAGTGGATCCGCCGCCGCCGGTGATTATTTCGGCCGTCAATAGCGCAGGGACATCGATCGATAGCGCCCATGCGGTCTATGCAGGGGACTCGGTCACCTTCGCCGTGGCCGGTTTTGGGAATCTGACGCCCGAAGCGCTGCGGGCGCAGCTTCAGACCAGCGTTGGGGGCGTCCAACAGGCGGCCGCGTCCGTGATTGCCTCCACCGTGCAAGCCGGGGTGTACTTGGTCCAGGTGATCCTCACCGCTGATGTCCCCTATGGTCCGCAAACGCCCGTGACCATGACTTTCGGAACCCGCGTTTCCGCCCCCTATTCCCTCTTCATTCGTACCCATTAGTCACCTTCGCCAATCACGGAAGAGCGCAGGGCTCACACCGCCGTAGGAATATACCCTAGGGCTCGCGCAAAACAGGCAAAGTCGTCGTATGATATAACATCCGGACTTGCTGTGAGCATTAATACCTGCCTTCCCGTGGCGGTGTGCGCAGCCCTTGTGGCTGCAGGTGCAGCTCTGCCCAACCCGACATTTCATAAAGACGTCGAACCCATTTTGCAGAACCGCTGCCAGACCTGTCACCGCGAGGGCGAAGCCGCGCCCATGTCGCTGCTGACTTACCAGGAGGTCCGGCCGTGGGCGAAAGCGATTCGCCAGGCGATTCTGAGCGGCGCTATGCCTCCCTGGTTCGCCGATCCGCACTACGGAAAGTTTTCGAATGATGTGTCGCTGGCGCGCGGCGAGAAGGAGACCCTGGTGGCCTGGGTCAACTCCGGCGCACGCGAGGGCGATCCCGCTGACGCACCCCAACCCCGAGCCTTCACCAGCGGCTGGAATATCCCCAAGCCGGACGCGATCTTCGAGATGCCGGAAGAGTTTAAGGTGCCGGCGTCCGGCGCTGTCAACTATCAATACATCTCCGTGCCGACGCATTTTACCGAAGACAAGTGGGTGGAGATGGCGGAAGTGCGGCCGAGCGACCGGTCCGTGGTGCATCACGCCATCGTGATGGTCGAGGACGGAACCGGGACGCGAGGACAGGAATATCTCGCCGGCTACGCCCCCGGCATGACTCCCCAGATTTGGAAACCCGGTCAGGCGCGGCTGATCAAGGCCGGCGCGACTCTGGTCTTCCAGATGCACTATGCCGCCAAGGGTACGGCTGCGCGGGACCGCACGCGAATCGGATTGGTCTTCGCCAAACAGGCGCCGTCGGAGCGCGTCGCCGCGCTCCAGGTTACGACACCGTGGCTCGCGATTCCCCCTGGGGATCCGGACTATCGCATGGACGCTTCAGCGGTCGTGCGCGAACCAATGCGGCTGGTGGGGATGCGTCCCCATATGCACTTGCGCGGCAAGTCGTTTGTGTTCCGCGCCGTGTATCCCAGCGGAGAGACTGAAACGCTGCTCAACGTTCCTCGCTACGACTTCAATTGGCAGCCCTACTATTACCTGGAAACGCCCAAGCTGCTTCCTCGCGGCACGCGTATCGAATGCACCGCGGTGTTCGACAACTCGCCGAATAATCCTTACAATCCCGATTCGAACGCCACCGTCGTGTGGGGCCCCCAAAGCTGGGACGAAATGATGATCGGCTGGCTGGACGTCGCCGTGGATGCCAAACGGTCCTCCGCGCGCCTGCTGCTGAACGGCGCAGTCGCCGCCGGAGAGTAGCACGGCCCGCAGGTTGTCACACCATCACGACCGCTGTTATCCTACGTGCTAAGTGATGAGCTTCCTCCTTTCGGATCCGTGCCGGATAGCCGGCGCGGGGGCCACCAAGTCTCGAGCCTCATCCTCGAGCGTGTGTTCGCTGGTTACGGTACGCCTGCTGATTAGCTTTGGATAACGCGGGGGGAAATACTCATGCCAAACTGGCTGGCCCGGAAGTCGCTCGACCTGCTGCACGAAGAAGTCGGCGACACAGGCGAGCATAGTCTCAAGCGCACACTGGGAGTCCTCCAGTTGACGGCCCTCGGTGTCGGCGCCATCATCGGGGCGGGGATCTTCGTGATGGCCGGGTTAGGCGCACACTATGCCGGACCCGGGCTGATGCTGTCCTTTGTGGTGTCGGGATTGGGATGCGCTTTCGCCGGCCTGTGCTACGCGGAATTCGCCGCCATGATTCCTCTGGCGGGCAGCGCCTATACCTACGCGTATTTCACTTTGGGGGAAATCTTCGCGTGGATCATCGGCTGGGATCTGACGCTGGAATATGCGATGGGAGCGAGTACCGTATCTTCCGGCTGGTCGAACCATTTCATCGAGCTCCTCGATATCTTCCACATAAAAATGCCGCTGTGGCTGGCCTACGATCATTGGACGGCTGCCCGCACCGCGGAGGCCACCATCGCTCGAGAAATGGCTCAGGCGTCCGACTCGACTCTGGTGCCGGGAACTCAGGCATTCCTCGATCGAGTAGGAGCGATCGTTGCCGCGCATCCTCCTGAATTGGCGCAGCGCGCGCACGATCTGCTGAATGCCCCTACTCTTTTTGGAGTCGAAGTCGGCTTCAATTTGCCGGCATTCTTGATCGCGCTCGTCATCACGGCAGTCCTGGTCATCGGGATCAGAGAGAGCGCGCAGTTTAACGCCGTTATCGTCGTGGTCAAAGTGTCGGTCGTCCTGTTTGTCATCGGCCTGGGTATTGCTTACATCAACAAGAACAATTGGGGGACCGACTGGTCTTCCTTCGCGCCCTTTGGTTTCTCGGGGATCGGCGCCGGAGCGGCTTACATATTCTTCGCCTACATTGGATTCGACGCAGTCTCCACCACCGCACAGGAAGCCAAGAACCCGCAGCGGGACTTGCCAATCGGAATTATTGCTTCTCTCTTGATCTGCACGGTCTTATATATTTCAGTCGCAGCGGTTTTGACCGGCATGGTGCCCTGGCGTGAAGTTAGCATCGAGGCGCCCATCGCGCGTGCATTCCTGGATCGAGGCCTGGTGGGCGCGTCGCACGTGATTACACTGGGTGCGTTGGCTGGTCTCACCAGCGTGATGCTGGTGATGCTGCTCGGCCAGACGCGAGTCCTCTTCTCGATGGCCAAGGACGGGTTGTTGCCCAAGCGATTCTTCGCTGAGGTCCACCCCCGTTTTCGGACGCCTTGGAAGAACACCATGCTGGTGGGATTGCTGGCCGCCATCGTGGGAAGTGTGACCCCCATCGACGACATCGGCAAGATGGTCAACATCGGTACGCTGTTGGCGTTCGTCATCGTGTGTGTCGCCATCCTGGTACTGCGTCGCACCAATCCAGGCCAGCCCCGTCCCTTCCGCACGCCTTGGGTGCCTCTGGTTCCTGTTCTCGGCATTCTGTTCAACGGGTACATGATGTATAAACTCGGATGGATCAACTGGGCCCGGCTGTTCATTTGGCTGGGGATCGGCTTGGTCGTGTATTTTGCGTATGGGCAAAAACACAGCCGCGTACAGAACGCTCTCAGATCGCGGGAGAATACGCCGGTTTGATTCTTCCTGACTGCTGAGCGCTCGCAGCGACTGAGACTCCAGCGCAGTCTGCATCTCCGCTATATTCGGAGGAATGCGCGCAAGCGCCGTCTTCGCCCTGATCGCCGCGATTGTGATCGCCACGCGCCTGTGTCATTCGTCCGTGCTGTGGGCCGATGACACCTTGCCGCTGGCTGCCGCAATGGAAGTCGCGCGGGGCAAAGTCCTGTATCGCGACGTGTGGTTCGACAAGCCTCCCTTAGTCGCGTGGATCTATCTGTTGTGGGGAGCCCGTGCTGGCATCCTGCTGCGGATGGCGGGCGCGGCGTATGTGATAGGCGTCGCGGCGGCGGCCTGGCAATTCGCACGCTCAAAGTGGACCGGCCGCGAAGGGTTGTTCGCCGCAGCATTCGCGGCGTTTTTTCTAACGTTCGGATTGCCGTCGGCGGTGATCCCTCTCGCCTCCGACATGCTGCTGGTCTTGCCGCATTTGATCGCTGTTTATTTTGCCTGGCGAGGGCGAGCGTTCCTAGCCGGCGTCGCCGCGGGAATCGGGCTACTCTGCAGTTCGAAGGCTGTGTTTGTGTTGGCGGCCTGTGGATTATTCATGTTTTTCGACAAGACCCGTGTGGGGCGATGGCGCAACGTGCCTTTGTTGCTAGGTGGTTTTGCGACGCCGCAACTCGCCGCACTCGCATGGATGTGGTCGCAGGGCTCGGCCAGCGAATATTACCGGCAAGCCTGGCAATGGGGAGCCATTTATGCGGCCAACACCTTCGTCGCGCAGCCCGTATTTGAAGGACTGCTGCGAACCTCCAACTGGCTCGGCTTTCAGGTCGCACTTGCTGTGGGCGCAGCGTTCGCATTGTGGCGCGATCGCGAATGGCGTCTCGGCTGGTGGATCTTCATATCGTTTTTTGGCGTGATCTTGGGGCTGCGCTTTTTCCCGCGTTATTACTTTCTGCTGTTGCCTCCGATGATCATCGCGGCTTCCCGCGGCTGGATGCTGCTATTCCAGGAAAGGAATATCCGGCGCTGCGCGACGGTCGCGCTGGCGATCATGCTCGCCGTGCCCCTGATTCGCTTTGCCCCGCGCTACTGGACCCTCGCGACCGGTGGCACTTGGAGCGATCTGGCCATTGACCGTGACAGTCGGGCTGCCGCCCAGCAGCTCCGTGCCCTGGCACAGCCCGGCGACACTCTGTTCGTGTGGGGCTTCCGTCCGGATATCTTTACCGACTCCGGGATTCCCGCCGGCACGCGCTATCTCGAAAGCCAGTCGATTTCCGGAGTATTGGCCGACCGGCAATTCTTCGCCACCGATGCCCTCGCGCCGGATTTCACCGCGCCGAACCGCCGCGAGCTGCTTTCGACGCAGCCGACTTGGATCGTCGACGGCCTGGGGCCTTACAATCCTGCCCTCGCGCTGGCGCGGCAGCCGGAATTCGACGCTTGGCTTGGACAGTATTCAGAAGCCGGGCGGAGCGAGGGATCGATCCTCTACCGCCGCAAATAATCAGCGTAATCTTGCGGCGCACAGCCGTTGTGGCGAAACATGTGGCGTACGCACTCGTGCGTGCCGCGTCGCCACTCTTGGCGACGCCTAGTGACGCCAGAGTGGTTGCACCCGCTAAGGTGTCGAGAAAATCTCGACACGGCACGCAAAGTGCTTGCGCCACGTCTAGGAAGTTGTGGGAAATGCGGGTTAATCAGCGAATTAGACTCACCGTGAACCAGCCGAGGCCCGCGGCCAGCAGGGCCCATCCTCCACCACGGTGAAGCATCGGCGGCATACGGCGAGCTGCCACAGCCAGCACGGCGAGCGAGGCCATCTGGGCGGCCGCGGCTCCCGCAAGATAGGTCCCCGGGAAACCGGCGAAATACAAGCCGTGAAAAATCCCCAGGAAGAACACGATCAGCCAGCGCTGGCCGGCCTTGGGAAGCATCACGATTTCGACCGCAAGGTACGCCACGGTCAATGCCATCGCCGCTTCGAGGAACTTCGGCGAGAGCTGCCAGGGAATGCGGGGAGCCAGCGGCCGGGCGAGCCACTCTCCCGCAAGAAACATGACAATCAGCAGCACGGATTCGCGCCCACTGCGCGCCGCGATCACCAGGCTGATCAGGAACAGCAATCCCGCGGGACTAGTGATCGCTCGCCAGATTCCGCCTCCCAGTTCTTTGAGCAGCAGTTCAGCTTTCGAGGGAGGACGGAAGCGTACTTCGGTGCGAGGGAAGGACTGGTCGAACACCACCTGGTCGCTGTTCGGACCCTGGACAGCGTAGAGCAGGTGCACGTGATTCGGCACGGTGATCTCGGCGAAGGTGCACTCCACCGCCAGCCGGTCGAAGAGGCCTGGGAATTCGTACTCGGCCCGGCAAAGGTAGGTTTCGCCATCTTGTCGACATTGTCCGGAAGTGCGCTGAGCCTGGTCGAAACGGATGTGATCGAGCAGAGCCGTCTCCGGATTGGTCACATGCGCGACTTCATACATGGGCATCCGCAGTTCGTACACCGCGGTCGGGCCATCGACCGTCAACTGCCCCGTGCTGATGCTGAGTACGTGTGCGCTCAGCGGCGATGCCGCCAGCGCAATCCACCACAGCCTAAACCACATGGCGGCGGCGCAGACGCACCACGATCAGTCGCAAGCCTGCGATGACTGGCACGGAAAAGAACATTCCCGGGATCCCGGCCAGTTGCTCGCCCGCCAGCACGCCGAACAGGACTAATAAGGGATGAATCTCGGCGCTCGAACTCATCAGGTGCGGGTTGAGCACGTAGTCCTGGAAGATGCGGTAGACGATCAGGAACACCACGATCCATGCCACGTGCGCGTAGTTGCTGAACAACGCCACCAACACGATGGTCACCGAGGCGATCAAGGGTCCGACGACCGGGATGAATTCGAGCGCCGCCGCAATCCCGCCCAGCAAAACCGGATAGGGCACGCCGGTGACGCCCAGGTAAGCGGTATAGGCGAGAAACGTCGCGACCGATAGGAGTGCCAAGGCGCGCATGTAGCCGGCAAGAAGCAGGTGCAGATCTTTGAAGATATCGCTCACCAGGTGGTGCTGCGCGGCGGGAAAACTCTCGATGATCGCTTCGCGCATGGCTTGACCGTCCTTCAGGAAAAAGAAGCTGAGAATCGGGATCAGGATCACGCTCAGCAAGCTCCCGATACCGGTGAGAATTTGAGTTCCGGCTTTGGTCAAAAGAGGCAGCACGTCCTGGTCGAGTTCCTGGATCCGTTGGCGTACCAGCTCCGTGAGTCTGGGGCGAAAGGGCTCGAGCCAGGAAGGAATCGGCAGTCGGGACAACGGATCCTGGCCGATGGCCGCGGGCAGACGCGTCGCAAGATTCGCGGCTTCGTCGGCGATCCGCCCGCTAAGAGGAATCACGATGGCGGTCAGCGCTCCGATTAGCAAAATGTAGACGATTCCCAGGGCTGCTGTGCGCGAAATTCGGGCCGGGACCGAGCGGCTGACGAATTCGACCACAGGCGACAGGAGCTGTGCGAAGAACAGCGCCAACGCGAACACCACCAGTGTGCTGCGGACGGCGTAGACCACCGCGATCACCGCTACGAACAGAAACAGCGTCCAGGCGACATGCAGCGTTCGGCGATCAAGCCCGAGCATGGCTATTAGGATAGCGGGTGGTTATTGAGGGCGCTGTATAGATTGATAGTTCTGGGATCAGGCGCCCGTCAGCCGACGCCGGTTGGAGGGAACGAAGCTACCATGGCAATAGCGATCGGAGAGCGACCACGTGATAAGGCGCATCAGTGCGTCCTGCGGCGACGGTTGCTGCCGCTGCCATGCGGTTCGATTCTCCCAAGCGCAATTAAGGAGACCATCCTATGACCACCATCACCACGAAAGACGGCGAGCAGATTTACTACAAGGACTGGGGTACGGGACAGCCCGTAGTCTTCAGCCATGGCTGGCCTTTGAGCGCGGACGCTTGGGAAGACCAGATGGTGTACCTTGGCGCTCACGGATACCGCTGTGTCGCGCATGACCGCCGCGGACATGGCCGATCCAGCCAGCCCTGGAATGGCAACGAGATGGATACCTACGCCGACGATCTGGCGACGCTGGTTGAAACACTCGACCTGAGGAACGCGATCCATATCGGACACTCGACCGGCGGCGGAGAGGTCGCGCGCTATATCGGACGCCACGGCACGAAGCGCGTGGCCAAGGCAGTGCTGATCGGTGCCGTGACTCCACTCATGCTCAAGACCGCCGCCAATCCCGGCGGCTTGCCGATGGACGTGTTCGACGGTATCCGCGCTGGCGTCCTCGCCGACCGCTCGCAGTTCTTCAAGGATCTCAGCGGGCCGTTTTACGGGGCGAACCGGCCCAACAGCAAGGTCTCGCAGGGCCTGCGGGACTCGTTCTGGCTCCAGGGAATGCTCGCTGGCCACAAAGGCGTCATCGACTGCATCAAAGCTTTCTCTGAGACGGACTTCACGGAGGATCTAAAGAAATTCGACGTGCCGACGCTGATCCTGCATGGCGACGACGACCAGATCGTGCCGATCGGCGCTTCGGCGCTGCTGTCGTCCAAATTGGTGAAAGGGTCGACGCTGAAAGTTTATCCAGGCGCGCCGCACGGAATGTGCTCGACTCTCAAGGATCAGGTCAACGCGGATCTACTCGCGTTTCTCAACACATAGGGATGGATGTACGGTGGCCCTCCGAGGTGGGCAAGCCCACCTCCTACAGTGGAATTTTCCCTGCGACCTGTAATGGGTCCCCACGTGCCCGATTACCATAGCATTAGTGACCCAGACGCCTGCCGATCACATGCGCTCCCTGGTCGCCAGCCTGCAGGAGCTTGAAGACCAGCTCCGGCGCGGAGGCGGCCCGGCCAAAATCGAAAAGCAGCATCGCGAAGGAAAGCTCACCGCGCGCGAAAGGGTTGCCCGGCTGATAGATGCGGGCACGATGTTCCTCGAAATCGGCCTACTGATCGCGCATGACAAATACGACGGGCAAGCTCCGTCTGCTGGAGTGGTCACCGGACTCGCTACCATTGAAGGCCGGCCATCGGTGATCGTCGCGAACGATGCCACGGTGAAAGCCGGCGCCTGGTGGCCCGAGACGATTCACAAGATTCTGCGCGCGCAGGAGATCGCGATGCGCAACCGGCTTCCCATCGTCTACTTGGTGGACTCGGCGGGTGTAAATCTTCCGTATCAGGACGGAATCTTCCCCGGCCAGTATGGCGCGGCGCGGATTTTCTACTACAACTCGCTGATGCGCCGCAGGCTGCGCGTGCCGCAGATCGCGGCGGTGATGGGGATGTGTATCGCTGGAGGAGCGTATCTGCCGGCGCTATCCGACATCATCATCATGGTGGAGGGGACCAGTTTCATGGGGCTCGGCGGCCCGAATCTGGTGAAGGGCGCCGTCGGTCAGGTGGTGGATGCGGAATCGCTCGGCGGCGCGGCGCTGCATACGCGCACCAGCGGCGTGGCGCACTACTCTGCGAAAGACGATGCCGAGTGCCTGGATCTGATCCGCCTCAAGATTCGTGAACTTCCTGGTCCTGCCGCCGCAGCAGCAACCAAGGGCCATGCTCCATCGAAGCCCGCTGAAGGCTTGTACGATCTGCTGCCCTCGGATCATCGCCTGCCGTACCACATGGAAGAGGTCATCGCGCGGATCGTCGACGCGGAGGATTATCTCGAATTCCAGCCCGGCCACGCACCGGAGATGCTGTGCGCCACGGCGCGTCTCGACGGCCGGCCGATCGGCGTGATCGCCAACCGCCGGGGATTTCTCAAATCGCCGGGTGGCCCGCGCATCGGCGGCATCGTTTACACGGAATCCGCACGCAAGGTGGCGTACTTCGTCGAGGATGCCGAACGCCACGGCCGGCCGCTGCTGTATCTGCAAGACGTCTCTGGATTCATGGTCGGAGTGGATGCTGAAAGTGAAGGAATCATTCGGGCGGGAGCGGAGATGGTGGAGTCCATGGCCTGCGCCACCGTGCCCAAGATCATCCTCACACTTAATCACGCCAGCGGGGCAGGGTACTATGCCATGGCCGCTCAGGGCTTCGATCCGAGCTTCACCTTCGCCTGGCCGACGGCGCGGATCGGCGTCATGGAAGGGGATGCCGCGGTGCAGGCGATTCACGGACCTGAACTGGCGCGTCTCAAGGAGAATGGCCAGCCCGTGCCGGAAGAACTGCAGGCTAGTATTGCCAAGACGGTTTCCGACTACGAGCGCTGGCTCGATTCGCGCTACGCCGCTGCGCGTGGACATGTGGACGCGATCCTGGATCCTCTGGAAACCAGGCGGGTTTTGAGCTTTGCGTTTCGCGCGGCGACGGCCTACGGCCATCGCGAACACTTGCCGATAGAGACGTTATGAAGCTCCGGATTGAACAGGACGGACGGCTGTGCCGGATTGCCCTGACGTCGCCGGAGAACCGAAACATTCTGCGTACTTCAGCCTGTCGGGATCTGCTGCGTGAACTGCACAACGCGGCCAATGACCAAGCCACGGGAGCGATTCTGATCGAGGCTGACGGTCCCGTGTTCTGTGCAGGATTCGAGGGAGATACTGACGCGGAAGAAGAACTGCTTTCCATTGGCGCGAGTATTGCCAAGCCGATTGTAGCCGCGGTGCACGGAGCAGCGATCTCCGGAGGCCTTGGTCTGGCGGCGAACGCCCACGTCGTGGTCGCGGCGCAAGGCACCAGCTTTGGCCTCACGGAGATCCATGAGGGCCGCTGGAGCCAGGCTCTCTTCCAGGCTGTCGCTGCGGCCATGGGAGAGCGGCGTGCGCTGGAGCTCATTCTCACCGGGCGAATCTTTTCGGCTCCGGAAGCACTGGCGTGGGGACTGGCGCACCACCTCGCGCCAGCCTTCGAGCTGGAGGACCGCGCGACTCAGATCGCTACGTCGCTAGCCAACGCAAACGCCGCCGCTGTGCGGTCGGCGCTGGCGGCCAAACGCCGCATTTATCAATAGTCCGGTATCAATGGGTCCGGCGTGAGCAGGTCCGGCCTCCAGGCCGGACGCATTTGAGCTGGCGCATTTGCCGAAATCTCGGTCAGAGTACCTCGTCCGGCCGGGAGGCCGGACCTACCGCCACGCCGGACGAAACCGATTTCCCTGCGGCCCTCGGCTGTAGGCTTTGTTAGACTCGCTGTGAATGCCGCAGATCCTTGATGGGGCCGTCGTCCGTGACCGGATTCTCGCCGATTTGAGACCGCGGATCCAGCGGCTCGTCCGGCCTCCCGGTCTGGCCGTGGTGCTGGTGGGCCATGATCCGGCGTCCGAAATCTACGTTCGCACCAAGACTAGAACTTGCACTGAATTAGGAATCTACAGCGAGAGGTCCGCGCCGCCGGATTCAGTTTCGACCGAAGAACTGCTGGAAGTGATTGCAGACTTGAATCGCCGTCCGGAGATCGACGCGATCCTGGTGCAGATGCCTCTGCCCAAGCAGGTGGACGTGCGGCGCGTGCTGGAAGCGGTCGCTCCAGAAAAGGATGCCGACGGGTTTCATCCCATCAATGTCGGGTATTTGGTCTCGGGCCGGCCCGCGCCGCGCGCCTGCACTCCCGCGGGCATCATGGAAATGCTGCGGCACTACCGCATTCAAACCGAGGGAAGAAATGCAGTGGTCCTTGGCCGCAGCGACATTGTGGGAAAGCCGATGGCGCTCATGCTGCTGCACGCGCACGCCACGGTGACGGTGTGCCATTCGCGCACCGTAAACCTCTCGGAAGAGTGCCGCCGTGCGGATATTCTAGTGGCGGCGATCGGAAAGCCGGCGATGGTGACCAGCGATTTCATCGCTCCGGGCGCCACCGTCATCGATGTGGGGATGAACCGCGTGGCGGATCGTCTGGAAGCGGTGAGGCTCGGCAAGGCGGAAGAGTTCGAACGAAAAGGCTCCGTCCTGGTGGGCGATGTGCATCCGTTGGATGTGGAGCATGCCGCTGCGGCCTACACGCGCGTGCCGGGCGGAGTGGGGCCCCTGACCATCGGCATGCTGATGTCCAACACCGTGATGCTTTCCGAACAGCGCCAGAGCCAACACTAGAATGCTCAGCGTTGGACTCACCGGGGGGCTCGCCAGCGGCAAGAGTTTTGTGGGCCGTACGCTCGCCGATTTGGGCTGCCTGCTGATTCAGGCGGACGAGATTGGCCGTCAGGTTCAGGCCCCCGGCGGCGCCGCCTACGACGGGATCGTGAAGGAGTTCGGCCGCGAAATTCTAAACGCGGACGGGACCATCGACCGCCGCCGGCTCGCCGCGGAAGTGTTCGGGAAGCCGGAGCGGTTGGAGAAACTGAATGCGCTGGTGCATCCTCCGGTTCGAGCCGAGGTCAGGCGGCAAATCGACGCCTATGCGCTCCGCGAGCCGGATGGCATCACTGTAACCGAAGCTGCGATACTAGTGGAGACGGGCAGTTTTCGCGACTATGCCCGGTTGATTGTGGCGGTCTGCAGCCAACAGCAGCAGATCGAGCGGGCCATGGCCCGCGACCATCTCACGCGCGAAGAGGTCATGGAGCGGCTGCGCCGGCAAATGCCTCTCGAGGAGAAGGTGAAGCACGCACACTACGTCATCGATACATCCGGAAGCAAGGAACACACCCTCGCCCAAACGCGGATCGTCTACGACTCGTTGCGGGCATTGACCCTGGGAGCTTGAGTTTATGAGATTTCGAACCCTGTTGATCGCCGCCGCCCTGGTCGGCGGATTCGTGTATCTAACCACAGTGCCGAATTCCTTCCTGCGGCGGACTTTGTCGTCAGGGCCGCTGTGGAGCGAGCCCAGCGTAGCGCGTTCGGCCGGCCTGGGAGCCGATGAGCTGAATAATATCGACGTCTACCGGTCTTCTAAGGACAGCGTGGTGTATATCACCAGCACCGTTTACCAGCGGACGTTCTTCTTTGAACTGGTCCCCTCGCGCGCACTCGGCTCGGGTTTCATCATCAATTCCGACGGGCAGATCCTGACCAATTACCACGTGATCAGCGGCAGTTCGCAGGTGGTCGTGACACTGCCGGATCACAGCCAATACAAGGCTCAGATTCTGGTGCGGGACCAAGCGGACGATCTGGCGGTGATCCGCATCGAACCCAAAAAGAAATTGCCGCACTTGAACCTGGGAGATTCGGATCATTTGCAAGTGGGACAGAAGGTGCTGGCCATCGGCAATCCGTTCGGATTCGACGGCACGCTCACCACCGGTGTCGTCAGCACGCTCGGACGGGACATTCAAGGCGAGAATAATCAGAAACTCGAAGGTATGATCCAGACCGATGCGGCCATCAATTCAGGTAATAGCGGCGGGCCTTTGCTCGATTCGCAGGGCAACGTGATCGGGATCAATACCGCGATCTACGGTCCTGCTGGCGGCAACGTCGGTATCGGATTCGCCACGCCGATCAATCGGGCCAAGGCGATGCTGGATGATTTTCGCGCTGGCCGCAGCTTTGGACGTCCGCGGCTGGGCATCTCGACGGTGTTCGTCGCGGGCGATTTTGCCGAGGCTCTACGTCTGCCGGCGAAGGGTGGATTGCTGATTCAAGAGGTGGCTCGCGGGTCGGCCGCGGCGACGGCCGGCTTGCGCGGCGCCAACAACGTGGTGGTCGTGGGCAATCAGCAGCTGGGTGTGGGAGGCGACTTGATCACCGCCATCGACGGAAAGGCCGTGACGGAACCCGACGCGGTCACGCGGACGCTCGCCGCCAAGAGACCGGGCGACCTCATTACTCTGACGGTCTTCCGGGACGGCCGTTCTCAAGACATCAAGGTCAAGCTGGGCGAAGCGCCCGAAGAACAGTTCTAGTTAGCGCAATCATGCAGGCTGTCTCGAGGAAACTCGCGGAACCGGACTCGTCCGCCGGCGGCAATCCCAGCGGGCAGGGAACCCTTGGCTCTCCAGGCGCTCGCAAGGCCTTGAGCGGATTCTTCATCTCAGGAGTCCTCCTGGCGTTTCCGGGAGCCATTCTTCTTTCCTGGCAACATCATTTGTCTTCGGAGTACGCGACGGTCGGTTTGTATTTTCTCGGGTTGATCGCTGGAGTACTCAGCTCGGTGTGGATGTCGCCACCGCTGCTCGCTCGTAAAGGAATCGGCTGGACGCTTTCCCTGGCATGTGGGATGGCCGCCGCAGGGCTGATCTTTCTGGCTTTTATGTCCCCGCCGGTGTCATTTTGGTGGCGCATCGCGGGGCTGTTGGTGATCGGGGCTTCGGCGGGCCTCCTGCATACGGGTATTTTCCAGGCCATCTCGCCCATGTACCGGCATGACCCTGTAGCAACGGTGAATGTGGCAGGAATCTTCTTCGGACTCGGGTGCCTGGCGGTGGCGCTCCTGATTTCGGCTACGTTCTACTTGTCAACTCCGCTCGGAATCCAGATTGCGATCGCCCTGGTCCCGGCGCTGTTCTGCTGGGGCTATGCCCGCTCGGAATTTCAGCCGCCGACGCCTCAGGCGGCTCCTTCGCGCTCGAGTCTTTCGGGACTGAAGAATCTCAGCGCGCTTCTGCTCAGTTTGCTGCTGTTCTTTCAGTTCGGAAATGAATGGGCGATTGCCGGTTGGCTGCCGTTATATCTCACCCAGCGGTTAGGTATCAGCCCGGCAACGGCCATAAGGCTGCTTGCTCTCTACTGGCTGGCTCTGCTGGTGGGCCGCGTCGTGGCTCAATGGATTCTCCCTCGCGTCCGGCATGCCCGTCTGCTGCTGGGCAGCGTGCTGACTTCGGTGTTCGGCTGCCTGGTGCTGATCGCGACCGACAACCTGTTCGGAGCCACCACCGGCATCTTGATGGTGGGCGCGGGATTCGCGCCGGTCTATCCGCTGGTGGTGGAACGAATCGGCCGCCGCTTTCCTTACTTTCACCCTGGGTTTTACAACGGCATTTTCTCCATCGCCATCGCGGCCGGGCTGGTGGCGCCCTGCCTGCTCGGATTCCTGGCCCCCTCCTGGGGAGTCTGGATTGTCATGGGACTCCCGCTAGCCGGATCGGTTATGGTGTTCTTGCTTCTGCTGCTGATCGGGTTGGAGGCGAGGCTGACCGCGCCGGCGCGGGCCGCTCGGTAAGGCTTCGCAGGAAGTCCTGCCAGCGCCGCTCGGCCATGGCGCGCGAAAAGAATTCTCGCCGCTCGCGTTGCGCGCATAGTACCGCGTCTCTTGCGGAATGGTCGGAAACGATCAGCGCTACAGCTTCTGCCATCACCGGCCATTCCCTGTTGTGGAACAGCACGCCGGCCCCGCCCAGTACTTCCTCCACCGCTCCGCTGTCACAGGCAACAATCGGAACGTCCATTCGCATTGCCTCGACCAGTGGAACTCCGAATCCTTCATGCTCGCTCGGGAACAGCAACGCATCCGCGATCTTGAAATATGCGAGCAGCGCGGCTTGCGGGACCAGCCCGGTCCAAATGACGTCGCTCAAACCGAGCGATGCGATCAACCGCATCAGCCGTTCGCGGTACACTTCCGAGCCCTCCCACGATCCAACCACTACCAGGCGCCAGCGCGGATCCACGAAGCGCTTCAGATAATCCAAAACGAAGAGCGCATCTTCAATCCGCTTGTGGGGGATAATGCGCCCGGCCACCAGGAGGGTCCTCCAGCCGTCACTTCGGTACCGAAGCAGAATGTTCTCGTCCGGCGGAACCTCGTACAGGCGCTCATGCAGAGTGAAGGGGAGCACTTCAATTCTGCGGTATCCCGCCTGCCGGAGATCCTGCGCGCTGAACTCTGAGTGGGCTATGGCCGCCTCGACGTGCGGGGCGTAGGATGCGAGCGCGTCGAGGGCCTGCTCCGATTTCTCCCGGAGAGGGGGATCGAGACCCGCCAGGTATCGCCCTGGAGTGACGTTGTGGTACACCAGAATTTTTCGCAAAGCGGAGCGGAATACCTGCTCGAACACGGGAGATCCGTGAGAGTAGTGAACCAGCAGCAAGTCTTCGGTGTGTCCGTCAAAACTCCTCCAGGTTCGAACCGATGTGCCGGGGAGATCATAGAACTCGGCGGCGTAGATCTGGGAGGCGTTTCCGGCGCCCTGAAAAATCTCCTGCAGCGCGACAATCTCATTGGTCACCGCGGAGAACGGTTCGAGCGAAGGATGAAATTGATGGATGCCGGGAGGATTCAAACCTGCCTGCCCCGATCCCTATCGATTTGATCTTGCCGGATTTGGTCTTCCAAACTCCGAATTCGCGATTCGAGTTGCGCCACCGTGCTTTCGAGCTCGCAGCGGCGCTGGTCCTGGTAGCGCAGCGTTTCGTAGGTGGCCTGGAGGGCGCGCTCCGGAGCACGAATCGCATGCAGCAGCCACCAAAAGAACCGGGCTTGCACACGGATGACTCTCGCGCCAAGTCTTCCGCGGAACGTCGGCTTGGTCACCGGAAGCAAGCCACCGGGTTGCTCGCGCATTTCAAGAAGGGCTTGGCGAAGACCGAAAGCGTCGAACTCGGCTTCCGCGTGGAACTGCTGCGCCAGCTCCTGATAGCGCTCCGCGGCTCCCCCGCCGCGAAGTTCCGCTTGCCTGCGAGCAGCGATTATCAGGTTCTCCGAGAAACCCATGGGTTTATGCTACCGCCTTTGGGCCGAGCGGAGCGTCGCCCGCAGGGTGGTAGTGCGCTAAATGTTGGTTCATCTTGGTGGCGGTCGTGCGAGGATCGGTCGCCATGTCACTCAATACCCCCGTCATCGAATTCGACTCGGGAGACGGTAGATCTTCCAAAGTGTTCAACGAATCGTTTCTTGAGCATCCGTCGCAATCTTAATTCACTCTCGGGATCATCGCCGTCTGCTCGTAATACTTGCCGGGCAAATTCGCTGGCATCCAAACGCTCACTCTTTGCAATCCGCTGGCGATCTTCCGCGGAGATACTGCAAAATCCCCACTCGTTAACCATCAAGTCCAGCAGGTATTCAAGCTCTTTCTCAAGCGACTTCATTCGGTGATCCCAGTCTACGCGGCCTCTAGCAGCTCCCGCACGCTCCACACGTGATCCGCGATCCCCGCAGCCCGCGGGCGTTACGCGAAGCGATTTGTGGACTCTGCAAAAGCTGTTGAACGCGGACCGCGCACGCGACCGGTGCCCGGCGGAGTCAGTTCGTGCGATCCTCGGATTGAGAAACTATGCGTTCGGTTTTCCTGCTGCTCGCGGTGGTGTGCTGCCGGGGCGCGAGTCTGGAACAGCGGATCGATTCCCTGGTCGAGGCCAGCGGTCTCGATACGCGCGCTTCGATCGGCATTCACGTGACCGAGGCATCCAGCGGCAAAGTGCTCTACGGCCGCCATGAAAACCGGCTGCTTCTGCCGGCCTCGAACATGAAACTGTTCACCACGGCGCTGGCGCTGTTGCGCCTGGGACCGGATTACCGGTTCTCGACGCGCGTCCTGCTGGACCCGTCCGGCGATCTGGTTCTGGCGGGCAGCGGCGATCCTTCACTGTCCGGCCGTGCGTATCCCTATCGCAAAGACGCGTCTTCGGCGCCGGCCCTGCAGGCGATTGACGAGTTAGCGGATCAGATCGTCGCCGCTGGAATCCAGCGGATCGACGGTGACGTGGTGGGCGACGACCGACTTTACCCGTGGGCGCCGTATTCGCCCAGTTGGACCCAGGACGACACGCTGTGGGAATACGGGGCTCCGGTCAGCGCGCTCACTGTCGCCGATAACTTCGTCACGTTGTCGGTTCACGCTGGAGCGCGGAGAGGAGATCCGGCGACTCTGACGATACGGCCGGAACTCGAATATTTCACCATCGATAACCGCATCCTCACCACCGCGGCCGGCGGTGAATTCAAACTGCGGATCTCGCGTCTGCCAGGCTCCAGGCAATTACACTTAGCCGGCAGCATCCCCGCTGGTCACGCCGCCGTCAGCGAGGAATTGGCCATCGACGATCCGGCTCTGTTCGCCGCCAGTGCGCTCTACGATGCGCTGACCCGGCGCGGAATCGCGATTCGAGGCCGCGCGGTGGCCCGTCACCGATCCAGCGCGGATGCCTACCAGGAGCCTTCCGGAACTCAAGTGGCTGCCCGGACCTCGCCCCCGCTCAGCGAGCTGCTACAGGTGATCGACAAAGTCAGTCAGAATTTGCACGCCGAGTTGATGCTGCGCGAGGTCGGCCGCGTCAGCCGCGGTTCGGGAACGCGCGAAGCAGGCCTGGAAGAGCTTGCGGCTCTGCTGGCCGAAGAAGGCGCTGCGGTTGACGAAGCACGGCCTGAGGACGGTTCCGGGCTGGCCCGCAACACCGTGGTCACGCCGCGGTTGGTGACTCGGCTCCTGACAAACCTGTATGCCTCAAAATACAAAGATGTTTGGCTTTCCCTCCTGCCGGTGGGAGGAGAAGACGGTACGCTCTCGAATCGGCTATGCTGCGTGTCCGATGGCCTCGGCATTCGCGCCAAGACCGGCAGCCTGAGTCGCGCCCTGACGCTCTCCGGCTACGCGGACAGTAAGTCCAGCGGACGCCTGGCGTTTTCCATCCTGGTGAACGATTTTTCTGCCCCGGCCGGCGAAGTGCGCCAGTGGATTGATAAAATAGCAACAGCTTTATTGGAGTAACAGAGAACTATGCCTATTTTCGAGTATCTGTGCGAAGACTGCGGGAACAAGTTTGAGAAGCTGGTGCGGCGGGCCGATAGCGAAGCGGCCGGCGCGCTCCCGTGTCCGGCTTGCGGTCAGACGCACGTGACCACCCAGTTTTCCACGTTCGCCGCTCACGCCAACGGATCTCCAAAAGAATCCGTAATGCCGTCCTGCGCAGGCGGCATGTGCCGCACACCGGACGTCTGCGGCAGAAATTAGCGTAGTGCCTCGCAAATAGCGAATTTTCGTTGCGGCTGTAGGGCGGCCTTTAGGCGGCGCTTGGCTTTAGCCAAGCCTGCTGATGGAGCGTGACTAAAGTCCCGCGCCGGCTATCCGGAACGGATCCGCAAACCGGAAAGCCCGCCCTCCACGGCGTACCGGGCGACTCGAGAGATAAGTGGTGGTTTTTGCGACTCACCACACCACACTAGGACTCCTTTAGAGCCCGCTCGATCAACTCCGCCAGCATTTTCGGCAAAAACGGTTTCTGCAGAAACAGAATTTTCCGATCCGCGGGCTCATGGGGATAACCGCTGGAGATGATGGCCTTGACCGTTGGGTTACGTTCCAGCATTCGCTCCAGCATCTGCTCGCCGTTCATTCCGGGAAGCGTAAGGTCGGTTAACACCAGCGCGAATTGCTCGGGTGCGGCTTCGAATCGCGCCAGCGCTGCTTCGGGAGTGGTGAAGGCCTCCACCTCGTAGCCCAGGCGCTCGAGATATTTCTTGAGCAGCTCGGCCAGAGGCGCCTCGTCGTCCACCAGCAACAGGCGGGCGACTCTCATAAAATTACCAAAGCGATAACGGAATTGCGCCGGGACTGAATGCCAACCCGATGCTTGCGCGGCTCCCCGTGCGCGCGTAACCCCCTGAATCGATCTCCTGGTGCCGCGCGTCGTATCGCAGCGATAAGTAGGTGGACCCCTTGATCCGATAGGTCAAACCTGCCCCTCCATTGACCGTGCGATAGATCGCCGTGCTGGCTCCGGTACTCGATCCCAGGTCCGCCAGCGAACCATAGCCCGCGCCAGCCGAAACAGCAAATTTTCGAAATCCAGTGTAGCTGAGGTTGGCGGACAGGCCTTCGGAGCGGGAGGTGAGATAAACTCCGTTGCCGGGAGATATCGACCTTGTATAGTTAACACTGAATTGGGCGGTCTGAAACTGGCGCGTCAGCGTAACGCTTCCGCTGGGAAACGTGGACCGATTATAGTAGGGAAAAACTACCGTTGATCGTCCCAGGAGCGCGGCGATCGCTGGATCGAGGCGAAGGACACGCTCTCCTTCTACTTCCGAAATGAAGAAGCCTCCTTGGACCGCGAACGCCCAGCGGCGGCCGAAGTTAGTCGCGAAAAAACCCTCGACCCGGTGAATATATGAGCCGCCAAAAACGTCCGGATAGCCGAAGTGATTGTAATTGTAGGTGACTCCGATGGACCTGTCTCGCGACGTCCGATGCTGCACCGTGCCCCGGAAGTTGTAGCCGTTCATTCCAACCAGCGCCGCTGACTGGCGCCGCAGGAGATACCCCTGACCGCCAATCGTGTAGATCGTGCGCGCGGAGGCGACGATGCTAACGTCAGCACTCGAATTGAAGAAGTAGGAGCGGTTGTCGAACAGGTAAGAAGAGGGCTGCGTGACCACTGCGTCGCTCTGTGCTGTTCCTCCGCCATAGAGATCGGAGGTTCCATAGGCCACTGTCCCTCCGGTTTCGCGAAAGTCAAAGATCAACCGCCTGGATTTCTGGTACGTAAGACCCAGACTGAGGGTTTGGTCCGTTCCGTCGAAGTAGGTACTGGCGTTGTACTTGCGGTAGGCGCCTCGGTAGTCCAACCCCAGCGTAGTGGTTCTCCATTTATGCGCCCCGTAGGCGCCAAGGGCGACCTCCACTCCGTAGAGAGAATTGACGCGGACCAAGTTACCCTTGGAATCCTGGGCTAGAGGCTGCAGATTGTCGTCGTAAACTCCCGAAACATTCGCAAAATAGCGAAGCTCCAGTTGCTGTCCGCCGCGGCTGCCGATCCCCGATGCTCCCCGGTTGACGGGAGCAGGCCCGTTGTCCACCTGCGCTGACATCGTCCAGGCCGACAACCACATGACCGCGATCAAAGAGTTTTTTAAGTTCATGATTTCCGAAGTGTTAACCCAAACAGCCGCAATTACCGAGTCTGACGCCTGCTGGTCGGCCCTGTCAAGCTACGCGGCCTTGGCGAGGCGTCATGGCGGCACTCAAATTTCCAGCCGCGATGTCTAAGCCCGCCGTGGTGTCTAAGGCCGTGGTGTCTAAAGATGATGTGTGGCCGAAAGGATTCGGCGGCTCCCGGCATTCCACTGACGAGAGGTCATGATCCAAATGCTTCGACGCAATCTCCTGCTCCAGACGGTCCTGCTGGATACAATCCTGGTCGCCACGGCATGCGCCGCCGACCTTCCCATTCGCGAAGTGATTCTCTACAAGCACGGCGTGGCGTACTTCGAGCGCGCCGGACAAGTGCAGCCCGGCGAAACGGCTCAGCTCGATTTCAAGGCCATCGATATGGACGACGTCTTGAAGTCGCTGACCATCACCGATCGTAACGGCGGAAAGATCGGCGGCGTGCGCTACGACTCCAGCGAGTCGCTCAGCAAACGGCTGGAGGAGTTTCCCTTTCTGGTCGGCAAGGAATCCTCGCTCGCCGCGTTTCTGGATCAGATGAAAGGCGCGCAACTGGAACTCAGGCTGGGAACCGAAACGGCCTCCGGAACCATCGTTAGCGCGCGCACCATTCCAGGGAGCGACAAAGACCGATCGCCCGAGCGCGAAACCGTGATGCTGTTGATGGACTCCGGCGACTTGCGCACTTTCGATCTGGGCGCGGCCAGCGCGGTCAAGTTCTCTGATCCCAAACTGCAAGCCCTGCTCAAGAGCTACCTCGCCGTCACGATTCAGGCGCGCTCGAAAGATCGCCGCAGTGTATATATCGACTCGATGGGTGCGACGTCCGCGCGGGAGCTGATCGCCAGCTATATGACACCGGCAGCCGTGTGGAAATCGAGTTACCGGCTGATCTTCGGCGCGCAGGGCGATCCCACGCTCGAAGGCTGGGCGATTATCGACAACACCTCCGGCGAGGATTGGACCAACGCCCGGCTGTCGGTGGTCTCCGGCCGCCCGATTTCGTTTATCACGCAGTTGTACGAGCCTCGGTACATGTTCAGGCCGCACGCTGAATTAGCGGAGAACCGGGCGGTCGGGCCGACGGTATATCAAGGCGCGCTGGGCGGCAGCTTGGGCCAGGCCCTCCCTCGGGCGGCTGCGGCGCCAGCTCCGCCAGTGGCACGCCAGGAAGCGAGTTCGAAGGCATTCGCCGACCGCCTGGCTGAGGATTCGTCGGTCGAAGTACGGCGCGACAGCTTCGAATCGACCTTCGCTTCCACCGCCGAGGGGCGTGACGCGGGGGACTTGTTCGAGTACAGCTTCGCGTCGCCCGTCACCGTGAAGAAAGGCGAATCCGCAATGCTGCCGTTTCTGCAGCAGAAACTGGGAGCACGGAAGCTGCTGATCTATTCCGAAAGCAACGGATTGCATCCGATGAACGCCGCCGAAATTACCAACTCCACCGGCAAGACGCTCGATGGGGGTCCCATCACGGTTTATGATGCCAATACCTATGCCGGAGAGGCCCTGGTCGAAACCGTCAAAGCCGGCGACAAACGGCTGATCAGCTACGGAGTCGATCTGGGGACTCGCATCACCACGGCCTGGGATTCCGCCCGTGACGTAGTTCGGGAAATCCATTTTCGCCGTGGCGTGTTGACCACTCGTTCCGCCGTGGAAGAAACGAAGACTTACACCATCAAGAATGTGGATGCGAAGGCCAAGACTCTGATCATCGAGCACGCGCAGCGTCCAGGCTACAAGCTGCTGAACGCCGAGAAGCCGGCCGAGATCACGGCGAACGCCTACCGTTTCGAAGTCAAGCTCGCGCCATCGGCTGAGGCGACCTTCGTGGTGCGCGAAGAGCGGGTCTTCGATCAATCCATGAATGTCAGCAGCCTGACACCCGACGTCCTCGCGACCTTTGTGCAGAACAAGGCTCTGAGTGACACTGCCCGACGGCAACTGGAACAGATCGCCCAGAAGAAGGGTGAGGTTGCCGCCAACGACGCGGCGCTGCGCAACGCCCAAAGCGCCCTGACCAGTCTGGCGCAGGACGAGGGCCGCATTCGCAACAATATTTCCAGCTTGAACAACGTGAGCGGGCAGCAGGATCTGGTTCAGCAATATGCCCGGCAGTTAGCCGCCGCGGAGATCAAACTCGCGGGGTTGCGCGACAACGAAAGCGATCTGCAGCGGAAGAAGACGGCGCTCGAAGCCGAACTCAACTCGCTGCTGGAGAAAGCCGACTTCTAGCTTGGTCATTAGATCCGTTAAGTGGGGCAGGCCTCTGGCCTGCGCCGGACCCCTGTGCTGGTAAGGGCATGGGTCAGGCTCGCGCGCGATACCGTACGATCCAAAGGCCGGCGGAGCGCCGGCCGCAGCCTGGGAGGCTGCCCCACTCTGACTCCTGACTTCTGACTTCTGACTCCTGCCTCCTGCCTCCTGTCTTCTTGCTCAGGGCCGGAAGCCCAGGCTCGTCACGACCATCCCCAGTTTTCGCTGGTCGTTCGGCACCGAGAACGTTTTATCGACAACCAGTGTCACGGTGACCGTCGGCGCGCCCCGGTTAGACGCCCCCGAGGATGGAGGAATCGCCAGAGCGTAGGTGCCCGGAGCCGGGAATGTCTCTTCCGCGGTGACTTGACCGTCCAGCAGGAGCTGCACTTTTCGCGCGGTGGCTTGCGGGGGAATATAGAAAACGGCCCGCAGAGGGAGCGGCTTGGCGGGATTCTTCAATAGGACCATGGTCTGTTCCTCCATCCAGCCGTCGGGGAAAAGGCCGCTCACGATCTGCGCGCGGCCGGCCGGATCACGTGGATCGATCCAGGACAGTTCAATCTGCCGCTCGCTAACCAGACTCGCGCTCAGCCGGTCAATCGGTGCGGTGGAAATGTCAAAGGGCCGAATGCCGCGTCCGGCGGAGGAGTAGGCGGATCGCCCGTCGATGGAGATGAGGCGCAGCGGGATCGACAGGTGGACTTCCTCTTGTTTAAGCGGTGTGAGTGGCGCGGCCACCGGCAGAGGCAGAGCCAGTTCACTGGTCACTACGATTTCGCCGGGCTGCAAAGGTTGGCTCCTCGCCAACTGCAGAGCACCTTCGGATTCGAGATAAAAGCGGAGTCCCCACTCGGCGTTGATCCAGGTACGGTGCTGAGCAACGTCGTTTGCCAGCGTGGCCGCAAAGCTGCGATACGCCTCGGCGTGTTGGTAATTCGCGGCTGCAAGAGCCACGGAGAGCCCCATCTGCAGGACAAAAGCAGCGCCAAGAATCTTCGCGGGCAAAGACCGTGCGGCTAGGATCGCAACCGGCGCAGCCAAGGGCAGCAGGTACCTGGCCGATCCGGCGAAAAACACCACGACCGCACCCGCGAAGAAGATGAGTATCCAAGCTTCGAGAAATCCCGATCGGCCAGCCGAGGCCGGGCGGAAGACCGAAGTAAGCACCAGCACTCCGCAGGCGAGCGAAGCCCAGCACAGCGGATTGGCGTCATAGAAAGCGCCGGCCAATGCGGCCACCGCCGCTGCGATCCAACGCCAGCGCGGGCCGCGGCCAAAAGCGGCGACCACTGCGAGCGGAGAAACGATCCAGCCCAGATGCACGGTCAGCGCGCCTGCGTTCCGCAGTTTTTGCGCCAGTCTCTGCAAATCGTAAGTTTGCAGGTACCCGGCGAGCATCGTCGCAGGCAAGGCGCCGCTGGATAATCGCTCAGAGAGCTGCCAGATTCCGAGAGCCAACGGCGCGGTCAGGATCACTGCCCACACGAATGCCCAACTGAGCATCGAGCGCCGCGGCGGATCCACCCAAATGTTCTCGCGACGCTTCTCAAAGAGATACGCTCCCAGGATCGGCGTAAGCAAGACCGACTGATACGCAGCCAGGGCGGCCAACGCCGACGCGACCGCTGCCCCGGCCAGCATCGCTCTGGAGTTCCGATCCACACCACGCACGAACAGCGCGATGGCAGCCATCCAGAATGCCAGAAACGGCAGATCGGCTTCGAGACTATTGCCGTTGATCACGAATGCGGGAACCGCCAGAAAAAGCAGCGTTGCGAAAAATGGCCGTTCGCAGAATCGCCGCGCCAGCGACCACATGGCGAGCGCAGCGATCAGAGAAAACACGATGTAAGCCAGATGGAATGGGATCTCCCGGACGTCGCCCAGCGCAGCCAGCAGAGCGCCGAGCGCCCAGCCATTCAGCGGAGGATGCGGATGCCCCCGCATATCGACCAGATCACCTTGAAACAGATAAGTGGCGTGGTTGGGATGCCAGGCGTCGATCTGGGCGTGCTCAGCGGCGGACAGGTAATAGACCTCGTCGCCTTGAATCGCCTGGTTGAGAAATGGCAGGCGCAGCAGCACCACGATCACCGCGATCAGCAGGGTGCCTTTCCTGCCGGCGGTCCATCCGCTGGTCCGGACGTCAATCCAGCCTTTGGTCTCGCGCTGAGAAGGTGAAGGCTGCGTTACCACTTGACCGGAACGCCAGGTTCCAGCGGCCACACTTCAGTGCCGGGCAAGTCGCGAATGAGTTCGGACAGTTGCTCGGGCCGCCCGGTGAGCGGCGGGAAAGTTCCGAAGTGGAGAGGGATCACTTTCTTCACGCTCAGCATCCGGCAGGCGAGCGCAGCCTCGCGCGGGCTCATGGTGTAAAAGTCGCCGATGGGGAGAAATGCCAGCTCCGGATGATACAAACGCTCGATGAGCTGCATGTCGGAAAAGACGTTGGTATCCCCGGCGCAGTAAATCGCGCGGCGGTCGGGGAGGCGGACGACGTAGCCCGCGGCCTCGCCTCCATAGATGATCTTGCCATCGTCCAGGATGCCGCAGCTATGCACCGCGTGCGTCATGGTGACCGAAATCGGACCCACCGTGACCGTGCCGCCCTTGTTGATCCCGATGGTATTCTGGGCGCCCTTCATCTCCAGCCAGTACGCGGTTTCGTAGATCGCCACGATCGGCGGTGAAAATTTCTTCGCCAAAGCGAGCGCGTCGTGAATATGGTCGAAGTGCCCGTGCGATATCAGCATCACATCCACGCGATCGATAGTGTGCGCGGGCGGATACTTGGGGTTTTGTTGAATCCACGGGTCGACGATGATAACTTCGCCCGAGTCGAGCCGCATCTGGTACGTTCCGTGCCCCAGCCAGGTGATTTCAATCATAACTTTCGATTTTAGTGAATTCGAGCCGAAAGTTGAATACCATCGCCGTAGCTGGCGAAGCCGGGGATGGTCACCGGCAAATGACCCCGGATGGGGATCTCGCCGAACAGAGCCTTCGCCGCGGCGATTTCTGAAGTGGGCGCGATGCTGAACGTCGCCATATATCCCGCCACATTCGGAAAGCTGGCCAGCAGGTAGGGAGTTCCGAGTGACACCAGCACCACTGGTGACGAACCGGCAATCAGCTTGTCGAGGAAGTGTCCCAGGTCGCCCGAGAGCTCGATGCGGTTAGTCGAAGCGGACGCCGTGACAAAGGTTGCGGCGACGATCACGCGGCAGCGCGAGACATCGCCCAGTAGATCGTCGAGTGCGGCCAAGGGCAGCCCGGCATCCAGAACCATGGCTCGCATCTGCGGCGCGCGCTTCCGCGCTTCCTCGACGATGCGCTGTCCGTAAGGCGACTGACGCCCCGCCACCATTGCTACCAGGCAGGACGCATTCGGGTCGGCCAAAGGAATTAAACTCGCCTGATCGCGTACCAGAGTAACCGCATGGTCGGCCACCTGCTGCGCGGTCTCCGCGGCCTCGGGCGACTGGAGCGCGTCGCTGATTTCTTCGAGATTCACCACGGCTTTCTTGGCGGTCAATCCGAGGCGAGCCTTGGCCGCGAGCACGCGCAGGGCACTCTCCTCGATGCGCTTGCGGGTCAGCCGCTTGTCCTCGATGGCGGCGATCACGGCGCGAATGGTCTGCTCCGGATTTGGAGGCATTAGCAGCACATCGGCGCCGGCTTCGAGCGCCCGCACGGAGGCCTGAGTTGCTCCGAACGATGCCGTGACGCCGGCCATATCCATAGCGTCGGTGACCGTGATGCCTTTGAATCCGAGTTCGTCGCGCAGCAGACCGGTCAGCACCTTGGCCGAGAGCGTCGCGGGAATTTCGTCAGGCTCGACGGCCGGCACTGCCATGTGCGCGGTCATGACCGAATCCGCGCCGCGCGAGATGGCCGCACGGAACGGCTTCAGCTCGATCTCATCCATATGGTCCTTGCTCGCACCCAGTTGGGCGAGCCCCAGGTGGCTGTTGATGTCCGTGTCGCCGTGTCCGGGAAAATGCTTCACCGTGACCAGCACCCGATTCTTGGGATCGGAATGCGCGCCTTCGATGTAGGCCGCGACGTGCTCGGAGACTTCGTCCGGATTCTCACTATAGGCGCGGATATTGATGACCGGATTATCGGGATTGTTGTTGACGTCGGAAACCGGCGCCAGCAGCCAGTTGACCCCCAGTGCGCGCGCTTCCTGCGCCGCAATCTTGCCTTCAAATCGCGACGCGGCCACGTCGCGCGCCGCTGCGAAAGCCATGTTGTAGGGGAACAGAGCGGACCCCGCCACTCGCATCGAGGCGCCGCGCTCAAAGTCTGAGGCCACCAGCAGAGGGATCTTCGACATCCTCTGCATCTGGTTGAGGAACACCGCCATCGCATGCGGCTCGGCGTAGCGGACCTGGCCGCGCTCAACTCGATTGGCGACGATCAATCCGCCGATGTGCAAATCCCTGATCCAATGTCGATAGGTCTGGAACTCGCGGGATTTCGAGCTGGGCATCTCGCCGTAGCACACACCGACGATCAACTGGGCGACCAGGTCGCGCAGACTGAGCGACTTCACAACGGCCTGAGCGCTGCGTTCCTCGGCGGTGAGTACAGGTTTCTTGGGCTTGACCGTGGCCGCGGGCGGCGGTTCAGCAGCTGCTGCGAGGCACACCAGGGCGAGGCACACCAATAAGACGAGCGCGCCGCGCAGGAATCGCATGCCCCTAGGATAGCTTGCCGGTCAGGTCTTCAGCGGATCGTCGAAAAGCAACGCGCCGAGGTTTGCTGCGCTTGCTACTACTTTGTAGCCGGGCGAGGCTCGGAAGCCGGCGGCACGATGTCTTTCATCCGTAGAAAAATGACCATGCTGCCGTAAATCTCATTGTTGTGGGCGTAGTTCAGCGTCAATAGGCCCATGCGAAGATTCTTTCTTTGCTGGCCGTTTTCCAAAGTAATGTCGACCATCTGCGTGCCGGATGCATCGGTCAGCGCCGCGTACACCGGATCGCAATACGCGAAGGCATCCGTCGCGGCCTTGATGAACTCAGCTTTCGTGTTCAGCTTCTCCAAATTCCCGGTGTTGGGATTCTTTTCGCCCTTGGCTTGTGAACACCACAGAAAGTTATAGTTCGCGACGTGGCCCACTTGCTGCCCAAACGTCCGAACATCTTGCTGGGTACCAGGATGCATGTTGTAGTTCGCTTCCGGCATCTTCTCGGCGGTTCGCAGGATATTGTTCTTGTTGCCCGTATAAAACTGGCGCAACCAGGTCGCCATCGGATTGGCGTCAGGCGCGGCCGTCTGCGCCATGGCTGGAATCGCCGGCAAACATAATAGCGCGATCGACAAAAATTTCTTCATGGGTCCTCTTCTCCTTCGCACTCACACTGGTCCTTCTGCTTCACTGATGCGGCAAATTTAAGTTTAATCACTCGGGTGACATATCACAAGCTTTGGCCGTTTTCCCCAGTAGTGTCCTTATTCGGGAACCAAGTCGCAGCAGCGGAGTCTAACGAGATCAGGAGGAATCGCAAAAAGACCGATGACGCCATCGTTCTCCGATGCGGACGTGATTGGGGCCGTCAGGCTCAGCATGGGACGCTCGGCTGCCGCTGTTCGGAAGGAGCTGACGCGAGGACTGAACGGTCTCGCGTCGATAGCATCGACCGCACCGCTGTTTGGATTTTTCGGAACCTGCCTGGGGATCTTCAATGCCTTCAGGAACGGCACTGGCGAGAAAACTACGTTGATGTTGCGTACACTCTTGGACCTCTCGGACGCCCTCATCCCGATCGCACTAGGCCTCTTAGTTGCGATCCCGACGCTGTGGTTCTACCGGTACCTCAGCAGCCAAGTAGAAATCTTCGACGTCGAGATCGAAAGCGCCTCGGGTGAGGTGCTGAGTTACGTGGCACTCCAATTGCGAAAGCGCAATCGCTGAGAACGACGGGATTGGCGAGGGAGGGCGGGCTTTAGCCGGCGCTTGGCTTCAGCCAAGCTTCTTATCAGGAATCCGGCGTGGCTAACGCGAAAAATCCTTACTTCTTGGTTAGCTCGTCGTACATCCCGCCGAAGAACCCAGCGTTGAACATCCAGCCGAGATCGTCGGTCTTCACCATCATCGGGAGCGTCTCCCGAGTAGCTCCGGCCTTGATCGCGTCCTTTGCCCGAGTAATCAGGGTAGCGAACTTGTCGCGGAACGCCTGCACCTCGGCTCTGGTCTTGGGCTCGCCGCGGCCCGCAATGGCCATGTCGAAATCCAGTTTCAGGACCCCGTCGAGCTCCTGGGTCCACTCCACCGCGCTGCCGCCGTTAGCGAAATCGGCGCCCGGATTGCCGTCCGTCATCTGGTCGCTGACCATGACCACTTTCAAATCGGGGAAATAAACCATCGTGTCGTCGCCGGTGTGCCCGCGCCCGAACGAATATGCGTGAACCTCGGCCCCGCCGAACTTCAGGTCGTAATCCTTGGCGAAAGTCATGGTCGGTAGCCCGGGGATATCTTTGGTCCGAGGATCGCTGGCCATCCGAGTCTTCAGAGCCTCCAGCGCGATCACCTGCGCGCCGCCCTCGATGAACTTCTGATTGTTTCCGACGTGATCCGGATGATGATGCGTATTGAAAACATATTTCACCGGCAGAGGCGAAATCGACCTGATCTCTTCCATGGACCGGTTAAAAATCTCGTCACCTGGATTTTTCGTGTCGACGACGATCAATCCTTCGGGCGTGACCCGCACCAGCATGTTCGCGCCGGCGCCAGTGATCATATAGAGGTTCGGCTTGATCAGCCGGGCCTTCATGACCGGGTCGGCTGCTCCCTTACCGGCTTTACCTTGGGCGAATAAAGGACAAGTGGCGACGACACTAAACGTCGCAACAAAAAGCAAACTTAAGAAGTTTTTCCTGGACATACTGCCTCCTCGGTTCGTACAAATTGTATGGATGATATGACGTCTCTAATTGTACGCGGACGTCGCGAGCGGAACCCAACTCGAGGTGGTTTTAGCGCAAACTATCAACCGCACATAAACGCCGATAAACGCGAATTGAAAATAAATTCTTATCTTCGTTCATTCGCGTTCATTTGCGGCTTAAAATGGTTTCTCCGCAGCCTGGTCAACAATCATTCGGACATCAGCGCGAACGTCCAGACCGAGCCACCGGTCGGCATGCTCAGCGTCGCGTAGCGAGTGGCCAGAGTGCCGCCGAGCCCCGACGCAATGGTCACATACTGGCGGCCTTTGTGAGTGTAGGTGATGGCGGTCGAATTGACGCTCGAGCCGGTCTTGAATTGCCACAGAGTCTTGCCCGTGTCCTCGTCGAGCGCGATGAACTCACCCGTCAATTTGCCGGTGAACACCAGCCCGCCGCCGGTGGCCAGCATGCCCGCCGAACTGGGAAGATCGGTCAGTGGCACCTCCCATTTCTTCTTTCCCGTCAGTGGGTTGATAGCCGCAAAGTAACCTAGCACATCACCCGGTTTGACCTCCGGAACCCGGGCGTTGACGCCGGTCGAGGTTCCGCCAGGGATGACTGGTCGCGGCGGCGCAAGCTGCTGGATACGCGGCACGTTCCAGGTACTCGCGTAGATCAGCCCCGTGTTCGGATTGAACGCGATGGGCACTGCGTTGGTTCCGCGCGACGGCCAGATTTCGACCTCCTCCCCGGCCAGAAAGCGTTTTTGGATGTCCGTCAGCACCGGCCGGCCGGTGGCCATGTCGATATGCGTGGCCCAATTGACCTTGACGTAGGGGTTCGCCGCGATCAGTTTGCAATTGGTGCGATCCAGCACATACAGGAAGCCGTTCTTGTTGGTCTGAATCATCACCTTCCGAAGCTGACCGCCCACTTGGATGTCCGCCAGCACATTCTCGTCGGTGGCGTCCACATCGTACACGTCGTTGGGTGTGTACTGAAAATAACAAGCGATCTCACCCGTCTTCGGCCGGATCGCGAGCACGCTGTTGGTGAACAAACTATCCAGATTCTCGCGAGGCCGGGGATCGTAGGGCTCCGCATTACCGGTCCCCCAATACACCAGATCGAGTTGGGGATCGTAGGAACCGGAGCGCCACGTCGGACTTCCGCCCTGCGTCCAGGCGTCGCTATTCTTCGGCCACGTTTCGGAACCTGGCTCGCCGGGCGCCGGAATTGTATATCTGCGCCACAATTTCTTCCCGGTGTCGGGATCCCAGCCATCGAGGAACCCACGCGTGGTCGACTCGCCGCCGGCCACGCCGGAAATCAGCACGCCGTTGGCAACGATCGGACCCCCGGTAGCGTAGTAACCATCTTTCAAGTCCGCGAATTTCTGGTTCCATAGCTGTTCGCCGGTCTTCATGTCGAGTGCCAGCACGTGGTTGTCGATGGTCACGCGAAAGAGCTTGCCGTTATAGATGGTCGCCGCGCCTCTGTGGAAAGCAGTCCGCCGGACGCCCGCTTCCAGCTGCACGGGCGTGCGCCAGATCTGCCGGCCGGTTTCGACGTCGATGGCGAAGGTCCACTTGCCGTTGATCACATACATGACGCCGTTGTAAATGGTCGGCGCGGACAGCTCGCCTTGGTCGTTCATCAGGCTGGTGCTCCAGATGGGCACCAGGCGCTTTACATTGGATTTATTGATTTGCTTGAGCGGACTGTAGCTCTTGCGGTCATAGCCCATGCTCTGGGTGGTGACGTTGTCGGGGTTCTTGCCGTCGTTGACCAGCTCTTGGGTGGTTTGGGTCAATCCCAACACGGCCCAGAAAGCGAGTAGGGTTGCACACCACCAAATGTTTTTCATGATCGGCCTCCCCTGATTGAAGTTCATAGTGTCCAGAATGCTGTTGTGAGAATAGGGCCAAATTGTACTTCAGATTGCGCTCGTGATCAATCTAGTGGGCCCGGGCGATGTCGAAAGCAGTGTTCTGGGGGCGTAACCGTGTCTAGAGATCTGCCATTGAAGTCTTTCGGAACTTTTCTTCGGGTCAATCGTATTAAGACAACGAGGGTTACCTGACCTGGAAATGGGAAAAAATACAGAGCTCGCAGCGGTTGGCGATCGCTTTGTTGCTGCGGTGTGTCCACCGGATTGTCAACAATCCTGGATGTCAGAGGTGAGGCGTATTGCTCTTTCAGCACTCGCTTGCTCGCTCATGCTTTTCTGTTTGATTCCCGTAGCGCTTGGGCAGACTACGCAAGACGCACAGCAGCCCAGAGCAACAGACTCGGAATATCACAAGTTCGACGACCTGGTTTCGGCGCTACGGACGCGCAATGCAAGGCAGTACGCTGTACCGTCGCCCAAGGGCGTCGACGAGGAACAGTTCGTCACGATCGGCGGCATCGAACAGTGGGTCACCATTCGCGGGTGGGATCGCGATAACCCCGTGCTGCTGTTCCTGCATGGCGGGCCGGGTGACGTCACCAATCCCTGGACATTTGCGGTGTTCGCTCCCTGGGAGAAACAGTTCACCGTGGTGCAGTGGGATCAGCGAGGCGCCGGCAGGACATTGCGAAAAACCGGCCCCACAATCGCGCCGACCATAACGGTGGCTAGGATGGTGCAGGATGGCATCGAGCTCTCTGAATATCTGCGCAAACATCTGTCCAAAGACAAGATCGTCATCGTTGGTCATTCGTTTGGGTCAATCCTCGGCATTGGCATGGCGCGAGCAAGACCCGATCTTTTTTATGCCTATGTTGGTACGGGACAGGTCGCCGACGAAACTCGCAACTATTTTGTGGCCTATGATGCCTTACTGAAGAAGGCGAAAACAGTTGGCAATCAGCAGGCCGTTGATGAATTGAGCCGCGTCGGGCCACCGCCTTACAAATCAGGAGAAGGATACGGTGTACAACGGAGATGGGCGAATGCGTTCGAAGGTGCAGACCAGTTTTTACTCGGAACCCTCGGCCTGACGCTCGTGGCCCCCGGCAATTCCGTGCAGGATATCAATGATTCCGCGGATGGTCAGGAACTGAGCGGCGAGCGTCTGGTCCCTCAGACGACGTCTATGGGGCCAAAAGATCTCGGCCTCGTATTCTCAATTCCGATGTTTATCTTTCAGGGAGCTGAGGACTTCACAACGCCGACAACACTTGCCCGACAGTACGAGAAGTCCATCCAGGCGCCGCACAAGGCCTTTGTTCCGATCCAGGGCGGCGGACACTTCGCCGTATTCATGAAATCGGATCAGTTCTTGAGCAAGCTGATCACGCGTGTTCGCCCGTTGGCCGGCAAGCATTGAGCGGGCTAGTCCAAGCGTATGTGGTTGCGAGCGGTTCAGTATCTGCCTCGAGGAATCCGGGACAGCAACCGTTCACCAGAGCAGCATTAGGTCAGAGCGTCACTGAGCAAGGTTCAGGCGCGAGCCAGCGCACACCCGCCAGTCCCACAACTCCGGCGAACTGAATCTCCCATTCCTTCCGTAACTTGCCGATTCATCTCGTCTCCAACTCTTCCAACATCCCTTATCGTGAGGTCAAGGAGTTCGAGCGCTCACTTATCGGAGGGCCGAATCGACCAAGAGCAGCTTCCTAGGTAACCTGTTGCGGGTCTGCGAGCGATGAGTGTCCGGTGGTACATGACCATTTCCACGCCGTTGCGGATTACTAAACGGCCTCTACGTCGCGGGAGTCAATCAGCGGCTCAGGGGAGCTCCCTAAAATATTTATTCGCTCGCGGTAGCTCCGGCCTCCAGGCCGGACGCATTTGATTCGATTCATGTCCGGCCTGGAGGCCGGACCTAACAACTTGGAATGCCCCCGAGTCGCATACGGCGGCTCGGGGGATTCCATCAGATGGCGCGTCTCGCTAAAGCGATCGCAGGAAATTCAAAATGTCCTGCTTGTTGCTGGTGGACAAGCCGTTGAAGTTATTGATCACGTCATTGGCCTCCGAGCCTGGGTCCGAACCCCCGGCCGCGTGAGCCTGGATCGCGGCGTTCAGGTCGCTGGTTCTTCCATCGTGTAAGAAGAACACCCTTTGGCCCAGTCCCCAGAGCGGTGCCGTGCGGAAATCATTCGGGCCCGCAGCGCCTTGCGCGATTCCGTCACCCAGCGCACCCATGTTGTGCACCAGCAAGTCTGAGAACAGGTTGGCTGTTCCATTCGCAAGAGCGACGGTATCGTGGTTGCCGGTCGGCATGGAGGGCATGTGACACACCGCGCACCCCACGATCCCGAACTGGGTTCTTCCGTTCGTGATGGAGGCGGCGCTCACGGTCCCATACGAGCTGACCGCCGTGGGAGGAGCCAGGAACCGCATGAAGTTCGCAAACGCGAGCGTATCGCCTGGGATCTTCTGTGGCTGCGTGTCTTCGTAATGCGTGTGATCTTGCGCTGCAGCGACGGCCCGGCAAAGCAGCGAATCCTGGACCCCGCCCTCGCCCCGTTCATCCGGGAACAATTCGTTGGTGATGCCCTGTTCCACGTTGTAGGCTTCGCCCGCGAAGATCGCCAGCGACTTGTTTTGCGCCTTCCAACCGAAGCGCGTAATGGTGCCGTCATTGCCGTTGCGATTCAGGCGGCCGCTGATTCCGAATGGCTTGCCGGAGAATACGTTGGCCGCGATGGTGGAATCCGAAATCGCCTCAATCAAACCGGCTCCGAAAACTGGAGTCGGAATGCGAAAGATCACATCTCCGGCTCCGACGTGAGTGCTAAAGTCCGGCTGAGCGATCACGCAACCCGAGGGTGTGTCGCTTCGCCCCGCGATCGTAAAGAGATCGTGTACGCCGCCGTCCGATTTGAACCGGGCCTCGCGAACCGGTCCATTGTTGCTGATGATGTTCAGGCCCATCAAAAGATTCACCTGCGCGCGCGGTGCGACGGTAACCTGTGGATTCGTGACCGGACTGGATCCTCCGATTGCCGGAAATGCATGACAGCCGGCGCAACTGTCCAGGTTGAACCTGGGGCCGAGTCCAGGCTCCGTGTTGGGAAGGCTTCCCGTTACCGACTGGATCTCGCTAAATTGATCCAATCCGGCGGCGAAGAACTTACGCTCCTTCACACTTAGCCCGGCAATGGACGCGCCCGCACCGGCAGCGCCTCCACGTACTCCGGGATCCGATTGTGCGAGCGCCACTCCCCCTAAACCGAGCAGCGCAAATGCAATGCTGAGCGAATGATTCGACGATATTCGTAGATACACTTGTCCCTCCTTTGCATTCACTGGAAATTGCGAATCTGTTGCGAAATGCAACGGGGACCGGCCGCTCGATCCTCCGTTCAGGCGGCTCCGGATGGTTACATCCAAAAACTAATGAGACGAAAGTACCACTGGGTATAGAGAGTGTCAACGCCAAAAACACCTTAGCCGACTAGGGTGTTTTACTTAAGGTCGTGGGCGGTTTTCCAGCCGGGCGAGTACGATATTCTCCGTTGTTTAGCGGCTCCCCAACGTTGCGTGCTTTGACGATCTGCCCATTACATTCCGCCGTAGTTCGGACCGCCTCCGCCCTCCGGCGGAACCCAGTTGATGATCTGGTATGGATCGGCGATGTCGCAGGTTTTGCAATGCACGCAGTTCGACGCGTTGATCTTCAGCTTGGGCGTGCCGTCGTGCATTTCCATTTCATACACCGCGGCGGGACAGAAATACTGGCAGGGATTCCCATACTCGCGGACACAGCGGTTGCCGCAAATATCCGGTTCGAGCACGATCAAATGACACGGTTGATTCTCGTCATGGCGAGTCCCTGAATGGAAGACGTCGGTTAACCGGTCGAAGGTCAGTTTGCCGTCGCCCTTGAAGCGCGTCGACTGGTCGACCAGGCCGTTGGCGCGTTCCAGTTTCTTGTAGCGCTTGTAGCCCGCGTCGCCTTTCATCTGGTCGACCAGGCCGCGCCCGCCGGTGACAAACTGGAGCCCCGAAAGTACGAGTCCCTTATACAATCCGCCGTGGAACGCCTGATGGAAATTCCGGACCGGATACAGTTCCTTCTTGATCCAGCTCTGCTCGAGTTTCTTGGAGTACGAAGACAGCGTCTTGGCCGAGGTGTCTCCGGCGCACAGAGCGTCGTAGATGGTTTCCGCGGCAAGCATGCCGCTCTTCATCGCGATGTGGACTCCCTTGAGCCGCTGGGAATTGAGCAGGCTGGCCGAATCGCCGATGATCAATCCGCCGTCCACGTAGCTTCGTGGCATCGAATACCACCCGCCGTAAGGGACGGTCTTCGCGCCGTAGCGAACCATTTTCCCGCCGTCGAGGAACTTGCGCACGAACGGATGAGTCTTGAATTTCTGAAACGTCGCATGCGGATCGAACAGCGGATCCTCGTACTCGAGGGCCAGCACCATGCCGATGGAGACACGGTTGTCCTTCATCCCGTAAATCCAAGTGCCGCCGTAGAGGTTCGGATCGAGAGGCCAGCCGAGAGTGTGGGCGACGAAGCCGGGTTCGATCCGCCCGGGCTCAACTTCCCACAGCTCCTTGATCCCGATGCCGTAGGTTTGCGGGTTCATGCCGTCCAGCTTCAAGCGATTGACCATTTCCTTGGTCAGCGACCCGCGCGGTCCCTCGGCTAAAACAGTAACTTTTGCTCGTAACTCATAGCCCGGAGTGAAGTTGTCTTTCGGTTTGCCATTCTTATCGACGCCCTTGTCGTCGGTCAGGACCCCGCCGATGCCTTCCTTTTCGTAGATCAGGTTCCGCCCGGCAAACTCCGTAAACAGGTTGACACCCTTCTTCTCCACCAACTGGGCCATCCACTTCACCATCCGGTTCAGGGAAATGATGTAGTTGCCGTGATTCTGGAACGGAGGAGGCGTGATGGGCAGCTTGAAGGAGCTGCCTTCGGTCATGAAATACAGGGCGTCGGAGGTGACGGGGGTGTCGAGAGGCGCAGTCTTTTCAAAATCGGGGACTAATTCCCGCAGCGCGCGCGGGTCCATAATCGCCCCGGAAAGCTGATGGGCGCCCACTTCGCGGGCCTTCTCTAAGACGTATACGTTTTCTGTCGATAGTTCGGGAGACTTCTTCTCTGCGTTGTGTTTCTCAATCAAGTTGGCGAGGTGAAGAGCACAGGCGAGGCCGCCTGGTCCTGCGCCGATAATGAGAACATCCGCCTCAAGCTGTTCGCGTTCGATGGGCATGGGAAGTGGGAAAGAAGGCTTAACCCACAATGTAACATGCAGTAACAGAAGGGTAGAATAGGACATCGGGGAGGTTTTCTTTGCGTCATCTCGTAACCGGGGCCGCGGGCTTCATCGGCTCGCATCTGTGTGACCGTCTGATTGCCGACGGGGAAACCGTGATTGGACTGGACAATCTGATCACCGGGTCTTTACGCAATCTGGAACAGCTGGACGGCCATTCGAAGTTCCTGTTCCAGGAGTGCGACGTCACGCAACCGGTTGACGTGGAGGGTAGTTTCGACGCCGTTTGGCACCTGGCGTCTCTCGCGAGTCCCAAGGAGTACCTGGAGCATCCGATTGAAACCCTGGAAGTTGGTTCCACGGGAACCCGCAACATGCTGGAAATAGCGCGGCGCGACGGTGCCCGGTTCCTGCTGACCTCGACTTCAGAATGCTATGGCGATCCGCTGGAGCATCCGCAGGTGGAGACCTATTGGGGCAACGTGAATCCGGTGGGCATGCGCTCCTGCTATGACGAGAGCAAACGCTACGCGGAGGCGCTCACCATGGCCTATCACCGGACGCATGGAATTCAAACGAATATTGCCCGCATCTTCAATACCTACGGTCCGCGGATGGCGTTGAAGGACGGCCGGGTGGTTCCGGCGTTTCTGGATCAGGCGCTCTCCGGCGAGCCTCTCACGATTTTCGGTGACGGGTCGCAGACCCGTAGTTTCTGCTATGTCTCGGATCTGGTGGACGGTCTGGTGCGGTTGGGCAACTCCGAGGAGCGCTATCCGGTGAACCTGGGCAATCCTCTCGAGCTGACCATTCTTGAATTCGCTGAGCGGATCTGCCGGCTGATGGGATCCCAACTGGAACTCCGCTATGAAGCTCTGCCGGACGACGATCCCAGGAAGCGTCGTCCCGATATCACCAAGGCTAAAAACCTTCTGGAGTGGGAGCCGAAAGTTTCGCTGGAAGAGGGTTTGCGCGAAACGGTCGAATACTTCAGAACCATCGTGCCGTCGGCCGCGCGCAGCTAAGCTGTCGGCTCTTCGCAATCCTTGCTGGCCAATGACGTGGCGCACGCACGAGTGCGTACCGCGTCGCCACTCTTGGCGACGCAGGGTGAGTGTGATTGTATGCGAATGTGTCGAGAAAAGTCTCGACACGGCACGCACGAGTGCGTACGCCACGTCGTCAGCGGGCTAAACCTGGCTGACCCAGACTTTGGCGGCGGCGGCCCGACCCAGTTGGACCGGCTTTCCGGTGACCTGCAGAGTCATGGTGTCGTCGTAGTTGCGTGCCAGCACGCTGACTTCGGCGCCGGGTCGAATACCTAAGCCATCCAGATATTCCAGCAGCCGGCGATCCCTTTCGAAAACGCTGGCGATCCGCGCCCGGCCAGTACCTGTAAATTCATCGAGCGTCTTCCAGCCGCGCTTGCGGCGATCCTGAGGACGATCCATTCCCACACGGTTACCATGCGGACAGGAGCCGCCTCCGCCCAGTTTCTCGAGCAACCGGTCCTCGAAATCGGAAGACACCGCGTGCTCCAGCTGCTCGGCTTCATCGTGGACTTTGTACCATTCCATCCCGAAGATTTCCGTGAGCATGCGTTCGATCAGGTGATGGCGGTGCAGCAGCCGGTTGGCGATCTCGCGTCCCTCGCGGGTGAGCGTGATTTCTCCGCCCTCGGTGACGCGGATCAGGTGATCGCGCTTGAGCCGCCGGATGGCCATGGTGACGGCGGGCGCGGAAACCTTCAGCCAGCGCACTAGCGTCGCGGCGATGACCACCTCGCCTTCGCTCTCGGCTTCGGCGATGGTCTTGAGGTAGTTCTCCTTAGAGATGGTGATGCGCACAGTCAGTTCGAATTGTAATACGAGCGGCGAATTCGCAATACGAGCGGGCGAATTGTATCGCTAGTCGCCAACGCCCAGATCGCAATCCGTCTGTAATCAGAGTTCGACCAGGCGGTCGAACGCGGAGGTGGCCCTCCGCCCCACAAATCACCCGAGGTAGGGCGGACCGCCGGGTCCGCGGCCGACAGCCTTGTCGGCCACCCGGAGCTGCGAGGGCCCGCCGCTCTCCGCGGAATGCGGCGAATCGCACGGCCTGTGCGGCGAATGTAAGATAAGGGAGACCCCTAGACGAGGATTCGCTATGACACGCAGCAAGCTTGGGTTCGCGATTTCCTGCTCACTCTTCCTTCTGGCACTGGCGCCGGCGCGGGCGGAAGAACGGATCGATCTGGATACGATCCACAACATCAAGACCGAGGCCTTCGACAATTCCAAGGTCATGGACCACATGTTCTACCTCACGGATGTCTATGGGCCCCGACTGGCGAATTCTCCCGGATTTTTTGCCGCAGCCGCGTGGGTGGTGAAGCAGTTGCAGGATTGGGGCATTACTTCTCGCGAAGAAAAGTGGGGTCCTTTCGGGCGCGGTTGGACATACTCCCACTTTTCGGCACACATGATTGAGCCGCAATATGCTCCATTGATCGGATTCCCGCTGGCGTGGGCGCCGGGTACCAATGGCACCGTGACGGGAGAACCCATCCTGGTGCCGTTAAACAACGATGCCGACCTGGACAAGAACAAGGGCAAACTCAAAGGGAAAATCATTCTAGTGCAGCCCGGTCGGGAATTGGCGATGCTCACCAATCCTCCCGGCCGCCGCTTGAGCGATACGGACCTGGTGGAGTTGTCGAAAGCGCCAGATCCCGGGGCCAGATTCGGTCCCCGTCCGCCGGGAGCACCCGCGCCAGTCAATCCGCAGCAAGCACGCCAGTTTCAGCGAAAGCTGGCCCAGTTCCTCCATGACGAAGCTCCCACGATGGTGGTGCGCAACGGCGGTGGAGCCAGCGAGGGCGGCACGGTGTTCGCACAAGCGGCGGGTTCGCGCGACGTGAAGGATCCTATTCCTCCGCCGACCGTCGCGCTGACACCGGAGCACTACAACCGGATTCTCCGGCTGATGGATCATAAGATCCCAGTGAAGCTTGAGTTCGAAGTACAAGCCAAGTTTCTCGAGGATCGGACCGACTCGGTCAATGTCATTGGAGAAATTCCGGGTGGGCGCAAGAAAGACGAGGTCGTCATGATCGGTGCGCATCTGGATAGCTGGCACGGCGGCACCGGCGCCACCGATAATGCCGCCGGCAGCGCAGTGATGATCGAGGTGATGCGTGTCCTGAAAACGCTGAACCTCAAGATGGACCGGACCGTTCGGATGGCACTGTGGGGCGGGGAAGAAGAGGGACTGCTCGGCTCGCGCGCGTATGTCACCGAGCACTTCGCCGACCGGACCACCATGAAGCCCACACCGGAACATTCCAAGTTGTCGGTTTACTTCAACGTGGATAACGGCACCGGCAAGATCCGTGGAATTTATCTGCAGGGCAATGAGATGGCCAGGCCCATTTTCGAATCCTGGCTTGCGCCATTCCGCGATTTGGGCGCCACCACGGTGGCGATCCGGAATACCGGCGGCACCGATCATCAGAGCTTCGACGCCGTGGGACTGCCTGGATTTCAATTCATTCAGGAACCCATCGAGTACAATTCGCGGACGCATCACTCCAACATGGATGTCTACGACCGGATCCAGAAGGGAGACCTGATGCAGATGTCAGCCATCGTTGCTTCGTTCGTGTATCAAGCCGCGAACCGCGACGAGCTGATGCCTCGCAAGCCCTTGCCCAAGCCTCAGCCTCGTCGTCCGGAGGATGCGGCGCCGGGTGCGGCACAACCGGCGGGAACGGCGACCGGGAATTAACGTGCTGTCGGAGTCCTAACGGTCCCGGTGTCCCACCTTGTCTGTAGGAGGCGGACTTGTCCGCCTCGAGAGGTGGGCAAGCCCACCTCCTACAGCGCCTCTAGTTTGCGCGGAATTGCATTCCGGCGAACGTCACCACGCTCTGCTCGTCGATATTCCACTGCTGGTAGTGGAGCAGGCTGCCACGGGCGCCGGGGACTGCCTTTAGAAACGTATAGATCGGCGCGGAGCCGCACCATTTCAGATCGTCCTGGTTCTCCTGCACCAGCTCCCAGAACCCGCGAGCATCGCCGGCCTCCATGCAGGCGATCCGGTCCCGGTCGCGGATGCTGACGCTCTCCATCTCGCCCCGGCCGGCCGCGGCCGCGAAGGAATCTCCATAGCGGCGGCCCATGTGAGCCATATCGACTCCCAGAACCCACACCAGGCGATCGCCCTCACGCGCCGCCAGCTCTCCCAGCGCTCCGAACATTCTTGCGACGTATTCGTTATTTTCCGGCAAGCCGCCTTCGTACAGACTGTGTGCGTAGGCTCCGCAAAGGATGGGGAGGACGCGGATGCGCGGGCCAAACAGGTGCTGCAGAAACACCACCTGAAATTCGATGGAGTGTTCGACGGCGTGGCAGTAGTCTTCCATTTTGACGGCTCCGTCCGCGGTGCGCGCCAGCTCGTCCACCAGCGAAACTTCAGTGACAGCTTCGCCGAAGGGAGTCACAAACGGTTTCCGCGTCAGACCGAAGCGCTCCGGTTCCCCATAATGCGAGGTGCCCAGGATCACAAACGTCCGGTCGGCATCTTCAGGAGCAAGTGAGGCGTAGGCGGCGCGGTAGGATTCGGGGCCGCCGAAAGGGCTGACGTGCGGCGCGGCAATCCCGATCACGCGTCCCAGGCCGGGGTCGGAGCTGGTATTGGAGTTGGTGGATGCGGGCCCCGCCAGGTAGCCGCGCAGAGTTTCAGCGAGTTCCTCGGGCTCGGCCGGATATCCTCCGCCGGCGTGCGCGGATTCGCGAAACGGAGCGGCGGCGAAGGCTTGTTCGGCTTCGTGCTTGCGTTCCAGGAAAACGTCGTCTTCCAGGAAGCCCGCTCCACTGAGCGCGTTCGTTAGATGAGTCTGCAATTCACTGACCTGCAGGTCGCCGGTCAGACGCACCAGAAATTCGCGCAAATCCAGCTCAGTATGTTGTCCGTCGAAGAATTCCAGGCAGGGAACCAGCGCTGGCGGGACAATCATGGTCGCGTCTGAATATTGAAACGGATCTCGGATCACCAGCCCGGGTTTTTCGGGAACGGGCGACGGAAAAAAGTCGAGATTGTGACGCAGGCGGGGCAACATGTTGGGAACCATCCAGCATAGCGGTTTAGAATCGAGGTTGCTGCCACGCCTTGATTTAAACCGAATGGGGCGATGAGAGCAGATAGGACGAATGAAACCTGCTGAAGAGTACCGTGAGCGCCTGCATCGCTGGCGTGATGCGCATGATCGGGCGGCGCGCCGTTACCGCCTGCTCGGCAACCTGCGGTTGGTCACCGGGATTGTAGCGGTGGCGCTGGCTGGCCTGGCGTTCGGCCTGACTTGGATTTCGCCTTGGTGGCTGGTGGCTCCGCTGCTTGTTTTCGTGGCGCTGGCCATGGTGCATGACCGCGTCGACGCTGCTCGCGCGGAAGCGGCCAGAGGGGTTGCCCATTACGAACTGGCGACAGCGCGCATCGAACACCGCTGGATCGGCCTGGGTAATCCCGGCGAGCGTTTTCGCGATCCCAAACACCTCTATGCGGACGATCTCGACTTGTTCGGCCGCGGATCGCTGTTCGAGCTGCTCTCCACCGCGCGCACCGGAGCGGGCGAGGAGACGCTCGCGCACTGGCTGCTCGGTCCCGGCGCCCGCGAAGATGTGATCGACCGGCAAGGGGCAGTCGCCGAACTGCTTCCCCGCGTCGATTTGCGCGAGGAGATGGGCTTGATGGGGGAAGAGGTCAAGGCGGCCGTGGATGCAAAATCCCTGGCGCATTGGGGCGAGGCTCCTCCGGTCAAATTCTTTCGAGGAGCGCGTCCGATTGCGTTCGTTCTTTCGGTTGCCGCGGTTATCGCCTTCCTGCTGTTCCTGGCGCATTGGATTCCCGTGCAGCCGCTCCTGTGGATCGTGCTCGCCGAAATCGTCTATGGAATGGCCGCGCGCGACGGAGTGCACAAGATCCTGGCGGCCGTGGCGACGCCGGCGCACGAGTTGCAGTTGCTGGGCATGGTCCTCGAGAAACTGGAGCGCGCGCGCTTTACATCGCCCCGGCTGGCGACGCTGGCGAGCGATTTGGACGCTCACGGCAAGACTGCGGCTCAACACATCCGGCGTCTGGAGCGCTTAGTCGAACTGCTGGACTCCGCGCGCAACCAATTCTTCCGCCTGGTGGCTGCGCCCTTGATCTGGATTCCGCAATTCGCCCTGGCGATCGAGGCGTGGCGCTGCACTCACGGGTCGCGGATCGGCAAATGGGTGGCTGCGGTCGGAGAGTTCGAGGCGCTGTGCTCGCTCGCGGGGTACGCCTACGAGCGGCCCGATGCAACCTTCCCGGAGCTCTTGGACGATGCCCAGCCGCCGATCGAAGCGCCGTTGATTGAGGCGAATGCTCTGCATCACCCCTTGATCTCGCCCTCCGAATCCATCCCGAACGACGTCCGGTTGGGCGGCCCGATTCGGCTGTGGATGGTCAGCGGCTCCAACATGTCGGGAAAGAGCACGCTGCTTCGCGCTGTCGGGCTGAACGCGATCCTGGCGTGGGCGGGCGCGCCGGTTCCTTCGGCCGGCCTGCGCGTTTCACGCTTGCAGATCGGCGCTTCGATGCGCGCCAACGACTCGGTGACTGATCACCGGTCACGATTTTACGCGGAGATCAATCGCTTGCGAGGCGTGGTCGATCTGGCGCGCGCCGGGCAGCCGACTCTATTCCTGTTAGATGAATTACTGAGCGGCACCAACTCGCACGACCGCCGCATCGGCGCTGAGGCGCTGATCCGGGGACTGGTTGAGCGGGGCGCGATTGGACTGGTGACCACGCACGATCTTGCTCTCGCGAGCATCGCGGAAACTCTGAGCGGCCGTGCCCTCAATGTGCACTTCGAGGATCATCTCGAAGGGGGCGAAATCCGGTTCGATTATCGGCTGAGACCCGGAGTGGTCACGCGCAGCAACGCGCTGGAATTGATGCGCGCTGTCGGGCTGGACGTTTAGAGCCGAGCTGTAAGGCAGCCGACAAGATCGCCTGCCTGCTTTACTTTGAGAGTTTGCACCACGCATTCTGATACACTGATCCGAAATCTGGGAGGCGCGAATGCTAAAAGCCAGTACCCGCCAAAACGGCACTGTCGTGATCGTCGATCTGAACGGGCGCATCACTCTGGGGGAGAGCTCCGGCTTGCTGCGCCAGACGCTGGGCGATCTCATCAAAGGCGGCCACCGCAGCATACTGCTGAATCTGGCGGAGGTTTCTTCCATTGACAGCGCCGGACTCGGCGAGCTGATCGGCAGCTATACCAGTCTGACCAACCAGGGCGGCAAGATGAAGCTGCTCAACTTGCAGAAACAGGTCAACAGCGTGCTGCAGATCACCAAGATCTGCACCATCTTCGAGACTTACGAGAATGAGGCCATCGCGGTACTGAGTTTGCAGTAGCTGCAGGCGATCCAACCGCCGTTGCAATCCAGCAGCCGGACCGGGGGTCCGGCGCGGACGCGGGCGTCCGCCCCACAAAGCAATTCTTCGCTGAATTTGTGATTCAGGATGCTAGGGCTTGATCACTTTCACCACGAAGTAACTGACCTGTGGAGACACTTCCTTGAACCAGTGCGGCGTCCCGGCGGGAATCACCATGACGTCGCCCTTGCTTACTTTTCGCGCCTCACCGCCTTTCACGTCAGTGCCGCGAAGCTGACCGGCGGCGGTCTGCTTGCCGCCCACCATGGTGCCTCCGGTGACGATCGTGGCAGCGCCATCGGTAATGTAAAAGATATCGGTCTCTTTCTCGTGCACCTCGACTTCGCCGGGCATGTCGCGATGATTGCCCGTTACGGCGAGGTCCGGACCACTCGCGAGCGGTCCACCTTTAGCCAGCGCGGCTGCGACCTTATCGTGACCGGCGTAGGTGACGGCATCGGCTGCAAGCAGGAATCCAGTGACGGTCACCAGCATTACGAAAGTCATCCAGAGCTTCATGGTTCTGTTCTCCTTTAAATTTGATCTGCGAAGCGTCACTCTAAATTTTGCAAAGCGTCACTCAGCGGCGCCTTCCATCGCGAGCCGTCAGTTCGTCCCGCCCTTCCCGACCGGGGCGAAAACGATGCAAGTGGGCTCAGGCACGTCCAGCACTTGTCCGGTTGCGGTTAAGCGTCCGGTCTTCTGATCGACGCGGAACAAAACCAGATTGTTCGAGGCCTGGTTCCCGACAAACAGAAAGCCTCCCGTCGGATCGAGCGAAAAATCGCGAGGAGTCTTACCTCCGGTGGGAACGTACTCGACCGGCGAGATGGTGCCCTTGGAGGCATCCACCGCGAAAACCGCAATGCTATCGTGACCGCGATTGGATGCGTACAGAAACTTTCCGGTCCGATCCAATTGGAGCTGAGCGGTCGAGCTTCGTCCTGAGAAATCCGGGGGCAGCGTCGAAATGGTCTGGAGTTCGCGGACTGCGCCGCTGGACGCCGTATAAGCGAGCGTGGTGATGGTCGAGCCATGCTCATTCAGCACGTACAGGAACTTGCTGTTGGGATGAAACACCAGATGCCGCGGCGCTTGGTCATTGCCGACCTTGATCAACGGCGTTTCGTTGGCGGTTAGGGTGCCCTTGGCAGCATCAAAATGATAAATCCGCACCTCGTCCATGCCGTTCTCCGCCGCGGCGACGAAACGGTTGTCGGGCGATACGGCGACCCCATGCACGATCGGCTTTTGGCGATCGGCAGGGCCCGAAGTATTGGGCTGGTGCTGATCCCAGGCGCTCGCCTCGGCCAGGCTTCCATCGGGGCGGATCGGGAGCACCGCCAGGCTGCCGCCGCGATAGTTGGCGACGATCAGGTTTTTGCCGGTTCTGTCGACGGTGTCGTGCACGGGACCGTCGCCGCGCGAGGGAGTCCGGTTCAACATTGAAATACGCCCGGAATTGTTATCAATGGCGAATGCGGTCGCCATGGTGCCCATCTTCTCTTCCCACTCTCGCTCGTTAGTGGCGTAAAGAAATCGACCATTGGGATGCACCGCCAGAAACGACGGCGAGGGGGTCTCTGCGGCCAAGCCCATCGGCGTCAGCTTGCCGGACGACGGATTGAAACGAAAAGCGTAGATGCCTTTGCTGGTGTTGCGGGTGTAAGTCCCAATGTAGGCGAAGTATTCGGTAACCTTGGAATCCTCCGCCGCCTTCAGGAAGGCGAGGGGGGCGAGTAGTGCCAGAGACAGCGCCGGGACGAGCAGGGTCGAGGTCCGCATGGTGTCCAATATACACCCCGGGCAGGCGCGGCGAGAACCGATTCGGAGGGTTCGGTCCCGCTGGCCTGCCGCTTCGCCAAACTGCTAAGGCGTGCCTGGATCTTGGCTCGCGTCATCGGTACCCGGGATCACGAACACATCCTTAATCTCGAGTCCTACCAGGAAACGGTCGCCCTCGGGCGTGCAATAGCGGACCTCGGCCATAACGATCCTGCCTCCGAGGCGCGTCTGCACGTACTGGCCCGGCTTTAATCGCGCCGTGACCGAGATCTTGAGGCCGTTTTTGGAGATATCCAGAATTCGGCCGCTCAGCGGAACCGCGGACGGCTCCAAAACTCTTACGGTGAAATCCACGCCGAGAGGCACTCGCAGATCCCGGCGGCGCTCACCGACCTCGCTTGTCTCTTGCTTCTGGCTGGCTTGGAACCTCTCTAGAGTCTGGTGACAGACCTTGCAGTCTGACAAGTGAGTTTCGATCATCGCGGTTTCGTCCGGCGAGAGGCTCCGTAAGTGGAATTGACGCAATTCGTCATCCGGTGGGTGCATGGGACGATCCCTTCTGCGCGGCGCGGGGCTGAAGAGTCGAGGACTGAAGACCAAAAGTCACAACGTTGATGACAACCTCCGAGAAATCCAGCATGAGGTCAAATCGCGGCTCGCGGAAGTGAGGACCAGGCTAGCTAACGGTTAGCCGCGCGTCGCCCGGCTGGGCAAACGGGTTTAGCATTGCGTGGGATGCCGGTGATAATCTCGTTACAACTGCTGAGCTTTATATGGATCCGGCCTCGATTCGATCAACCGGTTCGCGGGATGCCGCCGCCGCGTCGACTCAGCCCTCCGGGGCCGAAGTGGAAGCGCAGCTAGGACGAATCCTCGCCAGCGTGGTTTTTCGCGGATCGGCGCGTCTGCAGCGATTCCTGCAGGTGGCGGTGGAACGCACGCTGGCCGGCGAGGGCGACCGGCTGAAGGAATACGCGGTCGGGCGCGATGTGTTCGACCGCGGCGCTGACTACGACCCGCGTGTGGATTCGATCGTGCGCGTAGAGGCGCAGCGGTTGCGCCGCAAGCTCCGGGAATATTATCAGGACGACGGCCGGATGGACCCGGTGGTGATCAGCCTTCCGCCGGGCGGATACGCGCCCGCATTCGCGCGTCCAGCCCAGCCAGGTCCGGTGCTGGCCCGGACGGAAGGGGCCCGCGCGGAAGGGGAACGCTTCGCTGCGTCGGCTCCGCCGGATTCGAACACCGTCGCGGTGCTCCCCTTCTCGAACCTCAGCCAGGAACCGGAGCAGCAGTATTTTTGCGATGGGATTACTGAAGACATCATCAACGCGCTGACGTCGATTCCGGAGTTGCAGGTCATCGGGCGCACCAGCATGTTCGCGCTCAGACGCACTGCGCCGGACCCGCGCGAAATCGGCGCGCGACTGGGAGCCGGCACGATCATCGAGGGAACTGTGCGCAAGGCCGGCGATGTGCTCCGGGTTTCAGCAAAAATTATCGACGCGGAGACCAGGCAAGCCCGGTGGTCGCAGGTGTTCGACCGCAAGACCACGGAAGTATTCAGAATCGAAGACGAGATCGCGCGTTCCATCGCCAATACGCTTCGAGTGACGGTGGGATCCGGCCAGCCCGCCGACACTCGTCACCAGGCGCCAGCCGCGGAGGCGCATACTCTCTATCTTCGAGGCAGGCAGGCCTGGAACCAGCTGACTCGCGACGGATTCCTATCCGCCATCGAACTGTTCAGCCGCGCCATCGCGCTGTATCCGGACTACGCTCCGCCGTATGCCGGGCTGGCCGACGCGTATGTGTGGCTCTCCATTTGGGGCATGATCCGTCCCAAGGAAGCGCTACCGAAGAGTCAAAGGCTGGCTCAGGACGCCATCCGTTTGAATCCTGAGTTAGCATCCGCCTCAGTGTCGTTGGGCGCCACCGCGTGCTTCCTCGATCGGGAATGGGACCAGGGCTTGGCGTTGTTCCGGAAGGCACTCTCTTTGCAGCCGAGCTATTCCGTCGGGCTGCAACTCCATGGAATCTGCCTGATGGAGCTGCGCCGATTCGAGGAAGCAATGACGTATTTGGAACGTGCGGTGGTGCTGGATCCGCTTTCGGTGCGTGCGAACCGATCGTTAGGAGCCCTCCACTATGTTCAAGGGCGGGACCAGGAGGCGCGGCATTGGTTCGAGTCCGCGGCAGCGCTTCATCCGGAAGCCCCGGAGTCGCATTACCTTCTCGCGCGGATGCATTTGCAGCAGCGCCGATACAAGGAGGCGCTGGAGGCGGCGCGAAAATGCGACACCACGCCACCCAGTGCATTTCCATTGAGTGTTCTAGGCGTCAGCCTGGCTCGCAACGGCGACCACGCAGGAGCGGAACGTATTCTGCGACGCTTGGCGGAAATGTCGTTATCCGCTTACGTGGATCCCTTGCCGAGCGCCTTCGTGCAAGTCGCCTTGGGAAATCGGGAAGCGGCATTGGATGAATTCGAGAAAAGTATAGACGAGCATTCTCCATTCGCCGCACTTGCGAATGTGGATCCGCTCCTCGATGAACTCCGTTCGGAAGCGCGATTTCGCGATCTGATCGGCTTATTGAAATTTCCCCAGCCCTAGTACGGGTCGCGGTGATTTCAATCGGCTACCGCTAGCTGACGCGCGGCTCTGAAACGGCCGGGCGAACGCGCTGCGCTGAAACTGAGCCGTGACCGTGAGGGAGCGGTTGGACAAGGTTGAACCGTTTTCAGTACCGCATGCTCACGCATGGCGGCTCCGTCGCGCGCTCCGAGCGTGACTGCGAGGAAGCGGTTTCGCAATATCGAAATGGCTGAGACGTTCCACGGGACCAGCGTCCAACTCGCTACAATCGAATTTCGAGGGTGTATTCATCGCCCCGCGGCGACGTAGAGCGGATGGCACTCCATCCGGGCAGGAGGCGTGATGCCGAAAATGACGGAAGCCAAAATCAGCGCGGCGCTGAAGAAGTTGCCGGGTTGGACCGTCGCCAAGGGCAAGCTCCACCGCGAATACAAATTCGCCGATTTCATTCACGCTTTCGGATTCATGGCCACCGCCGCTCTGGGCATCGAGAAAATGAATCATCATCCGGAGTGGTGTAACGTCTACAACCGCATCACCGTGGATCTGTCCACTCACGACGCGGGAGGAATCACCCAAAAGGATTTCGATGTTGCGGCGCTGCTTGATGCCGTCGCCAAAAAGCTGACATGAAGTTTCTTCTCGCGATGTGCGTCGTGACAGGGGTGGCGCTGGGGCAGGAAACGTTTTCCGCCTCGGCCGCCCTCGATGCGCAAGTCGAGCAGGCCATTCGCGATGGATTTCTCCCCGGGGCCGTGCTGGTAGTCGGTCACGACGGAAAGATCGTCCATCGGAAAGCATACGGCAGCCGGGCGCTGGTTCCCACGCGCGAGGCCATGACTGTCGATACGATTTTCGATATCGCGTCGTTGACCAAGGTGGTCGCGACGACGCCGTCGCTTATGGCGCTGTTCGAGGAAGGCAAGTTGCGTCTCACCGATCCGGTGACCAATTATTTGCCGGAGTTTCAGGGAGGCAAGACGGAGATCACGCTCCGCGATCTGATGACGCATTTTTCCGGCTTGCGTCCCGACCTGGATCTCGAGCCACGCTGGAGCGGCTACCAGACCGGCGTCAACCGGGCGCTTGCCGAGAAGCCCGTGAACCCGCCCGGCTCGCGATTCGTCTACAGCGATATCAATTACATCCTGCTTGCGGAAATCGTGCATCGCGTCAGCGGGAAAATGCTCAATGAGTATGCGGCGGAGAAAATCTTCACTCCTCTCGGTATGCGCGAGACGATGTTCTTACCGCCCGCGGCGGTGCGCTCGCGTATCGCTCCCACTGAAATCGATCCTGATACTGGTACGCCTTTCCGAGGCGTGGTACACGACCCGTCCACTCGCTACATGGGAGGCGTCGCGGGACACGCGGGAGTGTTTAGCACGGCCAGCGATTTGGCAAACTACGCCGAGATGTTGATCGGCATGGGACAGCGCGGAGGAGTCCGCCTGTTCTCTCCGCTCACGGTTCGCAAATTTACGTCACCCGAGTCGCCTCCCGATCAGCCGGTGCTGCGCGGACTGGGCTGGGATATCGATTCGGTTTACTCGGCGCCGCGCGGCGACCTCTTCCCGATTGGCTCCTACGGCCATACAGGATTCACTGGCACGTCGCTGTGGATTGATCCGGCCAGCAAGACGTATGTGATTTTGCTCGCCAACGCGGTGCATCCTAAGGCGGGCAGAAATCTGAACCCGCTGCGGAATCGCGTGGCGACCATCGTGGCGGCCGCGTTCGGAGTGGACTCTCCGGGCGTGAGCGTCGTCGGCTACAACGAAACGCTCGAGAGCGCCGGCCTGCGCCGGATGATCGAGCCGAATCATCAGACGTTGACCGGGCTCGACGTGCTGGCGGCGGAAAACTTCGCGGCTCTGAAAGGCAAGCGCGTCGGCTTGATTACCAATCAGACCGGCGTCGACCGGTCCGGCAAGCGGAATATCGACCTGATGCGTGCAGCCGGTGTGAACCTGACTACGCTGTTCGCGCCCGAACACAGCCTCACCGGCAAAGAAGATCGCTCGGACGTCGCCGATTCAAAGGATCCGTCCACCGGCTTGCCCGTGTGGAGCCTGTACTTCAACGGGCGCTATCGCATGAGTCCGGAAATGCTGGTCAATACGGATACGCTGGTGTTCGACATCCAGGATGCGGGGGCACGCTTTTTTACTTATAACTGCACCATGCTATATGCGCTGGAAGAGGCCGCCAAGCGGCGGCTGCCGTTCTATGTGTTGGACCGCCCCAATCCCGTGACCGGAGCGCACGTTGAGGGCCCGATGTTGGACAAGGCGCTGGAGAATTTCGTCGGCTGTTACTCGATGCCCGTGCGGCATGGTCTGACGCTGGGCGAGCTCGCCACGATGGCTAACGCGGAACGCAAGCTGGGCGCGGACCTGCATGTGATCAAGATGAAGAACTGGAGCCGGGGCGATTGGTTCGATGCGACCGGACTTACCTGGATCGATCCTTCACCCAATCTGCGAAGTCTGAACGCGGCGACGTTGTACACCGGCGTCGCGCTGCTCGAAGCGTCGACGAATTATTCGGTCGGCCGGGGCACCGATGCTCCTTTCGAGCAGATCGGAGCCGATTGGATTCGAGGAGCGGAGCTGGCTCGGTTCTTGAATGAGCGGTCGATTCCCGGAGTCCGCGTGTATCCGACGCAGTTTGAGCCCACGAGTTCGAATCTCAGCGGGAAGCTGGTCCAGGGAGTCCGATTCGTCATCGTGAATCGCGAACAGTTCAGTTCGGTGCGGCTGGGACTGGAACTGGTGTACGCGATCGGGAAACTGTATCCCGGAAAGATCAATCTGGAGGCAGCGCGCTTCCTGGTCGGCAATCGCAAAGTCCTGGACGCGATGAAAGCTGGTGAGGATCCTCGATCCATCGAGCGGCAAGTGAATGAGGATGTCCAGGCATTCGTCGAGCGGCGGCGGCCGCATCTGCTGTACTAGGAATCGGTCCAGAATGTTCTGAAACACCAAGCGTCGGCTAGAGAGCCGACGCGGCACGCAAAGTGCGTACGCCACACTGTGCGGCTGACGCGGACTCCCGTTCAGGACGTGCCGGACATCTCGATGCCTTTCCGGCTTAGACGCCCAACAAGCACAGCCGCGCCGGCATCCCAGTCAACTTCGTGAGTGCGTAACCATACCATCGCAGTTGGCGTGCATACTGCGCCCGCCGCTCGGCGGAATCGGCGTCGGTTTTCAAATCGATAACGGTCCAGACTCCGTTTTCGACGAACGCCAGATCGATGACGCCTTCGAGCAACCTGCCGTCGTCGAGCGGCAACACGATCGGATACTCCCGATGGCAGCGCTCGGCGGCGCGGCTGCGCACGAGCAGGGGATGAGCCAGGACCGCCGCGACCGCATCGCGCGCGGCGTCGCTTTCTTCGTCGGGCGCACCGAGGATGCGAGCATTCAGCGCAGCCAGCCCGGCAATCGCTTCCGTGCTCGCGTCGAGCTCCACGTCGCGAAGAACCGCATGCACCAGTGCGCCGAATCGCCGCCCGCCGGGACGCACGCCGGGTCGCGCGATCAACTCGGCAATCACCTCCGGCAGCGGTCCGGGTGGAGAATCCGCCGCCTGACTGGCGAGGAACACTTCGAACTGCGGTCGTGAGCCTTCCGCGAGCAACTGCGCATGTTGCTGCTCCCAAGTGCGATAGGCAGCCAGACTGGTGCCGCCATCATCGGACAGGATCTCCCGCTTGCGCAGCCCGAGCCCGCCATCGACGTTCAGATTCAGTTTGGCCGGATCCCACCAGACCACTTCGTGCTGTCCATATTCCGGCTGGATCAGGCCGGGCTTGACGGAAAACTCTTCCTGCCGATCGTATTCGAGGGGCCGCAACAGCACACTCGCGGATCCAAAATCGGGACATCCTTCAGCGGGAGTCGAGCGCCGCCAATTGGCCCTCGCCGGATAGATCGCTTTGTGCAGCGGACTCAGCCAGCCTTCGACGGGAAAGGGCTCGTCTCCCACGGCGGGAATTACTAACAGGTCGCGTGCGCGGGTCGCGGCGACGTAGGCCACACGCACGCCCTCGGCTCGTTCGCGGAGGCTCTCTCGCGGTTCGTTTTCGGCGAGCTCGCGCGGCGCGCAGCGCAGCAGACGTGTAGCGCAGAGACGGCGCTTGGCATCGACGTATTGGTCAGGCTCTCGAGCAGCAATGTTCGCAGTGAGGTCCGCGAGGATCACCACTGGAAATTCCAGGCCCTTGGCTCCGTGGACGGTCAGCAGACGGACTCCATCGGCGTCCTCTTCCAGCATGGGCGCTTCGGAGGCGTCTTCTTTCTCCGCCTGGGCGGCCAGTTCATCCACGAATCCCCGGAAAGAAATGCCGCCGTTCAGTTCGTAATTGCGGGCGAGGTCGGCGACGCGGCTCACGTTCGCCAGGATCTGGTTGCCGCCCGGCCGCAGGATGAATCCGGCATGCGCGCGCGTGGCTTCGAGCAAGGCGTTCACCGTCACTGCGAAGGGACGATAGTTCCGCAGCCGGTGCAACTCGCGGAGCAAGGCCAGCGCCTCCAGCACCGGTACGAAGATGGGGTCCATTTGCTCTTTGGAAACGACGGCCTCCTGTTTCGGAACGTGGAAAGGATGCAGACGGCCGTGTGTATGGCGGTAGCGCAGCAGCACGTCGTCCTGGACAGCGAAAAGTGAACCCTTCAGTGTCGCGAAGACGCTCAGCTCGTCATCCGGCCATTCCACCGCGGTCAGCGCCGCACGCAGAGTCTCCACTTCTTCGCGCCGGTGAAACGATTTGGAACCAGCGAGCAGGTGTGCGATACCGCGCGCCTCCAGAGTTCGAGCGTACTCGCGCGTCAAGTCCGCTCCAGCCTGCGTGCGGCGGCGAAACAGAATCGCGATGTCGCGGGCACGAAATCCCCACTCGCTCTCGTTGACCAGCCAGGCTACGAAAGCAGCGATCGCATCGGGCATGCACGCGTTGACGGCTTCCTTGGAGAGCCGGGTCTTGTACGGGCGCGGCACCGGCAACACGACCACACTCGGTCTTCCCTCAATGGCGGGACGGTCGCGTTCGAGCGGAGCCCAATCGGCGTGCCCATCGTCGTCACCACCGGCCATCTCCTTTTCGAACGCCGCGTTGATCAAGCTTTGAATGTTGGGAACCGCGCGAAAGCTGCGGGTGAGTGCAACTAATCCAACTCCGCGATTCACCAAAGAGTCACGCACTTCGCGGTAAAGCGCGACATCCGCGCGGCGGAACTTGTAAATGGATTGCTTAGGATCGCCAACCAGGAACAGCTTTCCAGACTTGGGTGTGACGCGCCGCCAGTCGGATTCCGCGGAATCGCCCGCCGAAAGCAGAAGAAGGATCTCGGCTTGCAGGGGATCCGTGTCCTGAAATTCGTCGATGAACAGATGTGTGAATCGATTTTGCAGGTAAGCCCGGACCGTGACCTGGTCGCGCATCAGATCGCGGACGTGGATCAGAAGATCCACAAAATCCAACTTGCCGGAGCGGCGCTTGCGCTCGTTGTACTCCTCCACCAGGCCGGTCATCTCGGCGCGTAACGCAGCGGCGAGATCGGCATCCGCACGGCGACGGAATTCCTCGATCCAGCGCATCAGATCATCGCGGCGGGCCAGCAGTGTTTCGCGGCCGACGCCTTCGCTGTACACTCCCGAGCCTTTTTTCGTGTCCCGCCGCAGATCGCGCCCCAGCTTTAGGAGCCGAGCTTCAAGTTCGTCGTAATCCCGCGGACCCGCGCTTTCGGCGCGTTGCATCCACCCGGCGAGTGCCCGCGCCGGCGCCAGACCCCGGTACAAATTGTCGGTGACGCGCCGCGGACGCTCGCTCAACTCCGCCAGTTCGTGCACCTGACGTGCGATGGTGTCGACTTCCTCCTCACGCGCGAACGGAACGCGCGCCCAGTCTCCGGGATAGTCCCGCCACTCGACCAGTTTCCGTCCGGCGTACGCCAGTTGCTCTATCGGTGCGGCGTTCTCCCAGGGTTCGGGCCACGCCAGACGAGCAAACGCCCGCTTCAATCCTGCAGAAGCCGTGTTCAGTTGATGCTCCATCCAGCCTCGAAACGCGCGTTCATATAGCCGAGCGCTTTCCTGTTCGTTGAGTTCTTCGAACGCGGGATCTACGCCGGCCTCGACAGGGCGTTCTCTGAGGATTTGCGCACAGAAGGAGTGGATAGTGCCGATGGACGCTTCCTCCAAGCGTGCCAGTGCGTCCTCGAGCAGCGGCGCACCGTGACGTTCCCGATCCAGTTCCTGGCGAAGACGCAGCTTCAGTTCGCCCGCCGCTTTGTGAGTGAAGGTCACGGCGGCGATGCGATCAATCTTCGTCCGGCCGCCTTTGAGCACGGCGACAATCCGCTTGACCAGCTCAGTAGTTTTTCCGGTCCCGGCGGATGCCTCGACGATCAGGCTCTCATCGAGAGAGTTTTGGATGCGGTCGCGGGCTGCTTCATCAGTTTGCGGATGAGATGCTGGCGTCATGGCATGCCCCGGATCTCGGTCAGGCCATCGAGCCGCTCGTCGCGCTGGTCTTTTCTCTTTAGGCGCGTTTCCTCGTAGGGTCCGCACACGATGCGGAAATCGCAGATGTCGCAAGCGTCTTTTTCAGGGGCTGCAGGCAGGAATCCACCGGCAACGAAGCCGTCAATATTCGAGAGCAGCTTGGCCAAAAACTGCTTGGACTTGTCCGTGACGGGAATCGAGACCTGCTGGTAGCCGCCACGCTGGGTGGAGTAGAACAGGCGGCCAGATTCGACCGGCGTGCCGAGCAACTCCTCCGCGGCCCGGCCATACAGCAGCGGCTGGAGCAAGTGCCCGGCTCCCACATACAAAGGAATTCGCTCCGGAGGTTTTCCCGTTTTGTGATCGGTGACGCGCAAAGCGCCTTTGACAAGATGACGCTCCAGCAGATCGATGGAGCCACGCAGGCGCACGCCTTCACTTAGTGCTGCCTCGGCAGCAGTGCTGGACGGATCACGCCGATTTCCAGCGCGCAGGCCGAAACCGAACTCGAAGTGCACTGGCTCCCAGTCATCGTCGTTCTGAGCGACGTGCTGCAACCACCCGCGCAAATCTGTGCGAATGTCCTCGATCTCGGATCTCCATACGCCGGGAATGGCGGGGGCGAGGTTCTCTTCGTATTCCGCCGCGACGCGCTCCAGAACGCGATCGGACCATTCGAGCGCCGCGGCCAGGCGCAGCTCGTTCACAGGAAGCAGGCCCTGCGCCTTCAGCTCGCTCAACAACGCGAATTGAACTTCATGAAACAGGGCACCTCGTGTGAGTGGATCCAACTGCTCGATCGAACCGAATTCTTCACGCGGGCGGAGTTCATGGATGCCGTACAGCGCGAACTTGTAAGGGCATGCCGCAAACTGCTGCAGCGAAGACGGCGACCAGGCTCGCTCCGTGAGCCGATGCTTGGCCAGGATTTCGAGCGCGGCGGCATCCGCGGTGAGCAGGCCATCCGCTTTGGTCCATTTCTGGGATTCCCATCGCGACCAGCGCGTTCGCAAAGAGCGGGCCAGGTGCGCGTTCGACTCGACCAGATAATGACCGCCGCTCGAGGTGGTCAATGCGCGAGCGAGCGTCGCGAGGTCGTATTCGGCGTTGTCGATGGCGTCGGCGGAGTCCGGAGGTGAAGGCCAATTGAGACGCGCCGGGGCGGCGTCGCGCGTGCGAATCTCGAACTGCTTCAGCTCCGGGAGACGGCCTTCAATCGCGCGCACCAATTCCATCGCATAAAATGACGGGACCCGGGGACGGCCTTCCGCGACATCCATGCGCGGATAGGAAGCAATGAGCCGTTCTCCGGCAGCGGACACGGCCAGACGCAGCCGGAGGCGCTCTTCGGCGGTGCGGTCGTCTCGCAGCAGGAGATGCGGGCTGGCCTCGCGACGAAATTCATCGAGCAGCAGCGGATCTTCCAGCGCGCGCTTCGGAAACAAACTTTCGGCGAGTCCGGGGAGGAACACGACCGCGAACTCCCGGCCGCGCGACTCGTCGATTGATCCGACGAACACACGCCCGTATCGCCGCTGAGGCGGATCGCGGCGAAGAAAGCGGAGTCGATCGCTGAGAACTTCGAAGACTTCTTCAAGACCCACCGGCCCCACGTCGCCCATGGGTTCAAATTCGGCGAGCACTGCCAGAACCGCGTCGGGACTGCGCAGTCCGGCACGCGCCAGTTCCGCCAGGCGATCCAGCCAGTCTTTCCAAAGCGCGGATTGAGGCAGGGCGGCCAGTGTGCCGATCAAGGGCAGTGCGAAGCGCCGCAGGTGTCGCAGTTGTTCGATCTTACGGGCGAGTTGTGCACGCTGCGCTTCATCCTCCCGTTCAAGCACACTAAGGCGCAATTCGAATTCGTGTTCCAATCCGATCAGCCGCCGTTCCCAACGATCGCTGCCGCCGATCACGGCTGCGTCCACCAGCAATTTTTCCCAGCCCCAGGGCGCAGGAGGAGCGTTGCTTTCCTCCGGCTCCTGCTTCACTGGCGACGCCTGACTGTCAGCGATACCAAACATTTCGTCGTTGGGACCCACCCAATCGTCTTCGGTTGCCGCAGGATCGGAGTCCGCCGCAGGTTGCGTCGCCGCGTCCGGAGATGTCGCTTGCCCCGATACCGGGACCTGGCCCAAGGACAGATATTCCGCGAAGCGGGAAGCCGAGCATTTTTCCGCGGCGCAGGCCAGCAATGCGAGAAAGGCTCGTCCGCTCACGTCGGGACGCGCAACGCCCCGGCTGAAATACGCTGGAATTCCGGCTCGGCGGAGAGCGTCTTCGATCATCGGCTGGTAGCGCTCGGGATTTCGCAGCAGAATCGCGATGGAATCGAAGGCGACGTTCTTGCGAGCAAATTGAAGTACGCGCCGCGCGATCTCAACTGCCTCCAGTCCCTCACCGGGTGCGGAGAAGAGGTCAAACTCGTCGTCCTTCTGTTCGCCCGCGACTGGCGAGACTGCGAAGAGCTGCGATCGCAAGCGGCCCAGCGAAGAAGCTCGGCCTTGGGAGGCTTGTGCCGAATCGTCCAGATCTTCAGCGTCCACTCGGAGGATAGATTCCAGCAGCCGACTCTGCGCGTGCATCGCGCGTTGCGTCGTCTCTCCGGATGTCACCGCGGCCAGCACTGCCGGCGCCCGAGCGGCCACACACTCGAAAAGGTCGGCATGGGCTCGCGATTCCAAAGGCGAGTCCAACAAGAGCAGAGGAAGCCCGAGCCAGCGATGCGTCGCAATGCTTGCGGCCTCCGTCGCAAGTTCCAGCACCCGTGCCAGATCCGCGAGCCGCCGATCGGCCAGCTCGGCTTCGTACAGCGCCAGTAATTCGCCGAGATCCCGACCGGGCAGTCCGGTGGTGGAAACATCCGCGGGACTCACTTGCGCCAGCCGCAATTCGGCGAGTGTCCGCGCAAGCGCTCGCGCGAACCCGGGCAAGTTGGCGACTGGCTCGAAATATTTCAGGAGTTTTGCAGTTCGCGCAACAGAGACGGTGCGCGAGGCGAGCGCATCCATGCCGAGCGTACTCAAAGGGGCTAGTCCATGCTCGGCCATCGAGGCGCGAGCCAAATCTGCGCCCAACTGAACTAGGGTGATTCGATGAACACCAGCGGCTCCGCCCGCAAGATGGGCAATTTCTTCCGCTCCAAGATGAGTGGAACCTATGATGAGTGTCTCGGAATAAGACGCAATAAATTTCCTCGCCGAGGAAATTAGTGACCCATTCGAGAGTGATCGGACGATTTGCCGTGTTCCGACCGGCATCTGGCTGTAACCTATTGATTCCAGGCTAATAGCCCGAAAGAGCCATCAAATTTTTTTTGAAAAAGCGTAACATCAAACGCACGTTGCTCGTTTATACTTACAACTAATCCCCGTTACGACGGCGGGCGCTCTCACCCCTTTTCACCCATAAAGAAAGCGCCCGCTTTTATTTTGTCCGGCGGTACCCACTCCACCCAGCGAAGCGCGAATCCCAACAAACGTTAATCCGGCAGACGTTAATCTGGCAGACGTTAATCTGGCAAACCATCGAAGAGGGCCGAACTCAGATATCGCTCGCCGGAATCTGGAAGGATCACGACGATGGTCTTGCCCTCCATCTGAGGCTCATGCGCGATGCGGACGGCGGCCGCCACCGCTGCTCCGCAGGAGATGCCGGAGATGATCCCTTCCTCGCGCGCTAAACGGCGCGCCATGTCAACCGATTCTTCGTCACTCGCCAACTCGACACGATCGACCATGTTCAAGTCGAGCGTCCCCGGTATAAATCCCGCGCCGATCCCTTGAATGCCGTGTGGTCCAGGGTCGATTTTTTTACCGGCGAGCGTCTGCGAGATCACCGCGCTTCCTTCCGGTTCCACTCCGACGGATAGGATTGGCTTCTTCTTTTCGAGTTTGAAGTAGCGCGAAATGCCGGTGATGGTGCCGCCCGTGCCGACGCCCGCCACGAGGACGTCCAATTTGCCTTGAGTATCCTCCCAGATTTCCGGGCCGGTTGTCCTAAAATGGATTTCCGGATTCGCCGGGTTCTGGAATTGTTGCAGCAGCACGTAGCGAGTAGGATCGGAGGCGACTATTTCCTCGGCGCGCTCGATCGACGCTCCCATGCCGAGTGCGCCATCGGTCAGGATGATCTTCGCGCCAAACGCCTTCAGGACTTTCCTGCGTTCGAGCGACATCGTTTCGGGCATCAGCAGTGTGAGTCCGTAGCCGCGCGCGGCGGCGACATATGCCAACGCGATGCCGGTGTTGCCGCTGGTCGGTTCGATTAGCTCTTTTCCCGGCTTGAGAACTCCTCGCCGCTCCGCGTCCCAGATCATAGACGCGCCAATGCGGCACTTCACCGAATAAGCGGGGTTACGCCCCTCGATCTTCGCGAGCAGCGTCACCGGAGCGCCTCCGGTCACGTGATTCAGCTTCACCAGCGGGGTTCGGCCGATACTAAATGAGTTGTCGGGGAATACCATCAGGTCCTATCTTAAGGCGAGTGCCGGTGTTCCAGGCGAGTGCACGCACGCGTCCCGGTTTCGAGTGAAACCTGCGATCTGCATCCGCGAGCGCAACTCAGATTTCCCAGTTGGCAACATAGCGGGCTTGGGATTCTTTCCAGCGCCGGACCAACTCGGCGAAAGTCATGCGGTCGAGAATGGCGGAAACCGAGGCGTCCACGCGGCTCCACAGATCCGTGAATGCGTTCGCCTTCTGGCGTTTGGGTTTCTTGCCCTCTTCGAGAAACCTAAGGACCTCGCCGACGGTAATCTGGTCGGCGGGCTTGGCCAAGCGGTAGCCGCCTTCGGCGCCGCGCCGCGACTCCACGAATCCGCCTTGCTTCAGGCCCGACAGGATCAATTCCAGAAACTTTTGAGGAATCTTCTCCCGCCTGGCAATGTCGGCGATCTTCACTGGCTCCCCAGGGGGTTGCGCGGCCAGATCGAACAGAGCCTGGAGGGCATATTCGCTTTTGACGGATATATTCATCGAATCGAATCGAGCTGCAATACCGGAATGTCTCGCTGATCTAAATCCGCGTGAAACCGCAACGCAAGCGAGAAAACAGCCTTTAAGCGATTGTAGGGCTTAGCGCCGCGGCATGTCCACCCGCGGTATACGGCAGGCTTTGCCGTTGACTCCCAAACTCGGCAGGCGATATGATGACCACACCTTAGCGAACGCGAACAGAGGAGAAATCGTCGTGAACACAAAAGACCAACTGCTGGCTTCTGTTCCCATCATCGCGGCTGCCGCGGTGCTCCTGTATGCAGCTCCTGCCTCCGCACAATGGCTGAACCATCCGAACCCCGGAATTCCGCGGTCCGCGGATGGGAAGCCAAACCTGACTGCTCCGACGCCCAAGACGCTGGACGGAAAACCCGATCTCTCCGGGGTCTGGAATCACATGCGTGGTCAGAACCAGCCCCCAAGGGATGCTGTCGGCCAGCCAGGGACGATTTTCGATTTCATGCCGCCGGGCTCGCAGATTTCTTTCCAGCCCTGGGCCGAAGCTCTCTACAAACAGCGCGCCAAAGCCTTAGGAGCAGGAAGGCCGACAGAGCACTGCCTCCCCCACGGAGTTCCTGACGCCATGATGTACGGTGGCGCGATGAAGATCGTTCAGACTCCGGTGCTCACGATCATTCTCTTTGAGGAACTCTATCATTTCCGGCAAATCTACACCGACGGCCGCGGCGCTCCCCAGACGGTGCTCCCCGCCTGGTATGGATATTCCTCCGGCAAGTGGGACGGAGATACCTTCGTGGTCGAAACCGTCGGATTTAACGACCAAAGCTGGATGGACGATTCCGGCCTACCGCATACGGAATCCCTCCACACGACCGAGCGCTTCCGCCGGCGCGACGTGGGCCACATGGACGCGCAGATCACGATTGATGATCCGAAAGCGTACACGAAACCGTTTTCAATCGATATTTCCTTCAATTTGGCTGCGAACTTGGATCTGCTTGAAAGTTTGTGCGAGAACGAAAAAGACGCTGCGCACATTGCCAAGTAGCTGGCTATCAGCCTTCGCTTTCACTGTGGCGCCACGGCGTCACTCTTGGCGACGCCTGATGACGAGTGGTTGCACCCGCCGAGGTGTCGAGAAGTCCGGAACGGATCCGCAAACCGGAAGTCTCGACACGGCACGCACGCCCGGGAAAACGGGTCCAAACAACGGAAGTGCGTACGCCACGTCGGCGTCAGAGCGCAAGCCATCCGCGAAGTGCGTGCGCCACGTCGGCGTCAGCGGGTTAAGCTATCCGCGCGCCAGCGAAAGAAACTCGTCGCGTGTGGCCTTTTGCGAGCGGAAGCTGCCCATCATGGTGCTGGTGATGGTGCCCGAGTGCTGCTTTTCGACACCGCGCATCATCATGCAAAAGTGACGGGCTTCGCACAGCACTCCCACGCCGCGCGGCGAGATGACATTGGAGATGGCTTCGGCGATCTGCTGGGTCATTCGCTCCTGCACCTGCAGCCTGCGGGCGAACATATCCACGATGCGCGGGATCTTGCTCAACCCGAGCACTCGGTCCTTGGGGAGATACCCGACGTGCACCTTGCCAAAAAACGGCAGCAGATGGTGCTCGCACATACTGAAGAACTCGATGTCCTTGACGATCACCATCTCGTCACATTTCACAGTGAACATCGCGCCGTTGACGATCTCCTCCAACTTGGTGTTGTAGCCGCTCACCAGGTAGCGCATGGCCTTCTCGTAGCGCTCCGGCGTCCGTTCCAAACCCTCGCGGGAAATATCCTCGCCCAGCATCTGGAGCACGTCTTTCATGTGCGACGCAATGCTTCCAGCGGCGGGGGGCATTACTTTGACGATGGCTTTGTTCTTCATTTGCCTGTTTCCAATTCGAAAATGTTTCGATCCGTTTCGGAGATCCGCACACGAGCGAGCTTCGCGGGAAGGCTCCAATAGGTGGCCAGCGTAGTTTCGATCGCGCGGGCGAGATTTTCGGTAGTGGGCACAACGTCCGTAAGTTCCGGCACATCCACGTTCAAGTTTCGATGATCCAGCCGCGACAGAACCCGTTCGGAAACCAGGGCGTCCAGCGCCCGGCGATCCGCCACCTGCCCGCTTGCATCCAGCGGACCTTCGAGCGTCACATCCAGCACGTAATCATGCCCGTGCCCGTAGGGGTTGTTGCACTTCCCGTAGAGCTTGCGATTTTCCTCGGGGCTCAGCGCCGGCGTATCCAAGCGGTGCGACGCCGAGAAGCGATACCGGCGGGTCAGCCGGACGGCAGCTTCGCTTTGGCTACTCACCCTGGCTGGCCCGGTCACTTTGGACCTCCATAGTCGACGTACAAATCCGCGGTTTCATACAAGCGGACATTTTTCAAACGCACGGTTTCGCGGCCGATCAGCGGATCCAACCGTTTCCAGATTTCGACCGCGAGATTTTCCGTCGTCGGCACGACTTTGTCGAATGGCGGGACCTCACGATTCAAAAAGCGGTGATCCATGGGCTCGACCACCTGCTGCGTCAGGATTTCTTTTAACTCCCGCAGATCGAATACCATGCCGGTGACAGGATCGGGGTCGCCCTCGACCGTCACTTCCAGGACGAAATTATGGCCGTGACCGCTCGGATTTGCGTTCGAACCGTAGATCGCGTGGTTTTCAGCTTCACTGAGCCGGGGGTCGGCGCAGACATGGGACGCGGAGAATTCGGCCTTGCGGGTCAATAACATAGTTCACCCAGTCCACCCAAATCTTTAGATGCACCGCGCGGCATCCGCGATCCTTGTAAAATAATAGCGTGAAACTAACTACAGACCGGATCCTGATTGGGCTGATCGCCTTGATGACGATCGGACTGGTCTATGTGGTGTCCGGGACGCTCGAGCAACGTATCGTGGTTGCCGGCGAAACGGCGCCGGATTTCAAGATCGTGACCGAAGATGGCAAGACCGTGAGCCGGTCCGATTTCGGCGGCAAAGTTCTGGTGCTGAATTTCTGGGCGACTTGGTGCCCGCCGTGCATCGAAGAGCTTCCGACCCTGGATGCATTCCAGCGCGAGTTTGGTCCGCAAGGCGTGGTCGTATTGGGAGTCAGTATTGACCGTAACGAGAAACTCTACCGACAGTTTCTGGAGCGGAACCCGCTGAGCTTTAAAATCGGCCGCGATCCGGAAGCCAATATCAGCGCCAGCTATGGCACCTTCCAGTATCCGGAGAGCTACATCATCGATCGCTCCGGCAAAGTGACGCAGAAGATTATCAGCAGTCAGAACTGGATGGATCCTCTCTTCCTGTCCAGCATCAAGTCAATGCTGGGTACCGGCGGATAGATATTTCGTAGGAGGCAGACTTCCGGGTCCGACGTACCGCGTCCGCCCCGAGGTGGGCAAGCCCACCTCCTACAATGGGTCGATTTCGCGAGACGCTCTCCGTCACAGCAGTCGAACTACGCCGTCCACCATCCAGCAATCGCGATACGGACCGTTTTTCTGCCGCGACAGGCTGAAGCGATAGTTCACCGTGCGCCCCGCTTCGGTGCGTATTCGCAAGTCCTGCACGGCATGATCCGCCGTGATTTCAATCGGTCCGAGCTCGTAGGGGTCCAAGCGAAACATGGCTTTGAAATCGGGAGTTTTCACGACTCTCAGAAAATGCCCATAGGGCCCCGTCACGGCGTGGTTCGCGGGTGAGGCGAACTGGTACGTCGTGTAGATTCCGGAGTTCGGGATAGGGGAACTGTTGTGGCGGATTCCTTCGACCACGGCCCGCACCACCTGCTCTGGCGCAAGACTCGGGTGCGGCCGCAAGGCATTCGGCTGTGCTGCGCCAACAGCCAGCCCCAGAAAGAACAGCGCGGCGGCCTTCACGAATTGAGCACCCGGAGCGCGGTGTAGAGATTCCAGACCACCAAGAGGGCGAACCAGTAGTTGATCCAGCGGATCAGCGCCAGCCTGCGGAACCACGCGCAGAACACAACCACGGCCAGTGCGAAGAGTTTCGACCAGAGCAGTCCGGCGACTGGTCCCCAGCGAATCAGCAGCCGGATGAGGGGATTCGCTTCAGTGTTGCCGAGGCTGAATCCGATTAAAGTCGAGATGACGTCCAACACCTGCAGGTAGAGAAAGAACTCGATTAGGATGAGCAGGGGAGCGTGGGGCGTCCGCTTATCCGCAGGGGTGGCCAGCATGTATTCAGGATATGCTGCGGGAACCGGCGGCAGTCAGGTCATGCGAAACATTCATCGCACTCAACGCCTCCGGCGCCCACAGAGCAAGAGCTCCCTAAAACCAAAGAGCATTGACTAAAGGTTCGATCGAAGTGAATGACTCCTGTCCGAATCGAAGGCCGATCACGTTCATATAGAGGCCGGCTGTCGTGATTTCAACCGTTCCCCGCTTCCCCGCTGTTTGCGGATAGCGCTGCGACAGTGTGAAGGCTAAGTGCGTGCGAGGCGACATCTGAAAGCTGTCGAGGAGAAACTGAATACCACTCTCATCCCTAAAGATCAACACCACGGTGAGATTCGATGCGGACAGAGGATTTACCAGTGCGACTCCGGTTGTCGCTCCGATCTGGTCGAAGGGCAGGACTACCCGGTTATCCAGGTCCGTATCGAGCGGCAGGGACGCCTCGAAGTCGGGGCGACCGGCGACGCTTTGCCGAAAAATCGCAGCGCCGCCGAGGGCATCGGTCGAGATCATATCGGCCCATCCCTGGGACAAATCGGCCTTGACGTTCCGCGTCTCAAAGGTGACGGAACCGCCAACCGGAATCGTTCCCGTGAGGCTGCTCGAATTTCCAGCGGTCGTGTCGAGAGCCAGCGCGTTGCCGCTATCCGCATAGAAATTCAACTTGTAAGTTGCCGTGTGAGTATCCAGGTTCACGAGTACGAAGATGGTCTTCCAGCCTCCACCGTCCACTACCTGAGCGAACGAACCCCCGAACGGGAAAACAATCGAGGTCTGAGGACGGTATCGGTGCTGCGAGAAGGCCGGCGTGCTCGCGAACAGCAGCACGGCGGTCACGAGAAGATAATTCATAAACTCTCCAGTCGAAATGGGTGAATTACATCGCAATGTTACGCAATCTGCCATATTACCGCCGCTTATCGCCGTTATATGTCGGAAATGCAGCCGATTTCGTCACAATAGACTATCACATGGTTCGGAGGGGAGGGGGGAACGTCCATGGCAGTGGTGAAGCCTCCGGCGCCCTCCCATCCAGTGTGGCAGCGGATGCAAACCATTAGCTCCATTGTGGTATGCTCTAACACCGTCCGTAACGACTATGTGGCAACATAACTACACTCCTATTGCCGGGAGCTTGCCGCTTTCAGCGCTCGCGGCCAGCATTCCTATCTTCGTGCTGCTGTTTCTGCTGGGCGTCCTGCGCAAGTCTGCCGCGGTCGCATCGCTCTCCGGTCTGCTTGCGGCGGCGGTGATGGCGATTGTGGTTTACGGCATGCCCGCGCGGAACCTGGTTGGAGCCGTAACCTACGGAGCAGCGTACGGTCTGTTTCCCATCGGATGGGTGGTGTTTGGCGCCATCGTTCTATATCGCGTCACGGTCGAAACGGGGAAATTCGAAATCATCAAAACCTCGGTCGGGCATCTGACCACCGACCGCCGGATGCAGGCGCTGCTGATCGCTTTCGCGTTCGGTGCGTTCATTGAAGGCGCATCGGGATTCGGTACGCCGGTTGCGGTTGCGGCGGCGATGCTGGCGGGGTTGGGATTTTCTCCATTTTTCGCGGCGGCGGTGTGCCTGCTGGCGAATACCGCTCCCGTAGCGTTCGGGTCGATTGGAATCCCGATTGTCACCCTGGCGGCGACCACCGGGCTGCCTCTCGACCGTTTGAGTGCCGGGGTTGGGCGCATTTGCGCGCCTGTCTCCTTGATCATCCCCGCCTATCTGATCCTGGTGATGGGTGGTTGGAAGGCGTTGAGCGGCGTGCTTCCTGCAGCCGCAGTCTGCGGAATTGCATTCGCAGGGATGCAGTTCCTGGTCTCCAATTTTGTGGGACCCCAGTTAACCGACATTCTGGCGTCGCTGGTCGCGATGGGGGCGCTGGTAGTTCTGATGAAAGTCTGGAAGCCCAGCGACAATTTCTCGCTGGGGGATGAACACGCGACCAAGACCCAGGAGTCTGTGCCGCACTATTCCGCCGGCGTGTTGCTGTCGGCGTGGGGTCCTTACATCGTCCTGGTGATTTTCGTGCTGCTGTGGGGCTACCGACCGATTCAATTGCAGCTCAACACCACTAACGTGCTTTTCAATTGGCCCTGGCTGCATAACGAGATTCAGCGGATGCCTCCGGTGACTCCGGCCCCATCGCCCTACGGCGCGCCATTCGTGTTCAATTGGCTTTCGGCTTCAGGAACGGCCACGCTGCTGGCGGCGATCGTTTCGGCGGCACTGGCCGGCATGGGCGTGCGCAAGTTCGGCCAGGTCTTCGCGAAAACAGTCCGGCAATTGCTGATGGCGGAGATGACCATGGCTGCTGTGCTGGCCATCGCGTTTCTGATGAATTACTGCGGGGCCACGGGAACCCTGGGCTTGGCGTTTGCCGCGACGGGCGCGTCGTTCCCGTTTTTCAGCGCGCTTCTGGGCTGGCTGGGAGTGTTCCTGACCGGCAGTGACACCTCGGCGAACGCGCTGTTCGGAAGCCTGCAAGAGGTGACAGCAAATCGGCTCGGCATGAATCCGGTGCTGATGGCGTCGGCCAACTCTGCCGGAGGAGTGATGGGCAAGATGATCAGCCTGGCCAGTATCGCAGTTGCGTCGGCTGCGACCGGCATGAAGCGCGAAGAGGAAGCTAAGCTGTTCCGCTTCACCTTCCGCCATAGCGTGATCCTGGCCTCCACCATCGGAGTTGTCGTGCTGTTCTATGCCTACGTCGCGCCACAGCTCGCACCGTAGGATTCATTTTCTAAAATCGTATCGTCATCATAAGGAGGATTCTTGGCACAACTCGGTTTCTTAGGATTGGGAATCATGGGATACCCCATGGCGCAGCATTTGGTCGAGTCGGGAAACGACGTGGCGCTGTGGTCGAACACGCCGTCTAAAGCGCAGGAGTTGGCGAAGCAAGGGAAGGGAAAAGCCAAAGCCTGCAAGACTCCGCGCGAAGTGGCCGAGAGCGCCGACTTCGTTTTCTATTGCGTGGGTGACGGCGCCATGTCGCACCAGGTTGCGCTCGGACCCGGCGGCCTGATCGAGACGGCGCGGAAGGGCAGCGTCATCGCCGATTGTGGAACGCTTTCGCCGAGCGCCAGTAAAGAAATCGGTGCCGCTTTTGCCGCCAAGGGTGTCGATTTTCTGGACGCGCCCTGCACCGGTTCGAAACCTGGAGCCGAGAAGGGAACCTTGACCTTCATGATCGGCGGAGACAAGGCCGCGTTCGAAAAGGCCAAGCCATATTTCGAGCTTATGGGCAAGATGTTCTACTATTGCGGTCCTGCGGGACAGGGACTGCAGGCCAAGCTCACGCAGAACCTGATCCTGGCGAATCTGATGCAGGCCTTCGCCGAAGGGATGGTGCTGGCGACTAAGGGAGGCGTTGCGCCCGAACTGATGCTGGATATTCTCGACAACAGCGCTGCCAAGAGCGGCCTGATTTCCTTCAAGGCTCCGTTCGTTTTGGCGCGCGATTTCAAGACCAATTTCGCGACCAAGTGGATGCACAAGGATGTGGGCCTGGCGCTGGAATCGGCGAAATCCATGGACCTTCCCTTGCCGGCTACCGCGCTGACCGAGCAGATGCTGCGTGCGACCATCGCGCGCGGCTGGGGCGACGACGATTTCTGCTCGGCGTTCCGGGTGATGGAGGAATTCGCGGGAGTCGTGGTTAAGAAATGAAGAAATAGCGGATGTTATTCTGTCTGCCTGGAGTCATACATGTTTCTTGGACTTGAGCACGTCGCCATCTCCTCTCCGAATCCGGAGGCGCTGGCGCAGTGGTACGTCGAGCATCTCGGTTTCTACATCAATCACGCCTACCTAGGGAATTTTTTCGTGAAGGCGCCCAACGGAGTGGTCCTGGAGATCATTCCTTCGAAGGGCGAGCCTCGCGCGGAGCAGGCCATGACCACTCCCGGTCTGCGCCACATGGCGATTCTGGTCGAAGACTTCGATGCGGCGCATGAACACTTGCGCAACACAGGAGTGAAGTTCGTCAACGAGCCGTTCATGGTCGGGGAAAATCGGCTGGTGTTTTTCACCGATCCCGAAGGTAATTTGATTCACTTGATCAAGCGCAAGACTCCGCTGCCGTAAAGAGGCTGCGGAAAACCCCGGGAACACCGCTTCCGGAGTTTGCCGGACCCGGGTCGCGGCTCAGAGGCGAATAAAAGAAGCGGAGCGTTTAGACTGCGGCGGTCCGATCCTTCAATCGGTCCATCACCGGCCACACAGCCTCCACATACTTTCCGCGGCAGGCATAAATGCGGTCGTAGAGATTCACGGTCGGATCGCAGTGTGGAGGGATGAATTCAATGCGATCGCCCAGATGAGGCTTCGTCGCCCCGGCTGCAACGTCGACATAGCCGAATTCGTCGCCCCCCCAACGGTAGCCCGACCCGGGAAGGCTCGCAGCCTCGGGGCCGTATCCGCGATCGGTGGAGAACGCCTTGAAGCCGGCGTCGACAGTCACGAACTGGTCGTGATTCGCACTGATGACGGTTGCCAGAATGGTCATCGCATTCTGGAAATCGACTCCCAGTTTGCGGTAGGCCAGGTCCATCATGACGTAGGAGCCGGCTTGCAACTCGGTGACCTCGTCGAGTGCTAGGTCCACCTGCCAGGTCCCCGTGCTGCCTCCGGTGAGGATGTCCGTGCAAGAACCCTCGCGGGCCAGGGCGTCGCGTGTTTCAATCGCGATGTGGAAAGCATCTCCTTCCACCCGCTTCCGCTCCTCCATATCGCCGGCGTGGGAACCGCTGACCGAATATCCCTGAACGCCGCGGAAATGCAAATGGGTGGCCCGATCCACCGCCTGTGCGATTTCGAGCGACTGCACCGTGGAGCGTGCGCCGGTGCGGTGATCGCCCACGTCACGATCCAGCAGCACGTCGACGGTCCGATTGGCGTGGGCGGCGGCATCCTGATACCACTGGACCTGCTGGACGTGATCCACCACCACCATCGCGCCGGTCTCGACAATGCGCGCCATCTTGAGCGGATCGGCTACGGGCGACGTCAGCAGGAGGCCCGTAATGCCGGCTCTTTCCAGCACAGTGGGATCCGAAGCTTGGAATTCACGTGACTTGAAGTCG
>JADMIO010921753.1_pt1 | contig 70425 bp, 46 predicted proteins | sample 8958161 | NCBI WGS metagenome assembly JADMIO01 (sample SAMN16585339, study PRJNA669376) | soil metagenome | isolation source: Crop rotation soil | place: USA: Cullars Rotation, Alabama | collected 2011 | reverse complement strand
AACGAAAGGCCCAGTCTTTCGACTGAGCCTTTCGTTTTATTTGACCATGTTGGTATGATTTAAATTAATACGACTCACTATAGGGTCAGTGCGGCCGCGACTTCAAGTCACGTGAATTCCAAGCTTCGGATCCCACTGTGCTGGAAAGTCCCGCGGCCAATCACCAAGGCCAGCTTGCCCACCTCGTTTGTGTCCCGGTTCAGTTCCACCCAGTCGGGAAACCGTTCCGCCACCTTGCTCACCCGCAAGTCCGTGTACAGGTCCGTCCAAGTCCCGATCACGGTATAGTCCGACCCCTTGTAGTTCAGCGTTCCCGTTCCCACATGCGTTGCTGAAACAAAGAAATTCGAGGATATCGGCACCCCTGTAAACCCGCCCAATAATCCCACCGACGCCCACCCGTTCGACCACACGGTCTCCACTGGTGCTGTCGTGTGAAACTCCGGATCACCGGAGTCAAACAGGATGACCCCGCGACACAGGACAGATGCCGTCAGCACCAAACCGAGGCCCAGTGCCGTCCAACCCGTCTGACCAGTCCTACTTGTCCGACGCGTCCGATCAAGGCCCCTCACGCGATAATCACCCTGATCTTCCCATCAAAGGTCTTGCGCGTTCGCCCGTCGATCGTTTTCCGATCGAACACCGTCAACCTCTCCCACACCCGCCGCAACGCTTCGCACGCAAAAACAAAGTTCGCTGTGGCTACTCGATTTGCTTTCCGAATTGCGGTCATCTGAAATCTCAAATCTCAAATCTGAAATCACCACCACCGACCACCGACCACCGACTACTGCCCAAACAGCGTCACCGTATACGTCCCATCCGTCCTATTCGTCACATTCGCCCGCAGCTCGGTAAACGGCCCCTCAAACTGCACGAGCATTCTCCCATTCGCCGCCACCGCTTCCACGTCCAGGTCTACCCAGTCATCATTGACCTTGGCCTGAATGCTTACTGTCGCCCCCACGGTCACCTCTTCGGCCTTCACCGCCACCGTAAACTTCCGGTAACCACGCACGTCCACCCCATCCCCCGACCCGTTCTCCGACAGCGACGCAATGATTCTCGCTTCCGTGGTCACCCCCACCTTCATCCGCCCCTGCTCATCCACATTCAGTGGCTTGAGATTCGAGGCATTCCCTTCCACAGCTCCTGAGATCATAATCCCCTACTCCCTAATCGTAATCGTAATCGTAATCGTAATCGTAATCGCAGCGCACGAGGGTCCTCAGTCCCCTCTATCTGAAATTTCAAATTTCCAATCTCAAAGCCCCGCGCCCCCTCAATCACAATTCATTCCTCAAGACGTCGAACTCGTAATCATACTCGTAATCGCAGCGCACGGGGGTCCTCAGTCCCCCCTATTTGCAATTTCAAATCTCCAATCTGAGATTCCCGCACCCCCCACTCACCATCCAAGACGTCGAAGTCGTAATCATACTCGTAATCGCCCTGTCTCGTCCGACGCGAGACGGTCCATCACCCAACATGCCCGCTCTCCAGCTTCACCCGGGTCAACTGCATCCAGATATTCTGGACTCCGCTCCGCCCTTCCAACCAGCTCAAGAAATTCGACCACCCGCAGAACTTGCTCCCCGTCGATCCGCCGTTCCTGGTCTCCGCGATCGCCAGGTCCAGCATCGTCAGGAACGTCTTGTATCCCCCCTTCGACCACGCATGCGGCCGCACCCGCATCGCCTTGCTATCCGGCTCCGACGCCCGAAACGCCCGGGCCGTGATCAACGTGATCAGCCGGTAATCCCTGGCGGCCGTCACCTCAGGCGTGATGCTGTCCCCCGCCACCCCATAACCCTGCACCTCTCCACCCCGCACGATGAACTTGATCCCGCGCGCAATCGCCGCGTCCTCCACATCCGGACAGGCCGGATCATGGTCGCCCAGGATGAACCGCACCGGATCGTAGAATTCGCTGATTGCTGTCATGCCGTCTTAGCCCGTGACCCCGCACTCCGTTAAAGCCGCAACGCTCTGAAATCTCTAATCTCAAATCCGCAGGCCTCCCACGCCATTCATCCGATCAAAAGGTGCCGACTCCGACTCCATCGAGAGGGAGTCAGCCGATTCTGCTCTCCACCGCCGCTACAGGGTTTTCGCATGCACACGCTCATCTTAGTGTCAATACCTTTCTTTGTTGCTTGAATCAGGAGGCAACCAAGGAGATATGTAGGCGAGCAGTTACAGCCACGGTCGGCGATCTTGGCAAAGTTACCCCAAGCGCCGCGTGCCAGGACAACCAAATTAAACGCAGTAAATCTGCCTACTGTTAGCCTGTGTTCCTAGTTCGCGCTCCCTTGGCACAATTCGGGGCAAAGCTCACCTCGCACCCGTATCCATGCCCCTGAGCTCGACTGCCTGCTCTCCGGTCCAGCCGCGCTCTTTGCGAGGTTTCGTAAGCCGAGCCAATAGCGGCTTGAGAGCTGTGATTTTCCTTGAAAAGTAGCGGCGGTGAGGTTACTTCCTCTGGCCGTTCGGCGTTAACTTCAAAGGGTTTAACGATGAAGACGATTCTGGTCTTGAGTAGCTTCCTGCTGGGGATCTTTGTTCATGCTGACCTTCCTGGGCTCGTGGCGCAGTATGACTTCCAAGGGAACGCCGATGATTCCAGCGGCAATGCTCGCAACGGAGCGGTGTTCGGTGCTCAGCTGACTTCTGACCGGTTCGGCAACCCGAATAGCGCCTACGCATTCCAGAAGGTCGGGGACTACATTGTTGTTCAAGACTCAATGCACCCTCAAGGAGAAGTCACGCTGACCTACTCTTGTTGGGTCAAGATAGAAGGAAACTTGGACGCCCAGTTACTTAACGTTGCCTCGGCTCCCCCAGGTGCAAAATTCACCCCGAACAGCCGTTCAGATTTCTCTGCTGTTTCAAACCGTCTCGGATATATCGGGGAAGGCAACGATTTCGGCCTCAACACCCCGCTAAGTGCCCACGTCTGGCACCTTGTCGCCCTCACAAAGGCGTCCACAAATCTGACCTTCTACGTGGATGGCAAGTTAGTCGGCACCGGGAGAACCAGATCAGGACAGAACGTCACATCGCACACCCTGTTCATCGGCGACAATGGCAACCGTTACCACAACAATTACGAGCAGTTTATTGGCGCTCTCGATGACGTGAAGATTTTCAATCGCGCACTCTCGCCTGATGAGGTTCAGCAACTCTACCAATCCGAGATCGGGCCACGGGTTATCTTTATTAAAGCCTTCACCGTTGACCTTGCCAACCTATCCATCGGCAGTACCTACCAACTCCAAGCTTCAACCGATGGCGTCTCCTGGGGCGATTTTGCCGCGCCATTCGTCGCGACTAGTGCGACCGTGACCAACACGAGCTACTGGCGCGTGTCGGACTGGCAGAAGGTGTTCTTTAGGCTACGGTAGCTCACTGAATGGAACAGGTATTCACCGCCGTCTGTTCCCGTCGGCAGTTCACTCTCGTTCGGGGTGGCATGCCAGGGCAAGAACAGGTATGACTCAACCGCCGGTATGAAGTTACCTCCTCTCTGAGTCGAGCGCCGGGGTCAGTCAAAGCAATAATTCAACGGCTTGTTAGCTCGGCAGAGCCGGGGCCCACAGTCATAGCCTACCACTCGCGCCACAGTCCAAAGGACGATGGCAACCAAGGGTTTAGTAATTGTAAGTCATTTGCCGTGAGTATCTTAGGAATTGGGGTGTGCGTGCCGGTTCTATTCCGGCTCTGAGCGCCGTCCTTCGTTTGTGACCTTCGGCACTCAACCTGTCCGCGACAGCGCGAAGACTTAGATCGTCAGTTCGCCACTGACGCATTAAGAACTGCTGGTCGCGGGTCGCTTATGAATCCCGACAACAGAATGAAACATTTTGCCTAACGAAGTGCCGATCCGTGACCAAATCGTCCCGACGATTTGCCTTGCCTAAAATAAGCTCATTCGTCAAGCATTCACCGTCGAAAATTGCTCCCTTGATGCCAATTATCTGCCAGAGAGGTGTGTCTAGAGCGGCCGCTTACTTCAGCCGAGTTGGCGCTCGTTTGATTCTGCTGGCGATTTCAATTACCGCGCGATCCGCGATCCCTCCCACCCCCACCGTGGTTGATAGACACGACGTCGGAGTGGCTCATGTGGGGCAAACATTACATCACGAATTCGGCGTGACTAACTCGTCGAACCGGTCGGTTCGAATCGAAGGGGTTCGCTCGTTGTGCGATTGCCTCCAGGTCGCATCGCAACTGGACCGGGTTGGTCCCGGAGCTGTAGCGAAGCTTGCGGTGGTCGTTGTGCCGCAACGTCCGGGGGCTTTCGACTCTGGTGTACAGGTGGAAATTGCTGGGGAAAGTTCTTCCAGGGTTTTCATGGTTTCCGGTTGGGCCGTCGAGGATGTGCGCGCGGGAGTGGAAAATTGGCAAGTATCAGCGGAAGAGCTTATCTCGCATCCCGCCGAGTCTCGCGATGTCATTTTTGTTGACGTGCGTATGCCGGAACAATTTAGGCTTGGCCACATCCCAGGCTCTTTAAACATGCCCCTCCACACGGTGAAGGCGCGTAGCTTCTTGCGGTCAAACCGCGTCATCCTGCTGAATGAGGGTCACGATGATCGCACCCTTCTCGGGGAGTGCTTGAATCTGCAAGGGTTGAGTTTCACGAATGTCCAAGTACTTCTGGGTGGCTTGGGGCAGTGGCGGCGGTCGGGAGGAACCCTGGAGGGAGAACATCCCACCTCGGCAGCCCTCGGCGAAATCTCTCCCCGACAATTCCAGCAAGTCAGCCCCGACCCGGGTTGGTTGATCGTCAACCTAACTGACAACGAGAACGAGGCGCTTGCCACTGAAGCGTCCGCGAATCTTGCTCTGTCCATTTCAGCTGACCCATCTAGAACTCAAACGGATCTCCAGCATCTGCTTTCCATCCGGGGCGGGGCGCGTTCTCCTCGCCGCCTGCTGCTCGTTACGTCAAGCGGCGCAGATTACAGCGAAGTGGAACATATTTTGTCCGGTTTTCATGACGCCCCCGTCTTTTATCTGTCCGGAGGCATGGACGCTTTCCGGGATTATGAGCGCCGCCAGGCCGCCACTCAAAATCGGCATTTGGTTACGCAATCGAACTCGGAGAATAGTCCGACTCGGTTCAACAGCAGTTCGACACCCGGAATGTTCAGCGGGTGCTGCGGCGGCAAGCGATAAGCGCTTGGGCGCCGACGAAATCGGAAGTTCAGAGGTCCTTGCAGTTTGGCGACCGCGGACCGCGCAGTCGTCGATCATTCAATTTTGAGGCGCGCAATTAATGAAACACTGAAAATCAAAGCTAACCCATGAAAATCATCATCAACCGAGCAGCGCCGTGGCTTGCCATCTTAGCCTGTTTTTTTGGACCACGCGTCTCTGCGCAACTATCGATTCCGGGCGATGGCTCCGACGGAGCGTTGATCATTAGCACCAACACGGTTATCGATCTGAGGGAGGCCGTGAGTGGCGTCTGGGACGCCAACAACAATGCCAATAAGGGAAACGGCATCTACGATACGAACAAGTGGGCCGTGGTATTCAAGTATACCTCCGTCAATATCTCCACCGGTGCCACGGTTAGGTTCGTTAACCATCTCAGCCGCGCGCCCGTCGTCTGGTTGGTAAAGGGAGACGTCACGATCAACGGAACTATTGATTTGGATGGCCAAACTGCCGGATACAATGCCCCTCAACTGGCAGAACCGGGACCGGGAGGTTTTAGGGGCGGCAGCGGCTTTTTTGCGCCTGGAGTGGGCCGCTCCTCGGGGCTCGGTGTCGGCGGTGGCATTATCGCTCCTCCGAACAATTACGGTGCTGGCGGTAGCTATGGCACCAGCGGTGAGTACGGACCAGCCCCTTACGGCAACCCTTCCTTGCTGCCGTTAATCGGGGGTTCAGGAGGCGGCGGATACAATGATCCTCGGGGCGGCGGCGCCGGCGCCGGCGCGATTTTAATCGCCAGCACCGGAACGTTATCCCTGGACGGAGTGATCCACGCCAATGGCGGTAGCAGCGCAGGCGGAACCGGAAGCGGAAGTGGCGGCGGTATTCGCCTCGTCTGCAATTCCCTCCGCGGCGCAGGCGCGCTTCAATGCCTGGGCGGCACCGTTGGATACAACGGAGGACTTGGGAGGATAAGAATCGAACGAGTCCTTAATGACAATAGAATTCAGGTCACACCTGAGGCAAGCATCGTCCCCTTGGCGGCCAATTCCACCCCGTGGATCTGGCTGCCCAGCGATGGCCCCTCCGTCCGCATCGTATCCATCGGAGGTCTGCCTGCTCCCGCCGATCCTCGGGCCTCGTTCGGCACCGTCGGCGCAGACGTTACGCTTCCGCAAACCTCCACAACCCCGGTTGTTGTGGAGACGACCAATGCCGAAGACGCCTCCACCGTTGCTCTTCGTATCGCTCCCCGGTCTAACGGCAATGCCGCGTGGGTAGTTATGACGAACCGCCAGATCACCGCTACCAGCCCTCTTACGATTCGTTGGTCGGCGCCGGTCCCAGTCAACGATGGGTATTCAGCCATTCAGGTGTTGCTTGTTCGGCCATGATTCGGTGCCTAAAAGCCCAGCTCTCTCTGAATCAGTTCGGAAAATCATGCGATTCGCACTGTCATGTTGCGCCTTTGCTATCTTGGGCTCGCCGCTAGCATCGTTTTCAGTCCTGGGCCAGGCTGTGCCGCTCACGAGGGAAGTCGTTTCCCGGGAGTTTTCAATTTTCGCTGGCGCTGAGCAGGTCCCGCTCTTGAAGGATGCATTTTCGCGCGAAGTCTCGTTCTTCATCGAGGCCAATTCTGGGGACCCCTACGAACAGGCCGTTTCCCGCGAAACAAGTCTGGTCGTCACGACGCTCGCGCCGCCAGAACGGGTCTCGGGAATTATAGTTACGGTGAGTCCCACCGGAGACGCGGCCAACTTGGACTGGAGCCATTACAATGAACTTGCCCAGCACGATCTTCTTCAATACCGCGTCTACGTGTCATCGGGTCCACTAACGACAATTTCCAATCAGGCCCCCTACAAAATCGTCCCAGCCGGGCAGTTTTCTCTCTCGGTGACCAACCTGCCTCCCTGGCAGGATCATTACTTTGCCGTTGTCGCCGAGGACGCCCTTCACGGGGTAGACACAAATGTCAACTCGGCGGCGGCCTACGTTTTGGCGCCGCAGGCAATCTCTCGGGAAGTGTCCTTGTTCGCTGGCGCCAGTTCATCCGCTCCCTACCCACAGGCTATATCACGTGAAACCAGTCTTCTCATCACGACGCCCGAGGCTCCACAACACATCACTCAATTGACGGTCCGAGCGAGTCCGACAGGGGAAAGCGCAACCTTGGACTGGAGCGGGTACAGCGAATTATCGCAGCGGGACATTGTCAGGTACGATGTCTATGTCTCTACGCGGCCATTCACCTCGATCTCAAACCTGACCCGCGCCACCAATGTGCTCGCCGGAACATCGTCGTTGACTATTTCGAACCTGACGCCCTATCAAGATCATTATTTCGCCGTCGTGCCCGTCGATGGCGCAGGGCAGTCTGATCCAGCGGTGGATTACTCGGCGGCCTACGTTGTGGCGGCTCACGCCGTCTCTCGCGAGTTTTCCATGTTCGCGGGAGGCAGTTCTTCCGCCGCTTACTCACAGGTCGTTTCCCGCGAGATGGACGTGCTCGTGCCGGATGCGGCTGTGCCCGAGCCGGTGACCGGCGTGTCGAGCGGTTTTAGGGCGAGCACATCGCTCTCAGCCTTTAGTGCGATCGACCTTGATTGGTCGACCTATAATGAGCTCGCCCAACACGATGTGGTGCGCTACGCAGTTTACCTCGGCCCATCGTTCTTTACAGATGTCTCTCCGATGCAGCCCTACGAGTATGTCCCCGCCGGTAACTTTCGCCATACGGTCAAGGGTTTGCATGGCGACGGCATTTACTACGTCGCGGTTGTGGCCGAAGACGCACTCAAACAACGGAACTCAACCGTCCGCTCCGTGTCGGCCCAAGCGTCCATCGGGACGCTAGGAGAAGTGGGCAATCTCGTCGTGGCCGCCTTTACGAACTCCCTGCATTTCTCCTGGACTGCGCCGACCAAAGTCGACGCTTTTCTGTCCGCCTTTAGGATCTACTTTGGAACTTCTTCGAACGCGCTGATCCTCCCTGCCTCGGCAATCAGTTATGAAGCCAGCGGCTTGCAGCCTTCGACCGGCTACAACTTCCGCATCGCAACCGTCGATATCTTTGGCACGGAAAGCGCCGGATTGTCGCTCTTAACCGCAACCCTGTTGAATCAACCGCGCAACCTTGCCGCGGAGCCCTTGGACAAAAGGGTTCGTTTGACCTGGTCTCACGCGGAACCTAACAATTTGGTCAAGAATTACGCGGTCTATGCCGCTCCCACTAACTTTGCCAGCGTTGCTAAGTTGAGCCCGGTTCTGACCACACGCGACGCTCGAGCGGATGTCACCGGTCTGATCAATGGCAGCCGCTATTTCTTTGCCGTGACGACCGTCAATCTCGTTGATTCCCAGGCACTCGACGTCCAAACCGTCTCAGCCACTCCGAGCCCGGTGGTCGGCACTTTTGCTGATTTTGCGATAACTAATGTGGCTGCTCCTAGCGCCGCCTACCAAGGGCAAGCTTTCAGCGTGAACTGGCTGGTGACGAATATCGGTCAGGGCGGCGCGTCTACAAAAGGTGGTCAGCCCGTCAGCTCCTGGAGTGATCGAATCATCCTTTCGCGCGATGATGTCGTCGGAGATGCGGATGACCGTATTCTAACAAACGTCACTCACGCGGGGGCAGTCGCCCCAGGAGCCAGTTACACCGGGAGCGCGGCCGTTCAGGCGCCAACGAACCTCCTGGGCAACTACTTTCTTTTCGTCATGGCCAATGCGGGAGGGCAGGTCTATGAGGCCCTGGATCTCGGGACCAATCTTGGGGCTTCTCCCTTAGCCATTGGCTTAGCGACAGCGCCGGTCATCACCCAACAACCAGCCTCGCGCGCTGTGGATTCGGGCAGTCCGGTCACGTTTACAGTAACGGCGATCGGTTCAGAACCGTTAGCTTACCAGTGGCAACGCGATGGCGGAAACCTCCTTAACGCCACAAACTCCAGCTACTCCATCGCCAATGGCCAGCCATCCGACAACGGCGTGTATGCGGTGCGCGTTTCAAACGCCGCAGGATCCGTCATCAGTTCGAACGCTCTTCTGACAGTAACGCCCGCCGATACGGTCGGCCCTGCCTTGAGCGCTCCTCGCTATGGCGCCGCTCCGCTCGTCAATGGCATGGTGCTTACAAGGCCTGACACCCTTGTGATTGACGCGGCCGACCCGTCCGGGGTCGGCCGGGTGGAATTTTACCTCGACAGTGTCCTCCTAAATACCGACAGCAATGGAAGCGATGGTTTCTCGGCCGTTTTCAACGCCGATTCCTATCCCGACGGGCCGCACGCCATTATCTTTAAAGCTTGGGATGTGCGGAACAATTCGAGCGCGCTCACCAACGTTGTGACTATCACTTTGTCCCCACCACCGGCGCCGGTCATTGGGACCCCCTCCAACGGAGCCGTCGTCAGTGATCAGCTTGTGGTCCTCCGCGGCACGGCATTGAAGAACGCGTCGGTTGTTCTCTACCGCAACGGCTCGCGCGTCGGAACCCCATCTCCGGTGACCTTGACTGGAACTTGGGAGACAATCATTCCCCTTGTCGCAGGGACTAACCGGCTTCAAGCCGCGGCGCAGAATCGGGCGGGTGAAGGGCCACGCTCCACGGAAGTGGCGGTAAACCTGGACCTCTCCATCCCACAGCCGCCGAATGGACTGCAGGCGATCGCCAAAGAAGCAGGGCAGATTCAACTGCAGTGGCTTCCCTCGCCGGAGGCCGCAGCTTACCACGTCTATCGCGGAACGAAGGCATTCACGGATATAGCGCAGGCTTCGCGCCTGACGTCCGCGGCGAGGACGAATCTTGTGTTTCTCGATCTTCCCCCCGCTGATGCCAAATACTTCTATCGCGTCACCGCTCTGAACCAGGCGAATACCGAAGGTCCCTTGTCCACAGTAGCCTTCGCCAGTTCCGACCGGCTTCCACCCTCAGCCCTCACCGTGTCGTATCATCCCGAGACGAACTTCGACGTCGCCACGGGGCGGATTGGACGAACCCTGGTGAACGTAGTTCTGCAAATGAGTGAGCCGCTTCAAAACCCACCTTTTTTCAGCCTCACTCCCAACGGCGGTCTCCCGATCATCGTCGATTTGCATGCCGCTCAAAGCAATCAGTTCCTCGGTGCCTTCGCCATTACCGAGAACACGCCCTCGGGCCAGGCTAACGCCGTCCTTTCCGCCCGTGATGTCGCCGGCAATCGCGGGACGGATATTCTCACGGGCGACAGCATTCTGATCGATGCGAATGGCCCCGAGGTAACAGATCTTTCGGTGACCCCATCGGGCTTGATTCGAAACAATTCAAACGCGCCGGTCCTCGTCACCTTCACCGCGCATCTGAGCGAGCCAGTGCGGTCAAATACCACGCCCAAGTTCAGCTACACGCTCTCGAGCACATCGACCGCAGCACGGCCAATGAGTTCAGTCCGTCAGGGCAGCAACAGTGTCACTTGGATAGTCACTTTGAATCTTCCTCCGACTGCCGGCGTGCCGGCGGAAACCCTGACTCTGCTCTTTCAGGCGGAAGACGACATTGGCAACGTGGGATCCCGGATCGTTCCTCCGCATGCACTCCAGGTTTACCAAGGGAACCTGCCCCTGCTGGAGTCGCCGGCAGGGTTGCGGGCTAAGTCAGTCCCAGCCGGTGGTATCCAACTCGAGTGGGGGACCGTTCCCGAAGCAGCGGGTTACCAGCTTTACCGCCGTGGTCCGGGTGACGCCAATCTCGTCCCCACCAGACGCGCTGCGAAAGTGACGACCTTCGTGGACACGCCTCCGACCGACGGTTCCTACTCCTACGCGGTCGCCTCTCTCCGACAAGCCAACGGTCAGGAATCTCTCAGCCCATTCGGCAATATCGTTACGGCCAAGTCCGATCGCGTTCCACCAGCACAACCGGCCAACCTCAGCGTGGAACTGGCCAGCAATGGCGCTTTCATTCAATGGGTCGCCGCGCAGGGACTGGCCGAACCCGTCACCTACAACCTCTACCGCACCAACCGCGGCCCAATTGCAGCCGTGGTGGGAATAGTTCCGCTGATCAGCAAGATCCCCTCGAGCCAGGTGGTGGACCCAAAGCCGACCGCCGTTGAACCGTACTACGCCGTCGCCGCTGTGGATGATGCAGGCAATGTTTCGCCACCTTCGAATACCGGCTATCAAAACGTCGAACTCCTGCCCATTGGCACGTTCACCATTGGACTGACCAACGCCTCTCCCCCTGTGCTTTCCTGGACCCAGTCGGGAAACACCATCGCCGGCCACAAACTCTACCTGGGCGAAGACACCGCCAGGGTGCAATTGGGTGGGTTGATTCCTAACTCGATTAGCACTTACACAGACACAGGTTATGCCGGTGACGACCGGCGGTATACCGTGGCGACAGTCGACCAGAACCAGCAACAAAGCATCGGCCGAAGCTTGCGTTTACCGCGGCTGACCGCCTCTCTTGAAACGAACGCCATCGTCAAGCGCGGCCTGATGAACCACCTGGTCTACGTGGTCACGAATGCTTCGCCTGGCCCCGTCGCCAACGCGCAGATCAAAGTCGTGTTCGGCGGACGCAGCCACGCCTCCGCGAGCTTTGACCTGGCGGGATCAAGCAGCACCAACATCTCCGTGACCGTGGGCGGTTATGCCGATTTGCCAGACGGCTCAGCGTCGGTTTCAACCATTATGGAGATCAGGCCGCACGACGGCGAACTAGTTTCAATCTCGCGTTCCGGCCAAGTCCCCATCGGCGATGGACAGCTCATCCTTAGCGTCATGGGATCTCGCATTTTGCGCGGGAGCGCCGGTTCGGTACAGTTCTCACTCTTCAATCCGAGCCCAGAAGAAATCGAACTCATCACCGCCACCGGTAACGCGGCAAATCCATCTCCGGACATTCGATTTACCTTGTTGGATGGCGACGGTCACGTCCTTGCGAGCGCACCCTTTAGGTCGTCCGTGGGCAACGGCATCGTGAATCTGCCCAACGGCAACTCCGTCCTTCGTTTGGCTCCGGGCGCGGAGATTGTTTCGACATCGACGGCCCTGCCCATCCCCGCCACAACTCCCGACCGGGTATTCGTCAATGTGGAGATCGACAAGATTTACTATCACAGCGACCGCGAAGACCGCGTCGAGATGACCGGCGTCCAAACGCGCCGAGAATTTGCGGTGGTAGAGACGAGCTACACAGGCGCAGTCACGGCGGTCACGCCGGCAAGCTCGCAAGGCGTTCGGCCAATCCTGATCTCTGGCTCAGCCCAATTTCGTGCTAACGGCCAACCCGCTCCCAATGTCCCCTTGCTGGTCAAGATCGCCAGCGGCGGCTTCGAGCGGACGGAGCAAGTCTTGACCGATAGTAGCGGCAACTTTACCACCGCTTTTACCCCCCTGGCCGCTGAACCTGGCGGCGTTTATTCCGTCTGGGCAGTGCATCCGGATTTGAGCGACCGCACGGTCCAACAGACGTTTGTAATCCAACGGGTTTTGGCGGCGCCCAGCCAGTTCACCGTCCGCGCTCCTTATGGGTTCGCCCAGCCGGTGCAACTCGGTGTTTCCACAGGCCAGGGCACAACCGTGACCAATCTCCATCTGGAATACCGCCCCGCGGATCAAGCCAATGGCACGTTGCGCCCCGGGGTTGATGTGAGTCTGGCTCATGCCCTACCAGTGTTGGGACCAAACCAAAGCGGGGTGTTCAACTTGACGTTCACTGGCGCGACCGGTGTGGCCCCCCGCGGTTCACTCGTCCTCGTTCTCACCAGCGATGGAGCGGGCGCCGATGGCTGGCAGAAGATCAACGTCTCTTACGAGTTTTCCGAAGCAAAGCCTTCCGTGCGCTGGTCGCCCAGTTTTGTCGATACGGGTGTGGCGCCAGGGAGCGCCGTCTCGGAAACGGCGACCTTTGACAATGTCGGCTTAGTCTCCGCAACCGGGGTGCGCTTTTCGCTGGTCCAGACCAACGGCGCAGCCGCCCCCGCTTGGGCCAGTATCAATTCCCGGACGAACATCGAGGAACTCCGCGTGGGTGACACGATCCCCCTGGCGCTTCGCTTCCAGCCCACGAACAATACGCCCGAAGGCGATTACTTGTTCGTTCTCCAGATGCGCGCTCAGAACACTGCGCCGATCGATCTCGGCGTGCACGTGGCCGTCCTCAGCACTAACCTTGGCGGCGTGCTCTTCAAAGTCCTGGACATGTATTCAGGCCTGACCCGGACCAACCCGGCAACCGGGTCCATCTACGTCACCGAGGGAGTCGCTGGGGCCAAGATCCAACTGCAAAACGAAACCGTCGAGAGCTTTACGACCAACGCGGTTACAGATGCCAAAGGCGAACTCTTGCTGGAAAATCTGCCGGGTGGCCAATACAAATTCCACGTCACCGCGGACACTCACAACAGCTTCAACGGACGTCTTTGGGTTCGCCCGGGCAGCATCGCTAACCAGCAAGTGGCGCTCAGTTACAGCCTCGTCAGCGTTGAATGGGAAGTTGTGCCGATCACGATCCAGGATCGATACGAAATCGTGCTCCAGGCCACCTTCGAAACCGATGTCCCGGCACCCGTGGTTACGATCGAGCCTGCCATGGTCAATCTGCCACAGCTCTTCGCCGGCGACGTTTACTATGGCGAATTCTCTTTGTTCAATCATGGCTTGATCCGAGCAGATCATTTGAAGTTCCAAATGCCCTCGTCCGATGAATACGTCCAATATGAGCAGTTGCAGGGCGTTCCCGACCACCTCGACGCGCGACAGCGTCTCAGGGTTCCCTACCGGGTGATCTGCCGGAGGTCTTTCCCAGGCCCAGCCCAAGCGAACTCGGAAACCTCACCGCAACTGATTCGGGCTAAACAAGCCGCTCGTCCCAAAACGGCGGACACTGCGGGCACGTGTTATACCTATCGAGCCGCTGTCGGCGCAACATTCGACTTCATGTGCGAGAACGGGCTCAACTTCTCCGGTGGCGCCGGATCTGGCTACTACTACAATTACTCGTCTGGCAATTGCGGCGGCGGCGGTGGTGTTGGTGGTGGTGGTCCGACATTTGGTGGTGGTGGCGGTAGCGGCGGCGGTCCGATATTCTCACAGGGCGGCACCAGCATTCCGGTGGGGCCGGCGTGTTTCCCTGCCGGCGACTGTCCCCAGCCTGACTCGAGCTGCGACACCAAAAGTTGCGACTGCCAACAGCCGGCTGGTTCATGGGTTTCTCTCCTTTCACGCGAATACCAGGATGAAGTGGAGGATCTTTCGATCAAGGTCCCGGGCGGCCAGATCAAGGTCGTGCGTCAGCTTTATAAGAACGGTTGGCATTGGACCCACGTGGCTCACCGCCTGAAATTCAACCAGGGCTCCAGTGGGTTGACTTCGATCGAGTACAATACAGCTACCTACTCCGCCATGAACTCCGCCGGGACAGCTTTCCAGTTCCACGGCAACCGAATTCGGCAGGAGGGTGCCGGCTGGAGATGGCGCAACAAGGACGGGGAATGGGAACTTTTCGATAGTGTTGGAAGATTGCAATCCAGCGGAACTCGGAATCTGACTGTGGCCATTTACATCTATGACTCCGGGGGGAATCTCATCGGCGTCAATGATCGGAACAACCGGCGTATCCTCACCTATGACTCTGCATCCGGCTTCATCACGAGTGTGCGCGATCTGACGGGACGTCGAGTCCTTTACACTTGGCAAGGCGGCCAGCTTGCCAAAGTCACGGATGCCTTAAACCAGGAGTTTACGTATACCTACGACAACGCCAGCAGGTTAACCCGAAAGACCGATGTCAACGGCCACACTCTGAACATCGCCTATGATTCGGCCGGCTATGTCTCCAGCGTCCTGGACACCAACAACGTGGGGTTGTTCTTCCAGTTCATCTATGACAAAAACCTGCGCCAGTATTACGCGCAAGTGAAGACTACGGGCGGTCGCATCAAAGAGGTCCGCTTCGACGCCGACGGCAACCTGCTTTCGCGCACGCAGAACGGGATTGCGGAGAAGCAGGTCCTCCGCGACGGGCGCAATGAAATCCACACCGCTGCGACAGGCGTAACCACTCGCCGAGAGTTCGATGAATTCGGAAATCTTACGAAACAGATCAACCCCGACGGCGGCGTCACCACCTGGGAGTATGAGCTGCTCTACCATCAGCCCATCCGGATCGTCGATCCTCGCGGCGCCATCACCCTGCTAGCCTACGACGCCAATGGCAATCTGACCAACAAGATCGAAGCGGCCGAGGCACCGATCGCCCGCACCAATTCCTGGGCCTACAACGCCGACAATCTCCTTGCTCGGCACATTGACGGACGCGGCAATAAAATGGATTACAAATATGATCTTTCGGGCAATCTGATCCGCGAGTTTGACCCAGACAATCCGGCTTACCAAACGACCTATGGTTACGATGCCCGCGGCAACCGCACGGCGATGACCAACGCCCTCGGCTACGCCACTCTCTACGGCTACGACGATCAAAACCGGTTGATCGCCGAAACTAACGCCCTGAATTACGTGACGCTTTACACCTACGCAGGAAAGAACCTTGTCCAGGTTGAGACCGGCCGCGACCGAGCCAACAGAGGGCGCATCGTTCGTTACCGTTACGATAATCATGATCGTCGCACCCAGACGATTCGCGTCGACGACAAGGACCAGGAACACATCTGGGAGACGACCACCTACGACGGAGATGGCAACATGATTGCCTCCGCCAACGCGCTCAACCAAACAACCCGCTACGAATACAACACGTCCGGCCAACGAACTAAGATAATTCGCCCCTTCAGTGCGACTGAAACCTCCGACACTCAGTTCGTATACGACAACTTCGAAAGGCTCTCGCGTGAAATTGACCCGCTGAACGTGGTCACTCTTCATGAATACGACGAAATGGATCGTGAACGGAAAGTCACAGAGGCTCTCGGCACGCCAGTTGAGCGCTCTCGAGCACGCGGCTATGACCTCAGCGGAAATCTGACAAGCATCACCTACTCAGATGGAACCAATGATTTCACCACTCTTTACAGCTACGACCTTCTCAGTCGAAGAATTCAAATCCGCGGCGCCCGGGAGTACCCCAAAGACTTTCAGTACGATGCCAGCAATAACCTCATGGCGGAAATAAACGGTCGTGGCTACGCAACGCTATATGCTTACGATCAATACAATCGGCGAACCAACACTGTCGAAGGCAATGGCAACGGCGAACCGGGGGAACACGCTGCTTCCATTGAGTACGATCAAGTTGGCCAAGTGCTAACGAGTTTCGACGGTAACTGGAACCACCGGCATTATCACTATGACGCGCTCGGCCGGCAAACGGAGGAATCCCTCCCGCTAGGACCAACAAAAGCCCTACCTGCAGCCAGCTGGTGGACGGATATTTCCGTGGTGCTGAACCGCAGCCAGTTAAACCCTTGGGGTCAGCCCGTAGCCACTTCGAACATCGTGGGGGCCGTAAACGCCACGGCTTACGACGCGCTGGCCCGGCGCTCCACCCACACTGATGCGTCCGGACTAACCCTGACCAATGAATACAATGCGCTCGACCAACTCGTGGCGCTCCATTACCCGGTGGTGTCGTCAGCCCCGCCTGGCAGCCCGCCAACATCGCTGCGCAACGACTACGATCCGCACAACGCACAGATGCTTGTCGCTGCGACCGACCGCGCCAATCTGACGATGCGCTACGGTTATGAGAAGCGCCTTCAGCGAGCCAGCGAACTCAGTCCATGGAGCACACTAACAACCTACCGTATCGATGAACTGGGTCGCCAGGTCGTTGTGACGAATGCCCTGCACGAAGTCACTCAAAGCGTTTTCGACCAGTTCGATCAACTCGTGGCTACGATCTACGCTGACCATGTCCCCCTGACGCATGAGCGAATCGAATACCGCGCCTACGACGAGTTCGGAAGAATCACGAACCACTGGGGCGCTGCAACTTACAACGTGATCTACGGCTACGATCTTGCCGGCAACCAGGATTCCCTAACCGACGGCAACGGCAACACGACCCGCTGGGAATACGACGGCCGGAACCGGAAGGTGCGCAAAATTCTCGCGGACAATACCACCTACGAATACGGCTATGACGCGAACGGCAACCAAGTTCGGAGGCGTGATGCTTCGCAACGGACAACCAAGTACGCGTTTAACGCTTACAACCTCATGATTTACATTGATTACCCAAATGATCCCGACGTTTCGTTCGACTACGACGCTGCTGGCCGCCGTATAATGATGGTAGACGGCACAGGCACGAACTCGTGGACATACGATGTGTTCGGGCACGCGCTGAGCAACGTTCAAAGCAATGTCAGGCACGTAGTCAGTTACACATACGATCGTGAAGGGAACCGGCTGTCCATGACGGTCAGCCCATTGCCAGATGGCGAGGCCCGCATTACCGATTATAAATACGATCAGGCCGCGCGGCTGGTTTCTATCATGGATGATAGCTCCGCCGATCTGCCGTATCGCTACACATGGGCTAAAGACGCCAATCGACTGAATGGCATTGATTTTCCATCTGGTATGAAGACTCAATATGCTTACGATTTGCTGAATCGCAAGACGTCGTTATCAACATTTAATCCTGCTCAAGTGCAGATCTGCCAGTTTGCATACAGTTACGATCAGGGGGCGCAGAGAACGAGTGAGACAACCTTAACATACACGGATGTCTTTACCTACGACCTCAAGCGACAGCTTACCTCTGCCCGCAGGATTCTGGTGAACAATGTTCCGGACCCGACTTGGAACTTTTCTTATAGTTATGACCCTGTCGGCAATTATACCACTACGGACGGACCTGTAGGCTTTAAAGACTTTAGGGTGAACTCAGTGAACCAGTACTCTAACATTGGGCAAGAAACACGTGGTTCCACCGATTACGATGCGGAAGGCAATCTCATCCAATCTGATAACAATCGATTCTGGTACAGCGACAGCGATCGCTTATCTGCTGCCTCGAACTCAACTGCTCGCGTTACCTTCGAATATGATGGGATTGGCCGGCGAGTGGCTGTTCGAAACTCGGGGGACTGGGGTTCCAATAGGGTAGTCATTGTTTATGACGACTTCATGTCTGTCGGCATTCTCCAAGACAATGGCCTTCGGGGCAAGTGGATAACAAGAGGACTCGACCTTAGTCTGAGCCGTGATGGGCTTGCCGGCATCGGTGGGCTGTTAGCAGTGTCTGGAGCTGACGAGACCGCGTATTCGCTTGCAGATGCACGAGGTAATGTCCGAGCTGCGGTAGGTGCAAAGTCTGGTCGTATTTCCTTAGAAACGTATTTACCATTCGGATATCCAACTGACCTCGCTGACACGCTATCGCCATTTGGATTCTCGACCAAAGAATGGTTTCCGGAATTTGGTTTGGTGGATTTTGGCCTGCGTGTATATAGCCCAACTACTGGTCGTTGGATTAGCCGTGATCCTGCGGAGGAGGACGGTGGAATAAACTTATATAACTTTGTCCAGAATAATCCCATAAATATGCTCGATGCGGTTGGCGCGAAAGGCGAACCCTCGAGTGGATGTCAAACCCAAAACCAACCCTTCGCTGGAAGCTTCTTCCAAGGAATGTGTGAATACTCAGGTCAGTTACGCGCTGAATGCTCAGGGGCGTGCTGCAAGGCAATCAGTGGCGGCGTGGCTAGTCCCTTCTCAGCTTGCAGAAAACCGATGATCAAGATCCCCAAGCTGCCAATCTCTCTGACTGAAGAATGGCGAGTTGAGTTTAAAGATACGTCAGTTTTCGATTCGTGCAGCCGGGACGGAGGCAAGTCTCAGTGCGGGACCACGCCAGGCGGCTTGGGAATAATTGGAGTCGAGGTCTTGCTTTGGAAGAGGGAATGCGTTCAAGGCCCCTTCGGTATAGGGAAGAGATGTTGGGGAGACGTAGTGATAGGCAGAAAGCCATTCAACTTGATTCACACGTGTTGTGGTCGGTAATGGTATAGTTCCGGCCTGGAAGCTAACCAGCAGAAGCCTAACAGAGCTTTTAACGGCTGCGTCAAGAACGCGGCATCTTAGCTCCCGCCAGCGCAGAAGAGTCCTGGTCGACAAATCTGGAGCTTAGGACCCTTCTGTCAGTGGGGAAACCTATGGTAGAAAGGCGACAGACCTGATATGCACGATAATTTGGCGACGACCAGCAGTTCTCGATTAGGTTCGCTGGCAATTGTTTGGGCGGCCGTGCTGGCGTGCCTGTTCGCGCCCCGGAACGCCGCGTTGGATCAGCAATCGATCTGCGCCAGCGTAAAGATTGAGATTTTGCAGGAGCTAACGCTCGAGCGACAAGCCTTTGAAGGCCGGATGACCATCAATAACGGTCTGGCTGGGGTGGCGCTGGGGAACATCAGCGCGGATATTGCCTTCGCCGACAAGAACGGCAACAGCGTGCGTTCTACATCGAACCCCAACGACTTAGGCGCCAAATTCTACATCCGACTGCAGGATGGCAGCAGCATCCCGTCCACCATTCCTGGCGGCTCGAGCGCGAAGATGACCTGGTTGATCATCCCGACGAAAGGCGCCGCAGGCCAGAATCCCCAGGGTGAGCTCTACTTTGTTGGGGCAACCCTGCACTATAAAGCGGCTGGTGAGAATCAGGACGTCCCCGTCGCGCCCGACAGCATTAGAGTTAAGCCGCTGCCGGACCTCAACCTGGACTATTTCCTGCCCAGTGATGTTTATGGGGACGATCCGTTCACGGAAAACTTCGTGGAGCCAGTGGTGCCTTTCGACCTTGGCGTGCGAGTGAAGAACAGCGGTTACGGCACGGCTCGAAAACTCAAGATCGAATCGGCGCAGCCCAAAATCATCGCCAATAAACTGGGTTTGTTGGTCGACTTCCGGATTGACGGCAGTGAAGTCAACGGACGTCCCGCCACTCCCAGCCTGCTGGCGGATTTCGGGGATATAGACCCGAACCGCTCGGGAGTGGCGCGCTGGATCATGATCAGCACCTTGTCCGGCCGTTTTGTCGAGTTTACAGCCAATTTTACCCACGCCGATGAATTGGGCGGTGAACTCACCTCCCTGATTTCCGGTCAGCCCCAAACTCACTTGCTCATCCGTGACGTTCTGGTGGATTTGCCCGGCCGCGACGTCGTCCGCGATTTCCTGGCCAAAGACGGGGACGTGCTGCGGGTTTATGAATCCGAGAACGCCGACACGCTGGTCGCGGACCTGTCGGGCAACGCGAGTTTGACCCGGACCAATGAAGGGTGGTACATCCTGAGCACCGCGCCATCCTCAGGATTTAGTTACATCAAGCTGAGCGACCCCCAGGGCGGGCGACAAGCCCTCCGCTCGGCGACTCGCGCCGATGGCAAGGCCCTTAACCCGGCAAACGCTTGGTTGTCGCAAACGTGGGACAGTCCTGCGCAGCACTGGAATTACTACGTCAGCATCTTCGACGTCAATAATAAGGCCGGTCAACCCTACGCCTTACAATACCAACCGCTGCCGGGTCAGACCAATCGCCCCCCGAAGCTTGATCCAATCAATAATTGGACGATTAACCTGGGAGACCGCCTCGGTTTTCCCATCACGGCTTCAGATCCGGACGGTAACCAGCTGACGTTTAGATTGCTTTCCAGCCCGACAAACTCAACGTTGGATGCGACGACCGGATTCTTTCAATGGCGTCCAAGCCGCACGCAGGCGGGCACTAATCTATTTACCGTCCAGGTGACCGACGATGGCACACCGCCCTTGAGCGACACCAACGGTTTCGTTGTGACCGTGAGCCCGGAAGGCTTTTTGCTGGCCATCGGCTCAACGAACATCTTCAGCGGGGAAAGCAACGCCGTTCCCATCGTCCTCAAGTCGGACATTCCACTGACCAATGTGTCGTGGGTCCTGGCCGTTCCACGAGAAGGAGGGTTGACGAATTTCGAAATGAAAGCAGTGGGACCAGAAGTCTTCGGCTACAAGCTCACCCCCCTTGGCTCGAACTATTACTCCCTGAACTTGGAAGTCGATGCGTTCCGAGTCCAGTTCAGCACACGACAACTGGCTCTATTGGCGTTTCAATCCGTGCTGGTCGCCCATTCGTCCATTGTCCCGCTCCCGGCGACCAATTTATTGGGCCGCGACATCACCGGCAAGTCGATCACCAACGGCAGCGCCAATAGCGGCCGTGTCTTTGTGTTTGCGAAGGAGCCGATCCTGGATGCGAACGCCGACGGAATCGTGATGATTTATGGGCGCCCTGGCGGAAGCTACGCAGTCGAATCCCGATCAGACCTGTCTCAGAACTCAGATTGGGAGCATTTGTTCCGCCTCCCGTTGACGAACCGGTGGGCCACTTTTATTGCGCCGCCGATGGGGGACCTTTCCTTTTTCCGCGCCTACGAGTTTGAAGCCGACCCGCCGATCCTTGAGTTGAACCGGGGAAGCGGCGCAGCGCAGTCACTTCTTTTGTATGGCAAACCAGGGTCACGTTACGTCTTGCAATCGACGGCAAACCTCTCGACCCCGGCTGTTTGGCTGCCTAAATTCGATATCGTCTTAACGAACTCGTTTCGACTTTGGGATGCAGCTAACACCGGTGAACGTGCTCGCTTTTTCCAGGTCCGGCCGGAATGACCAAGACAGCAATGGTTCCGAGGCGTGTCAGGGCATTTTCACCTTAGGAGCTATTCGGAAACTGGACGTTCAGCACGGAAGCGGCCGCGACGTGTAGGCGGCCATCCGTAACCAGAGCGTCTGCTTGAGCGTTTGAGCCCGCTCGACCTGCCGTGGGGGGGGGCGAGTTCCCACTCATGCCCACCTGCACTTCGCTCAATTGCCGCTGGATTGTATCCACCAAGCTATTTCGCTTTTGGAGTCCCCTCAGTTGCTTGTGATCGCCTACGCGCCGTTCGCTCCAGCCTCGGTCTCTCAATGACCGATTTAAGCCATTGGAATGACGGCGTTAAGGTCAACTGTTTTCTCCTTGCACTCAGTCTGCCTCAGGCCTTATCCTGCAGGCCCCGGTTGAAACTGCTGAGATGAAAGCCTTTCTCGATTCCCTCAAACTGGTCACAGGTCCGCTGACGCTCGTAGCCTTTTTGGCAGTCGTCGCCCTCGCGATGTTTCGGCGATCAGTCAAAGAGGAGCGCGGACTGGAATTCGTTTATCGGCTGCTCCGCGATAAACTAACCAAGGGGCACTTTTACGAACTGGCTTCCAAGACTCTCCGATATGCGTTCTGGGCCTTCGTGGTCGTATTCCTCGCATCACTCGCCGCATTCTTGGGCGATAAGGCGCTCAGCCGTCGGTTCCAAGGAGCACAAAACAACAGCACCGTCATTCATACCGTCGGCGATTACGACCTCGTGGTTAATGGCTCGGTTGGGGGCAATGTAAACGTCGGAGGGAGCGAACAGGGGGTTCGCCCGAGGGGTAACACGGTCGTTGCCGAACCTGAAAAGCTCGGGAGCTCCGCCTCGTCACGAGGGCACACAGGCGACGTGGAAGTGACGCCGGGGTCAGGATCCGTCGTGATTTCCACCGGCGAAGGCAATTTGATCAACACGGTCGGAGAGGGAAATGTTGTGATCACCGGTCATGCCGACTCACCCACACGCCGAGTGCGTTTGCGCAATACCTTGTTTCTTAGCAATTCCATCGCACGAAACGACTCTGCGAACAGGATCGACTTCACTGCCAGACCGGGGAATTCAGAGGATCTTCGAAGAGTGTATGGTCTGAAGCCGGTGCCCGAGGCCCACGGTAAGTTGTTTACCCGCGTTCATCCGCCCGGAAGTTACGGGTTCTTCCCACCCCACCTGATCGGTCGCTTTGATATCGACGGAGACGATTGGTCTACTCAACCGGCTGGCTCAGCGACGATCGAGGTTCATAAGCGACCCACTGGTGTAGTGGCCGTGGCCGGCTATGTTTCCGAGACGGAGGCTCGTCCCTTGCTGAACAAATCTATCGATTCTCAGATTGAGCTCAGCCTTTACGACCAAGCCGATGGCTCCCGCTGGGCCGTGGCCATCCCACAAAGCAGGATCGAATTCGTCGTCCTCGATCACAACCTCTCAAAACCACCGCAAATGGCTGCTCCCCCCAACACGCAGGCGGATCCTAATGGTATGTTCAAGACCATCGGCCAGACCCGCTCCGAGTTCGGGTTTGACCGGACCATCCTGATTGTCCGGTAGCTTTGGGATTCAGACTCCTCAAAAGTTCGGTGCCCACCGAAAGGAAGGCCCCGGAAATTTGCACCTCGTTCCAACCGCTCCCCTCCGATCTGACTCACGTGACCGTGGCCGAGTCCATCCTCCCGAACCGGCTTTGCTCTGGCCCATCGGCACGAAGTATCGCGAACTACTGGAAGCTGCTTCCACGACCGGGGATACACCCGCCCGGCAGGTTCCGTCGAGTGCGTCGGCTGCTATGTCTCCCAAACGTCCTTGCTAAACCCCCCACGGTCATGTTTCCATAAAGCTGAACCAGTAGAGTAGAGTATGCCTTCTCCACGCCGATGCCCGCAATGCGGCCGTGAGCTGCCAGAGCATATTCCGGCGGGCCTTTGTCCCAGCTGCGCAGAAGCCGCTCTCACGGCCGGCGCTGACGCCCTGACAGCGCCTACTCAGCCCCCGTCTTCCTTGACAGAAATGCCTGACCGCATCGGTCGGTATAAAATCCTGCAAAGGCTTGGCGAAGGCGGCTGCGGCGTCGTCTACATGGCTGAGCAGGAGGAGCCGGTCAAACGGCGCGTGGCCCTCAAGGTCATCAAGCCCGGCATGGATAGCAAACAGGTGCTGGCCCGGTTTGAAGCCGAGCGCCAGGCGCTGGCCCTGATGGACCATCCCAACATCGCCAAGGTGCTTGACGCCGGCGCCACGGAGAACGGTCACCCCTTCTTCGTCATGGAACTGGTCAAAGGCATCCCGATCACCAGGTACTCCGACCAGCAAAAGCTCCCCACCGCGGCCCGTCTGGAGCTGTTGATTCAGGTCTGTCACGCAATTCAACATGCGCATCAAAAGGGCATCATCCATCGCGACATTAAACCCTCCAATATCCTCGTAACGCTCCACGATAATGTGCCGGTCCCTAAAGTGATCGATTTCGGCATTGCCAAGGCCACCGGCGGCCAGACCCTCACTGAGAAGACCCTCTTTACTGCTTTCGAGCAGTTTATCGGTACCCCCGCCTATATGAGCCCGGAACAGGCAGAAATGACGCCCCTGGACATTGATACCAGGAGTGACATCTACAGCCTTGGTGTCCTGGCATATGAGCTACTCACCGGCAAGACACCCTTCGATCCGCAAAAACTCAAGGAAGCCGGTCTTAATGAGGTCCGCCGCATCATCCGCGAGGAGGAACCGGTGCGCCCCTCGACGCGCCTGAGCGCTCTCAAAGCAGGGGAACAGACGACCACCGCACTCAGGCGAAGTTCAGATGTCCCCAGACTGATCCACTTCATACGAGGCGACCTGGATTGGATCGTGATGAAGGCTTTGGACAAGGACCGGACTCGTCGTTACGAAACCGCCAATGGCTTGGCCAGTGACGTGAAGCGTTTTCTCTCCAACGAGCCAGTTTTGGCCCGACCCCAAAGCCCGGCCTATCAACTCCGCAAATTCGTCCGCCGGCACAGATCCGGCCTCGCCGTGGCGACCGCCGTAGGCCTGCTATTGGTGGCCGCGTCGTTTCTCAGCACTTGGCTCGCCTTGCGCGCAACTCGAGCGGAACGAACCCAGCGCCAGCTTCGCCAGACCGCCGAGAGGGCACGAATCGACGAAGCGGAAGCGCGCCATAAGGCCCAGCAGAAATCGTTGGAACTTGCAGAACTTCTTAGCCAGGTCGAACAGCAAAAGCTCGATGCCGTGGCTTCGAAGGAAGGTCCAGCCAAGACGCTTGCCTACCTTGCCGATGTTCTGCGCGCCAACCCTGACAATTACCGGGCGGCTTATCGGTTAATCTCACTGCTCAGCTTCGAAAATCCGGCTCGCTTCATCTCTCAACGACAATTCGATGCACCCGTGCGGGCTACGTACTATTCGACCGAGGCGCCTCTGATCATTACCGCTTCCACGGCCGGCGACGTTTGGCTCTGGGACTATCGCAAGGATACGCCCCTGGCCGGACCCTTAAAACACGGCCAGGAGATCAGTATAGTCAATTTCAGCCCCAGCGGCCGCCTATTCCTACTCGGCTTGGCTCACGGGAAGATTGAGGTGTGGAACACTACAAATCCTATTGAGTCGGTATGCAGTTTCCAGCCGACTTCGCGACTTGGTGGTGCGAATCTGGTTCGCTTCAATGACGACGAGACGAAGCTCCTCACTCGTTCGCGACTGGAAGGAGCCGCCCCGAGTTCCTCCGTCTTGCAATTGTGGAATATCCCCACAGGCCAGGCACTCACCAAGCCGATCGCTTACGAATCGGAAAGCTACGGTGAAAGCTTCAGCTTTAGTGAGGATGAAAAGAGCCTGCTAATACGAACCTTCATGAGACGCAATTCAACGCGTATCGTCGATCTAGTCAATGAGGTCGTTGGCCCAGAGATCTCTGATCCACCCCGCTCGTTTTCATATTCATCCAGGTTTGCGTACCGCGTAAGGTCGTTCCCTACCGGCCTGGAAGCCGGAAAGCTAAGCCTCCAGGGCCTGCTAGGAAGTCGGCAAGTGCTGCTACCGATGCTGGATGACCTCGGCTTACATGATCCCTCCACGACTCCAGAATCGAAGCTCAAGGTGTCCGAGTATGACGTCAGTCCCGATGGCGCAGAACTGCTTGCCCTCGCAGGCGATCGGACAGTCACCTTATGGGACGTCGGAAAACCTATCCCTCCATTCCGCCCAAATATTGAACCACACGAAAACGTCGCGGCAGAAGCCTCCGTGCAACCTTTTGCCGAATTGAGCCGCGACGCCTTGACACTTCTCACCTTGGACCGTCATGGCGTGCTCAAGGTTATCAGACCGGCAACAGGTCAGGTCTTGTTGTCGCCCGCCCCCCCAAGTTCACCTGTTGCGTTGGCCCGCTTGAGCCCTGACGGGCAGAGTGCGGCCGCCATTAACACAAATGGCGAACTGTCCATCTGGCGACTGACGGATGGAAAACCGTTAAACCTCCAAAGCCGAAGCGCCGCCTCTCCGTTCTCAGACGACGACACTCCTCGAGCGCAATATTTGGTCTACAGTTTCGACGGTTCTCGCCTCGCCGTTGCCTGGACTGGAAATGGTATTGAACTGTGGGATACACACAGTGGAAAATCTGTCGCGCTCATACCGGCTTCCAACCTCTCCCGTGAACCACTCCTAGATCACGATGGCCAAAGGCTCGCGGCCATCGACGATGGCGTCTTGCGTTTGTGGAACTTGATGGCTGGTAGCCCGGTGATGCGCCCGCTCATGAGAACAGAAATTGGAAATAGATTCGCTAGCTTGGCCCTAGCTTTTAGCCCGGACGGAAGTAAAATCGCTGCAGGTGACCCGGACAAGGGGGTTCAGATTTGGGATACCCTATCTGGGCAACCTGCGGCGCCTCCCCTGCAACATGAGGCGAAAGTCACCTGGGTTCAGTTTCCATCGGGCGGTCAGTTTCTTGCCTCCCTTTGCTCCGCCCGAACGTTTCAAATCTGGGACCTTAAATCTGCCACTGTCTCAAGACGCCTGACCGTGGTAGGACGTCGCGACTCGGTTGACCGGAGATTTAATCCGACGGTCTCTGCCTTTAGCCTCTCCGAGGACGGCCGCACGTTGGCGACCCAAATCGACGGAGAGCTGCTGCTCTGGGACTTAACGACTAGTACTCACCTGAGCGGACCATTGTCGCAGGGCTATATTGCGGCTGAGCGGCTCGCTCTTCGAGGCGACACCGTAGCGATCTTTTCCGGATCCCACGCCCAGATCCTTGATCTTCCCCGAATCCATGGGCCTGTCCCTCAATGGCTCTGGCAATTGGCTGAACTCATGGGAGGACACAAGACCTTGCCACAATCCGAAAAGCGAACTCTCTTTGATGAATGGGTTGACCTGCGAACGCGCATCCTCGCGGCTGGACCACCCGACGACGTTTATGTGCAGTGGGCAAAATGGTTCTTTGCCGACAAGCGCCTCGCAACCATTTCTCCCTCTTCCGCTGAGACAATCGGCGATTACCTTCAAGATTGCCTGCGATCCAACAACGAAGACCGGCTCCGCGAAGCACTCGTACTCTCTCCCCTCAACCAAGGCGTGCTTTCAACCTATGTTAAGCTACGCAGCCGCACCCTTTACTCTCCGGACTACTTCACTGCCAACGAGCAAAACGTGGGCCGCATTCGATCGACCGGCAGAACAGACGACGCTCTGGCGGACGCTCTTCTCGGTCTTAACCCCCATGATTCCTACGCATGGCAACTCAAAGCCAGAGCACTGATGCAGTTGGGACAACTTGCGGCAGCGTCGGATGCCCTCCAGCGCTCCGCGCCCACCGAAGAGGGGGCAACGTTTTGGAATGTTAGAGCCCTGATTGCGGAAAAACTTGGTAAAACTGCGGACGCTCTTGACGCCTACAGCCAGGCCGTAGAACTTGCCAGGCAAAGAGACCCCTCGATCCTTCCTATGCACCAACTGCAGCGCGCCGCATTCTTCCAACGCCAGAACCGGCCCGCTGAAGCTGCCGCCGACGCCTGCGCGGCCCGCGGTATTCCGCCCCGCGACACTCGCTGCGAACCGCCCCTTGTCGACCTGTCCCTTTCCTATACATCGCCACTGACTAACACACTCGTCCCGGGTTGGGAGCATGTTTTAAGCGCCTTGCCCACTGGCCTGCGGGCGCTTGGCGGAATCGAATTCGATATCCGTGGACTTGTCATCCCTCCGAACATCCCTCCCTCCCCAGATGGTACCCCCCGCTGGCAAGCAATCAGCATCCCCATCAACCGGCAGGTAGCCCGACTGCATATCCTCCATGGACTGCTCGACAAATATGAGGGGGAACTAATGCAGGTGGCGAAGTACACGGTTCATTATAGTAATGAAATGACAGAGGAAATCAGAATCGTCGCTGGCGAGAATGTTCGAGGCGTGACGTTCGGCCTGGCAGATCCATTCGAGGCCCCGCAGGCCCCCGTCGCGTGGGTGGGTCACTCTGCTCAGGTCCGAAATCAGTCCGCGAGACTCTTCAGACTTTCCTGGTCTAATCCGTTTCCCGATCGCGTGATCCAATCAATCGAGTTCCAGCGGAGGTCTGGAACCGCGTTCTTAGTCGCCCTCACCGCCGAGCCGCCGGGTGCCACCACACCGCCTTTGAAATCCACGGCCGATGAATCGATGGCCGCCCTCGACCAGGCGATCGCCTCACAAGCGGACAACTCCGATCTCCTGCTTCTAAAAGCTTCCCAGTTGGAATTGCGGGATCAGGACGAAGCGGCGATTGCCACGCTCCAAAAGGCCGTGACGAGCGCGGAAGTTGCGGGCAAACGAGGAGTGCCTTCGTTGCTATCCATTCTCAGTCATCGTGCGGTTTGGCATCTCCAGCAGCACCGATGGCGTGAAGCAGCCAATGACTACATCCGTCTGACTGAACTACGACCAGGCGATCATGCCAACTGGTGTGCATTGGCTCCCATCCTGGTTCAGGCGGGCGAAGTTAACCGCTACACCCAGCTTCGCCGCGACCTATTGTCCCGCTTTGGCGCGACGCAGATAGACCGTGTCGCCGAGCGCACCGTTAAGGCCGCCCTCCTGTTGCCGGTTTCTGGTAAAGATCTCGACGAAGCGGGCAGACTGGCGGACTTCGCGGTCACGACTGGCAAGCTCTCACCATGGCTCATCTATTTCGAGTTTGCCCAAGCGTTGGCCGCATATCGGCAGGGCAACTATGGTCTCGCGGAACAGCGAGCCCAGCATGTCCTTGATGTGGGGGGAGAAAGGCTAACTTTCCTCGCGGCTGATTGCGACCTCCTCCTCGCTATGTCCAAACATCAACTTGGCAAACTCGAGGACTCACGTAATACCTTGCAGAAGGCCAGCAAGTTCATCCTGGAAAACTTGCCGATGCCCGCCCCTGGTACCCCCGCGAAAAACGTTGGGTGGAACGATCTGCTCACCGTGCATATTCTCCTTCAAGAAGCCGAGCACCTGATGAGCGACAGCTCTAAAGCCAAATAATTTGGGAACTGCTGGTCGTCGGCACGATCATCATTCTCCGCCCCTCTGCCTGGGCTCAATTGGCGCAATACCGGTGACAAATAGCCCTATGCGCCGCAGCGCCTCCTTCCCCCTTCCCCCTCTCGTGTTTCACCCAGCCCAAGCCGCGCCCCTCAACATCCGTTGTTAAAGCCGCCGCAATTCTCGCCACCGATTCCCCAAGTCGGGGCACCCCTGATTCGCCCCTCTTTCCCGGTGAACAGCTCCTGTCAGTGAAAGTCAATAACTCGGGTCTCAAACTGTCCAAGTCCCCGTCCGCCAACCGGCAACCGCACAAGCTGGTCATGTGAATTCTAGGTGGAGAACTTCCAATAACCTTTAATTGTCCAGGTTCAGTCTCGGCCTCATTGTCGTGCTCACCCTGATGAACAAACACTTTGAGTCCATCGGTTCTAACTCACAGCGACTCTTTAGCTTGCGCTTCAAACGCCAGATGCGGGAGTTGCTGGCGCAGGGCCATTCTGCAGCCGAAACTTTCGGAATTGTCTGGGAAAAGACACTGGACGCATTTCCCGTGGAAGATTCGGATCAGGCCCCAGTTTATTGGGAATTGATCGAATGGGTCGGGCGCCCAGACTTATTCACAGCTCAAGGTGTGCGGCAGATGTTGAAGTGCGGGAGGGAAACCGTCCATGAGCTCTGATCCAACAGACGTCGCGTTGAGGGAAATCATGCGGACAAGACGTTTACTCGAAGCCTTGGTCACCTCGTCCGAATCGTTCGATTACTGGCGGGCCAAAGCGACGTTGGAAGAGCTGAATGTGAAGATGAAGGCCCTGGCGAGGCTCCATGCTCGAATGCGGGCCGCTGATACAGAACCGACCACTATTGTCGCCGTCCCTACGCCGCCCGTTTCTTAGCTGGTTTACGAACCTTTTTCTTTGCTTCTGAAGCTGCAGGCTTGCCCCGCTGCTTTAGGCTCTCCTGGAGCATGGCGACAATATCCACCACGTTGGTTGATGGCGGCGCACCGCGCTGAGCCGCAGGCGGCAATTCCTTCCCCCCTGCAGCAATCTTCTCGTCGATCACCTTCATCAGCGCCGCTGCGTATTCATCGTGATATTTGTCCGGCTGCCAGTCTTCGGACATGGCCTGCACCAGCGAATGCGCCATCTCCAGTTCCTTGGCGCCACTCTGCACGCTCGGTAATCCCACTTGATTTGGATCGGCCAGCTCCTCGGCGAAATGCATCAGCTCCAGGACCAGCGCCTTGCCCACGGGCTTCACTGCCGCTAGGTGCTCTCTCGTTCTGAGCACCACCTTCGCAATCCCGACTTTCTCCGCCTTCTGTAGTGCGTCACGGAGAAGTGAGTAAGCCTTATCGCCGCCCTTTTCCGGTCCGAGAAAGTAAGGCTCGTCAAAAAACATCGGATCGATCTGATCCAGGTCCACGAACTCTTTGATTTCGATTACTTGGTTGGACTTGAGCGCCACCCGCTCGAAATCTTCGTCGGTGATGATGACAAAGCGGCCCTTCTCGAACTCGTAGCCTTTGACGATTTGATCCCAGGGGACCTCCTCGCCGTCAACCTCGGCAACCCGCTTGTTACGAATCGGGCTGTGATCCTTGGCCCGAAGCAGCCGGAACTTGATCTTCTCAGTCGAAGACGTGGCTGAATACAACCCGACCGGGATGTTGACGAGGCCAAAGCTGATAGCTCCTTTCCAAATTGGTCGCATGAGCAGCTGTAAGGTGCCGTAAACCGATGGCACGCGCTGAAACAAGTTATTCACACGCACGCCTCGCACCGCCGTAAACCGCTCTTCAACAGCCGCTTGTAGGCAACCATCGCTGTGAGTAACTTTCTCGGCTCCGCCTCCCATGCCGCAGTTCTCACGCGCGAACGGAGCAGTAGAATCGCCGCTGGCATGCACTCGCCGGTGGAACATCGAAATAGATTGCAGCGACGTTTCCAGGTCCTTCTGCCCTTATTCGGTGACGTGTTAATTCCCGCCCGCAGTTGTGCAAGAACTTCGCCGATTGTATGCCGGTTTTCCGGTTTTCCTGCCGCTCGCCTGGCCGTGCTCCACTGGCTGGAGAACCTGCGGTTGCGCATCGGCGATGTGATCCCCAGGACCGAACTTGCCAGGGGCGTCCCTTTCGCTGGGGCCAGCACCCGACCCTTTGCGTGATCAGCCCCCAGGGCATTCACAAGCTAAGCGACTTCCAATTGCCGCTTCCAATCACCACGTCGCCATAGTCCCCGCGTTCTAGCCGGATCGGTATCTGTTGTCCAAGTATCGCGGTACTGATCCCCAGCACCCGGAAAATGCCGGCCTGCGCCAGTGCGGGTAGCAGAACGTGCCCCTCGTCTACTTTCACGAGTTGTTGCCGGGCACGTATCTCGCCAGTTGGCGCGTGTTCATCCGCGGCGATAATCCTGGCCGGTTGCAGTTCTGGGTGTCGGTGGATGAGAAGCTGGTTTCGGCTGAGCAGGGGGCTGAAGACACGGAAACGGTGATCAGTCGGCGGTACGTTTCATCCTTGTCCGGCAGCGTATTCACCAACAGGCGTTTCGGGTGAACCGCGAGTGTCGAATGGACTCTCGTTGTGCAAGCTCCACCATGCTCTTTCGATAACCGCCTGCTGTCCATAACGCCGGATTACAGAATCGAGGTCCGGGGCTCCGTGCTGTAGGCGGAGGACGGTCCAGTGCTAGAGCATGGGCTAAAGCACCTAATGGCCTAGTCATCCATCTATCGAATCGGGCAAGCGAAAAGCCCGACCGCGATGCCTTGGCGATCCACCTGGAGCGATTCCGACCGCGCGCGTAGCGACAGATTCAATTGCAACGGAGCCAGATCTTTTCCACGATCGGCTCGATAGACCCGGTGTCTTTTCCAGGAGTCCACGACCCTCTTTGCCTCCCCTCAGATTTCGCTCCCCGGTGTCTTTTTATTTGAGTCAACTCGCACCGACCCGGCGAAAATCTTTGTGCTTGAAGAGCCTCGGCCGGCTCGGCATTCTGTAAGCCGCTCTCACCATTCAGATTAGGCTCAGCTCATGAAAATCGCGCTCAGATGGCACTGTGCGTTTTGTCTGGCCTACATTCTCCTTGGGTCATTCCCCACGCCAGGGGCGGGCCAGGCACGGCTTCAGATTCAGCGCGAGGGAAGTCAACTCGTCATTACCGCGTCAAATGCGCCGGCCGATTTTCTGCTCGAAACCACGACGAACCTTGCGTCAAGATCCTTGTGGCTGCCAGCCTTGGCTCTTCCGAACGCCCAATTCCCTGTAACGCTTGATGCCAGAGGCGGATCTCACTTTTTCCGTCTGCGGGCGGCCGACGCCCTCCCGCCGGACCCGGTCACCATCGCTCCGCGACTGAACGCAACGGATTTCGTGGACCTCGCCAAAGCAACTGAGTTTCTCTACACGGGGTCGAATGCAGTTCAAAGGAACGTATCCGGCGGTGCGATTCAAAAAGGCCGTGTCGTCGTGCTTCGGGGGCGCGTTAAAGAACGCAGTGAGCAGCCGCTCCCAGGTGTTACCATCTCCATTCCTGACCACCCAGAGATGGGGTACACCTTGTCGCGTGCGGACGGCAGGTTTGACTTGGTCGTAACCGGAGGTGGTCTCGTGAACCTCCAATACCAGAAACCCGGATTTCTTCCCGTTCATCGCCAGGTCCAAACGCAGTGGGAACATTATTACGTTTCGCCCGATGCGGTCATGACGGCCCTGGATCCGGTGGTGACTGCCGTCGCGCTCGGTAACAATGCGCCTGCTCAAGTGAGCCGGGGTGCCATGCAAACGGACGCGGCAGGAAGCCGGCAGGCAACCCTTATTTTTCCGGCGAGCACGGTAGCCGGCGTGGTGCTGGAAAACGGAGAGGTGATTACGCCGGCAACCCTCAACATACGTGCCACGGAGTTCACCGTCGGTCCAAATGGACCACAGGGAATGCCGGCGCCGTTGCCGCCCAACAGCGGCTATACGTATTGTGTCGAACTGTCCGCCGATGAAGCCATCGAGCTAGGCGCCGTTGAAGTGCGCCTCAGCCAGCCGGTGTGTTTTTACCTTGAGAACTATCTCGGCTTTCGCGTCGGGATGCCTGTTCCAGCAGGTTATTACGATCGCCAACGACGCGTTTGGATACCTTCCAGGAATGGCAGAGTTGTTAAGGTCATAAGCAAAACCGAAGGCAAAGCCAATCTGGACTTAAATGGCGATGACGTGCCTGAAACGCCCGCGGAGCTTGCTGAGTTTGGAATCACGGATGAAGAACGGGTCCAGGTCGCGGGTCTGTATGCGCCATCGCAAACCCTGTGGCGCGTTTGTATTAACCATTTCAGTGCCTGGGACTGCAATTGGCCTTATGGTCCTCCGTCGGATGCAACCGGTCCCGATCAACTCGAGCCGGAATCCGATGAGGATGAGGACTCTGACTGTATTTCTGGCTCAATTATCAAAGTCCAAAATCAGATACTGGCTGAGACCATCCGAATCGCCGGAACACCCTACTTCCTGGCTTACTCCAGCGACAGAACGCGCGCTCGACGGAGATATACGTTAAGGATCCCGCTCAGCGAGGGCAACACGGTCCCAGCAAGCCTTCAGCGGATCGATCTGCAGGTTTCCGTGGACGGGAACACCTTTTCAAAGAGTTTTCCTGCAGACCCTGGACAGTCGTACCTTTTTGTGTGGGACGGTCGTGATGCCTACGGCCGATTGGTTCAAGGGGTCCAACCTGTCGTCGTTAGGATCGGTTATGTCTATCCCGCGACTTACAGCGAGCCCGCCCAAATCGAGCAGTCATTCGCCCAGTTCGGTGGGGAGGCGCTGCAGGGCAACCGCGCTCTTCAGGAAATCACTATTTGGCAGCAGTGGACATCCGTGCTAGGCACGTGGGACGCTCGCGGATGGGGCTTGGGCGGTTGGAGTCTGAACGTCTTCCATGCGTATGATACGGGTGGCGTTTTGTGGCTGGGCACCGGCGAGCGTCGTGGTGCCGTGGTTAAGAATGTGGTCCCGGTCTTACAGCATGTTCCCAATTCCATAATCGATGCAGCGGTCGGTGCCGATGGCAGCTTCTATTACTCTTTCAATGGCCAAGTGTTCAAGGTATCTGGGGAAACCGTTTCGGTCTTTGCTGGCAACGGAAACAACGCCTACAACGGGGAAGGGATCTTGGCTACGGAAGCAGGAATGGATGCGCGCAGCGTCACGGTTGCGGACGACGGTGTCCTGTACATCTTCGATGGGTACAATCGAATCATCCGCCGGGTTGGCACCAACGGCATCATCACCACGTTCGCCGGCAACGGCGGCGTGGACGTCTCGGGCGACGGAGGCCCTGCCATCCTGGCTGGGTTGGGGCTGGAGGCGCAGTTGGCCCTGGCGCCGGATGGCAGTCTTTACCTATCCTCAGGGTACCTTTTGAGTTCGCGTCTGCGCCGAATTGGCCCGGATGGAACTATCAACACACCTTCTCCCGTCTTGACCTCAAATGTGTTGGACGTAACCGTGGGACCCGAGGGGAGCGTGTATGTAAAGCGGTTGCAGCCGCCTGACATCGTTCGCCTCTGGCCAAGTGGCACGATCACGCGCGTGGCCGGAAGCGGGACCAAAGGGTACAGCGGGGATGGTGGCTTGGCGACCAACGCCCAGTTGCGTCCGGTGTTCCCGGGCTTGGCTGTCAACACTGACGGCGCAATTTATTTTACCGACTGGGACAGAGTGCGCTATGTCGATCCTGCCGGCATTATCACCACGATCGTCGGCGGAGCCGCCCAGGGAACCAATCCTCCTCCCTTGGTGGCGACGTCTGCAACCTCGGTGAGCTTGGACGACGCGGCGGCAGTCGTGCTGGGCCCTGACAACAATGCCTACGTTTCGGGCTACGTCGGGGGGGGCCGGTTGCCTTGGCAGGCCCCGGGTTGGTATGAAGGCATCTACCGGATAACCTCGGTGGTGGCTGACAACAAGTATGGTGGCCGATTTCTGTTGGCGTCCTCGACCGGTCTTCAATTGTACGAATTCGATGGCTCAGGGCATCACCTGAGCACAATAAACACAATCACGGGCAAGCCTGAATTGACGTTCCGATACGGCTCTTTGGGTTTCCTGACGGAGATCACGGACGCGTACAATAACAGGACAATTATCGAACGCGACGTGTCGGGGGTCGCCACGGCTATCGTAGCTCCTGGCGGCCAACGTACCGAGCTCCTGGTTGATTCCAGCGGTTACCTGACCAGCATTACTCGTCCTGGGCAAAGCCCGATCCGGGCACGTTATTCGAGCGAAGGACTCCTGGTTGCTCTTACCAACTCGGCTGGGGGAGTCTCCAATTTTACCTATGATTCCGATGGCCGGCTCACGAACGACGTTGATGCCGCGGGCGGAGCTACGTATCTCGCACGAACCGGGGCGCGCCACCTGCGTGAAGTGAATGTCACAAGGCCCGGAGGATATCATAGCCTCTACTCCAATGCTACCGACACGAACGGGGTGGAACGCCGGACGACCGTGCTCTCGGGGGGATCACAAACCACATCGTATGTCGCGCCCGATGGCGGCCAAACCAGCTATTTACCCGACGGCACTATGGTTCAAGGTACTCGGACAGAAGACCCGCGTTGGGGCACTCAATCCGGTTTTATCGGAACCGGCATTGTCTCCACGCCGGGAGGGGATTCCTCTACGACGAGGCGATTCCGAACGGTGAGTTTAAGAGATGAAAAAGATCCTTTATCGCTGATCTCCATGACGAATCGAACGGAGGTGGATGGACGGCCTTACACCATGGTGGTTTCTCTGATTTCCAACACAATTACCTCGTACACCCCGGAGAACCACGTGTCTAAAATGAGCATCAACGCGCAGGGGGGAGTTTCGGCTGTCCAGGCAGATGCCTTGGTTGAGCCTATGTATTTCCAATACGATGGCAGAGGGAGAACGACCAATGTGACGCACGGGGACACCGCGCTGAGTTACACGTACAATGGAAGCAATCAGCTTGCTTCCGTCCGCGATGCGTCGGGCGCGCAGATTTCCTACGAGCGCAATGCCTCCGGCCAGGTGATCAGCCTCACCAATGCTTCGACATCGGTGTTTCGGTTCACGTACGATCCCAGTGGAAACATGACCAATCTGACGTTGCCAAATGGGGCCATTCATCGCCTGGTGTTTGATACCAAGAACCGTTTTGTCAGCTATGCCTCGCCTCTATCCACCGGAAGATTCTCGTTAGCTTACGGCCCGGACGGGAAAATCCAGCGACGAACCCTCCCTACTGGCCGGCAAATCGACTACCAGCGTGACACGTTCGGACGCGCCTCGGGTTGGATTTCGTCCGATTCTTCGGTCACGCTGGTGTACGACTCGGCTGGGCGTTTGGGCGGGTTGAACCGGACGACCCGCGGCAGCCTCACGCATTCCGTGAGCGCTGAATTCGATGGACCACTGGTTACGAACATCACCCTGTCGGGAGCCGTTGAGGCTCGTCTTTCCTACTCGTACTCACACCTGGTGCTCAATAGCATCGGCTTTTCCAACGCCTCAGGAGTGACCACGCTTAAGCTATCCCGGAATGCCGACGGGGCCATCTCCGAGTACGGAAGCTGGCAGGTCGATCGCAACGGACCTCGGGGAGCACCGACGCGAATGACCGATAGCACCGCGGAGGTCGTGTTCTCCTACGATTCCCTGGGCCGCGCGACGGGTCGCCAATTGAGATTCAATAACCTGCCCGCCTATTCGTTCGATCTGGTCTTCGATAAAGGCAGAAGGGTCTCCCGCAGGACCGAGGCATGGGAAGGCATGACGGTTACCAATGATTACCGTTATGACGCCGACGGCCAATTGAGCCAAGTTTTTACCAATGGCACCCAGATGGAAGGTTACGTGTTTGATGCGAATGGAAATTGCACTAACCGCGAGCGCGGCGCCGCCGCTAGTTATGACTTGAGCGATCGTCTCCTTAGTTCGGGGTTACAACTTTATTCGTTCACTGATGATGGTTTTCTCTCGCAACGTGGGGGAGACCGGTTCGAATATGGCGCTCGAGGGGAGCTTTTGGAAGCAGTCGCTGGCGGGACTACCGTGAGTTATGGATATGATGGATTGGGGCGGCGCGTGGTTCGAAAACAGGGGGTGCAGACGTGGCAGTTCGTATATGCGGATCCGTCGCAGCCTCTTCAGATAACCCATAGCATCGACCCGGACGGCGTACTGACCGCATATTACTACGACAACTTTGGAAATCTTGTCTCGTTTGAACGGACAGGCAGCCGGTTCTACGTGGCTGTGGACCATCTTGGATCGCCTCGATTCGTATTCGACGTTTCCGGGGTTCGCATCAAAGAGATGGCCTATGATAGCTTCGGCAAACCTCTCCTGGACAGCAATCCCAGCTTCGAGCTGCTAATCGGGTTTGCGGGAGGGCTTTTCGATCGAACGACAGGACTGGTCAATCTTGGGTTCCGGGATTATGAGCCGGAGACGGGCCGCTGGACCACGCCGGATCCCGCGTTCTTTAGGAGCGGGCAATTTAACCTATATGTCTATGCGGGCAACAACCCCGTCTCGCGTAAAGACATGTCCGGGCTGTGGGGCGGCGAAATCAGCGGCTTCATACCAGACCCGGCTTTTCCAGTCGGAGGCAAGGTCACCCTGACGTACACGGACAGCGGACAATGGGCCTTTTGCGCCCAGGGCGGCATCGGCTTCGGCGGCGGTGCAGCGGCACTCGTAGGCGATTCCAGCACGCCGTCAACGGATTGGACGATACAAGTCGCAGCACAGGCCACCGCGGTTGTGGCTGGCATAGGGGCCGAACTCGATGTTAACCTCAATAATTTTCGCGAATTATTTGATACGGATTGGACTTCAATGACTCAGGGGCAGTTTACGAATCCTGATGTTTGCCTCCACGACATTGTTACTGCACAGGTCCCCGGTCAAATCGGCCCGGTGGTAAGCGACCTGCTCAATCCTGAGCCAAAAATCGGAGAAGAACCGGAAATCGGCTTGAAATTCAGCGGCAGTGTGACCGGCGGCAGTTGTTGGGTGTGGTAATCCTAGCCAAAGATATTTGAAATTTGGGGACTCGGAAAGGACCGGGAGGAGTTGGTGGCCACCTTGGGCGAGGTTTGCGCCTCCGGTGGCAGCCGCTGGGTCCGCAGGCGGCCCCGGCGCGGGGCGGCTGATGTGCAATGTTAGGCGGCGTTCCCTCCATGATTAATTGGAACTCCCTCGCTTGGATGCACGACACAAGGCGTCCTCGGTACGCTTGCCATTCCATGTGTGGATACTTCCAGAGCCGAACAGCGGCATGGGTAAAGGCTTGCGTCGGATCACCGGTAGCGACGCCGACAACGTGAGCGTCGAATGCTTTGAAGAATATCGTAGCGCTGGCGATCTTCTGGCTTGCCATAAAGAACGCCTGGGCACGCTACCATCTCCAACACGTTGGCGCGCCGCTCAGTAAAGCCGCACCGCGAAGAACTCCGCGAGCGTTGAGTCTGAACCCTTGTGCCCAACGCAACGCACCCCAAGTGTAGTCCAAGCTCGGCACTGACAGCAGGGTTAACATTTCTCTGTGCAACTGATTGTGCGAGCCTGTCTGGATTGCGCCTTCAGTATCCTTGCGGGAAATCTCGACGTTGTTGAAGCCACTGCGGAAGTATTCAGCAAAACAGACGAACTGGAGGAGATCGGTGAAATCTCGGACCAGATCGGAGACGCGGTGATTTGCGACGACCGCGTGCTGGGATTCGTGCGAGACATTCGCCGCAGGTGGGCAGGAGATTGGATTGTGTTAATAGGAGTGACGACCATGAGCTTTTGCCGCGTGCGCCCAATTTGTACCGAATCGAAGTAAATCATAGGCAAATTCTCCTAACGGCCAAAACTCCTCGGGCGGCGGCGAGTCCTTGCGGCCTGCCCCAAAAATGTGACGTAACTAGCCCCTGCCTTGGCAGCGCTGGTTTTATCTCGACCTTTTAACTGTACTAAGCTCCGCTCGTGATGGGACCAATTGGATTCACGGATTTTCCGCCTCAAGACGAGTTTCCGGACAGCACGGATGTTGGACAAACTCTTGATCCAGCTTCGAGTTCACCCTACGATGTTGACGGTTCGCTAGGCGATATACGCTGCGGCCAAGACGCGGGACATTGCCCTGGAGGCCGCTTTGCCCTGCTGCAGCTGGAGAACGACCCAACGATGGCTCTACGACACAGAGTACATTGCACTCAACGGACATACGGTATGCTGTTTGCAACGATCCGCCCCTCTGCTGTTGAGACCGGGACCGTCTTGCAGGCGTCGTTCATCTGTATTAGGTCTGGGCTCAGAATCTTGACCGGTCCCTCGATTTCCGTGTGGAGGTTTTGAAGACCGATCTGGTAATCAACTATTACTCTGCCACAGAGCACGATAATGTCCCCGTGGCTATTCGCAGTAAATTTTGAACGGCCTACTTCCATTCTGGCCAGCATGTTTGTGGTCATTAACTCAAACGTAGAGGTACGGCCTTGGAGCCAGATGTTCCCGTAGATCTCTCCTGATGTAAGCAGGATTTTTACTCTGCTCCCAGAATTGTTGCCACGTATGCTCGCGGCAGTAGCGAAAGTAACATCACTGCTTGGAGCCATGCGTAGAGCCGAGTGCGCAGCGATGCAAAACTCCAAAATAGAGCCGTCGGCTGTTTTGTAGCGAGCTCCCGACCTGACGATCTCTCCATACCTCACCGTCGCCCATGGCTCATCTCTCATAGAATGCGACGCAACGAACTCAGTTGACCGCACTGAAATGCCACGGCAACGACCGATGATTTGGAGCGGCACAAAAACCGCGGCAACCGTGACCGCTATTTTAGCCCAAACGTTGAGGCGTGGGGTTTTTAAGATGCGGAGTATAAAGACCAAGATTATGAGGAGGAATGTAAATGTTCGATAAGCCAAGTCTGACGGCACAAAAATCCGGGGAACAACCTCGAACAGATAAAGCGGTAACAACTCAAATCCTAAGACGTAATAGAGAAAGGCTGCAATCTTCTGCCAGAGACTGACCGGAGTGCCGCCGAGAAGAGCATTGATGACTCTGCAATACCAGCTTCGACTAAAAGCGCACCGCGCACAATTTAGCGTAGCGTCGGTCCAGAACAAAGCCGTCGAGAACGCTAACAGAAGCGGCGGTGTTAAAAGAAACAGTGGCAGCTCTTCGGATACGATCGCCGAGGCGATGCCCCACGTAAAGACCACAAGCCAGATAAGAGAGAAATAGAATGTGATTCGGGAAAGAGCTTGGCGAGTAGTTCCGAGGCGATACAGAAGAAGACCGTTCCTCGCCAAAATCAAAGCGGATTTTATGGTGAGCAATCGAGGTGAAACACCTGACGCAGCAGGGGGGCGGGCTCCGGTGCCGACGCGCTCCCGAACGAGTGTGATAAGCTTCTGGATTTCCGGCGATGACAATTCCCCGTCCCACCCGCTAATGTCCAATGTTTGAAGCGTGCGAAACTCAAGAGGGGCGATGGTTGACCTGTCCAGAGCTAAGGGTAAGAGGATGCCGCGCTCCAGACCTTCCCTAGCCTCGGAACGGACCCATCTGGATTTGACAGACGACGTTGACCAGAAAACGAGCACACACGCGGCTGCAGTCAAAGCGTGCTCAATAGATTCATCGAAATCCGTACCGGTCGGAATCCTTTCGTCCCACCACACGCGCCACCCCTCAGCCTGGAGAAGAGCAATAAGGCGGCGGAGGCGCTGTCGATCTTCTCGAGCATAGCTGATGAAAATATCATACGGAGGTGAGGGCACCGGAACTCGAATCTAAATCTGGAGGGTGAAATGACAAGATCAAAACCCGGTCGCGCCATAGTGCAAACTGTTCCAGCCCGAGAGCGGTTGACTTCTGCGTGCCAAATTCCGCTGTGATTCCAAGGGTTTTCCAATTAATGCCGCCTACGCAACTTCTTTTTCAGGCAATGGCGCCAAATTGATTTCAAGCCGTGGCGATCCGCTGCAGCATCGTAAGGGAATGGCCTTCATAATCGGCGTCTTCCAACCTCGTGATCACCGGCTGCTTGATGCCAATAAGCTCCGCAAGTTGTTTTTGCGTGAGCTCCGCCTTCTCGCGGGCGTCATAGATCAGCTGCGCAACGGCCGCATTTATGCGCGCCTTCGCGGCAAGGGCCTCCATCTTGGAGCTTTTGCCCGCCATGCAGCTCAAAATCGCCAAAGCGGCGAAGCACCGTGCATTTAGCGGCCCCGGGGGACAACATTCTTTCCACTATTCGGGGAGGTGGTTACCAGGGCGGCAATTCCGGGACGAGTCAGGCCGTCCTCATGTGGCAGGCGCCGCAGCCCTCGTGTTGAGCGCGCATCCACACCTCACCGTTCAAGAGATCAAAGCAGCACTTCTCGGCTCTGTTGATCCAGTAGCTTCTCTCCGCGGAAAAGTAATCACTGGCGGCACGCTCAATCTCGCACGGGCGTTGGAATTTGCTGCGCGGTCTGACACTCCGCCAATCGTCATTTATGCGTCTCCGGCGGGCCAACGAAACTCTCCCACGGCACCGATCGCCGTTGCCTTCAATCACTCGATGGACCGCGCAAGCGTCGAGGCAGCTTTGCGCATTACGCCTTCTTTGGCTGGAGTCTTCGACTGGGACAATGACTGCACATCCTTCCGCTACGTGCACGCCGGTCTGAATTCAGGGACCAATTACACCGTTCGCATCCTCGGCTCGGCCCAGGACGCAACTGGCCGGACCCTCGACGGCAATTTCAACCAGAAACTCGAAGGCTCGCCGACCGACGATTTTGTCTGGACCTTTCGATTTCCGCTCTTAAACGACGCTTTCGCCACCGCGCAAGCGATAACTGACTCCTCGGGCACGACCATCGGAAGTAATCGATACGCTCTCATCGAGCTTAATGAACCGAACCACGCGGACAGTCCTAGTAGTGGCGCGTCAGTTTGGTATTCCTGGACTCCGCCAGTTTCGGGCTGGTACACCTTTGATCTGACCAGTGGAACTGGGTTCGACTCGCTTCTTGCTGTTTACACCGGCGACGCGCTCGAACAGCTTGCGCCTGTCGCGGCGAACGATAATTACGGTTCAAGGCAGAGCAGCCGCACGAGCTTTGAAGCAGCTGCTGGGAGGAGATACTCAATCGCAGTCGCCGCAAAAAGCGCTTCTGATGGCACACAGGCGGGCTCATTCACATTGACTTGGTATCCCACGCCTCATGCTGGCTTCACAGGCTCGCAATTCTCCCCATTGAGCGGCGCTCCCGGAACAAAAATCACCCTCACCGGCACGAACTTTGCCGGGGCCACCGCCGTCCTTTTCAACGGGGGCGTGTCCGCAAACTTCACCAACGCGCCCACAAACAACTTCGACCTCCGCATCACCGCTATCGTTCCGCCTGACGCCACCTCCGGCCCAATTACTATCATCTCCCCTCACGGTAGCGTATCCAGCACCGCCACATTCCAGGTGCTCCGACCGGTTCTCGCCTTGATGCGCAACTCTGGCAGAGAACTCACCCTCTCCTGGACCGACACAAATTTCATTCTCGAGTCGACCATCGATCTGCGAACATGGGTCCCAGCTGCCCCTCCAGGCTCGTCCAACGCCGTGGTTGAGCTCGACCAGCATCACGCATTTTTTCGTCTGCACGGTCCCTAACCATTTCAATCACATCCCGCCCAAAGACATCTTCAGCTCGTTCGGCACCATCTTCGCCAGCCGAATATCCCGCAGACCAGCACCACCGCGCCGAGCACGCGAATAAGGCATATTACCCATGCGATCCCAATCCCGAGGGCAGGCCATTGGACCCACCAATGACCCGGCGAGGTCATGAGGTTGATGACGAACAACAGCCCCAGAATGAGCGGTCCGATGAACAGAAACTTGACCGCTCGTAGAGTCTTGGTCATTGGAACAATCATAGTGTAAGTTCGATCACCACAGCAATGTTTACGTCACCGCCAATGGATCATCCGTGGCTTATAAATGCCCCGTGCCGCCCCAAGACCAGTCCGTGTCGTCGGGCGCAGACGTCTTGCTGAGCGCTTCGCCAACCGGCACAATGCCCATCCGCTACCTGTGGCAGCTCGATAAGCAGCCGATTGCCGCAGCAACCGATTCGGCGCTGATCATTCCCGCCGTCTCCGGATTCGATGAGGGCCGGTACTCGGTGGTGCTGAGCAATGCAGTGGCGGCCGTGCGATCGCCAGAAGCCGTGCTGGGTGTAGCAGGCACGCCTCGGATATTCGTTAACGATCGGATTGGGAAGGCCTTCACCTTCACCAATGCGGAGTCAATCGTGGTCGACATCAAATCCAGCTTCACCAATGCGACCAGCTTCTATTCGCTCGATGGCACCCCACCGACAGTGTACGATCTTGAGGGAAACATGATCGTGTGCGCGAATGCCGCCACGGCGACGCTCACCAGCTTTCATTACGACCACCGCAATCGTCTTGTGAGCGTGGAGGCATTCGAGTCTGGCGGCGGAATTCCGCACACGGTTTAATTCGCCTATGACGCAATGAGCCGTCGCGTCGCAAAGACGGTGAACCGCGAGTCGACCTTCTTCCGCTTCCTCGAAAACGACTCTTGGGCTGACAGGACTGCCTCGGACCTGACCCATTACCTTTTTGGCCTCGTGTAAGGTTCGTCGACGGAGGCGGTATCTCTCCTTGAACTTCTCTGCTGCAAAGACAGTAGAAATCAAAGGCAAACAATATGAAACAAGTGAAAACGACCCAGCTCTTTCTCACTCTCGTCGCAACCGTGGTGGGCCTGCTGCTCACGCCTAATCCCACTTACGCTGCCCTGGACCCTCTGCAAAAGACGAAGAGCTCCGTGCCCACGAAAGATCCGAGGGGTCTCACTCTGAAAATTCCCCCACTTCGGCTCGGATCCTGGGCACAGTCTATCAAGACTAATTCCGTATCCTGGCAGGACGATGTTTGTGCACTCGTGCAGGCCTTGCATGGTACCGGGCAGAATTTCTGCATTTATCCGATCGATGAGAACCTTGACTGGACGGACCTCACAAACTTACTCCGGACGCTAAAGACAGAAGGGACCGATATCCGGGTTTTAGGGGCGATTGGGAATCCGAACCTGGGTGGGGGTGCGAACGGTCAGAATCGCTGGTTCTCCCACAGCTACTCCGAGGGCATAACAGACGGAAGTGAATTCACCAATGCAGCGCTGCCTGTCGTATGCAACAAGACTGAGGATATGCCGTATGCCGACTACTACTTGTGCCAGCAGGACGTGATTCTCAGATGGCTCGATGCATGGAAGAACGCCGCCCGCTGCCTTTCCGCCCTCTCCACCACCTACCCCAACCTCACCGGATACGTGATCAACGACTTCGACAGCTATGTCGAATCGGTGGACTTCCCGGCGTGCCTTTACGGCGAGATGCTGACCACCAACCAGGTCGGCGAAATCGCTGAGGCCGCTCGTTCCGGCGGCAATACGAGTTTTCAATTTTGGCCGACTTGTTACTACGAGAACTTCGGGCGAGTGATTGGCAAGGGCTACGTTCTCGGAGCAGATTACGGCGTCAAGCTTTTTACCGACGATGAGATGTGGGTGAAGCTTACTTTTGATGTCACCTCCTGGCCACTCTGGGCAATGCTGCGATTCCTCCATCACGACACGACCGATGATTGTTCAAACAGCTCGGTGTTCAAGGAGGTGTTCGTAAACGGAGTTGAAGATAGCAACCGGGTTTGGGCTCAGAGACTGATCGGGACCCAGCATGTGGAATACTTTCAGCAAAATATTGCCGATTATCTCAATCCAAATAAGAAGAACACAATCTACTTGCGGCTGGCCGCGGAATCCGGAACCTCCAACGTGACGCTGGAGCAAGCACGTGAGCGGTGCAGAGACTACAACGATAACCGGACCCCAGCTCAGATCAGCAGGGGCACAAAGATGGAGTTCGAAAAGGCTGCGGCACGCAACTTTGGCGGATCTGGGACGTCTCTCTGACCTTGATCAATTTTTTCGGGTCTTCTGTGCGACCCACGCTCACGCCGGAATTCCACACTCAGGCCGGTGTGCGCGACCCATATACGCCGGATTGTCCGACCAGCTATTTTCCCGAAGGAGCAATTTCAAACGACGATGTCCGCCCGGGATGTGACAGCCTGCCGGATAACCCGCTGGAGGGTTATGCGAGGCGACGCTTGCTGGCCGCTTCGAACGATGCTTATCTCATCAACGACATCGTCGACGGAATTGTCGCGCCATTCTACGCTACCCAAACCATACCCGACGACATCGGATATATCTGTCCCGGAACTTTTCCTCCACAGGTTTTCCGACCCTATTCGTATGACTCCGGCGTCTATCGAGCCATGTTGGAATCGACCAAGGAGCAATTGGGCCACGCCAAGCTGATGGCACTTCATCTGGGCGTTGATCAATTCGAGAATTCGCTGGATCTACTTAACCTTGAAGACCAGATAGAGATTGCGGCCTCCGTCGCAGACTATACCGGGCTTTGGGACATGCCACTAGGCGTGCGCTTCCTGTCTGATAAGATTGGGATCTTTAGCGATCGCCGCAATGACGTTGGAGCCGCCGACTTTTGTTACTGTCCCGTCGATAAGTCCCTGCCCTATTATGGCACGACATGGAACTTTCTCGGGTACTGGCCGGGCCGACAACAAGGAGTGCCCGGCTGGTACGTGCGCTGGCACTTGGAAGCCGGCGAAGGCGGGACCTTTGTCGTGAAGTTTTTTGACGACATTAACCCAACCAACGACCCGGCCGCAGCGTCAAAAGGGCTGGTGCAAAGCGCTGGAGTCGAAGATCTCTCGACCGGGCTATCCACGACGCTCTTCAGCTACGACCTGGCGACCGTGGTTTCGGATGCAGAGCGGACCAAAGTGATCACCCTAGGTCCATTCCAATCCTTATGGCTGTCTCTGGAACAAGACGTCAACCAGCAAGTCCCCAGTTCGGCCGCCTCGGCATACTTCTACGTCGAGGACGAATTCGGCAACCCCATCGGAGCAGATTCCTTGATCTGGTCCTTTGAATCCGGAGTGGAGCCGAAAGTCTCCGAAACTTACGAGGTGGAGAAAAACGTCTTCCTTCGCTTAAGCAAAAGCGCGCCCTAATCGTTCCTCGCGCTTTGCAGGTCGAGCGGTCGAGCAAGAGTTGTGGTGCCAGGCGAGTGCCGGATTCGTCTCACCTACGGGTTGCGAATAAACTATGGGGTCACGCCTGAGCCTGACCCCTTTTGGTCAAAGCATCTGAATCCTTGCTGCTCAGCGCCGCACCTCGCCAACGCATAGCACTAAGAAGCTATCCCCTTGTCCGCAACGTTGCATGAAAGGTTTGTCCCTCCCGTCGGTATTTCTCCCTGGAAGCGGAGTTCACCGAGAAGTCGAGTGCGTCCGATTGGGCCCACGAACAAGAACAAGAACAACAACAACAACAAAGGAAGGAACCGATATGCATAATCCCGACAAAAGCGAAAGCAACAGAGACGAAAGTAGAACATTCTCCGGTGGGAAAGCGCCGTGCCTGCGTACACCTCGTGGAATGGTCCATCTAGGGCACATCTTGAGCGTGTTTGCGTTAGGCAGCCCCAACACCGCGGGCGAGACGCGGCGGCTCGGCCCGCTGAATCCCTTCGTCCTGGCTGTGATGCTGCTTGTAGCGACCATCGCGCCGGCTGCCGCCCAGGACCCGATCGGCACGGCGGTCGCCAGTTACGATCTCGTTAACGACCCGGCCGGTCCCCAGAACAGCCAGCCCTATGGTTTGGCGTTCGACTTTGTTCATTACCCCAGGCGGTTGTATGTGTCCGATCACTCGCAGCCGACTGGGGACTACATTTTCGTCTACCAAATCGATGCGGCCGGTTTAGTGGAATTAACTGCGGAGCGGATTTTCACGTTCGACGACCCGCGCGGTTTGGCCTTCGCTTATGTAAACGGAGTCCCCTACCTCTATGCGCTCGAGTCGAATACAGGATCCAGCGGAGGACTTGTCGACCGGCTATGGCGCTACGACATGGTAAGCCACGTCTGGTCCAATATCGATTTGGGTCATCCGAATTTTGGCGTTACCGGTCGCGAGCTCCTCGGGCTTGAGTATCGCCAGGGTCAAGTCTTCATCGGCTACGATACGAGCGGCATGACCGATGCCGTCCGTTATGGGATTCTCCGCGTCAAAGTGGACGTGGAGCCCGGTGGCACGGATTGGTGGGCACTGGCTGGCGCGGCCGATCCGAGCGCGATCGTAGGGCACATGGCCAATGGCGGTCGCGGCCCCTTTACCGGCACACACTACGAGCGCGATCCGTGCCGCGGCCTGGCGGCCATGGATCTGGACGGCGCATTCTATCTCTGGGGGACGAGCCTGGGCAGCTATATCTATTCAGCCGAAGGCGCAACCGGACGCGGCATCTTTTACTTTGCCAGTCCGCCCGATCACGACGGCGTTCGGCGCAGGCAGCTCTACGATCTCGCCTTTGGTGACAACTACCTTTGGGCCGTGGAGCGAACCGACGACAATCACCCCAATTTGATCCACAAGATTAAGGCTCGCCAGCGACTTCACTGTCCCACTGCAGTCTGGCCGACACGTGCGAAGAATTACCATGGACCTGGATCAGGACACCACCGGCGGTGGCTTGGGCCGAGTTCCGAACGGTGTGTTGCATACATACATGCTCCCCAATTCGAATAGTCTGCGGCCCAACCAGGACCGGGACCTTGGCAGTCTGGCGCATTGGTTTGCGAAGGCGGCCAAGGTTGAGTCGAGCACTTACGACCCCGCCGGCGACGCCGGAGCGCGGCAGGAACAGCGGACCGTACGATTCACGGATAAGCTCTACGCCAAGGAGCTCCATTCCACGCAGACGATCGATATCTGGACCAGCGATTATCGCAACTTTGTCTATCCTCATCTTTGCTCGACGGCGGGCGTCCCCAGTCCCGATTACCTCACCACAAGCTCCTCGGATAATGCCAAGATCAACGGACTGACGTCGGATCCCGGCACCTACGCGGCCTTCATGGCCCTCGTTAATGATGCCACACGGGCCGAATATGGCGCAGCCGCCGATTTGACCAATCCTTACTGGATCGCTCGCAGCGTGAGCGAGTTCATCCGCGAGAACTTCGATTATGGGGTGCCAGATGAAAAGGAGTGGAAGCCGGGTGAAGGGGTATGGAATCCCGTGCAGTACAAGCTCCAGCGTTTCCTGGAGGGTAGCGATGCGAACCTGCTCACCTGCTCGAGTACGGCCTTTTGCACCGAGGCTCTTTGTCGCTCGGCGTTGGTGCCGGCTCGCTGGGTAGGCACCACTCGTTTCCGAAATAGCTGGACAGATGGCTTTGAGGGATATGAATGGGACGCCGATAAGGATGGCCTCATGGGTATGTCCGAGTCTTCGACCGACGAGTCTTACCATCGCTGGGCTGAGGTGTGGCTGGGCACCACCTACGGTTGGCAGCGCTTCGACGGAACACCGGCCTCAACCAAATATGAGCAATCGCAATGGGACATGATGGACCTGTGCGCTCATGGAGTTGATTACAAGGATCTGGTCACTACTGTCGGCAAGGGTTACATCTCCAGTATGTTCGACGCCGCCGCCGGGCAGCAATACTACAACACTTGCGGCCATTACGACGGCGACAAGTGGAAGCAACCCGACAAAGCCATCTACTGGCAAGTACCTTGCTACGTGTTTGTGGATACTCCCCACGTCCCTGTCTCGACCGACTGGTTGACCGTGACCTGGACCCTCAGCGGTTCGTGGGACTTGGATCCCGACGCCACACTCTCGATCTATGCCGTCGCCACCGGCACGACCGATCGGATTCCACTGGCCGCCCGCATCGCCGCCGATGCTGGCGCACTCACCGTCAACATCCGTGGGACATTCGCTGACGGCGTGAGCTATACACTCTGGTTGATCAAAGACGGGGATGAGATCACCGGTGGGCATAGTAACGTGTTCCTCTACGAGGCACCTTAGCCCCTTCTATTCACGCTCGCGCAGGATTGGTAAGGGAGCGCGCAAGGCCGGGGTGGCTGCCCTTACTAATCCGAGACAAGGAGGGAAACCGTTTACCTCCAAGCTATACGCGGAGCACCGGAGGAAGACACGGCATCGCTCCTCCAAGTCAGCGATGCAGTGCCGGTGGTGTTCGTACTCCCACTTACGTTCATTCGAAATTTAATTCCGCTCTCGCTTGTTCAAGTCCGCCGCAGAATTCTTGGAGCTGATTATTGCTCCGACTTTGCCCGGTAAAAACGAGGTTTTTGCTCCCGGGCTTCATCGACAATCATGACCAAATCCGCATTGAGTATCATGTTGGTCCGATCATTCCAGTGCACTAGGTCCGGGGAGGACTGGAGGGTGACCGAGTGGCCAACTCTGCCTTTGAGCCAGCAACGAAATCCGCCCGCAGAGAGCGCCTCAGGCGCGATCAACTGCAAGGACGTGCCCACGTTGAAGACGAACTGCGCCACCTCCCACTCCGGCGCAATGACATAAACTGTCCAAACACTATGGCCGAATGGAAAGCCGACTGCGGCCCTGATTTCCCTGCGCTGCCCGATTCAAGCTTGGTTGAAATGCCGATTTCGATTCGAGGTGATGGCTTCTGGGATGGACTGAAGCTTGTCTATCCTGACGAGTTTGCCCTGCCTTTGCCCTCTGACATGCAGGATTGGCATTATCAAGCGGCATTGCGCAATGAGGGCGATCGCGATTGGTTTGCCGCCGCCTTTCATTACTACGAGCTTTACCTCGCGAACCCCGAACAGGCCCACTTTTCGCGCTCATTGGCGTTGGCTAAGGCCAGAGCTGGACATTGGACGGAGATGGCCATTGCCCATCCAGAATTGCACCCGACCATCCGACCCCGCTTGCCTGGAACTCCGCCCGAATTGCTCGATCTTTCACCCTTTTACAACGTATTTCTGAACGAGAATTGGAATCCTGAAACTTCCCAAAACCACACCCTGGCGTCGCTGCCTACTGGCAGTAATGTTCTCGGAGGGGTTCAGTTTGACGCCCGTGGAATCGTGCAGCTCCACGGGGGTGTCTTCCGGGATATTCCGCGTGGACACTTCCCCGATCAAGTTCGCGGCATTCCCGTGGCGCAGTTAGCCCGGCGTTTACACTTCCTCCACGCCACCGTGTATCGCACCTCTGCTGGAAATGAGATCGGCGCCTTTATGATTCATTTTGAAACCGGTCAGACTCAGGCGATTCCTATTATCTACGGAAGTGATGTCCAGGATTGGGCCGACAAGGCAGACGACTTCCCGGTGGCCTGGTCAGACAAGGGGAACTCGATCGCGCTCCGTCTGTACAAAACGACCTGGGTCAACCCGTTTGCTGATCGTGCGATTGCAGCTGTCGATTATGTTTCGGCTATGACTCAATGCGCTCCCTTCCTCGTCGCCATTACTGTTGAAAGGTGAGTCGGTCCATGGGCAGCTGTTTCAAGCGCTGATCGGCGGCGAGCCCACCGTCGTAAGCTCCACCAATCGATCGAACGGGGTCATGCGGGCAGCGCAGGTGACCGCGGAGCCTCCATCTTATGTGTTGGCTATCGCCCATGGCGCTGGCCAGTTTGTGTTCGTTGGCGGAAGTTTCGACAGCAGTGGGGTTGGGTGTCTGCGTTGGGCAACGGTCAACGAGCTTCAGGACCGTTTCACGTGCCTGATTTTACCCTCAGCCGGCCATGTGTTCATGGCCAAACTCGCTCATGAACCCGTCGTGCAGTGCCTCCCCCATGGAGGGCGGAGCCCAGCCCATGAGTTCGTTTGCAAACATATCGCTACCGGAATTATCCTTGCCAATCTTCGGCCCGACGAGGATCGCTTCGCGCAGCTTCTCAGCCACCGCCGCTGCTTGATTGGACAGGCTCGCGGGCGCCCAATTGGCCAGCGTCAACGCCCCGGTCGCGGCGGACGAGGCTATGGATCGCGTCTTCGGCAAATTCGATTTGATCAGGTCCAGGACGGGCTGTCCGCCGACGCTCCTTACCTCAGCCTCGTTAGTGAACCCGTCCTTGATGCCGTTGTCGATTCGGCGGGCCAAGATGAGCGCCGTGAGCTGGTTTTTCAGCGGCTTCAGATTGAGCAATGTGACATTCATGTCACTGGGAAAAGCGACGCGAAGTTTGCCGTTGTCGCGAGGCGTTCCACCCGGCTCCGTGACCTCGTAGACGATCACCTTGCAAGCGTTGTTGGTGAACGCCCTCAGCGCCGTGAGAGCCCGCAGGGTGTTCCTACCGGGCGGCGGATCATCGCCCCGGTAGAGACAGTCCATGAACACGAGCTTTTTAACGCCGGTAAGATCTAGCCCGAGACCAGCCTTGGAGCCAGTCGGCGTCCCCGGTGGAGCGGGCGTCAGCGCCGACTTGGTGTTGTTGACGGTGCCGTTGATCCCCCGGTATCCAGTGCTGAACGCGACCAGAACCGTGATTTGAAAATTCACCCCTGGAAGCCCAACGGCGGTGAAAAGGCCATCGATCTGGGCCTTCGTTAGACCGAATCCGAAGAACGGTTTTGAGTGTGGGGGCTCGATTCCCGGCATGCCGATGAGTACTTGATTGGTGGTCGATTCGAAGAATGTTCGCAGTCCATGGCGGCAGAACTCCCGGCCTGGGCCCGCATAGAGAGTCACCGGCACGACCTCATTGGGCAAGGGTGGGATGCCGGCCAGCCCCGAGGGGATAAATATTCCATACGAGCCGGTTTCAGGCTTTCCGAGCTCGAGTTGGAGTGCGATCGACGAATTCTGCAGCGGGTTTGGGAGTTGCCGCTGTGCCGTGCGCGCCATGATCAACTTGGTGTCGACGTCAAATTTGTTGAAGTGACAGCCGGTTTTCTCGTTCATGGCGAGGCCATTCTTCGCCACGACAGACGACGCCTGCTCGTCGTCGAAGTAGGCGTCTTTGTCCAGATCACGAACTGTCGGCAGCGTGCGGATGGAGGCCATGTCGCTCAGGGTTCGTGGTTGGAGGTCATAGAAAACGGTTTCGGCAGCGGCTGCGGCGCAGGCTCGAAGGTGTCGTGGACTATCGCGAGCTTGTCCCTGACATCTTCCACCTTGCCAGTCTCGGCCAGGCCTTGATCGCGCTGGAATGCTTTGATATCGTCGCTCATCGTGTCGCCGAAGCGATAGCCGAGGTTCGAGAGGCGCATGCGAGCGGCGCTTGTGTCGTCCTGTCCCTCGAACGTGACAAATACATCGAGCGTGTAAGGAAACTCGTCGTCGCTCGCTGGTAAATCCGAACCGGTTCTCGATTTCACGCGGCGGGCGTCGGGAAGCTCCCATTTCACCTGGCAGGTAACAGGAAGGTCCACATCATCCGTCTCTACGAAGCCGTTCGGGTTGGTGCTGCCCGCAAAGATCTCCTTGCCGTCACCGAATATCTTGCACGGCGCACCCGCGAGGGGCCGCGCGAACGGATCGAAAAGGCGCACCCGCAGCCGCGATAAGGGCAAACGCACGCGCTCGCACGGTGAATTGAAGGCAATCCGGTCGTAAAATCGACAGGCAAAAGTATCGTGCGTCTTTTCGAATTTCCGGGCTTGCTCCTGAAATTCTCGCCGCTTCGAGGCATTGGAGAAAAACCGTTTCTTGCAACCGTCCACACCTTCCTTCACCCGTGGGCACGGCCAATGGTCTGGTGCGACTTGCGACCCAGGCGTAAACAGAAAAACCAACACGCGACGATTTGGTTCGTTGGCCTTGTTTCGTGCGGTTTTGTCGGTCGTGTTCTGAAAATCCTCCTGCTCTTGTTTGGAGAACATCAAAACCGGGTTGAACTCTCCGCATCCCTGGTAATCCGCTTTGCCGCCCTTGTCCGCGCCTCGGCCAAGGAAGTGTTTCTTCGGATCCATCTTGGTGAAGTCCTTACCATAAAGAAAATCCATGTAGGCGGAAAACAGCTTCTCGCGGGTCTGCCGTCCGGCAATGCCGTCCACGGCCAAGCCATTATCCTGCTGGAACTTCTTGATCGCGCCCTTGGCATTGTCATCTGCCGTTCCGTCCCTGCGGATGGCCTCGAAGGTCAGGGCAGCCAGCATTGACTGGATCGCTTGATCGCCCCAAATGTCATTGCCGAATGGGTTAGAAAACAAATCTTCCCAAAATGAAATATCGCGCGTGAGCAATCCAAAAACAGCTCGCGCGCGCCTTCCGCTGAGATTCTTGTTGTAGTCATCCGCACCCACCGGGTCGGCGTGGCCGAAGATGGAGACGGGGCTGCCGGGATGCAGCCTCAGGAGCCCGCCCAACCGCTTCAAGGCGGCGGCGGCGGCGCGCGTAACGAAGGATGAATCGAATGCGAAGTGCCGGTCCGGGAGTTGCGCACAGGCGACGGCTACCAGTCGCGGCCGGATGGTGTTCAGTTGATCGGTAGTCGCTGGCCCTACCAGCGCAACGAAATCATCGGGTTCCGGATGCAGGGCGAAAATGCCATTCGCCGAGTTTTCGAATATGACCCTATCGGGCATTCTTGGTTACCTTCCGATTGGTGTATGGTATCTTTCCTCAACTAATAGGAATTTGCTTTCTTGAGCGGGTCAAAGGGTAGTGCAGCAAGGACGTTTGGTGATTGCGCCGCATCCAAAGCCGGCCCGTCTTGCCCGAGCGGGCGGCGCACTCACCTTCATATTGTCGCAACTTAAGCGGGCACTCGAATGGCGCAAGACAAAAGTGCACGCTTACATGCAGGCCAGGCAGTACGAGTTCGCCTTTTCTAGCTTCTTACCTACGTTGATCCAACCGCCAGAAACGCGTGCTGCTCCCTTTGACCGGAAGCGCACCCTCTTCCGACCCCTACCGCCATCAAAAAGCGGATCGCGCGATGGAGCAAAATGCAACCCGCCTCCCGCCCCTCCTAATGCCCTAACAACCAACCCTTCACCCTACGGCGCGTAAAAATCAAAATACCGCGCCAGCGTCCCTTCCCCCGCATTCCGCACGTGATCATTCCCATCCCCGAAATTCGGGTTCGCCTCGATCACGGAGTTGGAGAAAACGTGCCGTTCCGTCAGCACGCGGCCCTTCCAAACCTCCAGCATGAAGCAGGCATTCTTGCCGCTGAACCGGCCCAGGCCATCCACCACCGCGCGATATTTGGTGTTGATCGAGAGTTTGCTTTGCTCCGGTCGCCCCGGCACAACATCCGCCGCCGGCTTGTACCGGTCCGGGATCGCAATACCAGGTCGCGACGCAATCCGTGGCTCTACCGTCTCAACAAACCCGATCTCTTGCCAGCCCGTGTCGGGAAGTTGGCACACCGCGAAATCCGACCCGCGCAATGCTTCCGTGATGCTCGCCAGCCCAGTGATCGCCTTCACCTTCTTGGCTGAGTTCGGGGCGATCCCCACCAGGTCCCAGGCAACGCCGCCTTGGAAATCGTGGCTCTTATCCGCCACCCAGCTCGGCGCCTTGCAGGTTACCTGCACCTGGCCGTTGCTATCATCGTCGAACGTCACCGCCAGCGTCGCGACCACATCCCCTGCATCCGCCGCCAGCTCATTATCGACCACCAGGACGATGTCTCCCGTGTTGGCCAACGCTCCCGCCGTCAGGTTGATCGGGTCTGGAGTCCAGACGCCCGATCCGTCACTCGCCAAGTAAATCGCGCCCAGCTCCAACATCGGCCGCCGATTCGCAAACAGCCGCTTATCCGCGCCAATCGTCATCTTCCGCGCCACCGCAAGGTCCGCCGTGGCAATCTGTAAAGGTGTGTATCTCATCTTTAGCTCGTCCTCCTACTCGTAATCGTAATCCTGCTCATACTTCTAACCCTCCGTCCGCTCCTACTGTGTCCTCCTGCCCGTAATCGTAATCGCTCTCCTCCCTCGCCCATCAGATGGGAGAGGGCCGGGGTGAGGGCCCGCCTTCTTACTCCTGATACTGCTCTTGCTCTTACTCCCCTCCGCCCCGCAGCTCGCCGCACTCTGAAATCTCAAATTTCCAATCTGAAACTCCACCCACCAACGCACCCGCCCTCAGCGGCCCCTCAAGTATGATACTGCACCCGAATCACATGCTTCAGGTTGGGCGTCGGAATTGCCGCTGCGATCACCTTATTCTGCCACATCCGCGCCACCCGCCCCCGTCTGATGAACTTATTCTCCGCCTGATCCGCGCTGGGCTTCAGCCACAGCTTGCCCACCGGTTTATTCAGGACCGGATAGCACCGGCCCGCCGGAATCACGTTATCGGGTATAAACCGCCAGCTCACCCCGAGGATCTCGCCCAATTCGTAAAAGCCCCTCCTCAAGATCTGCTCTGCAATCGCGCTCTGATTCGGGCTTGTCATCATCATACCGCTGATGACTTGGATCATTTCGTCCGCCCTTACAATGATCTCACCCGTTGGCGCCAGGTCGCCGTCCGGCGATGTCTTCGTCAGGCACGCACAGTAGTTCAGAATCATTTCGATCGTCGACTGCCCCAGTTTCGTGTTCGCTGCCACCGTCGGGATCACCAGGTCATTCTTCGTCGGGAGTATGGTCGGATCGATCCGGCTATGCGGCACGTAGACTCGCGCTCCCTTATTCCCGGACAAATTAAAGTTTCCAAACACGTTCGAGCTCATCAGCCCGGTCTTTGGATCCAGTTTCGATTCCAATCCATGCGATAGATCGAGGTCGATATCGAATTGCCGCTTGGCCACGTCCGTGATGTCCGCCTCATACAAATCGAACGTCTCGTACTCGACCTCCTCGCTCTCCAGCACATGCCAGTTCACCGGCACCTTCTCGTTCGGATACACGATATCCGTGACCTCGTTCCCGCCGCGTTTGCCCACGTACTTCACCCGGATCTCCTGGCGCGTCTCATTTTTGATCGCGGGATTCTCCTCCGGCCCCAGCACAATCACTTCAAAGAAGCGGCCGAAATTCGCCGTGGCCAGGACGTAGTTATTCGTCCGTTCCACCACCAGCCCGCGGTATTCGGACTGCGCCTCGTCATCTCCTTTTCGTGCCCGCTGAATCAGCTTGGCCAGGCGCGCTCGGCTGTCTTTGAGTTCCGAGTCACTCGCCTTCAGCGTCCGTTCGATATTATCGCTGATATGATCATTCCAGGACTGGCCGTCCGGCGCTGTCCCGAACAAAGTCAGATTCTTCGCCCGGCTTTGCAGCACCTGCAATTTCTGTCGTTGTTGCGCGTTCATTTTTTCGTTGTTCCTATCCTTTCAATCCAGGGCCTCCGCCTCCCTCGCCCATCCGATGGGAGAGGGCGGGGGGTGAGGGTCCTGCCTCTCTCCTCCTCTTAATCGTGCTCCTACTCGTAATCACTCCCTCGCCCATCCGATGGGAGAGGGCAGGGGGTGAGGGTCTGCCTCTCTCTTACTCGTAATCGTGCTCCTCCTCGTAATCCCTCCACTCCCTCGCCCATCAGATGGGAGAGGGCAGGGGTGAGGGTCTGCCTCTCTCTTACTCGTAATCGTGCTCCTACTCGTAATCCTCCACTCCCTCGCCCATTAGATGGGAGAGGGCAGGGGTGAGGGTCTGCCTCTCTCCTACTCGTACTCGTGCTCCTCCTCGTAATCCTTCCCCTCCCTCGCCCATCCGATGGGAGAGGGCAGGGGGTGAGGGTCTGCCTCTCTCCTCCTCGTAATCGTGCTCCTACTCGTAATCCCTCCACTCCCTCGCCCATCCGATGGGAGAGGGCAGGGGTGAGGGTCTGCCTCTCTCCTCCTCATAATCGTGCTCCTACTCCTAATTCTCCCACTCCCTCGCCCATCGGATGGGAGTGGGCAGGGGTGAGAGTCTTTGAAATCTCAAATCTCAAATCTCAAATCTGAAATTCCGCCCGCGTATTTCGCGCTCCTCCACGCGCCGCTCTCCCTCGCCCATCGGATGGGAGAGGGCAGGGGTGAGGGTCTGCCTCTCTCCTACTCGTAATCCCTCCACTCCCTCGCCCATCCGATGGGAGAGGGCCGGGGGTGAGGGTCTTTGCAATCTCAAATCTGAAATCTGAAATCCCGCCCGCGTATTTCGCGCTCCTCCGCGCGCCGCTCTCCCTCGCCCATCCGATGGGAGAGGGCAGGGGTGAGGGTCTTTGGAATATCAAATCTCAAATCTGAAATCCCGCCCGCGTATTTCGCGCTCCTCCGCGCGCCGCCCTCCCTCGCCCATCCGATGGGAGAGGGCTGGGGGTGAGGGTCTTTCTCGCTCCTACTCGTAATCGCCAAGCCACTCCCCTCCCTATCCAATAACCTCCAGGTAAAGCCGTGGCCCATCCCCCTCCGCCTTAAGCTCACTGCCGCTCAACCCCGAGTTATCCGCAACCCGATACCGCGCCGTGTCACTCTCCTGCGCCACCCGCAACACCCCGTCATTGTAGGAGCACTTCGTTCCACGAACCGTCGTATTGTCGACCGCTCCAGTGCCAGAAAGGCAGACATACTGCGGCCCCTCGCACTCATACGCGTCATACGGCGGATCTAACGTCACGACATCTCCCGCCACATCTGGCAGACTCAGCTCCTTACCCCAAAGCTGCCCCCTCTGATCCGGCGACGGCCCACCCACCACCGTCGGATCAATCATGAATCCGAGCACATTGCCAACTGCCGCCACACCCTTAGCCGGATCAGTCGTGCTCCGCGTGATCGCCGTGCCCCGTGGCAGCACATCATCCACGCGAATCGAGATCCGCCGCCGCTCATCCACCGGCCGCCTCTTCTGAAAAAAGTTCACTTGCATACTTTTGAAATCTGAAATCTGAAATGTGAAATGTGAGATCTGAAATGCGTGATCTATCAGTTGTCCGCAATGACCGTCCGACCCATCCCACACGTCTTACCGGTCCGACCCGTCCGATACCCCCACGCCAACAACCCACAACTCCCCACAGGCCCTCACGCGAACATCAGCACCTTCGACCCTTCCTCATCGCCGAGCGTCACCCCCGCCTTCCCCCCGGCCAACGGTTCCGGCTCCACCGCGGCAGCTCCTCGATTCGCTTTCACGGCGCGCGCCATCCCCAGCATCGTCGTGTAAGTCTTCTCCGCGCCGTAAGCCAGGTCCGCCAACTGTTCCGCATTGAGCTGCGTGCAGAACCCTTCCTCGTTCAGCATCTTGATCCTGTTCTCCGCCGCACTCCTCACCCCTTCGAAAACCTTCTCGTCACCTTCCAGGACACCATCCGTTGCCGGCACCGGCAGATTCGCCTTGGCGAGCACCGCCCGCCGCTTCGCCAGCACCTCCGCCCGCGTCCGTTCCTCGGACCGCGTCTTGGTCACCGCTTCATCGATCCGTTTCTGCAGCTCGTCATCCCCGAACAACTCGCCCTTTTCGATCCGCCCATTCAACGCCGACAACTCCTGCACCTTCGGCGCGTAATTCTTGATCAGCCCGTTAAGCGTCTCCATCGCCCCGTCATACAGTTCCTTCATCGAGCTCAGGGCGTAGGCCAAATGTTGCAGCGCGTAACTCGCCTCCTGCGCCGCCGGCACCTGGGTCGTTGGTTGTGCTGCCAACCCAGCCAACACGTCATCCACCTTCTGGCGAATCGACGCGAACTGCGGACGAAACTCTTCCGGCACCTTATCCGTCAGGCCGGCCAGGAACTGCTTCGCCTCCGAGAACACCTCATTGGTAGCGCCGAAAATGCTGGCAGGATCCTCGAGGCTAACCTTCAACTTTTTATTCATTCGTCTCGGCCCGCCACTCCGCGGCAAGCCATTCGCCCAGTTCCGCCACTTTCAAATCTGAAATCCCGTCCCACCGCCTCCCTCTCCTCCTTCCGTCATCCCGAACATCTGAAATTTCAAATCTCAAATCTCAGATCCGCCTGCCACCGACCGCCGATTGCTGCCGCCACCATCCCACTCCGTCCTCACCTCCTTCCGCCGTCGTGCCGCGGATTTGAAATCTGAAATCTCCAATCTCAAATCTCCAATCCGCCGACCGCCGGACCCACCACCGCTTGCGAACGTCCATCACCGCGGTGCTCGCCCATTACAACCGCACCGCATGCACACGCTCGTTTAGCTGTCAAAGGAATTATTGAAGACCGGACAGACCATCGGTGAACGCACGACGAGAAACCTTGAGCCGGCAATTCCCAAGACTCCCCTCTACCCTCCTTCCATCTCGATAGCCGAACTTTAATATCCAAATGTGCCGTTATGCGTCGGGCAGGACTGGGCAATAAGCAAGGCCGAAGAAGGGAAGCGCCAATAATCCAATGGCAATTCCATGTCATTTTACTCTGTACCTGGTGTGGTCGAATCGACCGTACGCCAAGTCTACGGATTGACCAATCGGAAGAACCTTTGAGCCGCAGTGATGGGCAGGACAATGCTGACCGCTTTGCTGTCGGATTGAAAGTTACCAGTTACATTGCTCCAATGGGCAGGAGGTGACAAACTCTCGGTGAATTCAAGCCGATAAGCTACCGTTGCCTCCGGCCAAATCAGGGTCAGGTTGTTCGCGGCAGTTTGGGCTGTGATGGCTGCGGCCACAGTTGTCCCAGAACCAATGAGCGCAACGGTGTGATTACCACCCGCTGCAATGGCTGTTACTGGGGCCAATCCGGCTGGAACAGTCGTTTGACCAGCAAGGTTGTATCCCCAAGCCACGATCGTGCCATCGCTCTTTAGAGCCACGGTGTAACCATCACCCGCCGCAATCGCCGATACCCCTTTCAAACCGGCTGGAACAGTCGCTTGCCCATAATCATCTCTTCCCCAAGCCACGACCGTGCCGTCGCTCTTTAGAGCCACGCTGTGACCATAACTCGCCGATATGGCCGTTACTCCTCTCAGACCGGCTGGGACATTCGTTTGCCCAAAGAGATTGTATCCCCAAGCCACGACCGTGCCGCCACTCCTTACAGCCAAGGTGTGACTACTACCCGCCGCGATGGCCGTTACCGCGCTCAAACCGAATGGAATGGTTGTTTGACCAAGGAAATTGTTTCCCCATGCGACCACCGTGCCATTGCTCTTCAGAGCGACGGTGTGACTACCGCCGGCGGCAATGGCGATTACTCCGCTGAGGCCGGCAGGAACATCTCCTTCGCCAGAGAAGTTGGCTCCCCAAGCCACAACGGTGCCATCGCTTTTTAGAGCCATGGTGTTATTATCACCCGCAGCAATGGCCGTCACCCCGCCCAAACCGGCTGGAACAGTCGTTTGACCATAATCGCCCCTTCCCCAAGCCACGACGGTGCCATCGCTTCTTAGAGCCACGCTATGATTATCACCCGCCCCAATCGCCGTCACCGCGCTCAAACCGGCCGGAACGGCCGTTTGAAACCAGTTGTTAAGCCCCCACGCCACTACCGTCCCCGGCGGAGCCGGATTCACTGTCAGCACCGCGGGTGGCGCGCTGGTAATGGAACCAGCGGCGTTGCTCACCATCACGGTGTAACTCCCAGCCTGATCAACCCGGACACCAAGTATACTGTAAGTAGCGCTTATTGCTCCGAATAGGTCTGTTCCATTTTGTCGCCACTGGTAGCGCAGGGGACCTATACCTGCGGCTGTGACTGTGAAATCCACGCTCTGTCCCACGCTAACAGTCCGACCCTGAGGATGCGAAACGATTGCGGGGGCGGCAATCTCACCTGAGCCGACAAGCGCCACGCTGTGAGCATCGCCCGCCGAAATGGCCGTCACACCATTCAACCCAGCTGGAACATTCGCCTGACCAAGGCTGCTGGCTCCGCAAGCCACGACGGTGCCATCGCTCTTCAGAGCCATGGTATGACTACCACCCGCCGCAATCGCCGTCACCCGGCTCCAGTCGCCTGGAATATTTGTTTGCCCAGACAAATTGGCTCCCCAGGCCACGACCGTGCCATCGGTCTTTAGAGCCACAATGTGATCGTCCCCCGCCGCAATGGCCGTTACGCCCCTCAGACCGGCCGGGATGTTCCTTTGACCAGACGCTGCGTCTCCCCAGGCCACGACCGTCCCATCGCTCCGTAGAGCCACGGTGTGATCACCGCCCGCCGCGACGGCCGTCACTCCGCGCAAGCCGGCTGGAACGTTGCATTGACCAGAGAAGTTCGCTCCCCAGGCCACGGCTGTGCCATCGCTCTTTAGAACCACGGTGTGATTATCACCGGCCGCAATGGCTGTTACCCCGCTCAAGCCCACGGGAACCCGCGTTTGACCATCGCCGTTGCCTCCCCAGGCCACGACCGTCCCATCGCTCTTTAGAGCCAAGGTGTGACTGAGCCCAGCCGCAATGGCCGTTACCCCGCTCAAGCCGACTGGAACGTTCCTTTGACCGTCGCGGCTTTCTCCCCAAGCCACCACTGTGCCATCAGTTTTAAGAGCTACGGTGTGATCCCCACCGGCCGCAATGGCCGTTACCCCGCTCAAGCCGATGGGCACGTTTCCTTGACCCGAGGCGTTGCTCCCCCAAGCCACGACCGTCCCTGGCGAGGGGGGATTCACCGTCAGCACCGCCGGTGGCGCATTGGTGACGGAACCAGCAGCGTTGCTCACGACCACCGTATAGCTGCCGGCTTGGTCCATTCCGACACCCAACAGGGCGTAGGTAGCGCTCGTCGCTCCACTAATATTTATTGAATTCCGCTGCCACTGGTAACTCAACGGAACTGTGCCTACGGCTGTGACGGCGAAATTCACGTTCTCGCCGAGGCTTGCGGTTGCTGTATGACTTTTCGGTTGTGAGATAATCACGGGGAGACTTGAGCCGATCAGCGCCACAGTGTTAAGATAACTTGCCGCAATGGCCATCACATCGCGCAAGCCGGGCGGGGCATCGGATTGACCCGAGCCGTTGGCTCCCCACGCTACCACTGTGCCATCGCTCTTTAAAGCTACCGTATGACCAGCACCCGCCGCAATGGCCGTTACTCCGGCCAATCCGGCTGGAAAATTCGTTTGACTAGCGAGGGTGCCTCCCCAGGCGACCACAGTGCCATCTCTTTTCAAGGCGACCGTGTGGTAATCACCCGTGGCAATGGCCGTCACCTCGTTCAACCCAGCTGGAACCTTGGTTTGGCCAAAGATATTCGCTCCCCAGGCCACCACTGTGCCATCGCTTTTTAGAGCCACGCTGTGAATAGCACCTGCCGCAATGGCTATCACACCGTTCAACCCACCTGGAACGTTCGTTTGAAAGTAATTGTTTCTTCCCCATGCCACCGCTGTCCCATCACTCTTCAGGGCAATACTGTGAAAACCACCGGCTGCAATGGCTATCACTCCGCTCAAGCCGGCAGGAACGTTCGTTCGACCATCGCGGTTATCTCCCCATGCTAACATCGTGCCGTCCTTGTTGAGAGCCAGCGTGTGATAGCCGCCAGCCGCAATGGCGGTTATGCCGCTCAGGCCCGGAGGAATGATCGATTGCCCGAATTCTGGAAAAGAGCCGGTGCTTGTCTTTCCGGCGCCCCAGGCAACCAGCGTCCCATCGCTCTTCAGAGCCACGGTATGGAGATAACCCGCCGCAATTGCCGTCACCCCGCTTAAGCCAGCAGGAACGTTTGTTTGACCATTGCCATTGTCTCCCCATGCCACCACGGTGCCCGGGACCAAATTCACTGTCAGCACCGCTGGTGGAGCACTTGTATCCTTATCCAGGGGCATACCGCTGGAAAACTCATCATCGGTATTGACGGTCCTGGCGACGCGTTTGGCCCATTGATATGTGGTCGTGTGGGCGTGGGCCGGAGTAGCGACGAGAGCGGCACAAGCCGTCACGGTGAGAAAAACATACCTCAGGCACGAAAGGCACAATGACGCCCCTTGACCACAACTCTTTCCGGACGGCATTCCAGCATAGGAATCAGGCAGGTTCAACCCGCCGCTTGATTTCGCTGACGATCTTTCAAGGTGTGCAATCATCATGGGCAACGCCCGTCTTTCTTTTTGGAACGTGCTCGTTCTATCAGCGTTGGCCATCTTGGCAAGGATGGATTGAGCGAGTCAGAAGGTGGCGCAGAAGCAAATGTCGCCTGCACCAGGGGCGGAGATACCCGCGTATCTCAAAGCGGAACCGGGGGCGGTTGATCTAGGTTCTGGGGCGTTTGCGCACTAGACCAAGTCCTGGTACGCATAACACATGACCTTGCAATCCCCCACAAAAGAACGACATATACACCTGCTGGCGTGGCCGTAGCTGGGTTTCCTTGGAGAAAGAATGGCCGAACCAGAACCTAACCTGATCACGAATATGAGAATTGACGCGCTAAAACAATACGCAAAGCTTCGCCAGCAGTTGACGGATGAGAAGAGCCAACTCGAAACGCGGCTCAATCAAATCAACGCCGTCTTGGGAAGTGAAACGACTCCGGCCCAGGCACCTCAACCTGCCCAGGCGCCGGTACGACGGGCAGCAAGGCGCGGCAGGAAACCGAGGGCAGGGAACACCATGTCCATGCGTGAAGCTGTCCTGATGGCGCTGTCCAACGGTCCCGTTGCTCGGAAGGACCTGGTCAAAGCCGTGGAAGGCGCGGGATACAGGTTCAATACGAAGAACCCATTGAACTCAATAGGCTCAGTCCTCTACGCAAAGAACGGTCCGGTGAAAAGCAAAGATGGGCAGTTTTTCGTCCAGGGCGGAGCAGGTTCAGGATCTATGCTGAGCAGTGGCAACGGATCCCAAGCTGACACTGCCACGCCGAAGAAGAAGAAAAGGAAAATGAGCGCAGCTGGCAGGGCGAGGATCGCTGCGGCCGCCAAGGCTATGTGGGCCAGGCGGAAAGCTGGCAAGTAACAGACCAAAGCCGCTTTTGCAGCAAGTCGCTTGGTCCAATGCGGACTGAGCGCGGTGAACCGGCTTCAGCCGGTTCATTTTCTTGTCTCAGCGGCTTCCCGCGGAATCCATGTCATTCGTCTGCTTCGTAGTCTTCCTCCGGATGACTCTCATATCTGAAATCTCAAATCTGAAATCCAGACCGCCACGTCAGACGCGGAAATCGAGACCCAAGCTTGAACGGCAGGATCGAATGGCGCCCCGTGGCATAAACTCGGCTTTGGCGGTCTCATCTTTGAGGTGATGGCCGCCTCCACGGCCACGCTGTTCTTCCAGAACCCTTTTCTCAAAAGTCCGACCGGTTTTCCACGAGCGCCGGCCCCGCCCTCAGCTTGAAACGCTACGGCACCAGAAACGCCCGGTAAAACCGGTTGCCGCTGTGGACAGCCTCAAACGAGCCGTCTGCGGCGGCGCTGTGGGAGCCACGCCGCGACCGGCAATTCGCAGAGCTTTGCGCTCACCTAAAACATCCGCCTGATCTCAGCTTGTCCCCAAAAGTCATAATGACAATTGCTGCGAATTCTATTGCCAGATTTGCGCAACTTTGGACTATTGACACATGAGCTGCAGGTTCCCATCGGTGGCGTATTTGTTCTTTCTCTCCGCCTTTGCCCTCTCCAGTCTGGCCCATTAGCTCGATCCCGGTTTTGCACTGCCCGCCCTCAACTCGGACGTTTGGGTTTCCATATGTGTGATCGAGCCAGGCGGATCGCTGTTGTTAAGCGGCAACTTCTCAACCTTTAACGGAAAACCAACGGCTCCGCTCATTCGAGTTCTCACCAATGGAGCTGCTGATTCAAATTTTCATTCGGAACTCGTGCACGGGCGCGACTCCGCAGACGCGATCACTCCGCTTCGGAACGGCCAATTCATCATCGCCGGGCCCTTCGGAGCTGATTGGGAGTTCCGCCGTTACAATCAGGACGGTAGCCGCGATCACACCTTCCGCCCCGAAGTTCAGGCAAACGGGGGGACGCACAGCGCCGAACTCGGTGATGGCAGCATTGTTCTCGTGGGACGGCTTAGCATCCCGGAGCCGCTCGCTCGCCTCGATCGCGCTCGTAAACGCGTGCCGATGTCATTCTCTCTTCCGCCAGCGAACGATTATTACATCGAGAACGTCCTTACCGAGGGTGATAGCAAGCTAATTATTGCCGGGGAGATGCTCCAGACCAGCAGTTCGTCCTACGAGGTATTCGCAGCTCGAATTGCGCTCGACGGTTCTCTGGATTCGACCTTCCACTCAGACGCGATTAGGACGAATGGTTTTCTCAAGGGAATAGCTGTAACAACCGACGGCAGATTGCTTGTTGCATCGGAAAAGGCGCTCCGCCGGCTGCTTGGCGATGGAACACTCGACCCCTCTTTCAAGACAGTCGATCTTTTAACGGGTACGTCGAGAGCCTTGCTCTGCTGGGTTCGACCAACATTGCCGTCTTCGGCAATTTTCCCGATGGCACAGGAGGTTACGATCCAATGCTCCTTTTCGACAGAGACGGCAATGTCGCAACCACTCAGATCGTCGGCCGCTGGTATCGCACCCTTGCCGTCGATCAAGCCGCAGGTCAGATCCTTGTGCAGAAGAGTTACGAGCGCGCTCAGGTTATGCTCATCCAGAAAAACGCGGCGTCCGTCGCCGGATTTTCACCCTTTTTTCTAAATGGCCTGGGCAGTTCCGTTCTGATTTCCTCAGGAAAGAATGTAATCTTCGCAGGCGCTCTTTCACCCGCGTCACCGGCTGGCCACCTGCACAAAACGAGCCTTTCCGGGTCCCTCGACCCAGTATGGGAAAGTGCCGCTGTGCAGAAGATCGGCAATGTTTCCGCCGCCGCCGTTGATCCCTCCGGGAGACTCTATGTGGCGGGGTTGGTCTCGACAGATGACGCTTTTCGCACGCAGGACCTCGTCCGGCTTACATCCACGGGAGATCGGGATCCAACCTTTCCCACAGCGCGACTCCTCTCGGCCTGGGGTCTGGCGGCGTCCACCCTGCTTCCCCTCCCAAATGGGCAACTGCTGGTCGGCGGCTCATTTGACGAGATCGCCGGCGCGCCACGGAATAAACTCGCGCGCCTCAATGCCGACGGGCAGGTGGATCAGAGCTTTGATCCTGGCACTGTTTTGTTAGATTACTTCAGCTTTGTCGATGCGATCTGCGTCCAAAGAGATGGCGGCGTCCTCGTCGGCGGACGCAACCAAGGGGCAAGTTCAGTCGCGGTTCTCCGGCTGCGGCCAGACGCCTCGCTCGATACCAATTTCACGCTGATCCCAAGCTGGTCAGAGACGCACAGGATCATTGAGGATTCAGCCGGCAAAATTCTTATTGCTGGCGACTTTCAGGCAGATGCTCAGAGAAACGGAATCGCGAGGCTTAATCCAGACGGAACAGTTGATCTTTCCTTTAAGTCACAGCCTGGAAATGCGCGCACCGGATACGCGACGATCAATGATGTGCTGCTCCACCCAGATGGAAAGTTGGTGGTGGCCGGAGCATTCGACACTCTCAATGGGAGTGATGCAACCGGCATTGCGAGGCTGAACGCCGATGGATCGCTGGACACATCCTTCTCGTTCCCAGCGGAGCCGCCGGACGGCGCAATTACTAAACTGGTCATTTCCGCGGACGGATCGATTTTTCTTACCGGCGATTTTTCCCGCATCAACGCCGCCGAACGCCTGGGCCTGGCAAAGCTCACACCGCTGCCGACCCTCACGGCCCACACATGGGATTCAGTTGGAGGCTTTCACTTCTCCGTTTCCGCGGGCACGGGCAAACGCGTGCGAATTGAGAGTTCAACAGACTTGCGTTCCTGGAAGATCCTGGGCAGCTACGCGCCGTCGAACTGGCCTTTGGAAATCATCCACGCTAGCTCCCCGGACCCAATTCAATTCTATCGCGCCAGGGAAGATTAGCACGGTATGCGGTAAACTTTTCGGCAAGCCCCACTTAATCCGAGAAGATGAGTTAGGTGCCGATAAAGCTGCCCGACCAATCTCCGCCCCCTTCGGCCCGCGACGGAGCGACGCGCCCTACCTCGACCGATGAAGCGGCCGCCGAGTTCGGGAAACGAGCCGAGTTTATTAAACTGGCTCTACAGTTCCCGATGGGCGTGGCAACACATGCTTAGGTCCGATCAGTGAATTTATCTGCCCATTACTCCGCCACCCGAGAAGTCATAACAGGCGATCGCCCCGCCCAGTCTCAAATCTTAAATCTCAGATCTGAAATCACGTCGCCGACCACTGACCGCTTCCTTCCCGCCGACCTCCTATCCCCCAACTCCGAACCTCTCCCCACGCGCATCACCGACCACCGACGACCGAAAGCTCCCTGGCCGCGAAGCTCACCAATTACAGTCGCCCGGCATGCACATGCTCAAGGTGCCGTCAATACTGTCAGCGGTCGATTCAAACTGACCCACCCGGGGTCACTTCAAATTGACCCACCCTGGCGGCAGGTGGTTTAGCGTTTTTTTGGTTCTTTTTTCAAGTGTTGTTTCCTAAAATAGCTTTGCGTTCGGAAGGATAGAGCTCTGCGGGAGCGCAACTCGAGCGTCCGAGCGCCCGTGGAATGCGAAAGCATCCTGTGCTCCCGATCCGGCCAACGGGTCGGGAGCGCCTTGCTTTGGATGATATCGCAATCCATGGTCAAAGCGAAAAACTCACTTCTTCTTGTCGGCCGCTAGGCCGCTGTTTTCGCCGTTGTCCCCCTCTTGCCCCGATCGTCCTCCGTGGCGGAGGCGATAGCTTCTGCCTTTCATGTGGATGATCTCGGCATGATGAAGAAAGCGGTCCAAGATCGCGGTCGCGGCGGGGACATCGTTGAGGAGCTTTCCCCATTCCTCGATCGGCCGGTTGGAGGTCATGAAGGTGGAACGGTTTTCATACCGTCGCATGACGATTTCCAGAAGAACTTCCCCGGCTTTAGGCGGTAGGATTTTGAGTCCCATGTCATCGATTTGCAGCAGGTCGGGCTTGAGATAGCGGGCCAAGGTCCGATCCAGTTCGGCGGGAGACTGATCGGCCTGGAGTTGGCGGACCAAATCAAAGATAGAGCAGTAGACGACCTGGAAGCCGGCTTTGATGAGGTGGTATCCAATGGCTTGGGCTAAGTGACTCTTGCCAAGACCGGGGGAAGCAGTCACAGACTACCCACGTTTCACAAATCCGCCGGGTTCATTATCGGTATCATCCCCTTTACGGCCAAGAGGTCGTGGTGTGGCGATCCAGCGACCGGCGAGTGGCGACTGTGATCATCCGCCTGGGCGACGAGACGATGTGCGCGCTCCCGTCCTGGATGTTGGACGAAATTGCCTGCGCGGCGATGCACGACGAAACCCAGGCTGCAATCGCTGTGTCAGCGCTGCTGCAGTTGGCGTCGGTTCTTGAATGCCACGCGACGCTGGTGCGTAGTGGCTCGCATGAGCATCCCACCAGTGAGCCGCTCAAAGGCGAAGGCGCCACAAAGCCAGCCGTTGCTGTTCGCCAAGGAAAGCACTCTAAACCCACCGCTTCCTCCGGAAGTGATCAAGGCGTGCCTCGAGCTGTTGGCAGAAGTGTTGCGCGCCGTTGTTCGAAACGAAACCAAAAATAATTCTTATGAACGAGAAGATCCGGCCCAGTCATCTTGAACGTGCCGCTTATGTTTACATCCGGCAGTCGACGCTCCACCAAGTGCGGACGCACCGGGAAAGTAACCGGCGGCAGTACGAGTTGAAAGCTCGTGCTGAACAACTCGGATTCAAACAGGTTGTCGTGATTGACGACGATCTTGGCGTATCGGGTACCGGGAGCCGGGAACGCCCAGGCTTTGGCCGGCTGCTTGCTGCCGTGTGTGAAGGAAAGGTTGGCGCCGTCCTGGCTCTGGAAGCCTCGCGGCTGGCGAGGAACAATCGTGATTGGCACCACCTGATTGATCTCTGCGTGCTGGCGGAGGCGTTGGTGATCGACGGCGACGGGGTCTATGACCCCCAACTGCTCAACGACCGGCTGCTGCTCGGACTCAAGGGCACGATGAGCGAGTTCGAACTCGGACTTCTCCGGCAGCGCGCACAAGAGGCCCTCCGCCAGAAAATAGCGCGAGGAGAAGTCCTAACCGACGTGCCCATTGGTTTTGTTCGGACCGACAGCAACGGGATCGAGTTAGTTCCCGACCGCCAGGTTCAAGAGGCGATTCGCGGCGTCTTTGCGCAATTCCGCAAACTCGGATCGGTTCGCCAAGTGCTCCTGTGGTACCGCCAAGAGAAGATTCCTCTCTGCAGTAATCGAAATCGGAACGGTTCCCGTGAACTGGTTTGGGAGTTGCCGATCTATAATCAAATCCTGAAAATACTGAAAAATCCGACGTATGCTGGAGCCTTTGCTTATGGCAAGACCTGCTCGCACTCGCACGTGGTGGACGGACGATCGCGCAAGACCAGAGGCCATTTCCTGGCGCAAGAGGAATGGCGCATTCTTATTCGTGATCACCACCCCGGCTACATCAGCTGGGACGACTACATGCAAAATCAAAAGCAACTGTGGGGTAACATGACAAAGCATCACATGTCCTCGCCCGGAGCGGCCAGGAGAGGACCAGCATTGCTCGCTGGTCTCCTACGCTGTGCTCGCTGCGGCCGGAAGTTTCACGTCGCTTACACAGGTACGAATGGGCGAGTCGTCCGGTATCATTGCCGCGGCGCTAATATAAATCATGGTGCTGCGTTTTGTTTGTCTTTTGGCGGTTATCGTGCCGACGAAGCGGTCGTAGAAGCTGTGATCACAGCTTTACAGCCGCTTGGGATAGAAGCGGGTCTTCGAGTTCAACAAAACTGCCGCAACGAGCAGGATCACAAAATCAAAACTTTCGAGCTCGCTTTGGAGAAAGCCAAGTATGAAGGGGATCGGGCCCGTCGGCAGTATGACCTGGTTGATCCCGCCAATCGCCTCGTCGCCGGCGAACTGGAGGCACGCTGGAACCATGCCCTGCAGCAAGTAGCCGAGGCTGAAGCCAAGTTGGAAGCCGAACGAAAGGTCCACGAGCCGCTCAGTGAAGAGCAACGTCAAAAGTTGATGACACTTGGGAGCGATGTAAAGGCCCTCTGGGAACATCCGGAGGCTCCGATCGACTTGAAGAAGCGCATCCTGCGGACAGTCATTTCCGAGATCATTGTCGACGTGAAAGAAGGCACCCACCAGATTGAAATGCGCATTCATTGGGCCGGTGGGGCCCACACGCTGATGCAGCTTCGGAAAAACCACACTGGCGGCCATCGGCACGCTGCCGATCAGAGCGTCGTCGAGTTAATCTGGAAAGCTTTCCAGCACATTGGGATCCTAAGCTTAGAATTCCACGTGGACAAGTTGTCGCG
>JADMIO011711104.1_pt1 | contig 70426 bp, 54 predicted proteins | sample 8958161 | NCBI WGS metagenome assembly JADMIO01 (sample SAMN16585339, study PRJNA669376) | soil metagenome | isolation source: Crop rotation soil | place: USA: Cullars Rotation, Alabama | collected 2011 | reverse complement strand
GCCGCGACTTCAAGTCACGTGAATTCCAAGCTTCGGATCCCACTGTGCTGGAAAGGCTCATCATCTCGAATTCTCCGGACGACGAGGCCAACGCCGACCTGTATCGCGCCGCCGACGAGATGTCGTGCGCGCTGCGCGCGGGTCGTGATTTCACGATCGACAAGACCGTGCGCAGCGTCGATCTCACCGCCCGCGGGCAGGAGCGGCTGGATCGGATGTCGGACGGCTCGGGCTTCTGGAAGGGCAAGCGCCGCCGGGAAGAGCTGGTCACGCAGGCGCTGGTCGCGCGGCACTGCTTCATCCGCGACGAACAGTACCTCGTCGATCCCGAAGGCAAGGTGATGATCGTCGACGAGTTCACCGGCCGCGTGATGGCCGATCGCTCGTGGCGACACGGTTTGCACCAGGCGATCGAAGTGAAGGAAGGCGTCACCGTCACCGCGGACAAGGAGAACCTCGCGCACGTCAGCTTCCAGCGGTTCTTCCGGCAGTATCCCATCATGGGCGGAATGACCGGCACCGCGTGGGAAGCCGCGCCCGAATTGTGGCAGATCTATCAGCGGCCGGTCGTCAAGATCCCCACGAACAAGCCGTGCGTCCGCGTGCAATATCCGACGCGGATGTTCGACACCACCGATCAGAAGTGGGACGCGGTGGTCGCGCGCGTCTGCGAATTGAACGACAAGGAAGTGCCGGTGCTCGTCGGCACGCGCAGCGTGCTGGCGTCCGAAGAAGTCAGCCGACGCCTGGCCGAAGCGGGCCGCGCGCACCGCGTGCTGAACGCGGCGCAGAACAAGCAGGAGGCCGACATCGTCTCGCAGGCCGGCCAGCGTGGCACGATCACCGTCGCCACGAACATGGCCGGCCGCGGAACCGACATCAAGCTGTCGCGCGGGGTCGCCGAGATCGGCGGGCTGCACGTGATCGCCACCGAGCCGGCGACGAGTTACCGAGTGGATCGACAGCTCTACGGCCGCGCCGCACGACAGGGCGACCCCGGCACGGCCCAAATGTTCGCCTGCGCGGAGGACGATCTGTTCATCCGCCACGCGCGCCAGCGGCGACGATTCTGGCGCACGATCGGCGCCAACCGATTGATCAAATCAGCGCAGGCGCACGCCGAGCGGCTGGCGCGATTCAACCGCAAGCAAGTCCTGAAGAACGACGACTGGATGGATCAGGCGATGCCGTTCTGAGCTGATTTAGTGGGTGGGAACTTTAATCGCATCAAGCTGTCGTTGAAGAGACGAGCCCGCGGGCGCGGGCGATGCCGCGGGCGCCTCCGGCGGATTCGCCGCGGCACCGGGAGTCGTCGGCGCGGCCGGTGTGCCGCCGGCGCCGGTGCCCATCGCGGCGATCGCGGCGGCGCGGGCGTCTTTGGGCATCTCGTATTTCTGTCCGCCGCGCAGGATCGTGATCGGCTGTTGGCGTTGATACGCTTCCAGCGCCGCCACCATTTCCGGATCCTCGGCGGCGGTGAGGGGGCCGACGGCGACGATCACGTCGTTCACCTTCAAACCGTAGTGCTGCTCCATCACGCTGCCGGGTTTGATGAACGTGATGATCGCGCCGGACGGCTTGCCGTTGTTCGTCGTCGGCGTGAGGCGGATCGTGTCTTTCACCGCGTCGCCGGAGGGGTCGTAGCCGGAGATCTGTTCGGCCTGCGCCTTGGCCTTCTGGCCTTCGTGGGCGACGGGAACGTTGTAGCTCGTCCAGACGTACACGAGCACCGCGACGCCGACGAGCAACGCGACCAATCCGAACATGCCTCGCATGAGTGATCCTCTGTGTAGCCGGCTGCGTGACAACCGGATTATGACGCGCGGAGGAAGGGCAACTCAATCACAAATCGCCGGAAAAAGGCGCGCAGGCGTCACCACACGTCGGTGGCGACAAGCTGGCATTCGGGGTCCTGTTGCAATTCCCGCTCGAGCTGGGCGAGGATCGCCTTGTCGCGAAACGCGATGCGCACTTCGATGTCCACCACGGACGGATCCCGGCGGCGATCGAAGTTCACCTCCGCGACGGTCAGGTGTGCGGCGCGGAGCCGGGCAACGGTCTGATCAATGCAGCCGTCGCGCCACGGCCGGCGAAGAACCACAGTGCGGTACCGAACCTTGGGCAGCGCCTCTTCCACCAGATCGAGCAACCACAGCGCCGCCAGCGTGATGAGCATGGCGAAGATCGCGACGACGTACATCCCCAGCCCCGACGCCAGCCCGATCGCCGCGACGCACCACATCGCCGCCGCGGTGGTGAGGCCGCGCACGGACGCTTCGTGCTTGATGATCGTGCCGGCGCCCAGAAACCCGACCCCGGTCATCACGCTGTACGCGATGCGCGCCGGATCGACGTTGATGTTGAAGGTCGATCCCGCGCCGGGCATCCATCGCCGATGCGCGAACTCGATCGACACGAGCATCGCCAGCGCGCAGCCGACGCACACCAGCATCATCGTGCGAAACCCCGCCTGCCGCCCGCGGATCTCGCGCTCCAGACCGATCAACCCCCCCGCGACCGCGGCCAGCGCCAAGCGCAAGAGGGATTCCCCCGGACCGCCCAGCGCCGCGGCCCAGAGGCGGGTTTGTGTGTCGAGGTCGGCGAGGATCATTCAGGTGGCCCCGCGGATGCTCACTGCACGCTGCGCACCGCCTCGCGCTGCGACGACTTGATCGTGAGGATGCGATCCAACCGAGTGATTTTGATCAGCTCCATCAGCTTCGGCCCCACGCCGCAGAGAATCAGCTTGCTGTGCTTCAGCGCCGCCAGCTTCTTGTTCGCGCTGATGACGATGCCGATCGCCTGGCTCGAGAGGTATTGCACTTTCTCAAAGTCGAGCACGAGGATGCGCTGGTCCTGCTCGTCGATCAGCTTGTAGATGCTGTCTCCGATCTTCTGCAGCTCGACCGCGTCCATCAGAGACGAGGTCTTGAATTCGACGACCGTGCACTTTTCGATCTTCTGCACCGTGAAATGCGGATTCGGTTCGGACATGGTTGCGTGTTTCCCTTCCCCCGCGCGACGCCGAAGTTATACCACCAAACGCAACCGCAGTCGTATACTGGCCGTTGTCGTGAACGATCTCGTGGAATTCCGAACCGCTGTCGAATCGGCTGCGTCGCGCGCAGAGGTGAGCGACGCGGTGGGCGGCGTATACGCGGCGCTGGGGGACGCGATCGAGCTGCGTCGGCCGATCTGCGTGACCTCGGGGCGTTGTTGCCGGTTTGAGGAGTTCGGACATCGGCTGTTCGTGACGACGATGGAGATGGCGGCGTTCGTCCGGGACCTGGGCGCCGAGCGAACGATTCCCGAACGGGTACAGCGGTGGGGCGGCCGTGGGTGCCCGTTTCAGGTGGGCGGGCTTTGTTCGGTGCATGCGATCCGCCCGTTCGGCTGTCGGGTCTTCTTCTGCGATGCCACGAGCACCGGGTGGCAATCCGAGCAATATGAGCGATTCCACAAAGAGTTGAAGCGGCTGCACGAAGCGCTCGGCGTTCCCTATTTTTACGTCGAATGGCGGGCGGCGCTGGCGGCGTTGGCGAGCAACCCGGCGAATCTTTGACATCCCGCTGCGGGGGATGCTAGATTCTTGATTGTCGTCGCCCCAACAGGAAGGTCAGTACATGAAGCGACTTGCGTTACTCGGTTTGTTGCTGATGCTCCCCGCCTTCGATACCGGCTGCGCCCGGCCGAACGAGTTCGGCTATACGCCGGCGTACACGACCAAAGAACGCGGGGACATGATCGCCCGCAACTGGGATTACGAAGGCAAGCAGTCGATGGACGACATCGATAGTCTTCTGCTGCTCCGCCCCGCAGGCCGGTTGACGATCTGGAACGTTCAGTAACCTCGACGAAAAAACCAGGAGCCACAACGCAACGCGTTGCGTTGCGGCTACTGTCGCTTTGGAAATCGCGCGTCTCTAGGGGGACCTACGAAACGAGTCGAAGCTTGGGTTGCCGGCGCGTCCACGTGGCGATGCGCAGGTGCTTGCGGCGCGCGCCTTCGAGATGCTCGAGGTATTGCTTGAGCGCGGCCTCATCAAACTGGGCGAGGAATTGCGGCTGGGCGTTTTGATTGATGCGGCGGATGTCGTCGATCAGTTGACGTTTGTTCATGGGGTGTTTACTTTCACCGGCGAAGGTACATACGCGAAGGTGCTCCCCGCGCGCGACGGGCGCGTTTCTGCGGACGGCCCGAAGAGTAGAATCGGCCTTCGACAGCGACGAACTTGAACCTGCGACATTTCGCGTCTCGACGAGCTGATGCCGGACACCACAACGACGCCGACGACCTCCCCCTCTACTGCACCGGCAGGCGACGCCACGGTCGCGGGGGATGATCCGTTTCTCCGCTTGCACAAGATGTCCACGACCGCGGGGATCGGGTCGCAGGACTACGTGGCGATCAACGCGCTCTCCGTCGTGGCCATCATTCTCGGACTCGCCAGCTCGCTGGCGTTGCTCGATCCGCTGCTGCTGGTCATCCCCGCTGCGGGGATCGTGTGCGCGATCGTGGCCCTGCGGCAAATCGGACGCAGCAATCAGACGCAGACGGGCAAGGCCCTGGCGTGGGGCGGAATGCTGCTGTCGCTGCTCTTCTGCGGCCTCGTCGGTGGCCGCGAGCTGCGCGACGCCGCGTCGAACCGCGCCGACGAGCAGAGCATCGCGCGGCTGATCGAACAGCTCGACACCGACATCAAACGTGGCGATTGGGAACATCTCTACGCGCAGTGCAGCGACCGCTTTACCGAACGCGTCTCGCCCGAGCAGTTCATCGAACGGTGGAACGCGCAGCTGAAAAATCCCTATTTCGGCAAGATCAATCGTGTCTCGTGGAAGGGCGTCGCCGCCTTCTACACCGAACCGCAGACCCAGCAGCGCGTCGCGCAGAGTCAGGCGATCTTCGACGTGGCCAGCGGGGAACAACGCATCGACATCGGTTTCCGACGCGTCGACGACAAGTGGATGATCGACGCGCTGCCGCAGATCTTCCCCCAGGAGCAACCCGGCCAAGGCGGCCCCGCTGGCGGCGGGCAGATGGGCCCGCCACGCCCACGCTAGCCTTCTCCTCGATCTTCATCGTGTAGCCGGCGAGCTTGCTCGCCGTTCAAACCAGGCCGTTTCCAACGGCGGGCAAGCTCGCCGGCTACACGCATAATTCGTAAATCCTCCTTCAGCGTCGCCCCTTCTCCGTCCGATAACTAACACAGTCTCGCCCGTCGGCGTCTCAGGCCCGGTTCGGTTCGAGTCGATAACCCCGATGGGACAGTCGATGTTTTCTCCCCGTGCCGCCGTGCGCTATGGCGCGTCCGGTGAGGTGGGTTTATGAGGATTGGGTATTACCGCGTGTTGAAATGGACTCTGTCGGCCGGCGCGTTCGTCACGATCGTTGCGTCGGTCACCGGGTGCTCGCGCATCATGTCGGCGCTTCACCTGAAGTTCGACGACGAGCCCAAGGCGTCGCGGAACGTCGTGGCGACGGTTCAACGCACGCCCACCGGCAACGATGACGATCGCGATACCGCGCCCTCGGCGCCGAGCCGCAAAGAGATGATGACGACGCCCGCGGGGGGCGATGCGGTGACGTTCGCGCCCAAGGTCGACGTCTTCGGCGAGTTCGACGGCGCCGAGCGCGGCGTCACGGGCGATTCGGCGGAGGCGGGATTCCAACAGCACACGTTCACGACCGAAGGCAACGATGCCGACGTCACCGCCAGCGCCGACGGCAAGTGGATCGCCTTCGCCAGCACGCGACACTTCGATCGCTCGAAGATTTACCTCCAGCGCGTCGGCGGAACCAGCGTCACGCAACTGACGAGCGACGCTGCCGAAGACGCGTATCCGAGCTTCAGCCCCGACGGCCACCAGATCGCCTTCAGCTCGACGCGCAGCGGCAACTGGGACGTCTACGTCATGGACATCGACGGCAAGAACCTCGTGCAAGTGACGAGCGCGCCGTCGCAGGAACTGCACCCCAGCTTCAGCCCCGACGGCACGCGACTGGTGTACTGCTCGGTCGGCGGGAAGAACAGCCAGTGGGAACTCTGGACGGTCAACCTCACGACCAACGAGAAAAAGATGATCGGCTTCGGCCTGTTCCCCAGCTGGTCGCCGCGAAAGGATGCCGATCGGATCGCGTTTCAGCGGGCCCGCCAGCGCGGGTCGCGGTGGTTCAGCTTGTGGACGCTGGATCTCGTGGATGGCGAAGCGCGGCGCGTCACGGAACTGGCGCTCAGCTCCAACGCCGCGATCGTCTCGCCGAGCTGGAGCCCGGACGGCGAGCGGCTGGCCTTCGCGACCATTGTCGAGCCTGCTAATGCTGGCGGAACTAAGTCCCACGCACAGCAGGACATATGGACCATCGATGCCGACGGCGCCAATCGTCACCGGCTGACGGATGGAATTGGAACGAACCTCTCACCGTTCTGGTCCGTCGATAATCGTATCTTCTTCGTCAGCGACCGCGGCGGTACAGAATGCGTTTGGTCCGCGAAATCGGAGGCAGGGCGGATCGCGGAAGCGAAAAAGCCCGAGACGAAGAAATCGGACGCGGTAGGTTCGGCCGATATGAAGGAAGTCGGGAACTAGCACTGAGGATTGAGGACTGAGGACGGAGTGCTGAGGACTGAGTGGCTTTCCTTCACTAAGTCCTCAGTCGTCAGTCCTCAGCACTCAGTCCTTCAGCTAACAGGTTCAAGGATGAACCGAATGCGAATGATGCGGAGCATCTTGCTCGTCGTGGTGATCTTCGGATCGCTCACGACGATTGGCTGTTCGAAGAAGCCGCTGTTGTACGGCACCGAGCGTCAGCTCGCGTTGCCCGGGCGGCAGCGGCAGATCTGGGCGGTGGCGCCGACGCTGAACCTCAGCGGCATGCGCCACGTCGATCCGCTGTTGCAGTCGGACATCGTCTTCGCGCAGTTGCAGCAGGTCGCGGGCCTGACGGTGATCCCGGTGAACCGGGTCGTCGAGGTGTACGCGAGCCTGCGGATCGAAAAAGTGCAGAACGAAGAGCAGGCGGCCTACATCTGCGAGCAGCTGGGTTGTGACGCGCTGCTCGTGCCGACGGTGACGGCGTACGACCCGTACAACCCGCCGAAGCTCGGCGCGGCGCTGCAACTGTTCACGCGTCCGCGGAGCTACGTGCGGGCGGCGTCACTGGACGTGCGCGAGCTGTCGAGACAGCCGTCGCCGCGCGACGAAGACGTGACTTCGGGCGCGCCGGCCAAAGCCGGCTTCACCCAGGTCGTCGGCCTGTTCGACGCCGCCAACGGATCGGTTCGAGATTCGCTCACGAGCTACGCCGCCGGCCGGAACGATCCGGCAGGGCCGCTCGGGGTTAAAGAGTATCTGGTCAACATGGATCGCTACTGCGGGTTTGTGTACTACGAGTTGATCGAAGGCCTGCTCGCCGCGCGCGGGCATCGCACGTGAAGAATGGAGCTCGCACCAATTATTTAGCCGCGGGGCTTGCCCCGCGCGTTTCCCTGAGGTTTCTCCCGCCGCAAGCGGCGGGGCTAAATGATCGGGCCATGGAGTAGTTTAACATCGGGGGCGCTCGAGAGGATTTTGATCACTCGAGCGCCGGGAGTTGTGCGCGACATGCCGGATAGCATGAAGACGTTGTCACTCGTCAAAGGTCGTCAGCATTTCTGTTTCCGCTACCAGGCCGGCGAAGAGGCCAAGGTGCTCGACGCGTTCATCGACATGGTGAACCGCCGCGAGCTGGCGTTCGACTGGTTCGACGCCGCCGTCCTCTCGCATCAGCTCGGCCAGCATTTGGCAAAAGAATTGAAGCCCCTTTTGCCGAAGAAAGCAGCGTGAGGTTATCGGATTTTGGATTTTGGATTGCGGATTTTGGATTGAACCACGGAGGCGCCAGCGCCCGCTGTTTTTCGATCCAAAATCCGCAATCCAAAATCCACAATCGGTTCATCTCATCCCACAGTCTTCGCCGACCGTGAGACCGCCTGATCGAAAACCAGGACGCGTTTCGCCTGTGTAACGAGGATCGTCACACAGTTGGGCCATCGTGTGCGTGCGCCGCGCGCTCGACGGCATGTAATTCCGGTTCGTTCCGCGCCGTCCCCAGGTCGGAATCTATGAACAGCGCAACCGCTTTCGCGCCCGCACCGTCGGGCAACCCGTCGCTCACGTCCTCCAACGGCGCCGCCGCCGCTGTCGTCGAGAAAAACTTTTCTCCGATGGTTCGGCAGTTCCTCGATTACCTGAAGCTCGAGAAGCACTTCAGCGATTACACCGTCAAGAGCTACGGCGCGGACCTCATCCAGTTCGGGCAGTTCCTGATGGGTGAGATCGGACAGTCGCACCGCTCGGCCACCACCGCCGACGGATCCGGCGCGCTCGACGAGCGCCAATTCAAGTGCGAGCCGATCACGATCCGCGAGTTCCTCGCTTACCTCTACGGGCAGAACTACACGAAGAGCACCACGGCGCGAAAGCTCGCGACGCTGCGCAGCTTCTACAAGTTCCTGATCCGCCGCGGGCACGTGAGCGTCAACCCGCTCTCGACGATCCGCACACCCAAGCAGGAGAAGCGCCTGCCCAAGTGCCTGGATCTGGAGCAGGTTCAGAAGCTGCTCGAGGCCCCCGGCGACGGCGACGTCCTCAGCGCCCGCGACAAGGCGATGCTCGAGGTGCTCTACAGCTCCGGCATCCGCGTCAGCGAGTTGGTCGAGCTGGAGATGGCCGACATCGATCTCCAGGAAGGCATCCTGCGCGTCAAAGGCAAGGGCCGCAAAGACCGCCTCACGCCGATCGGCAGCCAGGCCATCAAGGCGCTCCAGCGATATTTCGAGATGCGCACGAACGACGGCAAGGCCTCGCCGGCGCTGCAGACGCCGACCGCGCGCGTCTTCCTCAACAAGCACGGCCAGTCGCTCAGCACGCGATCGGTCCGCCGCAAGCTCGACAAGTATCTGCTCGCGGCGGGATTGGATCCGGGGATCAGCCCGCACACGCTGCGTCACAGCTTTGCGACGCATCTGCTGAACAACGGCGCGGATCTGCGCAGCGTGCAGGAATTGCTCGGCCACCAGAGCCTGAGCACGACGCAGATCTACACGCACCTGACGACCAACCGGATGAAGGAAGTCTACGACGCCGCGCACCCGCGTGCCGACGCCCCGACCATCCCGCATCCCGCAAGCCAGCCCGCGCCGACGCACTATCCCGCCAAGGCAGGATAATCGTCCGAGCGACGAATCAAGGGAAGGAAAGAGCCCGGACACGGCGACGCGTCCGGGCTCTTGCCGTTTTACGATTTGTGTCGGACCGTCGCGCCTACTTCAGCAGGCGCAGCGCCCACGGGAAGCGGTAGAACTCTCCCTTCGACGCCTTGATCGCACCCATGATGAAGAACACGATCGACGCGATGATGATCGCGAAGTGGATCAGAATCCCGATGAGGATGAACCACAGCGGGATGTTCACCAGCAGCGCGAGGAAGATCGTGATGATGTAGTTCAAGACCTCCTTGCCCTGGGCGTCCAGGTATCGGCTCTCGTTCTTCTTCACGAGCCACAAAATGAGCGGGCCGAGAAACCCGGTGAAGATGGCGAGGATGAACATGAGCAGCCCCATGTTCGATTCATCCTTCGTCGGCGCCGGGCCGTCGTATCCGCCGGGAACAGGCGTGGCGTAATTGATCGGGGCGTTGTCCTGAGTCATGAAGTGATCTCCCGTGTGAAAGGCCGCGCGAGTCGCAATCCCCACACATAGCATCCGTCAATTAGCGCTCGATTGCAATTCCCGCGAACCGCTGCGGCGCTTCAGCAACGCCTGCAACCATTCGCGACGCCACGACGGCATTTGATCCTCCGTCAACTTCTCCCACAACCCGCGCTGCTTCTTGCGCGACTCATTCTCCGCCTGCTCGAACTGCCCGCGAAGGGAATGCTTGAAGCGGCGATCGGCGTAGGCTTGGCCGTCGTGAACGATGTCGAGGTTCACGTTGTCCGAATCGGTGAGATACACGTATGCGAGCAGCCGGCCGTAGCGATCGCGCGTTTCCGTCGGCTCGGTGCGCAGGGTGACGGTCTTTCCGGTGATGCGGGCCGACGTGTACGCGAGCGCGCGCTCGCCCCAGTAATCCGGCACGCGCGTCGTCGCGAGATGGAGTTCGGGAGCATCAACACCGAGCAATCGCACGCGCGTTTCTCGTGTCGAACCGTTCACAGGGCGGACGCAAATCGTGTCGCCGTCGATCACGCGCGTGACGAGCACGCTCTTATGATCGAAGTTCCGCCAGTCGTCACCCGCGTAACCGAACGCGCCGATATGATCAAACACGACCGAAGCGACGAGCAGCGCGATCCCCGTCGCGACAACTCGGCGGACAACCCGCCGCTTTCGCAGTTGCTCGGATACGACGGGTTTCTCCCCGCGAGTTCGCATCGAATCGAGATGGTAACACCATTCCTTGTGGCACGGGCGTCTCGCCCGTGCGAGCGATAGGATGATTCAGGAAATTGGGATCTCCCGCAAGACTTGTATGCACATTGCACGGGCGAGACACCCGTGCCACAAGGTCATTTTTTCCCCGCCAATTCAAACGCTTCGTGCACCAGCTGCAGCGCCTTCGGCCCGTCGTCCTTGTTGATGATGCAGCTGATCTTGATCTCGCTGGTGGTGATGTTCTGGATGTTGATCTTCGCGTCGGCCAGTGCTTTGAACATCCGCTGGGCGACGCCGGTGTGGACGCGCATTCCGACGCCGACGACGCTGACCTTCGCCAGGTCACCGTGATAAATTGCCTTGCCGCCGCCCAGCTCTTTGATGATCCGCTCGACCACGGGCTTGATGTCGTGCAGATCGCCGTGTTCCACCGTAAAGCTGATGTTCGCGGTATTGTCGTCCATCACGTTTTGGATGATGTCGTCGACGACGATGTTCGCCGACGCGATGTCGCCGAAGATCTTCGCGGCCACGCCGGGCTTGTCGGGGACTTGTTTGACGGTGACGCGCGTGAGGTCCTTTTTCAGCGCGGCGCCGGATACGACGATGTGTTCCATGTTCGGGGTCTCCGAGACGATCCACGTCCCTTCGTTGTCATTCTGACTGTTGCGAACGTGCAGCGGGACGTTGTACTTCTTCGCGAACTCCACCGCGCGCGTCTGCAGCACGCTGGCGCCCAGGCCGGAGAGCTCGAGCATCTCGTCGTAACTGATGCGGTCGATCTTGCGCGCGTTCTTCACGACGCGCGGGTCCGCGGTGTAGATGCCGTCGACGTCGGTGTAATTCTCGCACACGTCCGCCTTCAGCACCGCGCCCACCGCGACCAGCGTCGCGTTGCTGCCGCCGCGGCCGAGCGTCGTCACGTCGCCGTCGGGCGTGACGCCCTGAAAGCCCGCGACGATCACGATCGTGCCTTTTTCGAGCTGCTCGAAGATCCGCTGTTTGTTGATGGATTGGATGCGCGCTTTCGAGAACGCGCTATCGGTGACCAAGCCGATCTGCCCGCCGGTGAAGCTGATCGCGTGTTGCCCCTGCGCGCAGATCGCCATCGCCATCAGCGCGATCGTCACCTGCTCGCCGGTGACGAGCAGCTGATCCATCTCGCGCTTCGGCGGGATCATCTCCTGTCCGTTGTGCGTGCAGACCTGCTTGGCGAGATTGATCAGGTCATCCGTCGTGTCGCCCATCGCGCTGACGACGACCACGACCTGATTCCCGCGCTCTTTCGCCGCGATCGCGCGCCGCGCCGCCTTATGAATCCGCTCCGCATCGGCGACGCTCGTGCCGCCGAACTTCTGTACGATCAATCCCATGATGTTCCGCGCTTCCTCGCGTCCGCCTTCGGAAAAGAGTCGCGGATTATAGAAAGACGGGGGGAATCCTCAACCCGGGCGCGGAGGGTTGCCCGTGCGCTGCTACATCCGTTGCCGGGACAACATGAGATCCAGCGTGGTTTGCGCCTCGCGCAACTTCGGATCGAATTCCAGCGCGCGACGGAGCTCGGCAATCGCCTCGTCGTAACGTCGCTGATTTACCAGACTCTTGCCGTAGTTCAAATGCGCCTTGGCATACGCCGGATTGATCCGCAGGGCCTCACGATAGTGCCGGTTTGCTTCGTCGAAATCCTTCTCGCGGGCGAACTCGTTGGCGAGTTGGTGTTCGGCCAGCTCGTTCTCGCCGGCGGCGGCGATGGCGCTGGTGAAGAGGGTTTTGGAATCACGCCATTGTTCGAGCTGATGGGAGGTGCGCAGCGCGAACGCGAGGAGCACGATCACGCCGACGGCCGCGAGCGCGCGAGGTTTGGCGCCGAAGTGTCGCGCCAAGTCCGCGAACGTCCAGGTGATCAGGATGAACAGGCCGATGTGCGGGAGATAACTGTAACGGTCCGCCATCGATTGCCGGCCGACCTGCACGATTCCGATCACCGGGACGAGCATGCCGAGGTACCACAGCCAGCCCGCGGGCAAGTATCGCCATCGCCGTGCGAGGATAAGGACGACGATCGTGATCGCGAGCAGAAGCGCCGCCGCGCCCATCACCGGCGCGATGGCGAAGGCGGCGCGCGGGTAGGGATAGAAGATGGCCAGATCCCGCGGCCAGAAGGTCTTGCCGATGTAGCGGACGTACGCGACGAGCGCGTTGGAGATCCGTCCGACGAGCGGATAACGCTCGGCCGATCCGACCTGCCCGCCGGCTTCCTGCACGAGAAACGTCACGACGCTTGCGACAATCGCCAGCGCGATCAGCGGAAGCTTTTCAATCACGAGCATCCACGGCCGTGCGCGACGCAGCGGCCACCAGTCGAGCAGCAGCATCGCGAACGGCAGCGTGACGAGCATCGGCTTGCTCAATAGTCCGAACACGTACAGCGCAACGACGAGCGCGTACCACGCGATGCGACGTCGGATTGCCCGCGCGTAGGAAACGTACGCGAGCAGTGTCGCCAGTCCGAAGAATGCGCTCAGCACGTCCTTGCGCTCCGCCACCCACGCCACCGATTCCACGTGCATCGGATGCACCGCGAACAGCGCGGCGACGAAGGCGCTGCGGCCGATCGCGCCGGTCGTGCGCGTCAGCAGCAGGAAGACCATCACGACATTGGCGGTGTGAAGCGCGACGCTGGTGAGATGAAATCCGCCGGGCCACGCGCCGAAGAGATTCGCGTCGAGCATCAGCGACAGCCACGTCAGCGGATGCCAGTTCGATTGAGCGCCCGTCGAGAACGCCCACATGATGTTCTCGGTGCTCAAGCCGGCTTTCACGTGCGCGTTGCTGCTGACGTAGCCGGGATCGTCGAAGTTGATGAAGGCGTGATCGTACACGCGCGCGTACAACGCGATCGTCGCGACGGCGAGCAGGGCGGCGACCCACACGGTTCGGCCCGGGGACGGCGGAATGGAGCTGGATTCGAGGGTCATGGTAGCGGCGCGGGCGAACGCATTTTGGCCAGTACGGCTGCAAGGGCGCGTCGCGCCGCCTCAAGCTCCGGCTTGATGCGCACGGCCTCGCGAAACTCGCCGGCCGCGGCATCGAGGTCGCCGAAATGCGCCAGGCAAGCGCCCAAACCGTAATGCGCCTCGGCGAAGTTCGGGCGGCGCGCGATCGCCGCGCGATACGCGGCCATCGCCTCGTCCCAGCGCCCGCGGCGCGCGGCCAGGTTGCCGGAGTTGTACCACGCCTCGGCAAACTGCGGGCGCAACCGCAACGCCGTGCGGTAATGATCGCCCGCTTCGTCCAGCCGATTCCGCTTGACGAGCTCGGCTCCCACGTAGCTGTGCGCCAACCAGTTGTCGTCCGTCACCGCCAGTGCGTGCGCGAACAACGTCTCCGTATCGCGCCAATATCCCAGCTGATTCCACGTCATCGCCGCTGCCAGCGCGAGCACCGCGATCGCGATCAACTGGGCCGAGCGCCGCAGGACGATGGATCGCGCCGTCGCGTCGGCGACAATCCACGTGATCGCGATGAACAGGCCGATCGACGGGAGATACGTGTACCGGTCGGCGATGAAGTGCATGCCGATCCTGACCACGCCGATCATCGGCACGAGCATCCCGAGAAACCACAGCCATCCGACGAGCAGATACGGAGCGCGGCGACGAATGCCGGGCCGCGCGAACGCGATCGTCAGCAGCACGATGATCGCCGCGGAGGCGATCGTCCGGAGGGCGCCGAATCCCGCTTCGGGCTCCGGATAGAACACGGCCAGACGCGCGGGCCAGAGCAGCTTGCCGAGATACGCGACGTATGCGACCACGACGTCGCCGACCTGTTCGCCGCGCGTGACGCGTTCCGCTTCGGCCATCGCGCCGCCGGCGCGCTGCACGAAAAATGTCGTGATGCTCGCAGCCACGCCGAGCGCCATCAGCGGAAGTTTTTCGATCACGAGATTCCATCGCCTCGTCAAACGCCGCAGCGGCCAATAGTCGAGCAGCAGCAGCACGAACGGCAGCGTCACCACCGTCGGCTTCGCCAACAGCGCCAGCACGTATGCCACGCACACCCATGCCATTCGCCAAGCGCCCGGCCGCCGCGCGTAATGGGAATATGAGATCAGCGTAACGACGAACAGCAACCCCGCGAGCACGTCCTTGCGTTCCGCCGCCCACGCGACCGATTCGACGTGCGCCGGATGAAGCGCGAACAGCGCCGCGACGATTGCGCTGCGCCCGGTCATCGCGGTCAGGTTGCAGAGCCAGACGAACAGCAGCGACGCGGCGGCGGCGTGCAGGACGACGTTCGTGAGGTGAACCGCGTGCGGAGCCGACTTCGGCAACGGCGCCGACGCGCCCCACAGCGTCGTGTCGAGCATCAGCGACAGCCACGTCAGCGGATGCCAGTTGGCCATTTCCCCCGTCGTGAACGCCCACGCGATGTTGTCCGCGGTCAGGCCCTGCTGCACGCGGGCGTTGTCGCGGACGTAACCGGGATCGTCGTACTCGATGAACGCGTTTGAGGAGACTCGCGAATATACGGCGAATGTGAGGACGAATATCGCGATCGCGATGGGCGCTGTCGTGGCACGGGCGTCTCGCCCGTGCAAAGTGGCGGGAGGTCTTGCGGCGGATTCAATGTGTGCGCTCATCGAGTCGCGCGCACGGGCGAGACGCCCGTGCCACAATAGGGCTTCACGGATTCCCCCCGCGAAGGAAGTATTCCATCAGCTCGTGACCGCGTTCGATTTTCAGGTCGGCGGCGGCGGCGTGCTTTTCGGTGTACGGATTCTTCGCGACGCCGTGCACGCGCGTGCCGCACATCGCGAACGGCGTCGGCGCGTAACCATGCTTGCGCGTCGCGATGTTGGTCGGGTGATCGGGCATCACCAGCAGCCGCCACTCGGGGAACGTCTGCAATTTCTCCAGCACCGGGCCGACGATGTACTCGTCGATCGATTCGATCGCCTCGACCTTCGTCTTGAAATCGGCCTGGTGCGACGCCTCGTCCGGCGCTTCGATGTGCGAAAACACGAGATCGTACTGATCCAGCGCCGCTGCCGTGGCCTCGCCCTGGCCGGCGTAGTTGGTGTCGTGGAAGCTCGTCATCCCCTCGACCTCGCGAATGTCCCACCCGAGCAGCGTCGCGAGCCCGCGTAATAGATCGACGCCGGTGATCATGCAGCCGCTTTTCACGCCGAAGCGCTCGGCGAACGTCGGCATGCTCGGCGCGTGGCCCTGTCCCCACAGCCACACCTGCGTCGCGGGGTTGAAGCCGGTGTCGGTGCGCACGTCGTTGATCTCGTGACTCGTGAACAGCTCGCGCGAGCGGTCCATGATCAGGCGAAGCGCTTCGCTGCCCTTGCCTTTCGGGAGATATTTCGCGATCGGCTCCTCGGGGATCTCGTGCGGCGGTCTGGTGGTCACGTCGAACGGTTCGGCGCCGCGGTATACGAGCAGGTTGCGGTAGCTGACGCCGGTGTAATATTCGAATCCGGCGGGCGCGCCTTCGGGGTCGTGCGAGAGATCGCCGATGAGCCGCTGCGCCTCGGCGTTGGTGATCCCGCCGGCGGAGTGATCTTTCATGATCCCGTCGACGACGGTGACGAGGTTGCAGCGAAACACCCAATCGGTGGGCGACAACGGGATCTTCTGCGCCGCAGCCTCGAGTGGGGCGCGGCCGGTGTGATAGACCTTGGGGTCGTATCCGAGCAGGCACATCGTCGCGACGTCGCTGCCCGATTCGAATCCTTCGGGAACCGTGCGCGCGGTTCCCATCCGACCTTCGCTCGCCACGAGATCCATGTTGGGCGTCGCGGCCGCTTCGAGGGGGGTTTTGCCGCCCAGCTCTTTCAACGGCTCGTCCGCGGCTCCGTCCGGGATGATGATGGCGTATTTCATGCGTGACGAGAAATGTAACGCTGCGATGGCGGGGTTGCTATACCGCGCGGGGATGAGCGGTCAGGCAGGAGAAGGCATTCGCGCGCATTTTAGCCACTAAAAGAGCGATGCGCATTTTCTTTCGTGTAGCCCGCGAGCTTGCTCGCGGTTCGTGCGGCCCTGTGAAAACGGCGGGCAAGCCCGCCGGCTACACAAAGCATCGCGACGGGATTTCGCGCGGCACGCTCATGAGCTGACCGCTTTTCTCTCACGGCCGCGATGCATCCGTCTGCGCCGAAGTTTTCACCGCGGCGCGGAGGGCTTCGAGCTCGCTCTTGAGATTCGGCGGCAACGACGAACCGCCGGCGTCGGGCGCGAGCTGCTGTTCGATCTTCGGAAGCAGCGCCGCGGCCTTGTCGGGCTTGCCGTCCTGGATCAGGGCAGTCGCCAGGCCGATCATCGCCTCGGGGCTGCGCGGATCGCGCTTCACCCCCTCTTCGAACGCGGCGATCGCGCCGGCGCGGTCGCCGGATTTCAGGTAGATGCGCGCCTTGGTATCGAAGTACGTCGCCGGCGCATTGGCGCTGGCCGCGGCCTTGGTGGCCAGATCCTTGGCCTCGGCGAGATCCCCGCCGCGGTTGAACAGAATGTACGCGAGGTTGTTCTGCGCGTCGGGGATGTTCGGGTTGATCTTCAGCGCGGCGCGGTATCCGTTTTCCGCGCTGGCGGGATCGCCCAGCTGCTCGCAAGCGAAGGCGTAGGCGACGCCCACTTCCGGCCGGCGGCTTTCCCCGCTGGTGATCAACGGCTTGAGCGTATCCCGCGCCTTCTCGAACGCTTCCTTTTCGTGGAAATTCAGGCCGGCGCTGTACCACGCCTGCGCCAGCAGGATCTGCTCGTCGGCCGCCGTCGTGGCGATCGACGGGGTGATGCGATCGATCCACGCCTTGGCGTCGGCGAATTTCGAGTGCGCTGCCGCGAGCGCCAGCCACCGGCCGCGCCACGCGGCATCCTTCTGCGCGATCGGCAGGAGCAGCTCCGCGGCATCGTTGGCGCGTCCGGCCTTGATGAGCGCGCGGCTGTAGGCGAGCAGGGGATCGACGAACGCGTTGGGCGTCGTGCGGCCCGGACCGACGTAGCGCTCGAGATCCGTCACGGCCACCTCGGGCCGGCCGAGCTGCATGTTCGCTTCGGCCTTGGCGAGATCGGCGAGCAGCGGATGCTCGAGCGTCATCTTCCGCCACCGGTCGGCCATCGCCAGCATCTCTTCGTAACGCTTGGCGGTGGCGAACGCGTTGACAGCGGTCTGCATCGATTCGGGAGTCGGGAAATCCTTGGCGGTGCGGACGGCGACGGCGATCGCCTCGCCCGTGCGGTTGCTGTTGAGGTAGGCCTGGACGAGCATCAATCGCGCCGGCAGGAACTGCGGGAATCGATCGGACACCTGGCGCAGTCGCGCCGCCGCCTGGTCGGGCGAGAGGCCGATGCGGGTGATGTCATCGACGACGTCGAGCGTGTCGCGCACGCCGCCGGCGGTCGGGTCGCGCGAGATGTGGGCCGCGAGGACGCCGAGGCTCTGGCGATCGCCGTTGGCCTTGATGACGTCGCCGGCGCGGCGGAACGCGTCCACCACCGGGCTGCCCGGCAGCGCGGCGCCCGCCTCGTTACACGCGGCGTTCAGGTCGTCGTACCGGCGGGCGCGCAGGTAATAGCCCAGGAGCATCGTCCACGTCCGCTCGTCCGCGGGGTTCGCTTTGGTGGCGGCGCGGTAGTACTCCAGCGCCTTGTCGCGCGAGATGTATTGCTCGTTGAAGGTCCCCAGCAGCATCTCCTTCTGCCCGGGCTCGGTCTTCACTTCGTTGAGGCGCTCGAGAATCTTCTGCGCCTGCGGCAGATCGCCGCGCACCACGTAAAAGTCCGCAGCGGAAATGATGGCGGCGGGCTTCACGTCGGGGCGCGCCAGCATCTTCGTGTAGATCGCTTCGGCCTGGTTCGAGCGACCGATGCGCCGGTAAAGCTCAGCGATCACGGTCTCGGAGTTGGAATCTTTGGATGAATCAGCCTTGGCCTCCAGGACGTTCAGCCCGCGTTCGTCTTCGTGTTGCTGGGCAAAGTAGTAGGCGATGGCGGTGGCCTGGTCGGACGTGAGCGACGGCAACGTCGCGACGCGGTTGAGCTGCTCGCGCGCTTCGTCGTACTTTCCCATCGCCTGATATGCCTTGACCAGCTCGATGCCGATCTCGGCCGAGCCGGGATTGAGGCTCGCGGACTTCTGCAGGTGTTCGAGGGCGGCGGAGCTGTTGCCGGATTTCTTCATCGCCAGCGCCAGCAGCACGTGCGGCCGTGGGAGGCTGTCGTTGTTGCGCACGATCTCGCTGAGCATCGAGATCGCCTCGGCGGTGTCGCGGTCCTTGTCGTTGCTGCCGAGGAGCCAGCGGGCGCGGGCGATGCGCCAGGTCAGGCCTTCGTCGCCGGTGAGCTTGCGCACGCGCTCGATCGTGTCCTTGATGAAGTCGCGATCTTCCCACGTCGCGCGCGCTTCGAGCGCGCCGGTCTGCACCTCGAGATCTTCGGGATTCGCCTGGCCCAGCTTTTTCCAGGCGTCCTTCGCGCCCGGGTCGCGCACGGCGTCGCGGAACTGCGCGACGGACATCTCCCACGGCGGGGTGTTCTTGCCGTCGGCCGCGGCCTTCACGATGAACTTCATCGCCTCGTCGGTCTTGCCGTCGGCGTAGAGGGCGGCGGCGCGGTTCTTGGCGAGCAGCGTGGTGAGGCCGTGCTCCTTTTCCGACTTGTCGAGGATGGCCGCTTCCAGGCCGAGCGATTCGACGCGGCTCACGAGGTACAGCCGCATGTAGGCTTCCTCGGGCAACGCCTGCTTCGAGGCGAGCGCGTCGTTGATGATCTTCTTCGCCTCGTTCGCTTTCCCCCTGCGCACGAGCAAAGAAACCTGAATCGGGAGCGTTTGCGGTTCGCCGGGGATCAGTTCCTGGATGCGCGTGACGCGCTTGAGCAGATCATCCACGGTCGCGGCGTCGGCGTTGTCGTCGAGCGTGCGGAAGCGCGCCAGCACGACATTGATGGCCGCGGTCGGATCGCCGGGCGACTGCATGTATGTCGATTCGGCCGCATCGCGCGCCGCCGCGACGCGGCCGGTATTGGCGAGGATCTGCGCCATCCGCACCTGCGGGCCGGCCCAGCTCGGGTTCGCCTCCGTGACCTTTCGCCAGCTCGCCAGCGCCAGCTCGTTTTCGCCCAGCGACGCGTACGCTTCGCCGATCAGGTATTGGATGACCGAGTTCTTGTTATCCCGCACGAGCGCCGCGGCGTATTGATCGATCGCGGCGCGGGGCGAGGGGTTGTCGTAGAAGCGCGTCTTGAGCGCCATCGACCACCCGACGGCCGCGGAGTCGTCGTGGCGGCCGGCCAGCGCGTCGACGATCGGCTTGGCGTCGTCGGTCTTCTTCATCCCGCACAGCGACAGCGCCTTGTACGCGAGCAGTTGGGTGTCGCTCTTGTTGGAATCGGGCGAGAGGTCCTTGAGGATCTCGAGGACCTCTTCGAGCTTGTGGTTTTGCCACAGCCGCTGCACGAGCAGCAGCGTCATCTCCGGGTCGCTGTTCTTCGCCGCGGCGCGCTTGAGCAGGGCGTCGGCTTCGCCGTACTGGCCGACGGCGTCAAGCTTTTCGGTCAGCGCCTTGACGTACTGCGCGTCCGGCGGATCGCGGTGCGCGGCTTTGACGAGCAGCTCCACGGCCTTCTTCAGATCCGCGGCGCCGTGCTGGCGATCGTGGTCGAAGGCCAATCCGTGCGCGAACGCTTCGATCACGTCGGCCCGCGGGTCGTCGGCGTGCTGCTCACGATATTTTTTCGCAAGCTCGAAGCCTTCGTCCGGTTTGCGGTCGAGCTGGCGCAGCAGCATGAAGGTGAGCTGGAAGCCTTCGAGATCGGCGGGGCGGAGGTCGTTGTATTGTCGCGCCGGCACGAGCGCGTCGTCGTAACGCCGGAAGTTGGTCAGCGCAACGGCCTTGGCGCGGATGGCGGGGGCGTCGTTCTTGTCTTTGGCGAGCAGGTCGTCTGCGGTCTGAATCGCTTCGGTGTTTCGGTTGCCGGCTTTGATCAGCAGCTCGAGCTGCTCGTGCCGCGCGACGTCATCGGTCGGGCGCATGGCGAGGTATCGCGAGTAGCCGAGAATGCCTTCGTTGATGTGCTTTCCGCTGACGTCGGTCACCTGCGAGCGCGCCTTGGCGTAGGCGTAGAGGGCCTCGGCATCGTCGGGCTTCTTGCCGACGTATTGCTTGAGCTTCTGGAGCGTGGTGATGTAGTCGGCCTGCTTGAAGGCGGCGAGCCCCTCGGCGCGGATGCCGGCCAGGTCGTTGTTGAGTTGCGACTGGCGCCAGACGACCCACCCCGTGACCACGGCCACGAGGATGACGGCCGCGGTACCGATGATCCACAAGCGGCGCTTGGTTTTTGGTCTCATGTCAGCGCGAGGCCTTTCGCAGGATAGTCGTGATCGTCCGCCAGATGATGTTCATGTCCCGCCAGAAGCTCAAGTTCTCGACGTACTCGAGATCATACTTGATCCACTCCTGGAAGTCGGCCCCCCGCTGGCGTGTGCGACGGACCTGCCAAAGTCCCGTGATCCCCGGGCGGACGCTGAGCCGGGCTTCGCGCCAAGGCGGGCAGAATTGATTCTCCGCGTGCGGACTGGGCCGGGGGCCGACGACGGACATGTCGCCGACCAGCACGTTCCAGAACTGCGGAAACTCGTCCATGTTGTATTTTCGGAGGAATCGGCCGACGCGCGTGAGCCGCGGATCGTCTTCGATGAAAAATTGCGGGCCGTCGGCCTGGTTGAGCTTCTTCAGCTGCTCTTTGATTTTGTCGGCATCTTTGCGCATCGAGCGGAATTTCACGCAGCCGAACTCGCGGCCGCCGAGCGTCTCGCGCGTGTGCGAGAAGAAGAAGGGCCGGCCGTCTTCGAGCCAGATCGCCAGCATGATGAACGGGTACAGAGGCAGCGTGATGATCAGCGCGACGAGGCTGAACGTGAGATCGAACAACCGCTTCACCACGCGGTCGAGCGTCGGGATCTGCGGGGGGTTGGCTTCGGTCGGCGGTTCGGTGGGTTCGATCGTCAGCCAGTGGATGTCGTCGTGCTCGGGGCGCTTGGCCGGATCGTCCCACACGACGGCGGGGCCGATCACGGTGGTGCCGCTTTCGAGCTTGCGGCCGGCGCCGACCCACACGGCGCCGATCAGCTTGGCGTTCGGGTCCACGTCCGCTTCGGGGTCCACCCACACCTGGTCGGCCGCGGTGGTGGCGCGGACGCGCGTGATCGTGGAGTCGGGGCGTTTCCAGGCGCGGACGAGATCCTGCAGAAAGATCGCCATCTCGCGATCGGCGCTACGGTCGAAGACGTTTCCGTCCGCCGACTGCGTGATGCGATCGGTCCGCGGGATGAAGCGCCGCAGGCGGCGCCAGCCGGTGAGCGGATCGGGCGCGGCCTGCCAGAGCTGGGCGATCTCGCGCTCCGGCGTGAGCACGACGCGCGCGAGCCTGGGGTCGGAGCCTTCGTAGAGTCGTTGGAAACGTATGAAGCGGCCGTCGTCGTCGGTCAGCACGCGCTCCTGGTACATGCGCTCGCGCGTATCGTGCAATCGCAGGAACAGCACCGCGGGCTGCACCCAGTTGAGCACTTCCATCAGCGGGGCGAGCCGAAAGAGCACGAGCGATCGAGGGTCGGTGAGGAGGAAGAGCTCCGCGTGCTTGACGATCTGCGACGGCTCGCCCTGGCGCACGACCTGCACGCCGTGCGCAGCCCAGTAGCGCGTGTGGAGTTGAAGGGGATCGAGGCCCCAGATCGTGCGTTCGCCGGGGGAGCGCAACTCGTCCATGCCGACAGCAGAGCCGTGGGCTTGCGCCGAGAGGGTTTCCTGCTCCGTCGTCGTCACTCCAGGCGTCATCCGTGATTGTCGCCGTTCCCCGTCGGACCCGAGTGCACGCTCTTGGCGACCGCGCGGGCGACCGGGCCGAGCTGCGGCTGGCGGCGCTCCGGCGGACGGCCGGTGGCCGGATCGTGCGGGCCGTGTCCGTTGCCATTCACCGGCGCCCGCAGCGAACGCATCGAGATCCGGCTCACGGACTGCTCGAAGTCGCGCGCCTGCGCCCGGTTGAACACCACGCCCGCCAGCCGCGCGCCGATCGACATCAGGTGATTCAACGCGCGCTCGACCAGCGGCCGTTGCTGGCCGCGGGCCACCGCGAGGATCACCGCGTCGGCGCTCACGCACACGGGCGAGGCTTCGATGCTGCCGAGGATCGGGCCGGTGTCGATCAGCACGGTATCGAAATGATTCCGCGCCTCGGTCACCAGCTTGCGCACGACCGCGGGCGAGAGCATGCTCGCGTGGCGGGCGGAGGCGCGGCCGACCGGGAGGATCGACAGGTCCGTGATGTCGGTGCTCTGCACGTAGGGGAGGATCGAGCGGTTGTTCACCGCTTCGAGAATCCCCTCTTGCGAGTTCACGCTCATGCGGCTGGTCAGACCGGCGCCGACGAGATCCAGATCGATCAGCAGCGTGCGCGAGCCCGCGGTCGCGAAGCTCAGGCCCAGGGCGAGCGTGAGGCTCGTCTTGCCGTCGCCGGGCGAGGGGCTGGTGACGCAGAACACGCGGCGGTCTTGTGAATCCGCACTGATCTGCAGCATCGTGCGGATCTGGTGCACGCAGTGCGCCGCCATCGCCGCCTGCTCCGGGTCGGTCAGCAGGTCCGGAAGATTCGGGAGAATGCCGAGCAGCGGGATGCCGCTCATCGTCGCGTTCGCGTCGTCGCTGTAGCGGTAGCGCGAGTCGATCAGCCCGATCAGCACGAGCAGCGCGATCGGCAGCGAGCCGCCGCCGAGCACGCCCAGGAGCGTCATCTGCTTGCGGCGATCCACCGTCGGCGCCGCGGCGATGTCGCCGCGCGACAGCACTTTGACCTGGCCGGTAACGCCCACCTGCATGCTCACCTGCTCGAGCCGGCGCGACACCATGTCGTAATCGCTCTTGAGCTTGTCGATTTCCGTCCGCTTGGTGTCCATCACGTAGCGGCGCTTGGCGATGTCGTTGGTTTCGTCCTTCACCTTCACGAGCGCCTTCTCCGCCGATTTCACCCGGTCGCGGAAGATGTCCACGTCCTTCTTCGTCAGGAGGCTGGGGCGCTCGGCGCCGAAGCCGGGGATGAACACGATGTATTGCTTGCGGAAGTCGTCGCCGTACTTCTTGATGCTGGCGTTGATCCCGTCGAGCTGACGGCGGGCCTCGACGACTTTCGGATGCGCCTCACCCAGTTGCGCGCGGAGCGCATCGACCAGCATCTCCGCCTGCGCCTTGTGCTGCAGCATCTGCAGCATCGTCTGGTCGCCGGCGCGGGCGATATCGGAATCAGAGAGGGAGGGGATGCCGGTTTCGCTGGCCATCGAGTCGTCGATCTGCTTCATCTGCGCGGTCAGCGCTTCCAGCTCCTGCTCCTTGCGCGACAGCTCCACCTGCTTGGCGCCGTGCAGCATCGAGAGATCGTTGGTTCCGAAATCCGATGCCAGCTTGTTCAGCTCTTCCTGTTTCTGCGCGAGCTTGTTGCTCATGGTCGTCTGGGTCGATTCCAGCGCCGTGAGCTTGCGTCGGCCCTCGTCGTTTTCGATTTCCGCGTAGAGCGTCTCGTACGCGGACATCATCGCTTTGATCGCGGCTTGGGCGACAGTGGGGTCGAGGTCGGCGTAGGTGACGGAGATCAGGAAGCTGTCGCGCGTCGCCGACACGTCGAGGTTGCTCTGGAATTCGGCAAACGGATCGACGCCCGGCGTGTTCTTCTTGATCGCTTTCCACTCGTTGCTGTTCATCGCTTGCGAGACGACGCGCTGACTGCGGAGGATCTGCACCTGGCTCGATACGTACTGGTAAAACAGCGGGATCGTCTGATCGGTGCTGCCGAGGGGGTTGACCTTCACCGGCGAGATCTGGATCCAGCCCGTGCTCGTGTAGTAGGGCTTGGGAATTAGATAGCCGGCCAGCCCGCCCGCGGTGGCGCCGATGGCCGCAAGCGTGAAGGCGAGCAAGTAGCGGCCGCGCAGGAGGCGCTGGATCCGCTTGATCGGGTTGGCGACCGCTTGAGGCTGCGTGGCGGCGACCGGGGGCTGCGACCAATCGTCGCCGCCGACGGCCAGGGCCGAGGAGTACTGCGTCGATCGTGCCATCTGAATATCTTGAGTCATGGTGGTCACCGCGATGTCGTCCTCAGTTGTTTAATGACCGAGGCGTTCGCCCCGACGAGCTCCCGGAAAATCTGGTCTCTCTCTGGCTCCGATAACGTGGCCGGCATCACCAGCTGAAACTGGGCCGCGCCGTAGTAGCGCTGCTGGTAATCCTCGGACACTCGGTTGACCCCCTTGATATCGGGCACGATTTCTCCTTCGTGTCCGGGGAGGATCATAAAGTTGTAAACGATCCGCTGCGTGGTGTCCCCGCCGTTATTTTGCGCGAATTCGTACTGTGTGCCCGGGACCCGGAGGTTGCCGGGAAGGTCCCACGTCTTTTCTTTTCGGGAGACTTCGACCTGTCCGTGAGCCGGATAACAGACCGGCGGATAATGCCCGCGCATGTCGCGGGTATCGCGGCACTGCACGATCAACAAGGACGCCACCCGGTTGCGCGCCATTCCATCGGTGGAGACGTCGCGATACAGGCGGCTGAAGATCGCGTTGGGCTTGAGCAGCTTCTGTGCCGCCTCGGGCACGGCCTCGTCGCGGCCCACCCAGTTGCCGATCGTGTAGGGGATCGTTCCGCCGATGAACGAGCCGTCCGGTTGCACGTTGCCGATCAGCGTGTGGATGCGCTGGTGATACGGCTCGACGTCCGTCGGCGTGAGGTGCGTCGAGTTCTCGATCGCGATCGCGCCGAGCAACGCCGCAGACACCAGGGGCGCCGCGAGCACGTAGACGAGTTGGTTTCGCCGTAGCTTCATGCAGGCTCGATCACTCATGCCGACTGCGAGGCGAGCGGATAACGGATCACCGGGATCATCGCCCACCGCAGCAGCGAGATGATTCCGTACAACATCAGGAACGCCAGCGGCAGGATCGCCCAGCCCGCGGCGTCGTGGAACACTTCGGCGATCTTCGGATCCTTGTAACCGTACAGCCAAGCCGTCGGGATGATCCGCATCACGTTGCAGACGAGCGTGGCCAGCGGGCTGCTGATCAGGATCAAGAGCCGCACCCAATTCCGCAGCGGCATTCCGAACGCGAACGCGTACGACACCAGCCCGAGCGCGAAAATTCCGCGGACGCCGTTGCACGCTTCGGCGATCGTCACGAGCTTTCCGTTAACGTTGAGCAGGTTGCCGGAGACTTCGCTGTCGATGCCGAGCAGTTGCAGGATCACGTGCGCGATCTGTGCCGTCCACGTCTGCAGCGGCAGCGCGATGGCCTGCCGGATCGTCCCCGGCACCGGCACCAGAAACACCAGCACCGCGAACGCGGGCATGAAGCGCAGCAGCACGTTCTTGCCGAGCACCGACAGCGCGCACCCGAGGACGACCAGCACCGATCCCGCGTGCCAGAACGACTGCACACCGTGATAAAATCCGTACGACAAAATCCCCCACCCGACCGCGATCATCAACGGCCCCACGATCGTCCCCGCGGGTTTGCAATGGCGGATGCGCATCCTCCGGACCCACAGCAGGTAAATCGCCACGACGGGCACGATGAAGATGTGGCTGTACTCTTCGTCCTTCGACGCGATGTTGTAAATGTCCGACCACGCCTCAAACGTCACCGCGACGCCGACGATCGCGAGCAGGCCGGCGAAGAGAAAGTGCCAGCGATTGAGTCGATCGGCGCGCATGAGCGACGCCTGGCCGATGCCATAGCGACGGTCGGCGACGTAATCCAGCGGTTGGGTCAACGACGTCGTGCTCATTTGCTCCCCGAGGCCGCGGCCAGCGCTTCATGCTGCGCGGCCGTCACAAACTGATCGACCGCGCTACGATCGCGGCGCACAACGCCGCCCGGACAGACCACACTCCGAACGACGACCGCGTGCGCCTCGACGACGCCGCCGGACAGGACGACCGAATCGTGCACCCGCGCCGTCGGATCCACCGTCGCGCCGTCCTCGACGATCGCGAACGACGGCCGCCAGTCTTCGGCCAGCGGGTCGCTGGTCGTCGCCAGTCCGGCGCGGTGACGATGATGCCGCCGCATCGCCGCGACGTAGTCGGCCAGCGAGCGTACCGGCAGCCCGGTCGATTGCGCGCGATCCAGCACGCGCACGTCGAATTTCGACGCGATGATCGGCAGCGCCTGTTCCTTCATATCGACAAAGCCGGTTTTCGGGATGATCCGTAAGGTCTTACACCGGACGAGCATCACGCCGCTGGGCGTTCCGTCGTCGTGAGCCACGATCGCCACGTCGCCGCCCATCCCCGCCAGGGCCGCGGCGAGGTCGTGCAGGGGCTCGAGGAGGATCTGCGCGGCGTTGGCGACGATGATCACATCGTCGTCCTCATACCCGCCCGACAAATCGCCCAGCACGCCGCCCGTCCCGCGGAACTCGGACAGGTCGCGCTCGACCCGTAGCGTCTGATAATGTTGAAGGTTCACCGAAACCGGCTCGCGCGACTTCTGGTTCACCAGCACGCGTACCGGCAACGTCGAGCTCAGCCCCAGCCGCTGCGAAATGTCCGCAGCATGGCGCAGCCAGTGGTTGAGGATCGAGCCGTGTTCGTCCACCGGTAGATCCAGCACGCTGCGCCCGATGCTGGCGCGCAGCGGCGTCGGACGTACCGAACCGCCCAGCAGCACCAGCCCGCGCACTCGCCGTAGCGCCTCGCTTGCGGCGGCGCTGGTGACGGGAGTCACCGGCGCGGCGGCAGGGCGCTGGTGATGCTTGCCGTTGCCGTTTCCGTTGCCGTGCCCATTTCCGTTCCCGTTCCCATTCGCGCGGGCGTGACCGTTTCCGTTGCTCTGCGCCGGAGAAGGGGCGATGCTCGGCGGCGATGCCGGCGGCGGCGGGGGAGTTGCACGGCGGAAGCGTCGCGCGATGCCTTCGAATGTCGAGCTGACCATCAGCGACGAGCCGAACGGAATGCAGCCGAAGACGTAGCGGCCGAACAAACGCTTCGGTTCTTGTAGCAGCCGGTGCGTCCATTCCAGGCCGGACCGTTGCATCCACTTGGGCGCGCGGCGCACGTCGCCGGCGAGGAAGCTGAAGCTGATCCCGACGCCCAGCCACCACGACGCGGGCAGGATGCGGCGGATTCGGTCGATCAGTTCTTCCTGCTTCGGCGATCCGAGCGCGACGTAGATGATGTCCGGCTTGGCCGCGATCAGGCTCTGGATCAGCTCCGACATGATCGTCTGGTTCGTCTCGAAGCCCACCGGCGGGCAGTAGGTGCCGACGATCTTCAGATTCGGATCGCGCTGTCGCAGAATCTCCGCGGCGCGGTCGGCGGTGCCGGGCGCGCCGCCGAGCAGATAGATCGATCGCCCGCGCCGCGCGGCAGCGGCGCTCAGGCTCGAGATGAGGTTCGATCCCGCGACGCGCTCGGGCAGCGGGGTGCGTTGCAGTCGGCTCGCCCAGATCAGCGGCATGCCGTCGGCCACCACGAGGCTCGCCTCACTCACCAGCGCCGCGAACGAGAAGTCGGTCACGCAGCGCTTGAGATGATCCAGATTCGGCGTCACCACAAACCCGCCGCGGCCCGCGTCGATGGACTCGAGGATGTGCTCGATGCACCGCTGCTCGGTGATCGCGTGGAACCGGATGCCGCGGATCTCGATGACGGGCAGCTCGACGACCCCCGAGCTCGCAGCCGAGTCGGCTTGGGACGTAGCATCCCCGGGGACGCCGGGAGGGGCGTCGAGTCGATCGGTCAGGATAGAATCGCCCAACGGGCGCATCGCGACCGTCCTCGCTCGATCAAGTCCGGGAGCGGAAAGCGTTTAAGCGCGGCGGGAACATCTCGCTGTCGTCCAGCTTCCGGCTTCCAAAAGAGATATCGACCGCACACCGGCCCAACTGTGCATAGCCGGCGAGTGGTCGGCGGTCCTATCCCTGGTTGAGCAAACTCCCGGAACTGGCGGACAATCCAGTCGAACCCACAAGCTAGGTCGATCAAGAATATCGCTTTGGCAGCGGGGGAAATCAACTGAGATAATCCCCATCAACGCTTCGCTCTGTTGGTTTTCCTGAGCCAAACAGCAACTCATGATTTTCTTATCGTTGCGTTATCCACGGGTTATTCACACTGTCGGTTAATCTGGACAACTTAGCCGCCAATCGCCAGCCCAACACATTTTCCCCGTTTGCGCGCGTCGTGGCGCGGTGATATAGGCCAGACAAACCCCCTATGGTTGGGTCAGGGTTTGGTGGAGACCAGCGAGGCAAATGGTGTGAACACGATACTCAACGACCGCGCCAGCACCGGCGTGAATGGTCTGGATACCGTTCTCGGGGGCGGCTTTCCGCGGAATCATCTGTACCTTGTTCAAGGCGACCCTGGCGTCGGCAAGACCACCTTCGGCCTCAAGTTTCTCCTCGAGGGCGTGCGCCGCGGGGAGCGCGGGCTTTGCGTGACGTTGTCGGAGAGCGCTGCCGAGCTGCGCGAGGTGGCGCAGTCGCACGGGTGGTCCCTCGACGGAATCACGGTCTACCAGCCCGTCAGTTCCGAGGTCGCGCCGGGCGGCGATACGCCTTACACGTTCTTTCTTCCGTCGGAAGTCGAGCTGGGCGAAACGACCAAGACCCTGCTCCAGGAAATCGAGCGCGTGCGCCCTCAGCGGCTCGTGCTCGATTCGCTTTCGGAAATCCGCGCGCTGGCGCGCGACCCGGCGCGATTCCGCCGGCAGATGTTCGCGCTCAAGCAGTTCTTCGCGGGGCGCGAGTGCACGGTGCTGATGCTCGACGACCGAAGTGGCGGCGGTGACGAGACGCGGCTGCAGACGATGGCGCACGGCGTCGTCGACCTGGCACACCTCGCGCCGGAATACGGCGGCGCGCGCCGCCGGCTGCGCGTGACCAAGCTCCGCGGGGCATCCTTCAGTGGCGGGTATCACGACTTCCGCATCATCTCCGGCGACCTGCTCGTCTTCCCACGGCTCGTGGCGGCGGAACATCACACGGCTTACGAGAAGGAGCAGATCTCCAGTGGCGTGACCGAGCTGGACACGCTGCTCGGCGGCGGCCTGGATCGCGGCACGAGCACGCTGATCCTCGGCGCTGCGGGGACCGGAAAATCGACGATCGCCGCGATGTACGTCGCCGCGGCGGCGCAGCGCGGCGAGCACGGCGTGATCTACACGTTCGACGAATCGGCGCGAACGCTCATGGCGCGTACGAGCGGCCTCGGCATCGACCTGGCCGGCGTGCGCGACCGCGGGGTCGTGAAAATCCAGCAGGTCGATCCGGCCGAGCTGCCGCCGGGCGAGTTCGCGCATTACGTGATGGCCGCGGTCGAGCGCGACAAGGCGCGGATCGTCGTCATCGACAGTCTCAACGGCTACCTCAACGCGATGCCCCAGGAGCCGTTCCTCGGGGCGCAGATGCACGAGCTGCTCACGTTCCTCGGCGGCCAGGGCGTCGTCACGATCCTCGTGCTGGCGCAGACCGGCCTCGTCGGCCCGATGAATTCCCCCGCGGACGTCAGCTATCTCGCCGACACCGTCGTGCTGCTGCGCTACTTCGAAGCGGCGGGCGAGCTGAAACAGGCGCTGTCCGTGGTCAAGAAGCGCAGCGGTCACCACGAGCGCACGATCCACGAGATCAGGATGGCGCCGAATAAGGGCTTGCGCGTCGGCGCCCCGCTGCGCGAATTCCAGGGCGTGTTCACCGGCGTCCCCCGGTACGATGGGCCGTCGTCAATGATGACGCGCCAGCCGCAAGTTCGCGACGGCAAGGGAGGCGAAGGCAACAATGGCTGAGCCGTCGCCGCCACCCCCGCCGCCCGACGATCTGCGCGTGCTCGTTTTGGCGACGACGGGCCGCGACGCGGCGCTCGCGCAGTCGGTGTTAACGCGCGGGGCGCTGGCTTCGAAAGTCTGCGCCGACATCAACGACCTGTGTGCCGGCGTGCGCGCCGGCGCCGGCGCCGCGCTGCTGGCCGAAGAAGTGCTCAACGGCGACGCGGTGCGCGCGCTGATCGCGCTGATCGACGAGCAGCCGCCGTGGTCGGACTTCCCGCTGGTCGTGATGACCAGCGACGGCGACCTCACGCACGCCCACCCCGGCGCGTTGCGATCGCTGGGGAATCGCGCCAACGTCGCGTTGCTGGAGCGTCCGGTGCGCATGATGACGCTGGTGAGCGCCGTGCAGGCCGCGCTGCGCGCCCGCCGCCGGCAGTACGAAGTACGCGACCTGCTGGCGCGCACGGAAAAAGCCGTCCGCGACCGTGACGCGTTTCTCGCGATGCTCGGGCACGAGCTGCGCAATCCGCTGGCGACGATCCGCAACGCGGTCGAAGTGCTCGGTCGCGCCGGCGCGCCGCACGACGCCGCCGAGCAACGCGACACCATCGCGCGCCAGACAAGCTTGCTCTCACGGCTCATCAACGATTTGCTCGACGTGTCGCGCATCACCGCGGGGAAAATCGCGCTGCGGCGCGATCGAATGGATCTGGCCGAGGTCGTCCGGCGTGTCGTCAATGCCAGCGCGCAAGCCGCCCGCGACGACGACCACGAGCTGATTTTCAAGGCCGACCCGACGCGGCCGGTGATCGTCAACGGCGACGCCGAACGCCTCGAACAGGTCGCGGAAAACCTGCTGACGAACGCGATCAAGTACACGCCGCGCGGCGGACGCATCTGGGTCGAGCTGTCGCAAGACCCCGCGAGCGGCGAGGCCGTGCTCACCGTCCGCGACACCGGCATCGGCATGCCGGCCGACCTGCTGCCGCGGATCTTCGACCTGTTCGCGCAGGCCGATCAATCGCTCGACCGCTCGCGCGGCGGAATGGGCATCGGGCTGACGATCGTGCAGCGGATCGTCGAGATGCTCGGCGGGCAGGTGAGCGGGCGCAGCGCCGGCCTCGGGCAAGGCAGCGAATTCGAAGTCCGCCTCCCGCTGGCCGCGCCATTGCCTTCTGAACGGCCCGCGACGACGCACCCGTCGCCGGGTGCACCACCCGAACACCCGCGGCGCATCCTGATCATCGAGGACAACGACGACGGCCGTCGAATCCTCAAGCGATTGCTCCAGCTTCAGGGACACGTCGTCGAAACCGCGCACGACGGGGTGGAAGGATTGCAGCGCGCTCTCTCGCTGCGACCGGAAATCGCGCTGGTCGATATCGGGCTGCCGGGCATCGACGGATACGAAGTCGCGCGCCGCGTGCGCGCCGAGCTCGGAAACGACACCTTTCTCGTCGCCATCACCGGCTACGGCCAGCCCGACGACCGCGCCCGCGCGCTCGCCGCGGGTTTCGATCTGCACCTGGTCAAACCGGTCGATCCGCAAAACCTCTTCAACGTCCTCTCGCACGGCTGCGACGGCCGTCCGCGGCAGCTCTCGCCGGTGTGACGCGCGGCGGGGCGCGCGGTTATCATCGGGGGCATGATCGGCGTCGGACTCTACGGACAGAACGGTCACCAGATTCACGGAAAGTTCGCGAACCATCCGAGCGCAAAGCTCGTCGGCGCGGCGCGGCACGATCTGGTGGACGTGCCGGAGGAAGTGAAGCGCGGCGTGAAGATGTACGCGACGCTCGACGAGCTGCTCGCCGATTCGCGCGTGCAGCTCGTGTCGCTCTGTTCGCCGCGGCGCGCGGATCAGGCGCGCGACGCGGTTCGCGCGCTGCGCGCCGGAAAGCACGTCTACGCAGAGAAGACCTGCGCGACGACCGAGGTGGATCTCGAAGCGATCCTCCGCGCCGTCCGCGACACCGGACGCCAATTCCACGAACAATCCGACACCGCGCTGCACCAACCGTATCTCGCGATGCGCCAGATCGTGGTGGCGGGGACCATCGGGACGGTGGTGCAGGCGTTCGCGCAAAAGTCCTATCCGCTGGCGATCGACATGCGCCCGCAGGACGAGGACATCGACGCCGGCCTCACGCGTCAAGCCGGCGTGCACGCGCTACGGATGATCGAGCACGTCACGGGTCTGCGCATCACGGAGATCCGCGCGGTGGAGACGACGCTCGGCAACGACCGCGGGGGAAACCTGCGCGTCGCGTCGTCGATGATGATGCGTCTGGCCAACGGCGGTGTCGCCAGCGCGCTCGTCAACTACCTCAACCCGCGCGGCTTCGGCAGCTGGGGGAACGAAGCGCTGCGGATCTTCGGCACGCTGGGTATGCTCGAAGCGACCGACGGCGGGACGCGCACCCGGTTGGTCGTCGGTGAAAAAGATCTCGGACCGATCGACACCTCCGCGCCGTCCGCCGATTACTTCGACGCCTACATCGCGACGCTCGAAGGCAAGGGCACGATGCCGTTCGCCAACCTCGAAGACGAGCTTCATCCCACGCGCATGATCCTCCGCGCCAAGGCCGCTGCCGACGCCGACAAAGATCGTCCGTGAAACTTTCTCGCGGGGCGTGCGTCCAACATCGCATGTCGCGCACGATCACGCTCGAACAAGTCCGCGTCGGCAACCCCTGCCCGAAGCAGTGGGAGGAGCTGAGGGGCGACGCCCAAGTCCGCTTCTGCGATGAGTGTGAGCTGCGCGTTTTCAACTTGTCGGAGATGACACGCGATGAGGCGCAGTCGCTGCTCGATGCGCACCCCGATCGCCTGTGCGTGTGTTACCGTCCAAACACAACCGGCGGAGTGACGCCGCTCGATTATCAGACGGTTAAGCCGCGGCGCCCGATGCGGTGGTGGTATGCGCTGGGCGCGTTCGGCGCCATCGCCGCGACCGCAGTGGAAGCGATCTTCTTTTTCGGTCGGCCCAAACCGGCAGTCGTCACGCCCATGATCATGGGGGACATCGCTCCAGTTCAGATCAATCCGCCCACCCCGCCGAATGTACAGCCATAGATTCGCGCATTCCGATACGACAATTCGGCGTCCGTTTGGACTTCTGCCGCCGCTGACCTACCATGAGGCGGTTGGGGGTTGAGTTCGCTATTTTGTATTTCACGCACACACCAGATGACTATGAGAACGGTCTGTCTACCTCTATCCATCCTCTGTATCGGTATCGCAAGCTTGATCGGATGTGAGCGCGGCGAAAAACAGCAGGGCGCTGGCGGCGAGATGGAGATGCCGGCGGCGTCGGTGACGGCGGTCGAGGCGATCTCGCGCGACGTGCCCGTGTACCTCGACGAAATCGGCCGCTGTATTTCCCCCGAGATGGTGATGGTCCGCCCGCAGGTGGCCGGCCGCATCACCGAGATCGCGTTCGCCGAAGGCGCGGAGGTGAAGAAGGGCGACCCCCTCATCACCATCGATCCGCGGCCGTTCAAGGCGGAGCTGGCCAAGGCGCAGGCGACGCTCGCGCAGAACAAAGCGGAATTGGATCGCGCGAAGGTCGAGTGGGACCGCATCGAGAAACTAAGAGGGAGCAACGCCGTCAGCGAGGAAGAGCAGGATCAGAAGCGCTTGGCCGTGGAAGTGGCCAAAGCGCAGATCGACGCGGCGCAGGCGCTGGTCGATACGGCGCAGCTGAATCTCGAGTATTGCACGATCAAGGCGCCGCTCACCGGGCGGACGGGCGCGCACTGGGTGGATGTCGGCAACGTCGTGAAGGAAAACGACACGACGCTGGCGACTATTCAGCAGCTCGATCCGATCGAAGCCGAGTTCACGATCACCGAAAACGATCTGGGCACCGTCCGCAAATACATCGCGGGCTCCGGGCGCGCGTTCGGGCGGAATCCCGAGCAGGGACTGAAGGTTCTTGTGGATGTCCCCGGGGATTCGCAAGCAGTTCTCGCGGCGCTCGGACAACCACGACCCGCGGCATCGCAGCCGGCATCGCAGCCGACGACAACGGCGAGCGCCGCCCCGACCACGCAGCCGAGATACGACGCGAGCCCCCGAGAAGGCACGCTCATCTTCCTCGACAACGCGGTGCAGGATCAGACCGGCACGGTGAAGCTCCGCGCGCGATTGAAGAACTCTGACAACTACTTCTGGCCCGGCCAATTCGTGAACGTGCGACTTGTGCTCACGACCAAGAAGGACGCGGTGCTCGTGCCCGCGCAGGCGCAGCAGATCGGCCAACAGGGTCCGTACGTCTACGTCGTGAAAGACGGCAAGGTCGAGAACCCGGTGACCAAGCAAGCCGAGGCCGCGACGATCGCGGAGATTCGGCCGATCACACCGGGTCAGCGGCAGGGTGAACTGCTCGTCGTCGAGTCGGGCGTCGAGAAGGGCGAGATGGTGATCGTCACCGGACAGATGGGCGTGACGCCGATGGGCAAGGTGAAGGTGGTGAACGCCGCGCCGGCCGCTCCCGGAGCCCAAGCGACGGCCGGCGAGTGACATTGGAATTCAGTGGGACAGACATTCTTGTCTGTCTCTGTGTACAGAAGGGAGACAGACAAGAAATGTCTGTCCCACCAAACTGACAGCAACACCGCCGTGTTGGAAGCAGCAGCGAGGCGTTAAGTCGTGAATCTATCCCAGCCGTTTATTAAGCGACCTGTAATGACCGTCGTGCTGACGGTCTCAGCGATTCTCTTCGGCGTGCTCGCGTTCAAATCGCTGCCGGTCAACGATCTGCCCGCAGTCGATTACCCGGTGATCTCCGTGAACGTTGCCTATCCCGGCGCCACGCCCGAGACGATGGCGAACAACGTCGCGACGCCGCTCGAGCGGCAGTTCATGCAGGTCCAGGGGCTGGAGCTGGTCACCAGCACATCGAGCCAGGGGAGCACCACCTTCACGCTTCAGTTCAACCTCGACAAAAGCATCGACGCCGCCGCCACCGACGTGCAGACCGCGATCACGCAGGCGACCGGCCAGCTTCCGCCGGATCTCCCGAGCCCGCCGACGCTCAGCAAGAACAACCCGAACGATCAGCCGATCAAGTACATCGCGCTGTTCAGCAATTCCGTCACGCGCTCGCAGCTCTACGACTACGCGAGCACGCAGGCCGGTCAGCGGATGAGCATCGTGCCGGGCGTGAGCCGCGTGCTGGTGTACGGCACGCCCGCGGCGGTGCGCATCAAGACGGATCCGTCGAAGCTCGCGTCGCGCGGGCTGACGGTTTCGGATCTCGCGACGGCGGTGCAGAACGGGACGAGCTACCAGGGCGCCGGCCAGTTCGACGGCCCGCACCGCACGTTCCTCCTCCAGCCGCAAGGCCAGCTCGAGAACGCGACGCAGTACAACAACCTGATCATCGCCAATCGCGGGGGATCGCCGATCTATTTGAAAGACGTCGCCACCGCGCGCGACAGCGTGCAGGACGAGCGCATCGATCTTCGCTTCTGGGTGCGCGATCGCGAAGTTCCCACCGCCACCGTCGTGATGGCCGTCTTCCGCCAGGCCGGCGCCAACGCGGTACAAGTGTCGAAGGACGTGGAAGACCTCATCCCCACGATCCAGCAAACGCTGCCGAAATCGATCGCGATCAAGACGATCTACGACCGCTCGCTGAGCATCAAGCACAGCATCATCGACGTGCAAGAGACGCTGGTGATCGCGTTCGTGCTCGTCGTGCTGGTGATCTTCTTCTTCCTCGGCCGCGCGACCGACACGCTGATCCCCATCGTCGCGCTCCCTCTGTCGCTGCTGCTGACGTTCATCGCGATGCACGCGCTCGGCTACAGCATGGACAACCTCTCGCTGATGGCCCTCACGCTGGCGATCGGCTTCCTCGTCGACGACGCGATCGTCTTCCTCGAGAACACCGTGCGTCGCATGGAGAAGTTCAACGAGAAGCCCATCACCGCCGCGCTGAACAGCGCCAAGGAGATCAGCTTCACGATTCTGTCGATGACCGTCTCGCTGGCGGCGGTGTTCCTGCCGCTGGTGCTGATGCGCGGGCTGATGGGCCGCATCTTCCGCGAGTTCTCGGTGACGATCATCATCTCGATCATCGCCAGCGGGATCGTCTCGCTGACGCTTACGCCACTGATGTGCGCGCGCCTCCTCGGCGAGCGCGGGCACGGATCGAAGAAGACGTGGCTCGAGCGCGTCATCGGCGGGATCGAGAAGCGTGTGCTGGGCGCGTACGGCAAATCGCTCTGGTTCTTCCTTCGCTTCCGAATGGTGTCTCTCGTGATCTGGGCCGCGTGTCTGTTCGGCACAATCTATTTCTTCAAAGTATTGCCGAAGTCATTCCTTCCGGTCGGCGACAGCGGCTTCATGTTCGGCGTGATGCTCGCGCAGCAGGGCAGCAGCCCCGAGCAGATGCACCGGTATCAGGACAAGGTCGTCGAGGCGATCGCGCAGAATCCCAACGTCACCCTCGGCGTGACCGTCACCGGCCTGAGCGGGTTCATGCAGTCGAACCAGGGCTTCATGTTCACGATGCTCAAGGACGTGCCCGATCGCTTGCCCAGCCAGATGACCGGCGAGCAGCACCCCTCCATTCAAACCGTCTCGCGCGAAATCGCCGGCTCGATCGTGATGAACAACCCCGGGCTGCTGTCGTTCCTGATCCCGCAGCCGACGCTGCAAATCAGCACCGGCGCCTCCAGCCGAAACCAGGGACAGTTCTCGTACGCGATCTCCGGCGTCGATCCGCAGGAAGTCTACGAGACCGCGGGCAAGCTGTTCGGCGCGTTCATGATGCAGGGTTGCGGCAAGTATTTCCTGCCGATCATGCAAGGCGGCCTCTCTTCCGACATGTACCTGCAAACGCCGCAGCTCAAGATCGACATCCTCCGCGAGCAGGCCGCGAGCTATGGCATCTCCACGTCGCGCATCGAATCACTGCTGCGCGAAGCCTACAGCCAGAACTACGTCTACCTCATCAAGCGGCCGACGAATCAGTATCAAGTGATCCTCGAAGTCAACGATCGCGATCGCGCCGAGCCCGAGAATCTGAATCTCCTATACATCAAATCCGACGACGGCAGCCGCACCGTGCCGCTGAGCGCCGTCGCCAAGTGGTCGCCGACGCTCGGGCCGCAATCGGTCAATCACCTGAACCAGTTCACCAGTGTCACTTTCAGTTTCAACCTGATGCCCGGCGCGTCGCTGGGCGATGTGACCAACTTCATCGAATCCACTGCCAAGCAGATCGTGCCGTCCACGATGCGCGCCGATTTCCAGGGCGAAGCGTTGACGTTCAAGAACACCGTCGCCGATCTCACGATCCTCATGGTGCTCGCGGTGTTCGTGATGTACGTGATCCTCGCGATCCTCTACGAAAGCTACCTGCACCCCGTGACGGTGCTCAGCACACTGCCGACTGCGATGGTCGGCGGGCTGCTGACGCTCTGGCTCTTCCACGAAGAGGCGAGCCTCTACGCGTACATCGGGATGTTCATGCTGATGGGCATCGTGAAGAAGAACGGCATCATGATCGTGGATTTCGCGATCCAGCGCGTCGCCGAAGGCGAAAGCGCCGAGCAATCGATCCACGAAGCGAGCATGGACCGCTTCCGCCCGATCCTCATGACGACGCTCGCGGCGATCATGGGCGCCGTCCCCATCGCGCTCGCGTGGGGCAGCAGCGGCGCCGAGCGCCGGCCACTTGGATTGGTGATCGTCGGCGGGCTGATCGTCAGCCAACTCATCACGCTCTACGTGACGCCGGTGATCTATCTATACATGGAACTCCTGCAGGAAAAGGTGCTCAACCGCATCCCGTTCCTCGCGTCGCATTACGAAGGCCACGGGCATGTCGAGGCAGCGCAACTCGTCGACGAAGAAGAAGTCGCCGCGGAGAAGGTCTTCGCGGGCGAAGGCGTGGCGTCGCGGTTGGGGGGGAATGGGAACGGGGAGTGAGGTTCCGCTCGAACACGCGCGAGGTCGGCGGGTGCCATCCTTCCTAGGAAATTGGTGTCCAGAAGGATCATTCACCCTGTTTTCGTGTGTAGACGGCCTGACGCGAATAGTCCACGTTTCCCCCGGAGTGAGCCATATACGGCTCCATCTCCTTGAACATCTCCTCGACGCTATCGGGAACTCCCTGCGTTGTCGTAATCGACGCGTTCGCGGACTCTTCGATGAAGACGATCGCTTCGCGCACGTCGCCTTCCAATCCGGCGACTTTTCGAGCGATCTCTTGCTTCGACCCTGTAATGAAGCGAGCGGTCATGCTTGCCACCTCGATCAAATGATTATCTCCGACAAGGGGCCGATGCCAATCGCGCGCGAAGTCGTCGCGTCGCGGACGGCGCGAAAACGGGGAATTGGTAGCTTGAGCCGTTCGCCGTCGAGCCACGCTGTGTCACCGGCGCGCTGGCGATCCGCCGAGTTATGGCTTCTTTGATTTCGTATTTAGCGGAAGCAAGATCGCTGGTTTCCGCTTTGGCACATCTTCTACGCCACCTTCCGTGCCGCACATCGGTGCCCCTTACTATTTCATCGCGTTGATTTTCGTCGCGTTACCCGCATTTTGGATTAGGCGACATTTCGAGCGCCCTCGCACCGGGTGGTGTCCGAATTGCGGCTACGACCTCCGCGCCACGCCCGATCGCTGTCCGGAGTGCAGGAATGTTCCGTCGAAAGCCACCGCCGCGTGAAGCGCGGCCTCTTCAACGTCGTCGCCAATTTTCTTCAGCGGCGCAGCGCTCGCTGGCACGAAAATCGTGACTGTTCAAAAAAAATTCTGACGATTTCCAGTTGAAAGACGTGCCTGGTCGCTTTCGTGTTGCGCGCCGTCGCGCTTGCGCGCGCATCACCTCCGTGATATGGGAGAGGACAGCGCGGGCCGTCCTCGTCGTCCGTTGGCGTTCCCTGACGGAGGTTCATCATGATTATCCGCGACACGATTCAAATTTCGCGCGGCGCGAAACGGCGCACCGCGGGGCGAAGTGGCTCGTTTTGGCTTGCGCGCATCAAACAAAGCGGAACGAACCCACGGCGGCGCGCGCCTGCCTCCCTCTCCCCGCGAGGGGAGAGGGCGGGGGAGAGGGCCGTACGAACGATCTTCGGCAAGCGAGACAGATTCGGCGGTGAGCGCTCTCGCCCTCTCCCCGACCCTCTCCCCTCGCGGGGAGAGGGAGGAGGAGAAGACGCTGGAACCGACACCGCCGCGCCGATCGCGGCCCGGAATGTCACCGGATGGCCCCGGGTGTCACCGGATGTCACCCGTTCTCAAAACTGGCGGAACGAACTGACCGAGTTCCGGATTGCAGTCAAAAGCCGTTGCTACCGATGGAGATACGTCCGAATCAACTGCTCCACCGCGGGGCGGATGATGTTCGCGGCGTCGTTTCGGGCTTGGGTTTGCCGCAGGACGAGCGCGCCTTCGATCAACGCGCTGTAGCAATCCGCGAATGTTTCGGCAGACTTCGCGTTGCCGCTGGCTTTGTACGCGAGATCGCGCCAGTGGTCTCGGGCGCGGCGCTTGTAGGCGGCGGCGGCTTGGTGGACGGGGTCGTGGGGGTTGGGGAATTCGATCGCGGTGTTGGTGAACATGCAGCCGCGGAAGTCGGGGTCGTTGAACCACAGGTCCATCACGTCGAGCATCGCGAGCAGCTGCGCCGCGGGGGCGGCGTCGTCGCCGGCGATCTTGGCGATCGCGCGGGCCCAGGCTTGCGATTCCCATTCGTCGCGGCGCTGGACGGCGGCGACCATCAGATCGTCTTTGCTTTCGAAGTGTTTGTAGAAGGTCGTCTTCGTGACGCCCGCGGAGTCGATGATCTGATCGATGCCGACGGCGCCGAAGCCGTTGCGATAGAACAGATCGACCGCGGTCGCGATCAATCGCTCGCGGCCGGTCTTGGGCGGATCGGGCAGGCCGAAGAGTTCGGCGACGGATTTGGGGTTCTGCTTCATCACGGATAGCGAATTGTATCCCCGAAGCGGCCCGGGGGTGTACCCCAAGTCAACTCCCGGCCCGCTTGTCCGTGCGTATCATTCGCCGCGTAAGAAAGGAGCACGCGCACATGCCACTGATCACGGTCAAAGCACTGGAAGGCGTCTTATCGTCCGCGAAGAAGCAGGAGATCATCCGCAAGCTCACCGACACGATGGCGTCGATCGAAGGGGAGAACCTGCGTGCGGTGACGTGGGTCGTCATCGAAGAGATCAAGAGCGGCGACTGGGGAATGGGCGGCAAGTGGATCACGACGGAGGATGTGAAATCGTTAGTCGCGGGTACCGCGAAGGGTTGAGTCTCTTATCTGACACAAAGGAGTCTGACATGTACGACATGAAGAACCTGAAGAAGTTTCCGCGATACGCCGAGCTCGCGCCGGAGGCGTTCAAGGCGTTTGTGGCATTCGACGAGGCGGTGATCAAGTACGGCGTGATCCCGGTGAAATATAAGGAGCTGATGGCGATCGCGGTGGCGGTGACGACGCAGTGTCCGTACTGCATCGAGATCCACACGCGGCGCGCCAAGCAGGCCGGCGCCACAGAGCAGGAGCTTGCGGAAGCGACGCTGATCGCTGCGGCGCTACGCGCAGGCGGATCGATGACGCACGGGACGCACGCGTTGGAATGACGGGCGCGTGCGTGCGGGGTGCAATCGGACGCCGAAGTCGTGACGGACTCACTCACGCGTGATCCGGATCGATCGGGATGATGTGACCGGCCTCGCGGAGGTATCGGTAGAGGTGGTTCAGCGGCGGGGCCATCACGAGATCATCGAGGTTGATGAGCGCGGCGTCGCCGGCCGGGAGCTGAACGTTGCCCCTGGCGTCCTTCCGCCGTCCGGCGGCCAGCGTAGCCACCACCGCTTCGCGCGGCATCGGGTAGCTGTACAAGCTCACGTTGCTGGCGAAGAGCTTTCCCATTCCCTCGAGCAGGCTGCCGGTGAGCTCGTGGTAAAATTGGGCCTCGAGGATTCGCGCCGCCATCGCGACGCCGCCCACCAATCGGATCGGCTCAGCGGTGTACCGGCGGAGCAGGGGGACGAGGCGAAACGCCTCCGCGAGGTTGGTGACGAGCGCGGGGAGCAGGCGCGTCATTTCCTGCACGCGTGCGAGGACGGTGGTGTTGTCGGGCGCGTCGTCATCCACCGCCGGGTGCAGGGTCATCTCGAGAAGGCCTTGCGGATCGCGCGGCAGCGGCGCGGAGCCGGCCTCGGCGCGCAGAGTTCGCACCGCCGAACGCATCATCGCGCCGTGAAAAGCCTCGATCCGCTCGAACCGCCCGCGGTCTACGAGCAGTGGACGTTTGCGCAGAACGGTGGACGGCTCGACGACCCGAAAGGAGGTGTCGAACGCAACGGCGTGCGCCATCCCGAGGCGCAGCAGCTCGATGCACCACGCGCGCGGATCGCGGCCGTCCCACGCCGGCCCGGTGAAGTCGAGCACATCGATTTCGATTCGCGCCAGGGGAACGCCGTCGCTGAGGCAGTCGAGAAACGCTTGCGCCGATTCGCGGGCGTGATGCGTTGCGTACAGCAGGTTGACGCCGAGGATGCCCAGCGCCTCCTGCTGGGCGACGGCGGTGGCGTCCATCAGGTTGACGTGGAGCAGAAGGTCGGACGACGGGCCCAGCGGCTCGGTCTGGAATCGCAGTCCGACCCAGCCGTGCTGTTCGTTGTCGCCTTTGAAATTGCGTGTCGCGACGGTGTCGGCGAACGCGAAGAATCGAGACTTTGCGCCGCGCGTCGGACCGAGCCGCTCAATCAGCTGGGTGTATTCGTGATCGAGCATCGCCCCCAGGCGCTCGCGCGAGACGTAGCGGGTGCCCGCGCCGTAGACGTCGTCGCTGACGGCCTTGTCGTACGCGCTGATCGTCTGCGCGACGGTGCCCGACGACGCGCCGACGGTGAGAAACCAGCGCGCCACCTCCTGCCCGCCGCCGATCTCGGCAAAGCTGCCGAAGATCGCGTCGTTCAGATTGATGGCCAGCGCTCGCGCGTGCGTGTCGGTCGCGCGGGTGGCGTGGGTGGCGGGATCGTTGCTCATGGCGAATCGCTGTCGCCCGCAGTATATCAGCCGCGGAGAAGATCGTTAGATCGCTTCAATCCGCGAAATGATCGTCGACATGTTCTGCGGGCGTTCCTTCGGATTGGCGCGGACGCACTCGAGTACCAGTGCGGATAGCGCCGGCTTCACGTCGGGGTTGACGGTGTGCGGCGGGGTGGGGGCGGCGGGGGTGTGGACGTGGCCGTTGTGATCGAGCACCGGCGGCAGGGTTTTGCCGGTGAACATGCGGTACATCGTCGCGCCCAAGTTGTAGACGTCGGTGGCGGGCGTGACGGGATCGAGGCGCGCTTGTTCGGGGGCAATGTAATCGGGCGTGCCCTGCATGCGCTTCTTCTCGGTGCCGATGCGGCAGGATTGTCCGAGGTCGATGATGCGAATCTCGCCGTATTCGTTGGCGAGGATGTTCGCCGGTTTGATGTCGCAGTGCACGAGGCCAGCGGCGTGCATCTTGCCCAGGGCTTCGGCGGACTTGGTGAAGATGCGCAGCAGGGTCGGCATCGGCGTTTCCCAGAGATCGAGCGCCATGCCGTCGAAGAATTCCATCACCAGCGCCGCTTCGGATAATTGCCCGCCGGCGCGTTCATACTTCGCCTTGATCTCCAGCGACTGTCGCACCGCGCGGTGATTCACGAACTGTCCGACGGACAGCTCGTTCTCGAGCTGCTCGTAAAATCGCAGTTCCTTATCGTTTTTGATCCAGACGTGCTTGACCGCGCAGAGTTGTTTCGACACCGGATGCGCCGCGGCGTAAATGACGCTGTGGGCGCCTTTCCCCAGGCGGTCGAGGATTTCGTAGTCGAACAGGTTCGCCGGCAACGCTCCGTGCGCCGACATACTCATCACCGACATGAGGAACACCTCTCACCCTTCGCGCACGACGGCAAAAGACGTGAACAACAACGGTGTATCGCCGCCGCGCGCGATGACGCAACGGTAACGGCGGCGCTTTTAATTAGAAAGCGCAAAAACCGGGCGATTATTCCGCCAAATTGCGCGAATTCCGGAGTGGTTGAGGTCGGATGGCGGTTTTTGCCGGGTGCCGGGCGGTTCGGGTATTCTAATGACTCAGTGACCTCCGTTACGCCCAGGCATTTATCGATCGTCCTCCCGATCCACAACGAAGAGGAGAACCTCCGCCCGCTGCTCGCGGAGATCGAGGAGGTGCTCGACGCCAGCGGGCACACGTACGAGGTGATCGCGATCGACGACGGGAGCAGCGACGGCAGCCGCGCGCTGCTGCGGCAACTCGTCACCGAGAAGCCGTATCTCAAGTCCGTTTTCTTCCGGCACAACTACGGCCAGGCGGCAGCGTTCGACGCGGGATTTCGCAGCGCGGGCGGCGACATCGTGATCACGATGGACGCCGATCTGCAGAACGATCCGCACGACATCCCCAAGATGATCGCGCTGCTCGACGAAGGCTACGATTTCGTCGCGGGCAATCGCGCGGTGCGGAACGATGATTTGTTCTTGCGCACGCTGCCGTCGCGCATCGCCAACTTCCTGATCCGTCGAATCACGCACACGAAGTTGCGCGACCTCGGCTGTTCGCTGAAAGTGTATCGTCGCGAAATCAGCGACGAGCTGCGGCTTTACGGCGAGATGCACCGGTTCATCTCGGTGCTGGCCGAAGGTGTCGGGGCCCGCACGGCCGAGGTCATCGTCAACCACCGCCGGCGCCGCGCGGGCAAATCGAAGTACGGTCTGCTGCGCACGTTCAAAGTGCTGCTCGACCTGGTGACGGTCTGGTTCATGCGCGGGTATCAGACCAAGCCGATTTACGTCTTCGGCGGAATCGGATCGATGCTGGTGCTTTCGTCGATGGTGATGATCGCGACCGTGGCGTATCAGAAATTCGTGCACGGGATTTACGTGCACCTGCAGCCGCTGTTCATCGTCGGGATGCTGTTTGCGGTGCTCGGGGTGCAGTTCGTCGGGATGGGATTGATCGCGGAATTATTGATCCGCGTGTACTTCGAATCGCACCAGCGACCGAGCTACCATATAGCCGAGCGGCTCGGATTTGCGTCGACGCGCGGCGGCGGAGGGCGCGCGATTGAAAATCTGCCCGAGCGCCTGTCGTCCTGAGCGATTACACTGATGTGCGGAATTGCCGGATATGTTCAACGCGCGCGCGATGTCGCCGCCGACGCCGAGATCATCGCGCGAATGACGGCGCGCCTGCGTCACCGCGGGCCGGACGGGGATGGGGTTTGGCAGACGCGCGCTCGGGGGCAAGGGGAATGGGACGTCGCGCTGGGGCATCGGCGGTTGTCGATCATCGATCTCGAAGGCGGACGGCAGCCGTTGGGGAACGAGGACGGGCGCGTGCAGATCACGTTCAACGGCGAGATCTACAACTTCGCCGCGTTGCGGGGCGCGCTCGAATCACACGGCCACACGTTCGCTACGCGCAGCGACACGGAAGCGATCGTTCATCACTATGAGCAGCACGGGATCGGCGGGATCCGCGCGCTCAGCGGCATGTTCGCGTTCGCGATCTGGGACGGGCGCGACGGTGGCGGATCGTTGGTGCTTGCGCGCGATCGCGTGGGGATCAAGCCGCTGTATTACGCGACGCTGCCGGACGGCGGGATCGCGTTCGGGTCGGAGCTGACGGCGCTGCTCGAACACCCCGACGTTCCGCGGGAGTTCAGCCCTGACGGACTGCGATCCTACTTCTTCGCCGACTACGCACAGGCGCCACTGACGGTGCTCGCGGGCGTGCGCAAGCTGGCGCCGGGGCACGTGCTGGTGTGGCGCGATGGTCGCATCGTGCGCGAAGAAGCGTTCTGGTCGCTCGCGGAGATCGAACCGAGATCTGACGTCGGCGGGCGCTCGGAAGACGAACTGGCCGATGAGCTGTGGGATCGCCTCCGCGAAGCGGTGAAGGCGCAGCTCATCGCGGACGTGCCCGTCGGCATCTTCCTCAGCGGCGGGATCGATTCGTCAACGATCGCCACGCTCGCGGCGGAGGTGACCCAAAAACCGCTGCACACGTTTTCGATCGGGTTCGAGGACGCGCAGTACGACGAGAGCCGATATGCGAAGCTCATGTCCGAGCGACTCGGCACGCGTCACGACGCCGACACGCTGCGCGCCGCCGATCTGCTCACGCATCTCGACGACGCGCTGTCGTGTCTCGACGAGCCGATGGCCGATCCGTCGATCGTCCCGACGTATCTGCTGAGCCGTGTCGCAGCGCGCCACGTGAAGGTGGTGCTCGGGGGCGACGGCGGGGACGAGCTGTGGGCCGGATACGCGCCGCACAAGGCGCATTACTACGCGAGGTTCTACGCCGCGCTTCCAGGTTTCATTCGTCGGGGGGCGATCGAGCCGTCGGTAGCGCGGCTGCGCGTGAAGGACGGGTATCAGACGTTCGAGTGGAAGGCCAAGCGCTTCGCGCTTCGGTGGGACGACGACGCGCTCGTGCGTCACCTGCGCTGGATGTCGTGCGTCGATCTCCCGGACTTGGCCGATGCGCTGCGCGGCGGTGGTGGCAATGGGTGCGGCGAAGATTTGCCCGCGCCGTGGGACGCCTTGGCGAGCCCGGCGTTCGATGATCCGATCAACGCGGTGCTCGCGCTCGATTTTCAGACGTATCTTCCGGGATCGATTTTGAGCAAGGTCGATCGCGCGTCGATGGCGCACGGCCTGGAAGTGCGTCCGCCGTTATTACACAACGAGCTGATCGACTGGACGTTCGCGCTGCCGGGCCATTTGAAACTGCGCCGCTCGCGCACCAAGTATTTGCTGAAGCGTGCCGCCGGCCGCCATCTTCCGCGGACGATCGTGCGTCGGCGGAAGAAGGGCTTCGGCATCCCGCTGGCCGAATGGATCCGCGGGCCACTGGCGGAGCGGATTGACCGGATCTTGCGCGACTCGCCGTTATGGGACTCGCCGCTGTTGGGCCGCGAGACCTTCGCCCGGTGGCGCAGCGAGCACAATGCGTCGCGGGTGGATCACGCAAAGCCACTGTGGGCGTTGCTTGTCCTTGATCATTGGGTACGATGCAATGCGGCGTCCCTGCATCGCGCCGGCGCCGGAGTCGCCGCGGGGGATATCCAACACGTATGACGATCGCCACGCCTTCCCAATCGGAATCCACTACCGCCGCCGCCGATACTGCGCCGCTGTCGGGCGAACTCGCGCCGCCGTCGCCCGAAATCAAAACAAAGTACGTGCTGATCGCGCTGCTGATCATGGCGCTGTTCATCGTCCGCACGCGCCTTTACACGTTTGATGAGCCGTTCGATCGCGACATCATGACGAGCGTCCTGAGCGGCAAGCTGCTCAACTCGGGGATGAAGGCGTACGAGGACCTGCTCGAGTTCAAGCCGCCGGGATCGTTCGTCATTTGGCAGATCGTCGACCGCGTGATGGGTACGTCGCCGGACGCGATCGGCGTCGTCAACATCATCGTCGCGCTCTCGACGCTGTTCGGGTGCTACGTCGCCGGTGCCGCGATGAGCGGACGCCGCCTGGGCGGCCTCGTCGCCGCGGGGGCGTGGACGATCGCCGGCGGCGAGATGATGTTGCAGGCGAATCAGCCGAACCTTGAAGTATTCATCAACACTGGATTCGTCTGGGCGGTGGCGCTTCTGGCGACCTGCCACCCCGATCGCACGAGCGCCGCGAATGGCCTGTGGCGATTTTTCCTCGCGGGCTTGCTCGTGGCGCTGGTGACGCTGATCAAGCACAACGTGGTCGTCGCCTTCGTGTTCATGGTCGGCGGCTGGGCGGTGGGGCAGTGGGACATGACCGAGTCCCCAGCCCAGCGTCGTCGCGCCGTGATGTGGGTGATCGCGGGCGCGCTCGGGCTGATCATCCCGTGGGTCGGGACGATCGCGTACTTCGCGTCGCAGGGGCGCGCGGGCGAATTTCTGATGATGATCACGTCGTACGCCGCGCACTACGCCCAAACCGGCGGCGGCGACGGCCATGCGAAGCGGACGCTGACGGATAACCTGATCGACGGGCTGACGATCAATCACCTGATCCCGTGGTACACGCGCTTCCTCGCGCCGCTGCTGCTGTTGACGATCATCGCCGGAGTGCTGTTCATGCGGCGCGGTCAGTACGGCAAGGGCGCGCTCATCGCCGGCTGGATCGTCGGGATGTTCGTTGCGGTGGCCGTCCCGGGGACGCATTACGCGCACTATTACCAGCTTTATTTGCCCGCGCTGGCCGTGGGCGCGGGTTGCGGGCTCGTCGCGGTGGCGCCGACGCTGCGCGCGATGCAGATGGCGCTGGTCGTCGGGCTCACGTTCTTCGGCATCGTCCTGCACGTGATGCCGGAGTACACCTTTTCGCCCAACGACTGGGCACGGTTGAAGTACGAAACGAACCTATATCGGACGACGCGGCAATTGGGCCAAATGCTCGGTCAGGTGCTGGAGCCGAACGAATCGATGTACCTCTGGGGCGTCGATCAGGGCGTCTATTATTACGCCGACAAACTTCCGCCGACCGGAATCATGTGGTCGCATTACCTCGTGTTCGGCGGGGAATTGTCGAAGAAGTGGACGGAGCACGTCGTGCGCGATCTCGAGCGGGCACGACCCGAGATCGTGGTGATCGAGCAGCCGGCGGTCGGCGGGCTTTATCACCCGGTCATCCGGCTCATCAGCAGCAATTACGATTACATGAAGGACGCGGACCTGCCGCCGTTCAAGATCTTCTACCGACGCGGCGGCGCGGTGAGCAAGCGCATGGACGAAGTTCGCAAGCTGATCGCGGACGAAATGACGAAGATGCGCGCCACGACGCGGCCGGCGGCCGGCGCGGCGACGCAGCCCGCCGCGGGCGGTGCGCCGGCGACCCAGTCGTTGGATGTTCCGCCAGCGCCGCCACCAGCGCCGGCGGCGCCCGAGCCGGCGCCCGCAGCCCCCGCCATGCCGTAGCGCGCGATGACGTCAAGCTCCTCTGACATCACGATGCAAGGCTCGCCCGATCGTTTCGGGTACGAGTGGGATACGTATTGCCAGATCCTCCCCGAATCACGCGGGCAACTCGAACGTTGGCTCGGATCGATCGGCCTGGAGAGCTTTCGCGGGCGCCGCGTGATGGACGTCGGTTGCGGGATGGGGCGCAACCCCTATTGGATGGCGCAGGCCGGCGCGGCATCGGTGCTCGGCGTGGATGTCGATGACCGCAGCCTCGATGCGGCGCGGCGCAATCTGGCGCCGATGGCGAATGCGTCGGTCGCGAAGTGTTCGGCCTATGAACTGGATCCCGCGGCGCTCGGCGGACCGTTCGATCGCGTGACGTGCATCGGCGTGCTGCATCACCTGGGGGATCCGCAGCAGGCATTGCGGCGGATGTGGGCGTGCGTCGCGCCCGGCGGCGACCTCGTGCTGTGGTGCTACGCGCGAGAAGGCAACCGCCTGCTGCTGCCCGCAATTCAGGCGCTACGATGGTTCGGCGCACGTTTGCCGATCGCGATGACGCGCGCCGTCGCAATGCTCGTGACGATCGCCGCGTGGCCGGCGATCAAGCTGCTGCCGTGGCGGACAAGCTACTACGCGCAGCTCAAGCGGTTGTCCTTCCGCAACGTCGAGTCGATCATCTTCGACCAGATCCTTCCGCGAGTGTCGAACTACTGGACGCGCGCCGACATGGAGCGGCTGACCGGCGCGCTTCCGGGCGGGCGGGCGTATATCGAGTTCGTTCAGGGTAATAGTTGGACGGCGCGCATTGAGAAAGTAGACGGCGCGGCATGAGCGACGACGCAGCGCCCGCCGTGCTCTCCTCGACATCCGACGACCGATCCGCGCCGGCGCCGTTGGCGCCCGACGGCCGATTCTCATGGGGCGCCGTCGCGCTGCTGGCGCTCCTCTCGTTGTGGATTTTCGTCACCCGGCTGCACACGCTCAACGAGCCGTTCGAGCGCGACATCATCACGTGCATCGAATTCGGCCGCATGATGGCCGACGGCAAGCGGATGTACGTGGACATGGTGGAGTTCAAGCCGCCGGGCGCGTTCGCGGCGTGGATGCTGATTCACCAGACGATCGGCTCAGAGCCACCGCAGGTGTTCGTCGTCGGCGTCGTCGTGTCGGTGCTGACGATGCTCGGCATCTATAGCGCCGCCGTTGCGCTCACGGGCGGCAGTCGCGCTGCTGGCGTGTGGGCGGCGGTGTTCTGGGCGCTGACGAGCGGCGAGCGCCTGATTCAGGGGAACCAGCCGAACATCGAAGTGTTCATGAACCTGTTCCTCGCGTGGGGTGTCGCCGTGCTGGCGCGCTGCGCCCTGGACGAGTTCGGAGGGCGACGCGCCAAGGCGTGGCGATACGTCGTCGTCGGATTACTGCTGAGCCTCGCGACGCTCCAGAAGCATCACCTGTTTATCACGGTTGTGCTGTTCTGTTGTGCGTGGCTCGCGGGGGCGTGGGCCATGCGCCGCGAGCACGACGGGACGGTGCGACGGGCGATCGTCGGCGCGGCCATCATCGGCGCGACGATCACCGTGTGCTGGACGCTCGTGATCGGCTATTTCGCGATGACCGGTCGTTTTCGGCCGTTCACGGATCAGCTGGTGAACTATGCCGTGAATTACAGCACCAGCGGCGGGGGGACGCGCGCGATCGAGAGCACCTCGATTTGGCGAAACCTGGCGCAGCCGTTCGTCGACACGTCCTTCCTGATGCCCGAGCGGACGACGTACGCCGTGCCGCTATTCGCGCTCGCGTTCGCGGCGATCGTCACGTCGATGGTCACCGGCGCCGCGTCTCGCGCGCTCGGATATCTCATGATCGCGTGGATCGTCGGCACGTATCTGACGATTGCGCTGCCGGGCACGTTTTTCCCACACTACTACCAGCTCTATCTTCCGCCGCTGGCCATCGGCGCGGCGTGGGGGACGCTCGTGGTCGCGCAATGGCTGCACCACCCGCAACTGCACCGCCTGGTGGGTATCGCTACGACGCTTTTCGTCGCGCTTCTTGTCGTGCCCGAGTACGGCGATAGCGCCGATCAGTGGTCGATCGTCAAATACCACAACGCCTTCGTGCTCGTGCGTCAGGTCGCGGCGCTCGTCGAACCGTTGGTGCCGGCGGACGAGACCTTTTTCGAAATCGGCACCGATCCGGGTCTCTACTACTATGCGCATCGAAAACCGTCGAGCGGGATTTTCTGGGCGCACCGGACGCTCATCGGCCCGTACCGTGGCGTGTGGTCGAAGAAGGTGATCGAGGACCTCGACGCGACACAGCCGAACCTGATCGTGCTGGACCTGAAATGCAAGCCGCCCAAGTCTCACCCGTTCACCAAGTGGATGCACGATCATCGTTTCATCGCGGTCGATCATCCCGGGCTTGCCGCGCTGTACGAGAACCTCCCGCCCGCCGATCGTCGCTTCGTGTTTCTGGTCCGCGAAGGGAGCGTCGTGTGGGAACGCGCGCGGTCGATGAGCATCATGCCGGCGACAAAAACGATCGAGGAAATGGCGCGACAGGTCGCGCCGTCGGTGATGCCGATTCCGTCCAATTCAACTCGGTGACGATACATTGGCCGCGGTGCTTTCGCGGGCCGGCATGGTGCCAGCGGTGGCAGGACGCGGCGGCGTTGCGATGGATGCAGATTGCGCCTGCGCCTCGTCGGCGACCGTGGGCTCCGCCGGGGTCATCTCGATCCGCACGCGGTTCACCTTCTGTGGTTCGGCATCGAGGATCGTGTAGTTCGCGTTGGCGTGCGCGAAGCGGTGGCCCTTTGGCGGTATCCGCCCGGTCGTCGTCGTGACGAATCCGCCGAGCGTGTCGTAGCCCGCGTCTTCCGGGAGATTCAATCCGACGACGCGATTCAGCTCATCGACATAGACGCGCGCGTCCGCCTCCCACGTGTTGTCGTCGATCCGCTTGAGCATCGCGGGCTCCTGCGGCTCGTGCTCGTCGCTGATCTCGCCGACGAGCTCTTCGAGGATGTCTTCGATCGTGACGAGCCCGGCCGTGCCGCCGTACTCGTCGAGCACGATCGCCATGTGCACCTTCTGCAACCGGAAATCGTTCAGCAGGTCGCGCAGGCTCTTGCCTTCGGGCACGTAGAACGCCGGCCGCATCGCCGAGCGCATGTTGAACTGATCCGGCGGCAGCCCCAGGTGTTTCAGCAGGTCTCGCGCGTAGAGAACGCCGACGATGTGATCGAGCGAATCTTCGAACACCGGGATGCGCGAGTGGCCGCTCTCCTCGAGCGTGCGTTTCACCTCCGCCAGCGACGCGCCCTGCTCGATGCCGACGACCTCCGGCCGCGCCGTCATGATCTGACCCGCGGTCGTGTCGCGGAACTGGATGACCGATTCGATCATCTCGCGTTCCTGCTCGTCGACGACGCCTTCCTTCTCGCCTTCTTCGACCACGCTGCGGATCTCGTCGGCGATTTCCTGCTCCATCTTCTCCTGCGGCGGTTCTTCGGGCGTGCCGCCGGCGCTGCGCACGAGCCGATCGACCGTGTGCATCACCTTCGCCAGCGGCGCGAGCACCCACCGCAGCGCGTGAAGTGGCGCCGCGAACGTGCCGATCAGCGGCTCGGCGTAATACTCCGCGATCGCGTGCGGCACGGCGACGCTGCACAGCAGCGAGATCACGCCGGTGATCGCGACGGACAAACCGTATTGCACCGCCAGCGGGTACCCCGTGTCGTGAAACAGCCGCAGCACAAAGACCAGGATAAGGATGTTCGCGAACAGCCGCCCGACCGCGGTGACGAAGATCAGATCTCCGGCGTATTCGAGCGTCGCCTGAAGCCAGCTGCCGACGGTTCCGCGGCGCTCGAGGAATTCTTCCAGTCGGGCGCGCGAAAAATCGCGAAGGGAATAAGTGAGACTAGAGAACAGCAGCGACGCCAGCGTCGCGATGACGAGGCCGCCGACGAGAAGTGCGAGCGACATCAACGCACTCCGCTGGCGGCGCGAGGGCGCCGGCGTTGAAGACGGCGCTTCGTGGGCGCAGGCCGCGCGGCGAACACGCGGCCGATTCCCAGTCGCGTGAGGATGCGGTCTTCCGCTGCATGCATCTTCTGAAACCCCGATGCGGTTCTATCGTCGAATCCCGCCAAGTGCAACATGCCGTGGATCGCATACAGCAACAGCTCGTGCCGCAACTCCGTGCCGTGCTTGTTTGCCGCGCGACGCGCTTCGGGAACGCAAACGATGACCTCGCCGCTGAGCACACGATCGCGCGCATCCACCTCCAAGGGGAACGTCAACACATCGGTGGGACCGGTCACGTTCATGAATCTCTCGTGCAACTCGCTCATGCGCCGATCGCCGACGAGTGCGACAGAAAACTCGCGCAGCGGCGGCTTGAGTATCCCATGCGCGCGGCGGAGTTGTCTGCGGAGAAACGCGATGTGCGAGGAACCCGTATCCGCGGTGAGGTGAAGATCGAAGCGCGGCCGCGATGTCATGCGGTCCTTGCGACGGGGATCGGGGGTTGCGTCGCCTGCGGCGCGGTCGGGTAAGCGATTCGTCCGTGATAAATCCCCAGCAGACTCTTCACCAAGCTGCGCTCGATCAGCTCCAAATCGCGCATCGTCAGATCGCACTCGTCGAACTGACCGTCGAGGAATCGTTTCATCGCCAGGTCGTGCACGAGCGCCTCGACGCGGCTGGCGGTGGGTTCGGGCATGGCGCGGCACGCGCTTTCTACGGCATCGGAGAGCATCACCACCGCGACCTCGCGGGTGCGGGGTTTGGGGCCGGGGTAGCGGTATTGCACTTCGCTGATCGCCGGCTGGTCGGGGTCGGCGTGATCGTCTTTCTGGTTGCAGGCCTGGTGATAGAAATATTCGACCAGCATTGTGCCGTGGTGCTGCTGGATGAAGGGGAAGATGCTCGTCGGCAAGTTGTACTCGCGCGCCATCTCGATGCCGTCTTTCACGTGGCCGAGGATGATCAGCAGCGACACGCTCGGTGAAAGATTCAGGTGCCGGTTGTTCCCGTCCGTCTGATTCTCCACGAAGTACTCGGCCTTGTTGATCTTCCCCACGTCGTGGTAATAGCTCGCGACCCGGCACATGAGTGAGTGCGCTCCGATCGATTCGGCCGCGGCCTCGGCGAGCGTGGCGACTTGAAGGCTGTGGTTGTACGTGCCGGGCGCTTCGAGCGCGAGGCGTCGCAGCAGCGGCTGGCTGACGTCGGCCAGCTCGAGCAGCGTCATGCTCGTGGTGATGCGGAACGCCTTCTCGACGAAGGGGAGAATGCCGAGCACCAGGAACCCGACGGTGAACCCGGCAGCCGCGCTATAGGCGACGTTCTTACCGATGAACTCCAGCGGATCCAGCGCGATCGCGCCCGCGGCCATCGTCGCCAGGCCCATCGTGATGGCGGCGGCGCCACCGATTTCGATCAGCTTGCTGCGCGTGCGCACGTCGTCGAGCAGGAAGCACACCGTCAGCACCCCCACCCACAAAATCAGGAAGTACGGGATGCCTTGCCCCAGCGCCGCAGTGACGAGCAGCGCGTGCATCGTGGAAACGCCCATCGCGAAGCGCTGGTCGTAACCGATCGCCAGGATGAACGCGACGAGGATCGTCGGCGCCACGCCGAAGAAGTACAGCGAATTGCTTCCAATGCCCGCCAGCTCCGCGACCAGCAGCATCGACAGCATCAGCGCCGCGATGCCGATCGCGCGCATGTGATTGCGCACGACGCGCGGCTGGTGACGCGCCACGTAGGCGCACAGGCACAGGGTGAGCAGCAGCGTCATCCCGGCCAGGCCGATGCGCGGCTTCCACGCGGCGTCGTCGATGCTGCGCAGGAACGCTTCGTTCTCGGCGAGCAGCAGCTTCCAGTCGCGCGTGTCGAGGGTTCGCTTCGACGCGGACGCCGAAACCAGCACGGTGTTGGCGGGCTGCTTGCGGTCGCCTTCGCTTTTGGGGACGGCGCGGATCGCGTCGTTCTTCGCGTCCGCCGTCGCGGCCGCATCGACCTCGGCGGTGTTGCCGAGCGATGCGACCGTGAGCCGATAAATCTTGGATTGCAATTCGGCGAGGAAATTCTGCTCGACGCGCAGCAGGATCTTCTTGGCGATCTCGGATTCTTCGGCCAGCGGCAGGGCGAGCGCCGTTCGCGCCTCGATCAGCCTACCCTTCTCCGCGTCCGGCGGACGAAGCTCGATCTGCCGCTTCAAATCCTTCTCGCGATCTTCCGCGGGGATGATCACGAGGTTCATGTCGCGCAGCGACTGCACGTAAGCGCGCACCTTGTCTTCGTAGCCCTTGCGATACTGAGGCGCGTTGTACTGCTGGAGACGTTGAAGCGCGCCGCTGTCCATTCCGATGTCGCGCAGTGACGTCGGCAGGTTCTCGACGTTCGCGCCCGCAGCCTCTTCCGGTAGGGCGAGCAGTTTCTCCTGAAGCTGCGTCCACGGATCAGGCGTCACGACGCGATAGACCCGGGGCTGGCGAATACCGGCACGGTTGCGCGCGTCGGTCAGCCGCTCTTCGTCGTGGAAGACGAAATCCACCCGGCTGACGATGTCGTGACGGACGAACTGCCCCGGCCGATACGGGATCACGTTCTCGCGCATCATCGCGATGCTCGACGCGATCACCCAGAACAGCGCCGCGATCCCCACCGACGCAAGCCCGCCATCGGTCTTGAACCGCTGCCACGCTTGGCCCGATCGGTCCGGCCGATGCCGGCGGATCTCCTCGCGCCGATGTCCACGATGATGGAAGAAGTCGAGGAACATGATTCAGGGACTGAGGGACTAAGGGACTGAGGGTGGGGATCACGGCAATCGGCATCTTCACTTAGTGCCTCAGTGCCTCTGTCCCTTAGTCCCTTCTCGCTTGACTCCCTTCCCGCTCATACGCATCCACAATGTTCTGCACCAATCGATGCCGTACGATGTCGCCGCGCTCGAGTTCGACCTGGGCGATTCCTTTGATGCCACGAAGCTTGCGCATCGCGTCGATCAGGCCGCTGTCGGTTCCTTTGGGGAGATCCACCTGGCTGGCGTCGCCGGTGATGATCATCTTGGAATCGTGGCCCAGTCGTGTCAAAAACATCAACATTTGGGCGCTAGTCGTGTTCTGCGCTTCGTCGAGGATGATCACGCTGTCGTTCAGCGTACGGCCACGCATAAAGGCAAGCGGGATGACTTCGATCACGTCGTTCACCATGAACCGCTTGACCTGCTCGAACTCGATCATGTCGTGCAGCGCATCGAACAGCGGACGAAGATACGGGTTCACCTTCGCCTGTAGATCGCCCGGCAAAAACCCGAGCCGCTCGCCCGCTTCCACTGCCGGTCGCGCCAGGACGATTCGCTTCGCCTGACCGCGTTTCAACATGCTGGCCGCGACGGCGACGGCGAGATACGTCTTGCCGGTGCCGGCCGGGCCGATGCAGACGGTCAGATCATGATTGAGCATCGCCTCGACATATTTCCGTTGGCCGTCGGTCTTCGGTTTGACCGCGTGCCCCTTTGCGTACACGTCGATCTCGTCCGCCGTGCGCTCGCGATCGGCCTGGCCAGCCTGGCCGATGGCTTGGCCGACGTCTTCGCTGCTGAGCCAATCCTGCCGGCGCAGCTTCCGCTGCATTCGATCGAGCACCGCCGCGGCCTTGGCCACCTGATCGCGTTCACCGCTGAGCCGCAATTCATCATCCCGACTGACCACCTGCACGCCGAACGTGTCGCGGATCAAACGCAGATAGCGATCGGCGGAGCCGAAGAGCGCGAGCTTCTTGTCAGGTTGTTCGAGGGGAATATTAAGGTTCACAGCATCATGCCGGCGGCCCGCGGCGTTGCCTGTCGCCTCTGCGAATGCAGAGCGTTTCTACGCGGGCGAATCTTCCCAAGTTCACGCGCAAAAGTCGAGGGGCGAAAGAGGGACGGATGAGGTCGATAGGAGGGGCGATTGCAACACGTAAGTCGTTTCCATCAAGTGAATTAACAACGGCGTGCTGGGGGAGAAGCTTTTAGCGTTTCGGGGGATGGAGGTAGTGCTTGCCCCGTCAGGCGAGGGCGGGCGCTGCTGCTTTAGCCGCTTCGCGCCGAACTTCGCGATAAAGCGTGTCGCGCTCGACGGGCGTGTGTCGAGTTTCGCGGATGATGCGCTTGATGTCTTCGACGTGCAGCTCCTGGTGGGTCGCGCCCCGCGCGTCGCCTTCGCGCTTGGTGATGTCGTACCAGACGACGGTGCCGTCGAGATCATCGCAGCCCCAATCGAGCGCCAGCTGTGATAGTCCGATGCCCTGCATGATCCAAAACGCCTTGATGTGCGCGATGTTGTGAAGCATGAGCCGCGCGATTGCGAGGGTTCTGAGATCGGTCAGACCGGTAGGGCCGGGGAGCGCGCCCAGCTCGCTGCCTTCGGGAATGAACGACAGCGGTATCACGCAGTTAAAATTCGCCGGCCGATCGGCGAGCGAGTCGGCTTGCAGCTCTCGAAGTTTGATCAGATGTCCGACGCGTTCTTCGATCGTCTCGACGTGGCCGTAAAGCATCGTTGCGTTGGAGAAAATGCCGAGTTCGTGTGCGGTGCGATGAACCTCGAACCACTTGTTGGCGCCGACTTTTCCTTTGAACACCTCGTCGTGCACGCGATCGTCAAAAATCTCGGCGCCGCCGCCGGGCAGCGATCCTAATCCCGCCTCGCGCAGCGCCACGAGCACATCACGAATGCTCAGCCGAGCCACTCGCGTGAAATGCACGATCTCGATCGCGGTGAATGCTTTGATGTGCAGCGACGGACATTCGCGTCGGATTCCGCGAAGCATGTCGAGGTAGTAATCGAACTTCAGCCACGGGTGCAGTCCGCCGACGATGTGCACCTCCGTCGCGCCGGACGCCTCGGCCCGCTTCGCGGTCGCAATCACCTGCTCCAGGGGCATCTCGTAGGCGCCCTCTTCACCGCGTTTACGATAGAAGGAGCAGAACTTACAGCTCAGCGCGCAGACGTTCGTGTAGTTGATATGACGGTTGCGATTGTAAAACGTCCGCTTGCCGTGCAACCGCTCGCGCACGAGATTCGCGAGCCGCCCGATCGCATGCACATCGCGACTGCGATACAGCGCGACGCCGTCCGCTTCCGAGAGAACTTCGGCCCCGATCACTTTCTCGACGATCGGACGAAGGGCAGGGTCGTGGGTGCGATGAACGTCGAGACTCATTTCGCCGCGCAAGTATAGGGGAAACGCGGCGGGGTTACATCGCTTTCGCGGGAATTGAAACGAGGACGAACGTGGTTCAATTTTGTCAGGTCCCGCGTACGTTACCGAACAGCGCGATGTGCAAGCGCGGGCAGAATCGGTAGCCGGTTCGTTTGCAGATCTCGGCAACCCAGCCGCTGCGACCTTCGAGGGTCGCAGCGTCGGTGCCTTCGGGCATCAGCAGGACGTCGGCAGGGGAGACACGATGGAGTTGAGCGAGGATCGCTTCGATCTCGGCGAGGTCGCGCGCGTCCGCGACGACGAACTTCAACTGGAAGTCCGACGAGGTATCGATGAACTGCTGGATCACCTTGACGTTCAGTCGTTGCCGCTCGTGCATCTCCGCGAATCGTCCGCCGTCGCGCGTGAGGGGCGTCGAGTTTCTGAGCTTTGGCGAGAGGGATGCCAGATCCACGCGCACCGGCTTGTACACCGTCGCCGCGGTTTCGATCGTCACGTGATGATCGTTGTGCTTCAGCGCGTCGCACAGTTCGGCAACGTCGGGCATGATCATCGGCTCGCCGCCGGTGACGACGACGTGCCGCGCACGATGTTCACCGACGCGCCGGACGATTTCCGCGACGGCGACGTCCTCGCCTTCGGGCATCCAGCTGGCGTGCGGCGTGTCACACCACGTGCAGCGCAGGTTGCATCCGCTGGCGCGCACGAACACCGACGGCACTCCGCTGAGCTTTCCTTCGCCTTGGATCGAGTAAAAAATCTCCGCGATGCGCATCGCGCCCGGATTTTAGTCGCCGAGATGGGAATGTGAAAAAAAGCAGAGGCCCCGGCCGTCACCCACGTTCCGACCGGGACCTCCAAAAGCGTTTCCCCGCCCGCACGGGCGAATCGCGTCGGGCGCGTCTGTGTCGTCTGCGCGCACGTCGCGTCCGCGTTACGGACGGCTCGAATTTATCTTCGCCCCCACTGGCGCGAAGCGTTCGTCCCGACTCCTTACCCCAGCAGTTTCCCAACCGAGCGACGCATGCACGCACGCGATACGATCAGCGGATTCGCGCGCATCTACGACACAGACATACAGCGTTGTTCAGAAGGACGGACTGAGCTCACCCGTAAATCTCAGTGATGTGGCGTGCACCTGAGAACGCGCATCGGATTGCGAACAAAGTTCCCGTGCGTCACGCCGCTCCATCCTTTGAGCGTGCTGGGAGTATTGGCAAGTTGACGTGAGTCGGCAACTGGGAATCAGAGGGGTGAATCGCCGATATTGGCCCGATAATCGCGGTGCATATATTTTCTACGGATGGGGCGGCCCGGAAATTGGAAAGATGGGAAAAGTTTGACGGCCGGACTCAGGCGTGCCCCGCTTACCCGAACTCGCGCGCGGGCGCTGGCAGTTGCGGTTGACGTCATTACACGGCCACTTGTTCAGCGATCAGTTCGAACGTGGCGCCCGGCAACGCCACGACGTTCACCATCGTGTTTACTGCGATTGCGCCGTTCGCCAGATCGAACGCAGAATCGTCCGCGGGCAGATTCACGACGAACGGGGCGCTCGCCGCGGGGGAGACGATGAGCTGCGTGTCGCCGACGAATCGCACGCGGCCCTGGATCGTCTTCGGCGGGCCGAAAATCGGCGCGACGAAGTTGCCACCGCTGGGCACCGTCCAGATTTTGCGCGCGTCGACGCGCAGGATCGCGCGCACCGGCGCGTTGGTCGGGCCCGCGTATGACCCGCGGGCGGCGATCAGTTGTATCTCGTAATTCGTGTTGGCGGGGTTGAAGATGACCAGCCCGTCGCGAACGGAAATCACCTTGCCGCTGGCCGGATAATCGATGGCATTGGACATACGGGGAACACTGTAACGGCTGCGCGGGAAATGAAAAGCCGCGCACGTCCCCACCAGCGAGACGCGCCCCCGGCGATCGGCGCGGTTCAGCTCAGACGTACAGAAATCCCTCCAACGGATAGCGTGGATGCCGCGAGATCGCGCGATGATCGGCCCGCGCGAACGCTCGCGCCGCGCCCAGCGCAGCGATCACCGCGTCCAGCGCATCGCCCCCGGGATTCCGCATGATGCGAATCACGTCGCGGGACGAGATCTCGACTGAATCCATGATCTCGCGCAGGATCGCGCGGCGTGTGCGTCGGCGAACGGAACTCAACGGGCCGCCGGCGGGTTGCTTGTAATTCTGATGGGGCAAGCGCATCCGTTTCAGCGTCGAGCTCGGGCACGATTCGACAATCGCGCGCCGTGCCGTAGCGAGCCGTCGATACTGGAACGGCAACACCGCGGTCTCGCGCGAGCGGGCCAGCGGGGCCAGGACGTCGCGCATGCCGTGGAACGTCTGGTAGATGATTCGATAGTGGTAGCAATCGAACGGAGTCTTCGCTTCGGTGTCGGTGATCCGCCGCAGGTGCATTGAGCCGTTGTAACGCTGCGTTCGCACGACGCACCACAGTCCGAGATCGTTCGCGTGCCGCTTCCACCCGCGGACAAGCTTGAGCTGCCCCGCCCAGCGGATTCCGGGATCGAGAATCTCGATCGGCAGCGCGAAGGGGAAATCCATTCCCCATAGCGCATCGGTAGAAGATGCAATCATCCGCACGAGATTGGCGAGCGCTTCGTCACGGTCCGCGCAGCCGCAAAGATCCTCGAGACGCGAGAGCGCCACGAGCTGGAAGCGGCGCTGGCGGTTCTGGTGTTTCCTTTCCATTACTTGGGCTCTGCCCGCGGGAGAGCAGGAAATGCGTTGCTCGAGCCGCGCAATCCACGTGTTGCGTCCCGCCAATTTCGCGCCACTGAAATCGACGCCGTAGTACGACTGAAACTCGGGCGGCTTCACTCGGCGACCTCCGCCTCGCCGGCGACAGCTTGTTCCGCCGATCGCATGAACCGCGCGAACCACCCCCCGCGGGCGAGGACCTCTGCGGGCGAACCGCTGTCCGTTACCCGGCCGTCTTCGATCACGTACACGATGTCCGCCTGGTTGATCAGGCTCGGCCGATGGCTCGTCAGCACCGTCGTGCGTCCCGCCATCAATCGATCCAGCGCCGCGATGATCGCGGCCTCGGAGTCGGGCTCGACGCTGCTCGTCGGCTCGTCGAGCAGGAGAATGGTTGGGTTTGCGAGAAACGCGCGGGCGATGCTGATCCGCTGTTTCTGCCCGCCGCTGAGCCGCACGCCGCGCTCGCCGACTTTCGTGTGATATCCGTTCGGCAAGCGCACGATGAACTCGTGCGCATTGGCCGCGCGCGCCGCAGCGATCACCTGCTCCATCGTCGCCTCGCCATGTCCGTAACGAATGTTGTCGAGGATGCTGTCGTTGAACAGAAACGTCTCCTGCTGCACGAGCGCGAAGTGGCTCCGTAGCGAATCTCGCCGGATCGACCGCAGATCGCGACCGTCGAGCGTCACGGCGCCCGCGATCGGATCGTAAAAGCGCAGCAGCAGGTTGAGGATCGTGCTCTTGCCCGATCCGCTGGGGCCGCAGAGAGCCACAGTCTGGCCGGGCTCGATGTGAATCGCGATGTTTCTGAGGACAACGGGCGTGCTTCCCGTGGCACGGGCGTCTCGCCCGTGCACAGTGCTTGAAAAGCTCGCGACAGGGGTAGATGGCATTGCTTCATCGTCGCGGCCTTGCACGGGCGAGACGCCCGTGCCACGAGGAGGCGGCTCGGCACCGTAGCTGAAGCTCACCTCTCGCAGCTCCATTCGCCCGACAACCCGATTCAGCTCGATCGCATCCGGCGCGTCGGGCAGTTCATCCGGCGCGTCGAGCACCTCGAACACGCGTCGTCCCGCAGCGGTGGCGCGTTGAACCATGTCGTTCACTCTCGCCAACGTTTGGATCGGGCCGAACAATCGCCACCAATACGCGCGAAATGCCACCAGCTCGCCCGGCGTGAAACTCCCGTCGCTGAGCATGAAATATCCGCCGACGCCGATCATGAACACGTTGCTGAAAAACCCGACGACGCGGCTGAACGGGAAGAACAAGCTCCGAGCGTTGATCGCGTCGATCTGGCGATCGTAATATTCTCGGGTCGCCCGCTCGAACCGCGCCGCCTCCGCCTTCTCGCGCGCGAAGATCTTGATCACCACGACGCCGGAGAGATTTTCCTGCAAGCGCGTCGAAACATCTCCCAATCGCTCGCGCGCCGCAGCGTAGATCGGCAGGATGCGGTGGTTGAAGTAGCGCAGCAGCACGTACACAATCAGCAGCGGCGCGAGTGACGCCGTGGCGACGCGCCAGTCCATCCACATCACGATCGCCACCGTCGCGATCCACAGCAAACCCTCGCCGATGATCTGATCGATCCCGTTGACGATGAACGATTGCAGCTCATCGACGTCGCCCATCGCGCGGCTCATCAAATCGCCCGTGCGCTGCCGCTGAAGGTAGGCGAGGCTTTGCGATTGCAGCTTGTGATAGACGCGATTGCGGAACACGAGGATGAACTTCTGCGCCACGCGGCTGAGAATCCACGTGGTGAGCGTGCCGAGCGCTTCGCCAATCACGTAGATGACAAACAGCCACACGGTGGCGGAGATGAGCAGGCCATATCGCGAGCCGATGCGACCGCCAAGGCTGAACCACGATTGCAGCAGCGGCGATTCGTGCTTCTGCAAGACGATGTCGTCGGTGACGAACTTCCACACGATCGCGGGGAACAGCTCGCACGGCGCGGAGACGATCAGCAGCAGAACACCCAGCGCGATTGCAGCCCAATAGGGCTGGAGCATCCGCAGCAATCGTCGAAACACCGGCCCGCTGCCGGGGGATTGCGCGGGCGCGAGATCGGGTTGACCGTTGCCGGACGCATCCATTTCACGTGATTCTAGGACGTTACGAGCGAAATCCAATCCGCGCCGCGGTGAGCGTAGAATGATCTCAGGCCGATAGCGGGAAAGAGGCGGGTTTCGTTTCCTCATGGTTCACCGTCCCGACAAAAGTGGAAGCGTCGCGCTGTGCGCGTCGATGGCGCTGCACGTGCTGACGTTCGTCGGCCTCGTGCGCTTCTACGTCGATTACACCTCGAAGAACATCTACCTCGAAGGCCTGACGCCCGAGCAACTGGCCTGCACCGAGGCGGCGAGCGAAGTGCCGACGTATCTGATTCGCGAGCCGAAGAGCTTCAACGAGATGGGCGAAGCTGACGGCCAGGGCAAGGCGTCGAATGCGTCGCCCGGCGGCGAGGCGATGCGGGCGCGTCAAGCCGAAGAGGATCAATCGTGGCTCAGCCGCGATGCGCAGGGGAAGGGATCGCCGCAGAGTCTCCCGTCGCCGTCGATCATGCCACCAGGGCAAAACGGTGAAGGCGGAACCGGTCGGCCGCTGTCCGAAGAGGCGACGCCGTTCGGCGCGCGTCCGCCACAAGCGCCGGAAGAAACCGCGCCCGCTCCGAAGCGCCCCCCGCCTGAGAACCCGAAGGCGGAGGAAATTGTCCGCAAGGATGTCGGCAACGATCCACCGCCACCACCGAAGCAACCGGACGAGACTCCGACGCCCGTTGCAGAGGCACCCACGACACAACCGATCACCAAAGCGCCGGAGCCAAAAGCACCGGCCGTGATGCTCGCGCAGGCGCCAACGCCAGTGCAAGCGCCGAGCGATTCCGGTCGCGCGCCCGGCGCGCCGGGCGCGCCTGTGCCCTCGGCCGATCCCGCGCCGCAGAGTGACTCGGAATCGGATCCGTTCTCAAGCCTCGGCAGCGTCGATTTTCGACCGGGCCGCGTGCTCGTCCGCGCCGGCCGCAAGGTAAAGACAGTCCGCCCGCGGCTCACCGAAGCCGGGAAATGGGATCTCGCGGCTTCGATGGAAACGCCTTACTTGATGTTCAAGGTGAAAATAGATGAAACAGGCAAAGTCACCTCCGTTGATCTGATGAAGTCCAGCGGCAGCAACAACATCGATCTCCCTGTCCGCCGGGCGATCTACGAATGGTGGATCGAACCGCCCAAAGACAAGGACGGCAAGCCCACCGCGGACGTGATGACGTGGACGATCTCTTATCGATGAAGAGTCCTTGGTCCTTTGTCCTTCGCGTTGCCGGAGGACGCTCCTCTGCAGACACAAAGGACAAAGGACCAAGGACTCTTCTCAATCATCAGATGACCGCGAACCCGTTCTCGTCGAGCAGCACGTCATTCCCGACGACCAGCGCGAGCACGTCGACGAACCGATCCGCCTGGACCTGATCATCCCCCGCGTCGCCGTTCACGAAATCGAGTTGCCCGTCGCCCGCGGAGAAGAGGTGATCAATGCCGTCGCCGCCGGCGATCGTGTCGATGCCGTCGTCGCCGTAGATCGTGTCGCTGCCGGTGTTGCCGCGCGCGAAATCGGCGGCCGGGCCTCCGGAGATGAAATCGTTTCCCGACATGCCCCACAGCACGTCTCTTCCGTCGTCGCCGAAGAGTTTGTCGGAGCCGGTTTCGCCGTTGAGTGTGTCGTTGCCGTCTTCGCCGATCAGCGTGTCGTCGTCGTCACCGCCGGCGATCGAATCGTCGCCGTCGTTGCCGTAGATCGCGTCGCGCCCGTCGCCGCCGCGGAGCTTGTCGTCGCCGTCGCCGCCGTCCACCCGGTCGCGGCCGGCGCCGGCGTTGACGGTGTCGTCGCCTTCGCTGCCGAAGATCGTGTCGCGGCCGTCGTTGCCTTTGATCGAATCGTCGCCACCACCGCCGTCGATCAGATCGTTGGAGTCGCCCGCGCGGATCACGTCATCGCCGCCGCCGCCGAACAGCGTGTCGCGCTTGTTGCCACCGTCGATCGTCGCGCGAATCTCCAGGTCGTCACTGATGCGCACGTTGTCACGGCCGCCTTGCGCGAACACGCCGATGGATGCGATCGAGACGCGCGCGAACTCGCTCGAGACGCCGTTGAGCGTCACGCGCACGGTCGCGTCATCGACGAGGTCGACGTCGATCACGTCGCCGCCGTCCGTTCCGCTGATGCTCAACTTCCCGTCGGACAGCACGGCACTGGCAGACAGAAACTGTCGAGGCTCGAGGAGTTCGATCTCGTTCATGACGTCCGTCCCGTTGGAATGTTTACCGGTCAGACAGACTGCGGAGCGCAGCGTTAGGGATAACGAAATTCGAATCGCAACGAAGCGAACAGGCAATGCACAAAAAGGGGAGTGAACACGGGTGACGCGAATAACGACGGAAAGATGGGAAACTTGTACCGCGTGACCTTCGCGCGCCGTCGCGGTTGCGCGATTAAGGAATGCTACGACGCGTCGCTGAGCGCGCGCTGATATCGCTTCATCAGCGCCGCGCGGCTGACCAGTCCGATCACGCGGCCCGATCCCTCCGCGAGGCACACGGGCAATCTCCCCACATCGTGCCGAGAAAAAATATCGAGTACGCCGGCGAGATCGTCGGTGGGGCGTACCAGCGGAATCTCCGCGCGCATCATCTCGCCGACGTTGAGCAGCGGAATCGCCTCGCGCTCCAGCAGCGCCGTCTTGATATCCTCCGCCACCACCATTCCGCCGTAGTTGCCGACCTTGTCGAGGACGATGAAATCCGTCGCGCCGGTGTTTGCCGTCAGGTCGAGGACGCGCTGGAACGGCTCGTCGGCGCGCACCACGCTCGCCGGCTCGAGCGCGACTTCCTCGAGCCTGATCCGTCGCAGCAGCGTGAGATCGCCGGCGCTGCCGAGTCGCACGCCGCGCTCGCGCAGGCTGATCGTGTAAATCGAATCGCGGAAGATCAGCTGCGCGACGCTGGTGGCGATGATCGTCGCCAGCATCGCCGGTAGGATGATCTCGTAGTCGCGCGTCACCTCGAACAAAATCAGGATCGACGCCAGTGGCGCGTGCACCACCGCCGCCAGCACTGCGGCCATGCCGACCAGCGCGTAGACGTGCGGCTCGAGCGACGATCCGAACACGCCCGTCGCGCGCAGCAGCAGCCCCAGCACCGCGCCCGCGGTCGCGCCCAGGAACAACGACGGCGCGATGATTCCGCCACTGCCGCCGCTGCCCAGCGTCAGGCACGTGCCGATGACCTTCAGCGCGCAAAGCGACGCGAGCAGAACCAGGATCTTGCCCGTGTGCTCCGTCCCGTAAAACATCGACGACCGCTGAAGCAGCGTCTGCACGACGCCATAGCCGTCCCCGAAAAAAGCCGGCATCGCGTAATCCTTGAACGGCTTGGGCTGCCCGAGCAGAAACCATCCGAAGCCGATGATGTACAAAACGCCCAGCGCCCCCAGCGCCGCGCCCCCGAGCGCCGGCTTCATCGCCCGAGGAAGCCGCAGCCGCGCGAACGCGTCTTCGGCGGCGTGCATCAACCGCGTGAGCGTCACGCCGATCGCGCCGCACAGCACGCCGAGAAACAGGAAATTCCCGAGGTGCGAAAAGTATACGACGCTCGGCCGCACGTCGTGCGGCAGCACGAAGATCGCGCTGTAGCTTTCGCCCAGCACGCGGTGAAAGATCGCCTGCGTCGTAAAGTTCGCGATCACGCTGGCGATCACCACCGGCGTGAACGAGCGCAGCGAAAAATCGCGCATGATCACTTCGAGCGTGAAGAGCAATCCGCCCATTGGCGAGTTGAAGATCGCGCTGATCCCCGCGGCGCAGCCGCAGCCGATCATCACGGGCGTGTGCTGCCGCGCCACCCGGAAGAACTGCGCGACGCCGGAGGCGATCCCCGCGCCGATTTGCACGATCGGCCCCTCGGCGCCCGCGGATCCGCCCGTGCCGATCGTCACCGCGGCCGTCAGGATCTTTTCCAGCGCCACCCCCGGCCGCACGTTTCCGCCCCCGCGCATCACCGATTCCATCACATCGATGATCCCGGTCCCGGCGCGGGCGCGGATCACGTAGTTCGTCACCACGCCGACGACCAGCCCGCCCAGCGCCGGCAGCAAAACCAACAGCACGATCCCTCGACCGTAGAGCGCGACGTGCGAAGCCAGATCGTGATACAACGCGCGCCGGATGACGTCGATCAACTGGTGAAACGCCACCGCCGCGATCGCCGTCACCACGCCGATCAGCGCCGCGAGGATCATCAGGAACGAATCTTCGCGGAAGCCGAAGTACGTCATCCCCCGCGAGATAGCGATCCGAAACCGCGCCGCCGCGAGACTGAGAGAACCGAACATGAACGCGCAGGATAAGGGCGCGGCCGCATTGAGCAAACGCGGGATGCATGGCGACCTCCTCAGACATAACAAAGGCCAAAGGGCCTGGCATCTGATGCCAGGCCCTTCGCCTTAGTGTGGACCTTTTCGGTTCGTGGCACCATTCGTGTCACGCCGTCGCGGGCACGGCGCCGCTCGTGGCGGTGTTGTTCGCCGCAACCGTGTCGGTCACGCCGATCGGATTCGTCGTCGCGACCAGGTAGTAGCTGCCTGCGGGCATGTTGCTGGCGCAGGTGAAGCTCACCTTCACCTTCTTCGACTTGCCGGTCTTCACTTTCAGATTCTTCGTGACCGTCGCCAGCTGCGTCGCGCCGTTCAGCGTTCCATCGGTGGATGCGTAGAGCGTCACCTGCACGGCGCCGTTGTGCACGACGTTGCCCAGGTTCTGTAGCGCCACCGATGCCTTCGCCTTCTTGCCGGCCTTCAAGCTCGTCGGCGTCTTGGCAAAGTTCGACGCGAGATCGACGAACGGACGCGCGATCGTCACCGGGGCGCTCGCGGAGATCACGTTGTCGCCGGTGTTGCCTTCCGTCGCCGACGCGACGCGCGCCAGAATTTGATAAGCGCCGTCCGCCATGCCCGTCGGGAAGCTGAACTTCATCTTCACCTTCTTCGACTTGCCGGCTTTGATCTTCAGCGATTTCGTCAACGAAACGATCGCGGTGTCGTCCTGGCCGATCGTGCCGTCGCTGGAAGCGAACAGGTCGATGGTCACAGGGCCGTTCAGCTTCTGCCCGCCGTGATTGCGCACGAGCACCGTGATCTTGCCCTTGGCACCGCCGACCACGCTCGCGGGCAGCGCGCTGACGACCGACGGCGCGAGATCGACGTCGGTTGCGCCCGGCGCCGGCGTCGGGTTTCCGCTGCCGCCCGGGTTCGGGTTGGGATTCGGGTTTGGATTGCCGACCTGCGACGACGTGTTCAACACCACGCCCACCTGGTTGTTCTTGTAATCCACCACGGCGAAGTCGATCTTGCCGTCGCCGTTGAAATCCGCTGCGGCAATGTCGGAGACGCGATGGCCGAAGAGGTATTCCTTGATGTCGTCCTTGAACGTGCCGTCGCCGTTGCCTTCGTTGATCGCGATCGAGCCGTACAGCTCGTTGCCCGACGCCAGGTCCGCCTTACCGTCGCCGTTGAAGTCCGCGACCGCGAGGCCTTCGCCGCCGAGCGCGCCGACGTAATGCGGCGACTGGAACGTCCCGTTGCCGTTGCCGAGCATCACGTTGTACGAGCCGGCGTACCCCTTGCCGATCGCATCCAGCTTGCGGTCGCCGTTCGCGTCGCGTAGCACGACCTCGTTGATCTGAATGCCCAGGTCGGTGTGATAGTCGGTGGACGCGCCGAACGTGCCGTCACCGTTGTTGAGCAGGACGTTGAACGTTTCGCTGCCGTGGGTCGCGCCGACGACGTCGAGCTTTCCGTCGCCGTTGAGATCGGCCAGCGCCAGACCGTTGGGATACGCATCGATGGAGCCGTCGTAGATCTTCTTGTTGTCGAACGAAATCTGCGCGCCGACGCCCGCGTTGTGCCACACCGCGATGCCCTTGCCGCCGCTGGCGGGGGCGAACATTTCCGGGCGGCCGTCGCCGGTGACATCGCCGAATTGCAGATCGAGTCGGCTGCCGTCGAGGTTGATGTCGATCGGCGTCGAAGCGAACGTGCCGTCGCCGTTGCCGACGAAGACGCGCATTTTCGAATCGGAGTCGGAGTTGGCGACGAGATCGGCTTTGCCGTCCGCGTTGAGATCGACGATGCGAATCACTCGCGGGGCGAAACCGAGCGCGAGCGTCGGCTGCGCGACGAGGGCGCCGGCGCCGTTGTTGAGCAGGACGGTCAGCGATTCATCCGTCTTGTTCCCCGCGACGACGTCGGGCCGGCCGTCGGCGTTGAGATCACCCACCTCGATTTCCGTCGGCGTCGCGCCGGTGGAGTAGAGCGTCGGATCCCCGAGATACGAAATCGAGAACAGCTCGCGGCGCTCGAGGGCTTCGAACACCGAGCGAGTGATGCGCGACTTTCGACTGGCGGACGACGACGACGATAACGACGACGAGTTACGGCGATGAGCGGTACGCATGAGAGACATCTCCTTCCGAGAGAGTGCGAGTCCGTTTTTCGTTTCCCAATCCCATTGGCGGTGACTCACAGGCCACCATCCGACATGCACACGCGGAAACGCGGGCGGCGGACCCTCATCTGGTGGAAGATTTTTTCGAACTGATGCGCAAGTCAAGCTTGCTGCTAACTTTACTGCGATCGTGGGTGCGCAGTGGGTTCGTTCCGTCGATTTTGTATTTCGCGGACAAAATGGGTCACGCGGGGTCGCGTGGGGACAATTGGGGCCATCTATGTCGAACGTGCTCGCGCAGCGGCATGACGAAACCTCCTGTGAAGTCGGTGATGGCGAACGCCACCCTCGCCCGTAAACCGGGAGAGGGCAGGGTGAGGGTTCGGAGCGGTTGAGCTTCCGCGTCAGGATCACGTGACCGGCAAACCCTCACCCAGCCTCTCCCCGCGTACGGGGAGAGGAGTAAGAGAGAGACCGCTGTCCCTCCCACCTTTAACGGAGACGGTGCGCGTTTGAGTTGACGGGACTGCACCTGGCGGAGGAATCTTGGAAAATTGAGAGAGGAACGGACCCTTGGGATGCGATTTTCCTCCGGCGGGCGCTGCGCAATCCTTGCACGAATACGACACAGATCGAGTTACGAGCGATGCCAGCGATCTTTGCGTTGGGGGCGATCTGTGCCCATCGCATTTCACCTTTGGTCCGATCGAAGCCTAAAATCCGGTCATGAACACCGAACAAGCCATCTTCGCTGCGGGTTGTTTCTGGGGAGTGGAAGCGGCGTTCCGCAAGATCGCCGGCGTCATTTCGACCGAGGTCGGATACACCGGCGGTCACAGCGCCGATCCCACGTATCGCGCCGTGTGCAGCGGATCGACGAATCACGCCGAAGCGGTCCGCGTCACGTTCGACCCCGCGAAGGTGAGCTACGCTGAGCTGCTCGACGCCTTTTGGAGCGTGCACGATCCGACGACGATGAACCGCCAGGGCCCCGACGTCGGCACGCAGTATCGATCAGCGATCTTCTACGAGAATGCAGAGCAGGAGCGCATCGCGCGGGCGTCGCTGCAGGAGGTGGAGGATTCGAAAATCTTCCGCCGCCCGATCGTCACCCAACTCTTCCCCGCGACGAAGTTTTATTCTGCGGAGGACTATCACCAGCAGTACTTCGAAAAGCAGGGCACGGCCGCGGCGTGCCACGTGGGTGTTGCCCAGGTAAAAACCCGGCTCGCGCAGGAATCGCGCGCCCAGCGAAGCCGACCTGCCGTCTCGACGTGAAACAAAGCGCTGGGTAGAAGAAAGGGGTCGCAAGTCCTGACCCCTTTTTTTAGTCGCGCGCCGCATTGCGTCGATTGATTCTCACACGAGACAAGTGATGCCTCATCTCGTGATCCGCTCTGACGGGTGGGGTTGGTCTCGCGCGCGATTGGCTCGACTGAGGTGTGGTTCCTGCCGAAGAATAAGAAACGATGAGCCGCTGCGCAGGTTTCCTGCGAGCGGTATGTCCGATAAACTGGACGGGACTGCCCGAGAGTCGTCCCCGTCGCGCTGGCTCAGCCGGAAGTTCGCAGACTGCAGGAAGGATCGCCATCATGTGTGGAATCGTCGCGTACGTCGGGCGCAAGGTTGCGCAGCCGTTGCTCATCGAGGGTCTTAAGCGCCTGGAATATCGCGGGTATGACTCGGCGGGGATCGCGGTGATCGACGATGCCGGCGGGATGCACATCCGCCGAGCCGTCTTTCCAGCACATTGGGATCCTAAGCTTAGAATTCCACGTGGACAAGTTGTCG
>JADMIO011011084.1_pt1 | contig 70431 bp, 59 predicted proteins | sample 8958161 | NCBI WGS metagenome assembly JADMIO01 (sample SAMN16585339, study PRJNA669376) | soil metagenome | isolation source: Crop rotation soil | place: USA: Cullars Rotation, Alabama | collected 2011 | reverse complement strand
GGGGAGGGTGGGGGGAGGGTCGCGGGGCAAAAACCGCCGAGATTAACGCGGCGAACGCGCGAAACCCCATTCGCGGACCGCGAATGGGGTTTGGGCAGTGACAACGGTATCGTGAGGCCGTGATGCAAAAGACACTCGCCTTTCCGGTGGACGAATACCAGCGCCGCGCCCGCGCGGTGCAGGCTCAGATGGGCCGAGCGGGGGTCGACCTGATGCTGCCGACGACGCTCGCCAGCGTCTGCTACCTCAGCGGCATCGAGAGCGTCTCGCCGCACAAGCTGTGGGCGGTCGCGGTGCCTCGATCGGGCATGCCGGCGCTGTTTTGCCAGGATTTCGAGAGCCACAACGCGCTGCTCAGCTCGTGGCTGGAGCCGCGATTCACGTACGGCGTGCATCCCGGCGCCGACGCGATCGCGGCGGTGGCGCAGATGATCGAGTCCCTGGGATTCTCGGATGCGCAGATCGGCATGGAGTCGGCGTACTGCTGGTCGTCGCTGTCGGCGCAGGCGATGCAGCGCCTGCAGGAGATGCTGCCGCGCGCCGCGTTCGTTGAGGCCAGCGACTGCGTCGGCCGCGCGATGGCGATCAAGTCGCCGGTGGAGGTCGAGTGCGTCCGCCGGGCGGCGCGGATGACCGTGCAGGGCATGGACGCCGCGGTGGAAGCGCTGCGTGATGGCGCGACCGACAACGACCTCGCCGCCGCCGCCTTCGACACGATGACGCGCGCGGGCAGCGAGTACTCCGCGTATCCGGTCATCGTCACGACGGGTTCGCGCAGCGGGATCCCGCACTCGACTTACCGCCGCACGCCGATCGCGCGCGGGGACGCGGTGTTCCTCGAGTTCGCCGGCGTCGTCAACCGCTACCACGCCCCGATGATGCGCACCGCGGTGCTCGGGCCGGCGCCGGCCGAACTGCGCGCGCTCGCCGAGGCTGCCACGAATAGTGTCGAAGCGATGCTCGCGGCGCTGCGTCCCGGCCGGCCGGTTGTCGAGGTCGCGGCGGCGGGGCAGGCGCAGTTGCGCGGCCTCGACCCGAAGATCGTGTGGCACGGCTATTTCGGCTACAGCGTAGGGATCGGATTTCCGCCGGAGTGGTCGGATTGTCCGGAGTTGCTGATCCGGCTGGACGCGCCGCCGGACGAGGTCCTGAAGCCGGGGATGGTCTTCCACCTCAGCACGAGCCTGCGCGAGATCGGCGTCCGCGGGGCGACGTGCTGCGAGACGGTGCTGATCACTGAATCGGGTTGTGAAGTGCTCACCAGCCCGACGCGCGGGCTGATCCAGTTACCGTAGATGGTCTGGAGCGAACCGTGTCGATTCTCCTGGTCAACGCGTCATGCGATGGAGCGCTTGGGCCGCCGCAGCGCCACCGCGCCGCACAAGGTCAGGATCGCCGTCGCGCTGCCCGGCTCGGGGAGGTCGAGCACGACGATCTCGCGCATCGCGGCCCAGCCGAGCGTACCTTCAGTCGCGCTCCCGCCCGCGGTCCACTCGAAACGCAGGACGGAGGTGGTGATCGGGGTATCGAACCGGATCGGCAGGACTTCGCCGATCGACGGATTGAACGTGACCGAGGCGACGAGTTGCCCGCCTGCACCGTCCTTGCGGATGTTCAGCGCCTGCTGGTGGATCTGATCACTGAAAAACACGACGCCCGCGACCTTGCGCGGTCCGCCGGTAATCGTCAATTCGACGAACTTGCTGGTGATGGGATTGCCGGTGATGTCGTACCAGATTCCCGCGTTGGTGGAGTTCGTGCCGCCCTGTCCGTCGTTGACGCCTGCCGCCCCGCCGATGCCCGTGTTGTCGGCGCTGAACCCCGAGACGGTCGTGGCGAGCGGGTAGCGCCTGTCCGGCAGGATGGCGACTTCCGCCATCATCGCATCGGATTCACCGTTGGACGTCACCTTCGTGGTCTGGCTGTACGAGATGCGCATCGTGTCGGCGGTGAACGTGTTGAAGCCGGGGGTGACGACGGTGATCGGGTACCGGTTGATCGTTCCCGGGCCAGCCGTCGTCGGGGTGACGGCAGACCAGGCGGCGCCGGTCGTGCCCGGCGAGCCGGTGCTGAAGCGCAAGTCGTAGGGCGTCGCCTGGGTAATCGCAGCGTTGCCGGTGCTGTGGCCGGTGATGATCGTGCCGACCGTGAACGTCGACTGCGCAGTGTACTGCAGGAACGCCGGCGGGCCGTTCGTGTTGCTGGTGTTATAGATCCAAGCCGAGGAGTCGGCATTGAAGTACGTGCGTCCGTCGTCGCGCCGGTTGACGGCCTTGATCGGCTCGTTGGTGGGATTGATCTGCCACGCACCTGCGGTTCCGGTCGACGGGTCGCCGTAGAAGACGGTGGTTCCGGTACCGGTGTAGTCGAGGTTCGGGTCGAACGGGTTGGCGTAGACGGAGACGGAGTTGCCGTTCAGTCCGACCACGACGGCCGCCCGGCTGACGGCCGGCTCCCATGCGAGTGCAGAAGCGCCGAACAAGGCGGCCAGCAGGGTGAAACGATGCGTCTTCATATCTCACTCTCCTTTGAGAGAAACGTGTGTTTTTCAGATCCGTCCGGGACGATAGTTCTCGATTCGGGACAGCGTACGCACGATCGCGCTGGTGATCGCGGGCGATCGTACGGGTTGTTTGCCGGAACGCTTCAGCGAGCGGAGGTGCTCGACCAGGCGGCGGCGGCCTTCGCGCAGATGCGCGTCGACCGCCCGCGCCGCGGCGGCGGGTTTGCGCTCGCGGATCGCGCGGATGACCTCGCGATGCTGCGCCAGGTCGGATTCTTCCTGTGCGAAGCTGGGCCGCCGCGCCATCACGCCGTGCGAGCCGAACACGCGGCTGATCAGGTGGCAGTCGCGGAACACCTTCAGCGCCCGCCGGTTGCCGGCGATGTCCATCAGGTACATGTGGAACAGCAGGTCGGCTTCGGTGCTGCGGCCGATCATCCGCGGGTCGTCGGGGCGGGTGCGCCGCGGCGCGAGGGTCGATTCCCAGTCGTCGCAGGTCTGCTCCAGCAGCGCGATCTGCTGCGGCGTGGCTTTTCGCGCGACGCGCCGCGCCGCAAACCCTTCGAGCGCGCGGCGCAGGTCGAACAGCTCGGCGATCTCTCGGATCGTCGGCTGGCGGACGAACGCGCCGAAGTGCGGCACCAGGCCGACGAGCCCGTCGCCTTCGAGTCGGCGGATCGCCTGCATCACCGGCGTGGGGCTGATGCCCATCTCCTTCGAGATCGCCAGCGCCGACAGCCGGCTGCCCGGCGGCAGTTCGCCTGCCAGCAACCGACGCCGCAGCGTCCGATACGTGCGATGCTCCACGGTCGACGAGGGCATGCGATCTCCTGCCGCGGAATTACCGGGAAATGGCTTCATTCAATCGAGTCGATTGAATGGCATTCAACCCGAATCGGAGGGTCGCGTCAATCCAAATCTGGGCAAGTTCAGAGCATCTTTGAACCCGGATGCCGCTTTGGGCGTAATGGGTGGCAACGGCTTCGAATGGGCCGAGACGTGGGCGAAAAAAGGGGGTGACGATGGGCTTGAAAATGGCGCGCGCGATGACCACAATGCGCGCCGCGTTACAGATCTTGTGAACCGATCGTCGGGAAAAGTCCGATAATCGGGAAGAACGGGCTTGGCAGTGCAATTTGATACTCGGCCGATGGACTGGCCGATGAACCGAATGTGCGGACGGCACACCGCCGCCGGCACGATTTCGGGCTTAGGGGTTGGCGCCGACGCCAACGCGCGCAACCCCGGCCTAAGGATGGGCTTCAGGGAATGGACAGCTTCCTCATTCGCGGCGGAAACCGGCTCAAAGGGTCAATCGAGATCAGCGGGAGCAAGAACAGCGCCCTGCCCATCATGGCGGCGTGTCTGCTCGCTGACGGAAAGACCACGCTCAAAGGGGTGCCGCGGCTGAGCGACACCGACTCGATGAGCAAGCTGCTCGGCGAGCTCGGGTGCCACGTGCTGCGGCACGAGTCGCCGACCGACGCGCGCCAGACCGGCCCGGCGCTGAACGGTCCCCTCGACATCGAGGTGCGCGACACGACGAAGAACGAGGCGCGGTACGACATCGTGAAGACGATGCGCGCCAGCATCTGCGTGCTCGGGCCGCTGCTCGCCAAGCGCGGGCACGCGGTGGCGTCACTGCCGGGCGGCTGCGGCATCGGCGACCGCCCGGTCGACCTGCACATCCGCGGCTTGCAGAAGCTCGGCGCCGAATTCCGCACTGAGAACGGCAACATCATCGGCACCGTGCCCAAGCGCCTGCGCGGTTGTCGCATGTACCTCGGCGGCGCGCAAGGCCCGACGGTTCTGGGGACCATCAACGTGATGTGCGCCGCGGCGCTGGCCGAAGGCGAGACCGTTCTGGTCGGCGCGGCGTGTGAGCCTGAAGTCGGCGACTGCGCCGAGATGCTGAACAGGATGGGCGCCAAGATCCGCGGCTACGGCACCCCGGAGATGCGCATCGAAGGCGTCGACAAGCTGATCGGCTGCGAGCACCGGATCATCCCCGACCGGATCGAAGCCGGCACCTTCATGATGGCCGCGGCCATTACCAACGGCGAGCTGGTGCTGAAGAACTGCAACCTCGACCATCTGATCGCGGTGACGGACCGGCTCGAAGAGGTCGGCGTGCGCGTGGCACGCGAGAACGGCAGCGTGATCGCGTCGAGCACGCGGCACCTGCAGCCCATCGAGATGACGACGCAGCCGTACCCCGGCTTCCCGACGGACCTGCAGGCGCAGCTGATGGCGCTGCTCTGCCTGGCCGACGGCAGCAGCTTCATCACCGAGCGGATTTTTCCGGATCGCTTCCTGCACGTCGGCGAGCTGAATCGCATGGGCGGCAGAATCCGCAAGGAAGGCCCGACCGCGATCGTGCAGGGCACGAAGGAGTTGCAGGGCGCGACCGTGATGTGCAGCGACCTCCGCGCCAGCGCCGCGCTGGTGTTAGCCGGCCTGGTCGCGCGCGGCACTACGCGTCTGGATCGCGTCTACCACATCGACCGCGGCTACGAGAAGATCGAGCAGAAGCTGATGGCGGTGGGCGCCGACGTCGAGCGCATCGAGGAGCCGAGCCGCACGTCGAGCGTCAACATCGTCGCGGCGGCGTAGCAGGCGTCTTCATCCGTTTCCGTTTCGCCGCGGATCGCAGATCCGCGCTCCCGAAGACGCGGATCTGCGATCCGCGGCGAAACGACGAGCGCGCACATCACGTTGCTTTTCACTTCCCCTGCCCCTTCCCCAGCATCTTCGCGAGCTGCTGCATCACCGGCAGCGGGCCGACGTACTGGCCGTTCTCGAAGCTGTCGGCCAGCACCTTGCCATGGCGGTCGAGCAGCACGAGCTGCGGGATGCCGTTGCCCTGATAGCCGACGAAGACGGGCGCCTTGTTCAGCGCCGCGAACGATACTGCGGGCCAGGGCATCTTCTCGTCGGTCATGTACTTCAGCATCGCCGCCTCGTCCTTGTCGTTGCTGATCATCACCACCGTCAGCTTCGGGTTCTGCGCCGCATTGTCGTTGACGAACTTCACGAACGTCGGCGAGAACTGACGGCACGGGCCGCACCAGCTGGCGCCGAAGTAGAGCGCGAAGATCCGTGTGTCATCGAGCTTGTCCTTGGTGAACGGCTTTCCGTCGGCGCCCACCATCACGTCGCGCAGCGCCTCAACGATCCGCGAGGGGCGCTTGGCCGGATCGAGCAGCACCCGCTCGCGGGCGCGGGCGATGGTGTCGGTCTGCGCCAGCTTGGCCATCAGGTGTGTGCCCGACTCGCGGTGAAAGAGCCGCGCGCCCTGGCCGGACAGCGTGACGAGATCGAACTCGCTGCCCGCGGGGATCTCCTTGCCGCCCTCCAGGCGGAAGGAGCTGAAGCATTTGACCTTCAGCGGCCAGAGCGACGGGTCCTTCTCGAGCATCTCCGGCTCGATGCGCCGTTGCGCGACGCTCAGCTTCGACCAGATCTTGTTCGCCGCCTCGAGCAGGTCGCAGTCGGCGGGCGCGACGGGGTAGGCCGTGTTATTGCCGCCGTCGACGACGAGCTGCTGGCCGTTGAAGTCGAGCACGTGCAGTTGCGTGCCCGCTTTGAAGCTCTGGTCGGGGCCGAAGGTCAGGTCCTTCTTCAGCGTGACCGATTCCGGCCAGCGGTCGGGCCGGTTGGCCAGATCCGGCAGCTTCAACGTCACCGGCGGCGCCGGCGGCGGCGCTTGCGTCGGCCCGGCGAGCGCCGCGTGGGTGATCAGACACGTGATGCACAAACCGACAAGTCGCGAGAGGCGCTTCATGGTGCCCGTCCTCATTGGGATTTTGCCCGACGGTAACGACCACCGGCCCAGCGGTCCAAGTAAAAAATTACGGTGCGTTCAGCCGCTCCGAGTGTTGCAGGTGATCCTCGAAATTCCGCAGATACGCCGCGAACAGCCTGGGCTTGTCGCGGATGATCAGCACGTTCTCCGCGTTCACGTCTTCGGCTTGCTGGGTGAAGTTGAAGGAGCCAGTGATGATCGTGCGGCCGTCGATCAGCATGACCTTGTTGTGCGCTTCCTTGTGCCGGCCGTCGCGCCAGACGGGGAACGAATCGCCTCGGAAGTACGACGACGCCGCCGAGTAAACCCCGCCGATATTGTCCTTGTCGAGGATCACGCGCACGTTGACGCCACGCGCGTGCGCCGCCTGCAAGGCGTCGATGATCGGCCGGGCGGTCATGAGGTAGGCCTGCACGTCGATGAACTTGCGCGCCTGGCTGATCTCGTGCACGACCGCCGGCATCGCGCCGCCTTGTGGCGAGAAGTAGACCGCGACTTCATCCTCCGCGGCCGCGGGGCGTGGTGATGCCGTTGGCGCACCTTCGCGCCGTCCAGGCGCGCATCCGAACACGACCCATGATGCCAGGAGTGCCAGGGTGACCGCATTCTTCATCCCGTGCAGGATATTGGCCGCCGAGCTGGATGTCCCTTGCTATGCGTCAATCAAATCGCGCATGCCGCCGTGGGCGAAGCCGCGGACCATGTCCTTGGCGAAGAAGTCGTGGGGGAAGCCGAGCTCGACCTTGCTCACGTCGTTCAGCCGCTTGAGCTGCGGCGGCGTCAGGGGGACGTCGAGGCACGCGAGGTTGTCCTTGAGCTGATCCGGCTTCCGCGAGCCGATGATCGGGATCACCGGGACGTCGCGGTGGCGCAGCCAGGCGAGAGCGACCTGGGCGGGGGAGCGGTTGAGCTCGCGCGCGACGTTCTGCAGCTCGCGCACGATCGCCTGCTTGCGCTCGTCGACCGGGGCGAACTGGCGCATCTGCTCGTTGTCCAAACGTCCGCCGCTGGAGGCGCCGGCGGCCTTCGAGGAAGTTCCACCCGACGCGTATTTGCCGGTGAGCAGGCCGCTCGCCAGCGGCGACCATGCCGTGATCGTCAACCCGAGCGCCTTGGCCATCGGCGTGAGCTCGCGCTCGACGGTGCGCTCGGCAAGGCTGTACTCGATTTGCAGCGCGACGAAGCGGGTCCAGCCGCGCAGCTCGGCGAGCATGTTCGCCTGGCTCACCCACCACGCGGGGGTGTCCGAGATGCCGGCGTAGAGCACCTTGCCCTGACGCACAAGATCGTCGAACGAGCGCATTACTTCCTCGACCGGCGTCAATCCCCCGTCCCAGACGTGCAGCCAGTACAGGTCGATGTAGTCGGTCTTCAGTCGTTTCAGGCTGGCCTCGCAGGCCTGCATCATGTTCTTCCGCTGGTTGCCGGCGTTGTTCGGATCCTTGCCCGGCGCGGCGTTGGTGTACTTCGTCGCCAGCACGATCGAGTCGCGGTGGCCCTGCATGAAGTCGCCGAGAAAACTCTCGCTGGTGCCGTTGGTGTAGAGGTTCGCGGTGTCGACGAAGTTTCCGCCGGCGTCACGGAAGGTGTCGTAGATTTTCTTGCTCTCGTCCTTGGAGGATCCCCAGCCCCATTCTTCGCCGAAGGTCATCGTGCCGAGGCAGAGTTCCGAGACGCGCAGGCCCGAGGGGCCGAGGAGCTGGTAGCGCATGTGTCGTCCTTCCGTTGTGGGTTGATGGCGCGCGGGATTCTAGGCGCGCGGGTAGGATTCGGCGCATGGGTAAGAGGTCAACGCGTATCACCGTCGGCCCCGAGCGCATGCTGCTCGCGGACGGGTTGCAGCCTTTCCTGCTGCTGACGCGCGGCGGGACCATGTTTGTTCAGGGGCAGCTCACCGCGCCGCCGGGCTTCGTGCGGGCCAAGCAGAACGTGATCCCCGGCGACGGCGTCAGCGGCAACGTCATCTCGCGCGACCGCGGGCGCACGTGGGAGCGCTGGCAGCCCAAGCAATGGCAAAAGCGCCAACCGTTCTTCGAAGGCGCCTTCCTCCAGCGCCGCGACGGCACGATCCAGATGTTCGAGTGGGTCGCGACGCCCACTCCGCGCCGCGGGAAGTGCAACGTTTTCCTCTGGGAATCGGACGACGAGCTGAAGACCCTTCGCGGGCCCATCCGCTCGACGGTTCACCTCCCGCAGGCAAAGTCCGATGGCTTCGACGACGGCGGCCGCCCGTACACCGGGATCACAATGCACCGCACCGTCCTCGAACTGCCCGGCGGTGACCTGCTGGCCGCGATCTACTGCTGGTTCAAAGGCGACGACACGCCGTGCCCCTATCAGCCGAAAATGTGCAAGTTCCGCTGCGTGCTTCTCCGCTCGGGCGACCGCGGGCGCAACTGGAAGTACGTTTCGACCATCGCAGCCGATCCAAAGGTAGGCGAGGAGGGATTCGACGAGCCGGCCATGGCGCGGATCTCGCGCGGCCCGCGCGCGGGCAGGCTCGTGTGCCTGATGCGCACAGGTTGTTACGCGTGCGCGATCTATCAGGCGACCAGCGACGACGACGGCGCAACCTGGTCGAAGCCGCGGCCGCTAAGCCTGCGCGGCGTCGACCCGGACCTGATCGAGCTGCACGACGGCACGCTGGCGTGCAGTTTCGGCTGGCGGACGAAGAACTGGTACGCCCGAAAGCCGCCCGCGCATTTCGGGAACTACGTCGCGTTCAGCCGCGACCAGGGTGTCAGCTGGGACAAGCCCACGTTCATCCCGCTCGAGCCCAACGCCAACACGCCGTGGACCACGTGCTACACGACGCTGCGCCAGCTCTCGCCGCGCGAGCTGTATCTCGTTTACGATGTCGGCCGGTGGGGGCAGGCGGTGCGGTACATCGCGGGCAGGAAGCTGACCCTTCACTGACGCGCGGAGATTCGATGCCGGAATTTGGACTGAGCGACTCGCAACTGCAGCACTATCGCGCCGAAGGGTACGTCGTGGTCCCGCGACTCTTCGGGGCGGACGAGCTGCGCCGCATCGACGCGTGCATCGACGAGCTGACCCGCGCGGCGGCGGGCGCGGCCGATCCATCGAAGATCCTCGAACTCGAGCCCGAGCCGGTGAACGGCAAGCGTGTCGCCCGGCGGATCTACAACCCGTTCCACGCGCACGAGGTGTTCCGCCAACTCGCCACCGACGACCGCCTGCTCGATAAGATCGAGTCGCTCATCGGGCCGGACTTCGCGATCCAGCACAGCAAGTTGAACATGAAGCCCGCGAAGGTCGGGTCAGTCGTCGAGTGGCACCAGGACCTGACGTATTTCCCGCACACCAACGACGACCTGGTGACGACGCTGATCTATCTCGACGACGCGACGGAGGAGAACGGCTGCCTCCAGGTCCTTCCGCGGCACCACACGCACGTTTTCGACCACACGCGTTCGGACGGCACCTTCGCGGGGATGATTACGGAGGAGATTTCAGACGAAAAACATGGCCGGCCGGTCTCGTTGGCCGCACCGGCGGGCAGCGCGATCTTTATGCACTGCCTCACGCCGCACAGCTCGTTGCCGAACCGCTCGAGCGCGGGGCGGCGGACGCTGATCTTCGAGTACCGCGCCGCCGACGCCTTCCCGATCTTCTACGGCGAGAAAACGGCGATCGAGGCCGCGCTGGTCCGCCACCTGCGCGGCAAACCCGCGCGGCATGCCCGCTTCGGCGGCCCACCGCCGTACGTGCCAGTCATCCCGGCGAGCGTGACATCACTTTACGACTTGCAGGCGAAGAGCAAGGCGAAGGCGGGAAATCCCTCAGCTGCCCGTTGACGGGGTCTGTTCCCATTCGCGAAACGAATCCAGGTCCTTGCGGATGCGCGAGACGACGAACGCGATCACTGCGGCGTCGTCGAGCAGCCCGAAGGCGAAGATCACGTCGGGGATCGCGTCCAGCGGCATGACGAAGTAAAGCACCGCCCCGACGGCGGCCACCACCGTCTTCCACGGTACCCGGTAGCGGCCGCCCAGCCAGGCGTGCAGCATGCGGAACAGCAGCCGCAGGTCCTCGACCGTGCCGCCGATGAGCCCCCGCGCACGGCGGGAGTCGGCCCGGCGCGTCGCCTGGGCCAGCAGCCCGGCCAGCTTCGGCTTGTCCTGCGCGATCGCCACCGCCCGCGTCTGCAGGCCATCGTACACGCGCCGCCACTTGCCCTGGTGCTTGCCGTTCGATCTGTGTTTGGACATCCGGTCGATCCCTCGCTCTTCGATAGATTCTACGTCCGCCCGTTATCGGCCGTTCGTAGGTGTTTGAAACCACGCATTTTATTTGCATGCCCGCGGGGGTTCGTTTAGACTCCGCCGGCGCTCGAAAAAGACGTGGCGACTGCGGGGGAACAAAGGGTTAGACGCAAGCAGCAAAGCAAGCAGTAGCACCGACATCACACGAACCAGAACGGTAGCCGCCGGGTGTTCCCTCGCATGCCCCAACGATATTCGCACGCTCGCGCTTCCGACCCCCGCCTTGCCCGCCAACCCGAACTCTACTCATGCCCGGATCGAGTTGTACCGGTCCGCGGGCATGACCTTCGTACGCATTGGTTCCAAAGGAGGACCGTTGTGTTCTGCCACCGTCCCGCCTTGTGCTGTGGCCGCGGTTTGATGTTGTCCTTGATGGCCGCCATCGTGGTCACCGGCTTCACGGTCACCGCGCCCGCGCCCGCGGCCGATGCCGATCTGCCCGTGTTCGGCGCCGACGACGCCCAGCCGGCGCAGCAGCAGCAGAAGAGCGACGCCGATCTGCTCAAGCAGGGCGTGCAGCAGTACCGCGACGAGCAGTACGAGGAGGCGCAGGCTACCCTGCAGCAGATCAACGCCGGCGCCCTCTCGGCCAAGGATCGCAAGACGCTCAGCGAGACGCTCAGCCGCGCCGAGGCCGCCTCGGCACAGCGGCGCGAGGCGCGGGCGCAGTTCCAGCTCGGCGAAGAGGCGATGAACACCGGCAAGCCCGCCGAAGCCATCGCCCACTACCGCGCTGCCGCCTCCAACAAATACGTCGACGAGACCACCAAGCGGCGAGCCAATTCCGAGTTGGAGATCGCGCAGGCGACGATCAAGGACGCCGGCAAGTCCAACGAGGAGCTGTACAAGCAGGCGGTGGCCGACTTCAAGAACGGCGACTTGGAGGCCGCCCGCGGGAAGTTCACGCAGCTCCGCGCCGCCGGCTATAAGTCGGGCGGCAGCCAGAAGAGCGCCGCCGACTACGTCGCCGAGATCGATAAGCAGCAGCAGGCTCAGGCGACCGCCGCCGCGCCCGCCCCCGCAGCGCCAGCGCAACCTGCGGAAGCGCCCGCGGCCAAAGCCGCCGCGCGGCCAGCCCCCGCCCCGGCCGCCGCGGCGCAAGCGCCGGACGAGACCGCTGCCGTCGACACCCACCTCAGCGCCCGCGACTGGTACCTGCGCGGCCGCGACCAATATAAGAAGCATGATCTGGCCGGCGCGCGGCAGAGTTTCACGCGCGCCCAATCGATGGGCTTCAAACCCAAGATGCTCGAGAAGAGCCCGGCCGACTATCTCGCGCAGATCGACGCGCAGGAGATCGAGCACGGCGCCACCGCCGCGCGCCAGCCGGAGAGCAGCGCCCTGCCCGAGCTTCAGCAACCTGCTCCGACGCAAACCCCGGCCGCCCCGGAGATGACTGCGCGGCAACACTACGTCCGCGGGCGCGAGCTGTATCGTTCCGGCGACTGGGTTGCGGCGCGGCAGGAGTTCGAGGCGGCCAAATCGATGGGCTACCGCAAGCACGTCTGGGAGAAGGGCCCGGACGGGTACCTGTCCCGCATGGACAAGAAGGAAGAGGCAGACTCCACGCGCAGCGCCCGCGCCGCCGACGCGGCCGGCGATCAGGAGTCGCAGGCGGCGGTGACACCCGAAGCGGCGCCGGAAGCGCCGGCGCCGGCCGAAGCCGCACCGGCCGAACAGCCCAAGCAAACCGCGGTCGCGGAGAAGCCCGCGCCCGCAGCCGCAGCCGCACCGGCTCCTGAGCCGGCGCCATCGGCCGCGGCGGTTGCCGCGCCGGCGGCTGCCGCCCCCGTCGTGCGCACGGTCGCCGACGAGCCCGCCCCCGTTGAGTCCGGCGCCAATGCCCGCGGCTACTACCTGCTCGGCCGCGAGCAGTATCGCCGCCAGGACTACGACGCGGCGAAGGTGAATCTTCAGAAGGCCCGTGACCTCGGCTACAAGAAGCGACTGTTCGAGGACGGTCCGGAGACGCTCCTGAACCGGATCGCGCAGCGGCAGCAGGCCGCCGGCGCCGCGGCCGCCCCCGCGCCGGCCGAGGCTGCCCCGGCCGAGCCCGCGCCGGCCCCCGCCGCCGAAGCCCCGGCCGCCGAAGCAGCGCCGGAGCCGGCTCCCGCGCCCGGCGCCGAAGCCGTCGCCCCGGCCACCGCCGAGGCGCCCGCCGCCGCCGCCGTCGCCCCAGCCGCCCCGGCCACGCCCGAGCAGGAGCTGGAAGCGACCTCCCGGATGCGCAACATCCGCCAGCAGCAGAACGCCTACCAGGCTACGCGGCTCGTCGAGCAGGCCCGCGATGCGCAGTCGCGCAACGACTTCAGCGAGGCCCTGCGCCTCTACGCGCAGGCGACGATCCTCGACCCCACCAACCAGCAGGCCCAGGCCGGCCGCGACGAGATGCTCGTGCTTACCGGCCGCCAGCCGGCGCCGTCGCCCGCGCTGACGCAGCGCGAGCGCGACATCAGCGCCCGCCAAGGCTACATCCGCTACAACTTCGAGACGGCGATCAACGACGCGCGGAAGGCAATCGAGGCCAACGATTTCCGCGGCGCACAGGTCGCGCTGGACCGCGCGCGGCTGGCGCGCAACCAGGACCCGAACATCTTCCCCCCGGAGACGATCACCGAGTTCGATAACACGATCGCCAGCACTGCCGCCCAGCTCGACAAGGCACGCGCCGACTTCGAACGCACCGACCTGGAGAAGCGCAACGCCGTCGTCCAGCAGCAGATCATCGAGCGCCAGCGCCGCGAGCAGCAGGAGCGCGAGCACACGGTCGCCGACCTCGTCCGCTCCAGCCAGCGGCTGATCCAGGAGAAGAAGTACCAGCAGGCGCTGGGCGTGATCGACCAGATCCTGATCCTGGACCCGGGCAACGAGTACGCCGTCGGCGTGCGGTTGCTGGTCGAAGACCGCGCGATCCTGACCGAGCAGCGGCGCCTGCGTGAGGAATACAACCGCCAAATCGAGCGCCAGCTCAACGCCGCCGAGGAACGCAAGATCCCCTACGACGACATCCTGCGCTACCCGGCCAACTGGCCCGACATCAGCGAGATCCGCGAGCAGACCGTGCAGGCCGAGCGCGGCGGCGGCACCGAAGACGCCGCGGTGCAGGCCCAGCTCGACAAGCGGCTGCCCGAGTTGCGCTTCGAAGCGGTCGCCTTCAATGACGTCATCGATTTCCTCCGCGACGTCTCCGGCGCCAACATCTTCGTGAACTGGAAGGCCCTGGAGGCCGCCGGCATCGACAAGAACGCCCCGGTCACCGCGCGGTTGCGCGACGTCAAGTTCTCCAAGGCCCTGCAGACGATCCTCTCCGACATCGGCGGCGGCACCGTCAAGCTCAGTTACACGGTCAGCGAAGGCGTCATCACGATCTCGACCATCGAAGACCTCAGCGCCAACGTCGTCACCCGCGTCTACGACATCCGCGACCTGCTCGTCAGCGTGCAGGATTTCGAGGACGCGCCGGACTTCGACCTCAGCAAAGCCGGCCAGAACACCGGTGGCGGCCGCGGCGGCGGCGGTGGGGGTGGCGGGGGCGGCGGCGGCAGCCTCTTCGGAAGCTCCACCAACGAGGAAGCGCAGAAGGGCGGCCGACAGGAACTCGTCGACTCCATCCTCCAGCTCATCACCGAAACCGTCGCACCCGACTCCTGGCGCGACGCCGGCGGCACCGTCGGTGCCGTCCGCGAGCTCTCCGGTCAGATCATCATTACCCAGACCCCGGAGAACCAGCGGCAGATCGTCGCCCTGCTCGAACAGCTCCGCGAGACCCGCGCCATCCAGGTTACCGTCGAGGCACGCTTCCTGACCGTGCAGCGGAACTTCCTCGAGGACATCGGCTTCGACCTCGACTTCATCATCAACCCCAACGCCGCCGGAAACCCGCTCTCCAAGCACCTGAGCGAGGTCCCGATCACCCAGAACACGATCGCGTTCACCCAGAACCCCGACACCGGCCTCCCGGGCAGCATCGGCGGTGGGCAGGGCTCGAACATCAACGGCCTGAACATCGCCGGCACGTACCTCGACGATTTCCAGGTCACCTTCCTGCTCCGGGCGACTCAGGCGGCGCAGCACAGCACGCAGATGACCGCCCCGCGCATTACGCTGTTCAACGGCCAGCGCGCTTACGTGCTGGTCGCGACCCAGCGCGCGTACGTGAGCGACCTGGAGCCGGTCATCGCCGAAGGCGCCGTCGCCTTCGACCCGACGGTCGACGTGGTCGAGAGCGGCGTGCTGCTGGACGTGCAGGCCACCGTCTCCTCCGACCGCAAGTACGTCACGCTTACGCTGCGGCCGCAGCTCGCCACGCTGTTGCAGCTCGTGCGCTTCCCCGTCTTCGCCGCCAGCTTCGCCAACGTCCCCGGCGGCGGCACCAACGGCGACGACGTCGTCCCGACCTCCTCGTTCGGCTTCCTCCAGCAGCCCGAGCTTCAGCTCACCTCGCTGCGCACGACCGTCAGCGTCCCCGACGGCGGCACGCTCCTGCTGGGTGGGCAGACACTGGCCGGCGAGATCGAGAAGGAAGCCGGCACCCCGATTCTCTCGAAGATCCCGTTCGTCAAGCGGCTGTTCACCAACCGTTCCACCGCCAAGGACGAGCAGATCCTGCTGATCCTGGTCAAGCCCACGATCATCATCCAGCGCGAGGCCGAGAATAAGCAGTTCCCGCTCCTGAGCACGAAGGTGGCGGGGAGCTAAGACCGACGCCCGTTACGAGAACCAAGCCCACGGCGCCGCCGTGGGCTTTTCTCTTGCGCAAATGCTTGCATTACACGTTGGATCTGCCTAAACTTCCCCCCTTTTCCGGCTCAGAGAAAGGTTCGGCCCAATGCCCCGCGTTTGCTATTTCACCGGCAGGAAGACCAGCTTCGGCAACCAGGTCACGCACCGCGGCAAGGCCAAGTACCTCGGCGGGGTCGGCACCAAGATCACCGGCATCACCGCCCGCAAGTTCAAGCCGAACATCCAGAAGGTCCGCGCCGTCATCGACGGCCAGATCGTCCGCGTGAAGGTCAGCACCAAGGCGATTCGCGACGGGAAGATCGTCAAGCCGGCGCGCCGCAGGTACACCAAGCCCGAAGCCGCCGCGAAGGCGTAGCCTTCGCGTTTCCCTCAGAACATCTTCTCGCCCGGCGCCAGATTTTCCCGACAGACCCTTTCATCGATCTCCACGCCCAGCCCCGGCGCGTCCGAGACCGGCACACAACCGTTCCTGAACAGCGGCAACCCCTCGCGCCGCACGAACTCCCCGATCCACCTGGCCTCGATGAAGTGATATTCGAGTGACAGGAAATTCCTCGTCGCCGCCGCCACGTGTGCCGCGGCGATCGTCGCCAGCGCGCCGCCGTTGCCGTGCATCGCCAGCGGCAGGTAATGGCTGTCGGCGTAGAGGCCGATGCGGTGCAGCTCGTGCATCCCGCCGCAGAACATCACGTCCGGGTGCAGGATGTCGGCGGCCTCGTGGTCGACGAAGGTGCGGAACTGCTCCATCGTGAACATCTCGCCCACGCAGACCGGGGAGGGGCTCTTGGCCCGGAGCTGGCGGTACGCGTCGACGTTGGTGATCGGCATCAGGTCTTCGACCCACGCGAGCTTCAGGTGCGCCAGCTCCTGCGCGAGCCGCACGGAGTCGGGCAGGTTGTACTGCATGTGCCCGTCGACGGCGATCTCGACTTCATCACCTGCGGCCTCGCGCGCCGCCTCGAGCCGCTTCACGATCTGGATCATCTGCGCCGCCGAGATCGTACGGTTCCACACGTCCTTCACGTGCCGCGGGGCCATGTAGTCGATGTCGAATTTCATGCGTCCGAAGCCTTCCATGGCCGCGTCGGACGCCATCTTGCGCCACGCGTCGAGATTCTCCTGATCGCTCGGGGAGCTGCGGTCGAGATAGACCGGCACCTCCTTGCGGAACGCACCGCCGAAAACGTTGTACGCCGGCGTCTTCAGCGCCTTGCCGATCAGGTCGACCAGCGCGATCTCCACGCCGCTCACCGCCCACACCGGCGGGCCGTCCGGCGTCGCCGTCGGCGACATCGGCGCGCACGGGCCGAACTCGCTGGGGAAATCCCGCCCAGCGAAGTTCGAGCTCGGCGGATGCGGCGCGACCGTGCCGTACACGATCTCCGACCACATCGGCCGCAGCTCAAGCGGGTCGCGCCCGAGCATCACCGCGCGGCAGTAGCCGAGCCCGTCCCGGATCCCCGGAAAGTTGTCGCACTCGCCCAGCCCGTAGATCCCCGCGTCGGTATCCACGCGCACGAGCATCTTGCGCGAAGTCCCCACCTCGCCCCCGAGGTCGTGTGGCCGCGGGCCTTTGAGCAGCATCCAGCGGACGTCGGTGATTTTCATGTTCAGTACCCGTCCTCGATCGACACGATGTTGATCAGCGGCTCGCCTGTCAGATATCGGCGCAGGTTTTCTTCCAGCACCCGTCCGGCCCACTCGGCCTGGTCGACCGTCCACGATGCCAGGTGCGGCACCATGATCAGGTCCGGCACGTCCCACAGGGGGTCGCTCTTGTCGGGCGGCTCGGTTTCGTACACGTCCAGGGCGGCGCCGAAGATCCGGTGCCCACGCAGCGCATCCGCCAGCGCCCTTTCGTCGATCACGCCACCGCGGCCGATGCCGACGAGCACCGATGTGCGCGGCAGGGCGTCGATCGCGGCGCGGTCCACCAGCCCGAGCGTCGCGCGCGTGATCGGCAGCGTCACGATCGCGCCGCCGTCGCACTTGCTGAGCATCTCGGGCAGCCGCGGACCGTCGTACCAGCCGACCGGGACGCGGCCTTCGGGGTCGCCGGTGCCGTCCGGCCGAAAAACGTTGTGCTCCGCGCGCGCGCTTGCGTTGCGCTTATACGCTAGCACTTTCATCCCCATCGCGTCGGCGATCCGCGCGATGTGCCGGCCGATGCTGCCGTAGCCGACGAGGCCGAGCGTCGTGCCCCAGCAGTTCCGCCCCGCGACGTCGTCCCACCGATCGTCGCTCGGCCAGCGCCGCTCGCGCTGGAGCTGGTAGCACGGCAGGAACTTGCGTCGCGCCGCGACCAGCAGCCCGATCGCGAACTCGGACACCGCCGGCGTGTACGCGCCGCTGACATTCGCTACCGGCTTCCCGCATTGCAGGATCGGCTTCTGATCGATGTCCTCGACGGCCGCGGTATTGAGCTGGATCCACCGCAGCTTCGGCATCGCCGCGGGATCAATCCGCGCCTTGCCGGTGAACAGCACCTGCGCCGAAGCCAGCGCTGCGGCATCGGGCGGGCGCAGCAGTCGGATGCGCGGCGAGATCGCCCGCACCCGCGCCGCAGTACTCTCCTTCATCGGCGCATCGACGGCGACGTTCAGCACGTCTTCGGGCATGAGCGGGCAGTGTAGCGGAGCGTGCGCGCGATGAAAATTAGCGACGTCCCACACGCGCGGAATCTGAAATTTGAGATTTCAGATTCCATCCAGTACAAGTTCCCGCCGCGACCGCGATGAGCGAATCGACGCCGAAAATCTCGCTCGACCAGGCCCGCCACGTCGCCAAGCTCTCGCGGCTGGCGCTGGACGAGCCGAAGCTGCGCCGCTTCGCCGGTCAGCTCGAGTCGATCCTCGAGTACGTCGCGAAGATCAACGAGGTCGACCTGAAGGGCGTCGAGCCGATGGCCCACGCGCTGCCATTGCACAACGTGCTGCGCGAAGACGTCGTCGAGCCGAACCTGCCGGTCGAGAAGGTGTTGAGTAACGCCCCGGAGACGGACGGCCCGTTCTTCAAAGTCCCCAAGGTCATCGGCGGCGACGAAGACTCGGCGGGGTGAGCGGGATGAGCCTCGCCTTCGACACCCTCACCTCTGCCCGCGGCGCGGTCGCGTCGAAGGTCATCTCGTCCGTCGAGCTCACCCGGCAGGCGATCGAGCGAATCGAGAAGTTCGATCCAAGCATTCAGGCGTTCAACAGCACGTACTTCGACCTCGCGCTGCAAGCCGCGCGTGAGGTCGACTCAGGCAAACGCACCGGCGCGCTGGCCGGCGTGCCGATCGCGATCAAGGACAACCTCTGCACCACCTTCGGCACCACGACCTGCTCCTCGCGAATCCTCGAAAAGTTCCGCTCGCCCTACGACGCGACCGTCGTGAAGAAGTTGGAACAAGCCGGCGCGGTGATCGTCGGCAAAACCAACCTCGACGAGTTCGCGATGGGCAGCTCGACCGAGAACAGCGCCTTCCGTGTCACCCACAACCCGTGGGACACCGAGCGCGTGCCCGGCGGGTCGTCGGGCGGCAGTGCAGCAGCACTCGCCGCCGGCATGTGCTGCGCCGCGATCGGCTCGGACACCGGCGGGTCGATCCGCCAGCCGGCATCGCTCTGCGGCCTCGTCGGCCTGAAGCCGACGTACGGCCGCGTGTCGCGCTACGGGCTGGTCGCGTTCGCGTCATCGCTCGACCAGATCGGCCCGTTCGGCTGGACGGTCGCCGATTGCGCGCTGCTGCTCAGCGTGATCGCCGGCCACGACCGCAAGGACAGCACGAGCGTCCCCGAGCCGCCGCCCGATTACCTCGCCGAGCTGGAGCAGCCGGTCAAAGGGCTGCGCATCGGCATCGTCCGCGAGTACGAATCCACCGAAGGCCTCGACCCGCAGGTGAAGCAGGCGATCGACGCCGCGAAGCGCAGGTACCAGGAACTCGGCGCGACGCTGGTCGACGTCTCGCTGCCGCACACCGAATACGGCATCGCCGCGTACTACGTGATCGCGCCGTGCGAGGCCTCCAGCAACCTGGCGCGTTACGACGGGGTCCACTTCGGCCACCGCACGAAGGCGCCGGTGAACGACATCGTCGAACTGTTCAGCAGGAGCCGCGCCGAAGGCTTCGGCGACGAGGTGCAGCGGCGCATCATGATCGGCACCTACGCCCTCTCCAGCGGCTACTACGACGCGTACTACCTCAGCGCCCTGAAGATGCGCACGCTGATCAAGCGCGACTTCGACCGCGCCTTCGAACAGTGCGACGTCATCCTCTGCCCCACGAGCCCCACGCCCGCCTTCCGCATCGGCGAAAAGTCGGCCGACCCCCTGCAGATGTACATGAGCGACGTGTTCACCGTCACGTGCAATATTGCGGGGATCGCAGGCCTCAGTCTTCCGGCGGGCTTCACCGCTGGCGACCAGCCGCTGCCGATCGGCATGCAACTTCTCGGCCCGACGTTTTCCGAAGCAAAACTGTTCCGGATTGCGAGGATGTACGAATCCACGACCGACTGGCACAAGCGCCGGCCTACGTTGTAGGGGCGACGCCTGCGTCGCGGTTCGACTTTCGGGTCAGCCGGTGCCAGATGTACAAGCCCGCCATGGAGCAGACCGCTCCAAACAGCACCATCACCCACACCGGCGTCCCGTAGTCCACCAGATCGCCGGCGTCACCCGTCATCGAGATCCATCCGATTCCGATATACGCGCCGTTGGCGATCAAACAGAACCCCGCGACGAATCCCAGGAGGTCGCGCCCGCGCCAGCGCATCGGGTGAAAGATCGCCCACGCCGCGAGAGGCAGCAGTGCACCCCAGACCGGCCCACCCCACGCGACGAAATGGGGATGGGGATTGTGCGCGAAGAACGTCTGCGAGAACCCCAGCGGTGGCAAAGAAACGTGATCGACTTGCGCCCCGCTCAGCCAGCCGTGCAGCGCGTGCCCGAACTCGTGTACCGCCATCATCCCGAGCCAGGTCGGATACAGGACGACCGCCACGACCGCCGCGCGCCGGGCGCTCATCGCCGTGGAACTGTAGCAAGGAGTCGTCCCCGATCGCGCATAAGTCGGGTGTTGCGCTTTTCGTATAACGGCGGCGCAACACCTCGCGGAGGGAAAATCTACGTTTTGTAGAAATTCTTCGCCCGGAAAAACCGGGCGATTCTGCACGTGGAGGGTGGGGTGTTGCGCAAACGATATAACGGCGGCGCAACGCGGGCAGGACTGGTAGAGAAGATCGTATGCGCCCTCTTCGTGTAGCCGGCGAGCTTGCTCGCCGTGTCCGCGCCCAAACGGCGAGCAAGCTCGCCGGCTACACGTGGAAGGAGGGGTGAGGGAGGGTGGGGGAAGGGTCGCGGGGTGAAAACCGCCGAGATTAACGCGGCGAAACGACGAAACCCCATTCGCGGCCCGCGAATGACGGTCGGCGACGCGTCTGCTAAGATTTCGGCGTCGGCGGAGCCCTTCGAGCTCAAGCACGCACGTTTTCCGGGAGTACCCGACCTATGACCGCGATGCCCGTGATGATCGTTGTTTTGTGCATGATGGCCATCGCCTACCGCTACTACAGCGCATTTCTGGCCGCCAAGGTCGCGGTGTTGGATGACTCGAAACCTACGCCGGCGGTGAAGCTCAATGATGGGCAGAATTACCACCCGACGAACAAGTGGGTGCTGTTCGGCCACCACTTCGCCGCCATCAGCGGCGCGGGGCCGCTCATCGGGCCGGTGCTGGCGGCGCAGTTCGGATACCTGCCGGGCCTGCTGTGGATCGTCATCGGCGTGTGCATCGGCGGGGCGGTGCAGGATTTCCTGGTGCTCGCGGCGAGCATCCGTCGGGGCGGGAAGTCGCTGGCGCAGATCGCCTTCGCCGACATCGGCAAGGTCGCCGGCAGCGCCGCGATGCTCGCGATCCTGTTCATTATCGTGATCGCGCTCGCGGGGCTGGGGAAGGTCGTCGTGAAGGCGCTGGGTGGGGAAGAAGTCAAATATCCGCCCGGGAGCGTTCTTGTTGGAAAGGTGCCGGTGTTGCCACCGGCTCACGCACACGGACTGTACGTCGTGAATCGTGGCACCGAGTTGCAGTGGAACGATGGCAAATCGTCCATGACCTTCGGCGAGTCGTTTGTCCTCAGACCTCCGAAGGGAGAAATGGAAGTTCAGCTGACAGCCGACGGTGACAGCTTCACCGTTAAGTTGCCGCCTGGCACGGTGCGACCCGTCCCCGGCAGCTCCTGGGGCACGTTCACCATCGCGTGCACGATTCCGATCGCGCTGTTCGTCGGGCTGTACATGTACAAGATCCGCCCGGGGCACATCGTCGAGGCGTCGCTGATCGGCGCGGTGCTCACGCTCGCGGCGACGTTCGCGGGCGGGTTCGTCGCGGGGACGTCGTTCGGCGAGATCTTCAACCTGAAAGACACCACCGTCGTCTGGACGATGGCCGCGTACGGGTTCATCGCCTCGGTGCTGCCGGTGTGGGTGCTGCTGTGCCCGCGCGACTACCTCTCCAGTTTTCTGAAGATCGGCACGATCGCGCTGCTGGTCGGCGGCGTCATCATTGCTAATCCGACGCTGGAGGCGCCGGCGTTCAATTCCATCTTCGCAGGAGGCGGGCCGACGGTGGGCACCGGCAACCCCTTGGTCAAAGCGAAAATCTTCCCCTTCCTGTTCATCGTGATCATGTGCGGCGCGATCAGCGGGTTCCACGCTCTGGTCAGCTCGGGCACGACGCCGAAGATGATCAAGAAGGAGTCGGACGCGCGCACGATCGGCTACGGGGCGATGCTCATCGAGGGCCTGGTCGGCGTCGTCGCCATGATCGCCGCCGCGGCGCTACCAACGAACGATTACTACGCGATGAACACCGACCTGGCCGCGGTGCCCACGTGGCAGGCAGATATTCTCAAAGTCGGTGGCGGAAACGGCATCGAGCACATCGGCCAATACGAGCAGCTCACGCAGGAATCCCTTCGCGGCCGCACCGGCGGCGCGGTCACGCTGGCGGTCGGCATGGCCCATATCTTCGACCGCGCGGCGGCGCGGTTCGTGTCGGAAGGCACCGAGCACGCGCTGCGGGGGATGTGGAAGTACTGGTACCACTTCGCGATCATGTTCGAGGCGCTGTTCATCCTCACCACGATCGACACCGGCACGCGCGTCGGACGGTTCCTCCTCCAGGAAGTCTTCGGCAAGGTCAGCCCCTCCTGGGGCAGGCAGGACTACTGGCCCAGCGCGATCCTCAGCACCGTTCTGATCGTGCTCGGCTGGGCCTACTTCATCAACGCCAACTCGATGGCGGCGATCTGGCCGATGTTCGGCGTCGCCAACCAGATGCTCGCGGTGATCGCGCTCGCCATTGTCAGCGCATATCTAGTAAACACAGGCAAAGCGCGCTACCTGTGGGTGACGGTCGTGCCGCTGTGCGTCGTGATGACGACCACGAGCACGGCGGCGGTGCAGATGTTCATCGGTCAGCTCAACACGTTCACCACGCAGCTCGGCAACGCGCCCGGCGTGCGGAACACCACGCTGCTGATCAACTCCGGCGTGCAGGGCCTGTTGATCGCGGCCATGCTCGGGTGCGGGATCATCGTGATCCTGTCGGCGGCGCGCCGGATCTGGATCCAGACCAACGGCCTGCAAGGCGGCGTGCCGCAGCGCGGGTTCGAGCCGGTCGTCGCGGTGGAGTGAGGCACACATGTTCAAGAACCTGCTCTTCGGCGGCCGCGGCGGCGCCGGGCCGCTGGCGGATTTCGGGCTGCTGATCGTGCGCGTGCTGGCCGGGCTCTCGCTGGCCGTGGCGCACGGCTGGGGCAAGCTGCCGCCCAGCGCTGGCTTCATCGAAGGCACCGCCAACATGGGCTTCCCCGCGCCGACGTTCTTCGCGTGGATGGCTGCTCTCTCCGAGTTCGGCGGCGGGCTGCTGCTGGCCCTGGGTTTGGCGACGCGCCCGGCGGCGTTCCTCATCGCCTGCACGATGGCGACCGCCGGCTTCGTCCGCCACGCGTCCGATCCATACGGAAAGAAGGAGCTCGCGCTGGTGTACCTCGGCGTCGCGCTGCTGTTCCTGTTCAGCGGGAGCGGGCGCTTCGGCCTCGACGCGTGGTTCCGAAGAACGCCGAACGAGGCCAGAGGCTTTCCGGTCCAGCCGAAATGATCACCGGGGCAGATAGGGTCGAACGATGATCTGCCCGTTGCGATCGATCTTCACCGCGATCGCGCCGCAGCGGTGGGTGCGGTAGAGCTCGCGACTGCCGATCAACTTTTCGAAATTCCGCTGCTTCGTCGTTAGCGTGCGGTCGTTGGAGCTGAGGATGACCGACGGGTTGACAGCAGCCACGAACGCCGCGGTCGAGGGTTCGCAACTTCCATGATGGGGGGCGACGAGGATGTCGGCTTTCAGTGATGCAGGGTCTTTGAGCAGCGTGCGCAGCGCCGCCTCCTGGATGTCGCCGGTGAAGAGGATTGTCCGGTCGCCATGGCGCAGGCGGAGGACCATCGACTCGTCGTTGGCCAGCTCCGGCGACGCCGACAGGCCGCGCGGCGGCCAGAGGATCTCGATGCGCGTGCGCCGCCCGAGCGGTAGCTCGTCGCCGGGCGCCACACTGCGCGGGGGGCGTTCCAGCTCGTCGAGCCGCAGGAGCATCGCTTCGCCCGGCGCGTTGCCGGCGCACTGCCCGCGGAACTGCTGCGCGGTGAGCACTTCGCGCACGTCGTACGCGGACGTGACGTCGGCGACGGCGCTGAAGTGGTCGTAGTTCGCGTGGCTGATGAAGATCGTGTCGACGTCCGTCACGCCGCGGTGGCGGAGGAAGGGGCCCAGGCACTTGAGCGTCAGGTCCGCAAGGCTCGTGGAGCCGGCGTCGACCAGCACCGTGCGCCCGGACGGCGGCTCGATGACGCAACACTGGCCCGCGCCGACGGCCAGTAGCGTCAGGCGCAGCTCATCCGGCGCGGCCGGCTCCGGGCGACTGGCGCCGGTCGTGAACGGAAGGAGGAACAGCGCGACACACGCGGCCAGCGGCGCGCCGCGCAGGCACCAGCGCAGCCCCGGCCGGATCGTCGGCAGGAAGATCAGGAACATCGCGCCGTAGTACAGCGCGATGAGCCAGACCGGCGGCGCCGGCATCGGCACGTCGCTGCCCGGCAGCATCGCCAGCCAATCGACCGCGTGGCGCATCAGTGCCACCGGGCCGGTTGCCATCGCCGCCCACGCGCCGGCGGCGCCGGGCCACAGCAGCGTCAGCACGATCTTCAGCAGCCCGCCGATCAGCGCGGCGAAGACGATCGGCGCCAGCGCGATGCTCGCGGGGATCGCCCAGGGGTTGAGCTGCTCGAAGTGGTACGCGATCAACGGCATCGACACGAACCACGCGACCAGCCCCGACGCGATCGTCGCAAGGATCATCTCGTCGGTCCAGCGCGCCGCGGCGTCAAGCGCGTCACGCGGGCGCGTGAGCTGGTCGGCGACCTGCTTGTCGCGGTCGCGGAAGGAGGTGAGAAAACGCATCATCGGCGTCGCGAAGATCATCAGGCCGAGCACGACGCCGAAGCTGAGCTGGAAGCCCGCGTTGTACAGGTCGAGCGGGTGATAGATCAGCATCGCGAGCACGCTGAGCGAGAGCAGCTGGATACCGTCGAGGCTGCGCCGCTGCACGATGCCCAGCGCGAACGCGACGCACAGCAGCACCGAGCGCACGACCGGCGGCGACGGCAGCGCGGCAAGCCCGTACAGCACGACGAACGCCACGACGATCCACGACGCGAGTCGCGGCGGGGCGCACAGGACGCGCAGGATCAGGAACACGAACCCGCCGAGCACCGCGATATGCAGGCCGCTGATCGCCAGGTGGTGGCCGGTGCCCGTGCGGCGGAACTGGTCCTGGACGTCGCGCAGCTCCGGATCCGAATCGCCCAGGAGCAGCGCTCGCAGCAGCGCGTGATCGAGCGAGCGGTTCGCGGGGAAGCCGGTCGCGAGCAGGCGCCGCGAGTGGTCGCGCAGGCGTGCGAGCGGCGAAGGCGCATCCGCGCTGAGGATCGTGAGGTTCGACGCCTCGGGTATCTGCACCGACGCGAGGATGCGCTGCTCGCGGTAGTAGCTGGACCAGTCGAACTGGCCGGGGTTCATCGCGGGTCCCGGGCGCTGGAGCATGCCGACGACGCGCACGTGCTGTCCCAGCGCGAGGCGGGGATGCGGATGCGCAATCTGCACGAGCATCTGGCCCGACGCTTCGGCCCAGCCGGACCAGGTCCTGACGCGCAGCGCCGTCGCGGTCGCGACCTGCTTCGGCGGCAACGAGCGGAACCGCCCGAACGGCGCCGACAGCACGCGCGGCGGCGTGTCGATCCGCATCTCGAGCTGCGCCAGCCGCATCTCGTCGGTCGCGAAGGAGCTGATGTGATCCGCGGGATAGAAATATGCTTCGAGCTGCGCGACCGCCACGCCGCACAGCAGCAGCGCACCGGCAATGCACGCGCTGCACGGCGCCGTGATTCGGTAGCAGACGATGGCGCCGACCGCCAGCAGCGCGATCGCGACGATCCACACGAGCGGCCGCGGCGGCAAGATCGTGTGAAGCGCGATCCCCGCGATGAACAGCACCGCCGCCCCCACCGCCGGCCGCGCCGCGATCGCACCGATAGCGCCGGGTGCACTACGACGTGCTGGGGCGGGCGCCGCGTCCATCTGTATTGGGCTTGCCGGACGGCATCTTACCGGTCGTTCGTCCACGCGCGAAATCGGAGCCGAAATGTCGATAACTAGAGACGATGCTCGCAACTCTCTTCTGTCGTTGCCTGATCCTCGCCCAGATGATGCTGCCGTTCGCCGCGGGAGAGGATCACAAGCAGGCCGACGCGCCTGCTGCGCAGCCTGCCGCCACCGCGACGACGCAGCCGGCCGCGGCCGTCGACCCGGACGACCCACTCCACCAGCTCGCGCGCACCAAGATCGGCCGCCTCACCACGGGCCGCGAAACGCTCACCTTCGAGGAGGCCGCGCGCATCGAGACCTGGTACGGGCTGATCCGCGAGCTCGTGCAGACGGGCCTGGGGCTTATCCCGCGCATGCTCGTCGCGGTCATGTTCCTGCTCGTCTTCTGGGCCCTGTACCGCGCGCTGCGGCGCATGATCCTCGGCGGCATGAGCAAGGCCAACGTCGATACCTCGATCCGCGATATGCTCGGGTCGCTCATCAAGTGGTCGGTGATGGGCTTCGGGCTGGTGATCGCGTTCAACCAGATCGGCGTGCAGATCACCGCGCTGCTGACCGGCGTGTCGATCATCGGCCTGGCGATCGGCTTCGCGGCGCAGGAGACGCTGAGCAACTTCATCGCCGGCATCGTGATCTTCTGGGACAAGCCGTTCCGCGTGGGCGACTGGATCGAGGTCGGCGACACCTTCGGGCAGGTGATGCGCATCACGTTCCGCTCCACGCGGCTGCTGAACCTCGACGGCGAGATCATTATCTTCCCGAACACGTCGATGCTCTCCGGCAAGGTCGCGAACCACACGACCAACCCGATCAATCGCGTGAATGTCGCGATCGGCATCGCGTACAAGGAGTCGATCGACGACGCGCGGGCGGCGCTCTTGGCGCTGACGACGCACGACGAGCGGATCACGAAAGACCCGCCGCCGTGCGTGGTGGTCGACCAGTGCGCCGACAGCAGCGTGAACCTGCTGCTGCGGTTCTGGATCGCCGACGAGTCGCTCGCCAAGACGATTCGGTACGAATACCTGGAAAAGGCGAAAAAGGCCTTGGACGCCGCGAACATCCAGATCCCGTTCCCGCACCTGCAGTTGCTCATGGAACACCCCGTGGCACTCCCCCATTTGCCCGGAAAACCGCCGGAATCCAGGGCCGCGTGACCGTTGCCCCACTGCGCGGGATTCTGTGATACGATGTCCCGCGACTTTGCGGAGGTCTTGGTCATGACGTGGACGGTCGAGTCCTGGTACGCCGAAGCGAAATCCGAAGCCGAGTCGCGCCGCGCGCTGACGCAGTCGCTGGCGGACATCTGGTTCAAAACCCTCCAGAGGGGCATGCCGGAAGCGTCGCGCGAGGAAATCGGCCAGCGCGTCATCGAGTTCGACCGCCAGCGCATGGACGCGGTGCCGGACCTCAAGAAATATCCGGAGCTGCGCGGAATGCGCGAGCTGATGACCGCGGCGCACCGCGGGTTGCGGGACGGCGCGGGGCTGAGCGAGACCGACGCCGCGGCCATCCGCAGCGCCGCCACCTTCTACCACCGCTTCATCTCCGGCGGGCGCAAGCCGAGTGGAAGTGCGAAGGCGCAGTGCAGCTACGTCTACTTCCCGACCAGCGAAGTCGGGCCGATTCTCGCGAACAACCTCGACTCCTCGCCGGAGGAAAAGTTTGGCGAGCCGCACTGGCCGGCGGCATCCGAGCACCTGATCTTCGGCGGCGTGTCGTCGGGCGTGTTCTTCGATGAGCTCTCGCCGGAGATCTTCCCGGCGCCGGTGCACAAGCTCGTCGCGCGCTACTGCCGCAACACCGACGAAGCGGTCGAGATGTTCACCCGCTACAACCTGTTTTGGGGTCCGGGCAACATGCTGGTCGTCGACCGCGAGCACAAGCTGGCGATGGTCGAGAAATCGTCCTGCCGCATCGGCGTCCGCCGCGGCGAAGGGTTCGGCTTCATCACCGCGATGACGCAGCAGCACCCGGAGATGCGCGCGTACGTGCGGTCGAAGCGCGCCGAGTCGCTGGTCCGTCGCAACCTGCCCAACCCGTGCCACGACACGATCTACTGGGATGCGCAGGACCGCCGCGGCGATCTGATGACGCAGCTGCTCGAAGAGGCCAAGGCCAAGCCGAGCGTGGAGGCGCTGCGAAAGATCATCCAGTTCCGCGACCCCAAGCGCGGCAACGTCGCGGGCAACGGCGAGGTCCTGTCGCCGGGCGGCCCGCCGTCCGAACACACGCTGCGGACGAGCCTCTGGCTCCTGCGCGAGGGCCGCGCCATGTGGTGGGCCCGCGACGAACAGACCGGCAAGCCCAGCTTCGAGAACCGCATGCCGGACGTGACGTTCGAAAACGTCTGGCGCTGGGATTGAGTCTGCCCCCGCCCCCGCATCAGTCGAGCGTTTTGTACACGGTCCGCTCGACCGGGATCGAGCCGTGTTTCACCTCGAGGAAGGGCTTGCCGCCCTTCACGCCCGCGGTGCCGTAGCCGTTCGCGGTGCAGAGGAAGCTGCGGAAGTCGCCCTTGATCGTCGGCGCGACATGCAGGACCTTCTCGACGGCGTCGTAGCGGACGCCGGTCAGGCCTTGCAGCATCGCGTAGCTGCTCATGGCGCGCGCGTACCAGTGGCCGCACTCGTACTCGTCGAACGGGTCGCGCACGCGGCCGTCGTAACGGTCGCGTGCGGCGCGGACGAGCTTCAGGGCCTCGTCGAGCATGCCGAAGCGCATCAGGTGAGTGGCGACGTGCCACTCGATGCCGGTCCAGACCTCGTCGCTGTACGGGAACGGCAGCGCCAGCTTCCCGCCGCGCGGCCACGAGCACAGGAGCAGGCCGCCCTCCTCGCCCAGCGCGTAGCCCGGGCGCTGCGGGTTCGCGTGCTCGGACAGGTCCGGCTTGAAGTTGTGCTTGAACACCGCCGCGATGTGGCTGCGCAGCTTGGCCGGGTCGAGCACGCGCTCCTGCCCGACTCCGCACACCTCCGCGAGCCACGCGCCGAGTACGCCGTCGGATAGACACCCCTCGCCGTACTGATATTTCGGCCCTTCCGCCTCCAGTAGCGCCAGCGCCTCGGTCGAGTACTTGCCCGCCATGCTGCCTTGCTTCACCGCCTCGGTCGGCGACGGCGCGCTGAGATCCTTCCAGCGCACCTTCTGGATGAAGAACTCGCCGTTATAGAGTTGAGACTCCGTGAACGCGCGGCCCTTCTGGAGTAGCTCCTGATAGCGATGCACGTCTTTGTCCCCCAACGCCTCGCCCATCGCCACCGCGGCGGCCAGCGCGCCGAGGTAGAAGCTCGTGCACATCCCGTCCGGGCCCCAGAACTCGATGTCGTACGTGTTGTGGTGCGGCTCCTCCAGCGTGCCCGTGCGCCGAGGGTCCCAAGTGTCGATGCAGTAGTCCAGGCTCTGGCGCACGCGCGGCCAGATTCGCTTGAGCCAGTTCGTGTCGCCGCTCACCCGCCACTCGCGGTAGACCTTCATGATCCCGCCGAGCTGGCCGTCGGCGGCGGCGTAGAAGTCGTGCGCCTTCGCGCGGATCGGAAGTGCTGCGCGGAAGTTCTGGTGCCCTTTGTCGTCCTGGCCGACGCCGAACTCGGTCTCGCGCAGGCTGCGCTCGAGCGCCGGAAACAGGTGCGGCACGGCCTGCGCGTAGTTCCACACGTGCGTGCACGTGCCGTAGCAGCAGCCGGCCTTGTCGCCGCAGCCTTCGAAGGCCCACATCTTGCCGTCGCGCTGGCGGAGTACGGTCGTGGTCTTCAGGATCGCGATGTTGGCCGCGACGGCCTCGACGACCTCCGGCGGAAGCGTCGTGTCGTAAAAGCACTTGGCGAAGCGCTCGCTGGCGGCGCGCAGGTCGTCGTAGTTCTGCCGCCAGTGCCCGGCGACCTCGGAGATTCCCTTGAACTGACCCGCGTACCACGGCTCGTGGTAGTCGCTTTTGCCCGGGCCGCAGTCGACGCCGATGTCGCTCTTCGGAACGAACCAGCTCATCAGCACGCGCACGGTGCGCGACTCGCCGCGGCGTAGGCGCAGCGGCAGGTAGACGCTGCCGCCGGGGCTCGGGTCGCCGCCGTCGGTCGGCGCGGGTCGCGACGGCGCGTCGCCGCGCGCGATGGTCTGCCAGAGAACGGTCAGCGCGTCGAACCACCCGCCGCGGAACCAGCCGCAGTCGCCGCGCGCCGCCGGATCATCGACTACGATCGCGAACGCGCCCTCGTCGTGCGGACGCTCGGCATGCGCAGCCTGTTGCAGCGCAACACCGTTCTCGCCGAGCCGTTCGACGCGCGTCTCCGCCGACGTCTGCGGCGGGGGCGGTGGTGGAGGCTGCGTCTTCATTAGGTTCGTCGCGTGATACGAGAAGACCAGCTCCAAGTCCTGCGCCGACGTGTTTGTGAGCGTGTACTCCAGCGCCGCGACGGGAAGCGACGACGGATCCGCATCCGGCGGCGTGAACGGGCTCCACCCCACAAGCGTGGCCTTGAGCGGGAGTTTCGGATCGTCCAGATGGACGGTCGCGAAAGGGAACCGCGCTTCGAAGTTCGAGCGTGCGAAGCGCGGCAGACCTGCGCCCTGAATGTGGCCGTTCCCCGATTCCGGTCGGCCGAAAATCTTGCGCTCCAGCACCGGCCCCTGGAGTACCCGCGCGATCGTCGGCTTCCTGCCGTCACCCTTGATCGCCACCGCCGCGAACATCAGCGGCTCGTTGTCGATGTGCGGCTTGTGGCGGAGCGACACGTGCGTGAGCCCGCCGGTCCCTTCAAGGCAGACCATGCCCGCCCCGATCCCGCCGAGCGGGAACGCGATGTGGTTGAGGTGCTCGCCTTCGTAGCGGCCGTTGTACACGTGTTTGCTCATGGGAAATCGATTGCCTTGTGAAAGCGGAAAAGAGGATGACGTGACACCGGCGCTCTGTAAAGGGCGCGGTGCCTTGTCATCCTGAGCGCAGCGAAGGATCTGGCTTCACCGACTCACAAGGTGAGGTGCTAGCTGTTTGACAGCTGCTTGCCAAGTGCGTACTTCGCCGCCCACTGGGGCATGATCTTCGTATGCTTCCCGCGGTAAACGATGAGGAGAGCGCAGCGGGACTCGTCGGTGGTGTTTGGGGCGCTGTAGTGGATCGTCTGGCAATGGTGGATCAGCGCGTCGCCGGGCTCCAGCGTGCCGACGAAAGGCTCGGAGCATTCGACCGGCTCCGCAAGGCCCATCGAGTTCCCGGTGACTCCGGACGGCTTGTGCGGCCGCAGCTCGCGATGTGATCCGGGGACGTAGTAGATCGGGCCGTTCTCCAGCGTCGCCGGGTCGATCGCGATCCAGACGGTGAGCATATCGGGCGGGTTCTGGCAGAAGTACGCGTTGTCCTGGTGCGGGGGCACCGCGGTGCCGACGCGCGCGGGCTTGTTGAAGGTCTCGACGGCGCTGAGCTCTGGCTCGCCGTGCAGCAGCTTCGACATGAGTCGCTGGATGTCCGGCCGCTGCCAGAGGTCGTCGAAGAACTTCGAATCGCGCTCCAGGTGCCAGGTGTTGCGGATCGTCTTGCCGTCGGGCTCATAGGTGACCTTGGCCTTGCCGTGCGCCGGCGTGAGCATCGCGAAGATGCGCGCCAGCTCGCTGCGCGCGGTCTTGAGGTCATCAGCGCTCAGCACGCCGTTTACGCGCACGACGCCGTCACGCTCGTAGTCGTCGGCGATCCGGTCCACGTCGGCCAAGCTCAGCGTGTTGTCGGAAACGGTGGCGGTGGTTGTCATGCCGATTACAATACCGCGGACATAATGCGAAGATCGATTGTCAAAAACGACGATTTGTTGTCGGCGTGATGATCCGCTTCTTCGATCACGGATACGGTGAATTTGATCGGCACCGTGCCGCGGGGCCGGTGCGGTGGGACCGCTTCGATCTTTTCTGGCTGCACACGGGGCGGATGCGGATGCGCCTGATGAGCCGCGCCGACGTGGTGCTGACGGCCAACAGTGGCATTCTCATCTACCCCGACACCTCATTCGTCGGCTGGGCTATGTCGGACCTTGCGAAAGCGTCGGTCCAGCACTTCGCGCTGGAGCCTGACGACGGGCAGCACCTGCCCGCGCCGATGGCGCGCCTGCTCGGCCGGCGACGAGGGTACGAGCGGTACCACCTGGCGCACCATGAAACTTTCGACGCCGATGTGAGGCGGGCGATCGAGCTGTCGCTGCAGAAGCAGACCCCGCTGGTGCACGACCTGCGAGTCGCGAGCCTCACGCTGATCCTCGGCACGCTGGCGGCGCACGTCCGCGGCCGCGGTCAGGTGCCAATCGCGCCGGCGACACGGTGGGACGCGCTGCTGGCATGGCTCCCGGCGCAGCTCGGCCGTCGCGTGAGCGTCGAAGAGATGGCCGGCCAGCTCGGCTGGTCCGCCAGCCACTTCGCGGCGCGGTTCCGGCAGACGTTCGGGCTTTCGCCGGCGCAGTACGTGCAGAAGGCACGGATCCTCGAAGCGGCACGAATGCTGCGTGAGGGTCAGGAATCGATCAAAGGCGTCGCGCGGCAGCTCGGATTCGAGGATCTACCCAACTTTTACCGGAGTTTCAGCGCGGTGACGGCCTTCACGCCGGCGCGCTACCGGGAGCGGTATCGGCTGCGCGCGTGACACCACCCGTCACGGCCTCACGAGCTCCTTCGAGCCGTTCCACGCCCGCCGATACTCGCGCGGCGACTGGCCGATCTGTTGGCGGAAGCAGCGCGAGAAATACGCGATCTCGTCGTAGCCGACGCGCGTGCCGATGTGGCCGATCGGCTCGGGCGTCCAGCGCAAGAGCCGGCAGGCCTCCTCGCAGCGCAGCCGGTGCACGAACTCGACGACGCCCATGCCCATCCGCCGCGCGAAGCTGCGCGACAAGTGCGCGGGGCTGACGCGCACGCGCGCCGACAGGTCACCGAGGCTGATCGGCTGCGCGAAGCTCGTCTCCAGATGGCTCACCGTGTCGAGCACCGCCTGGTCCGTTCGTCCGGTCAATCGTGGCGCCGTCGGAGCATCCTTGAGCTGTTCGCGGCTCAGGCGCGCGGTCGCGACGAGCACGTCGAGCAAGCATGCCGCCGCCGCGGCCTCCCAACCGGAGGTGCGGTCGTGTTCCTCGGCCATCATGCGCTCGAAGCGCTCCAGCAGCGCCGGCCGCTGGGCCGGCCGCACGTGCAGCACGACCGGGGACTCCTCCGCGGGCCTGCGCACAGGTCGTCGGAACAACTCGACCGCTCCGTCCACCTTCGCCAGCAGGGGTGCGAAGCGTTGGATCACCCGTGCGTCGAACAAGCAGTTGATAATCGTCAGTCCTCGGGCATTACGGTACTCGTGCCAGATCTGCGGGCGAATCACGATGACGTCGCCGGGCCGAAGGCGGTGCGTTTCCCCCGCGCTCACATGGTCGGCGGCGCCCGCTTCCACATAGACAATCTCGTGGAAAACGTGGTCGTGGGCCTGGTTGTCTCCGTGCGCCGGCAGCCGCTGCACGAAGATCCCCACCTCGTTGTCGGACCAGAAGCGGTCCCCTGTCAGCGTGCGCACACGATCGGGCATGCGCAAAATTGTACAAGATCGTCGCAACCGCGTGCTAGAGCGCTAAGGCGGCCGCTACCATACTCTTCCGCATCGCCTTCAACGGGAGCGAACATCCACATGCTGCGCATCGCCATCGTCGGACTCGGCGGGATCGGGAACGCCCACGCCGCGTGTTACAAGAACAACCCCAACTGCAAGATCGTCGCCGTCTGCGACCTGATCAAGGAGCGCGCCGACAAGGCGTCGGCGGCGCATGGGGCGCCGGCGTTCTACTCGATCAAGGAAATGCTCGCGGCGCTGCCCGGCGGCATCGACGCTGCCAGCGTCTGCTCCGCGGGCAAGGAGAACGGCGGCGACCATCACGCGCCGACGATGGAGCTGCTCAGCGCCGGCATCCCGGTGCTCGGCGAGAAGCCGATCTCCAACGAGATCCCAAAGGCCCAGGAGATGGTCGCGCTGGCGAAGGAAAAGCGCATCCCCTACGCGATCAACCTCAACCACCGCTTCACGCCCGCGGCGCATCGCGCGAAGCAATGGCTCAATGAGAAGCGCTGCGGCGAAGTGAACATGATCAACATGTTCATGTGGATCAACAACCCGAACGAGACGTCGCCGCACTTTCACATGCGCGCGCTGCACCCGCACTCGATCGATGTGATGCGCTACTTCGGCGGCGACGTGAAGAAGGTGCACGCGTTCTTCAAGCGCGGGCCCGGCCGCGTATGCTGGAGCAACGTGCACGTGAACATGCTGTTTGCCGGCGGCGTCATCGGGCACCTGATGGGCAGCTACGACGGCGGGGGGCCCGGCCATCCGTGGGGGCTGGAACGCTGCGAGATCATCGGCTACGACGGCCGCATCGTCATCGACGACGCCTGTGAAGTCCTCCGCTTCGAGCCGCGCAAGAGCATCGAGTCGGAGATCTACAAGCATGTCGGCGGGATGAAGAGCTTCGGCGACACGTTCCAGAGCCGCATCAACGCGTGGGTGGACGACCTGGTGAAGAAGACCGCGCCGGACAAGGTCGACGGCAAGGGCGAGGACGCGCTGGCGGCGCAGCTCATCATCGAGGCGGCGATCGAGTCGTGGGAAAAGGGGAAGGTCGTTGATCTGTAGCCGGTATGCTCCGCGTTGCCGTCATAGGAATGGGGCCGATCGGGAACCTGCACGCGCGGATCTATCGCGAGGATCCGCTGGCGGAGGTGGTCGGGGTTTGCGACATCCGGAAGGACCGCGCGGACGAGTCGAGCAAGCGCTTCGGCGTGCCGGCGTTCGCCGACGCGGCGAAGATGCTCGCGGCGCTGAAGCCGGACGTGTGCAGCGTCACGACCGGCGGCGTCGAGTACGGGTCGGACCATTACGAGCCGACGATCCAGGCGCTGGACGCGGGCTGCCACGTGCTCGGCGAGAAGCCGATCTGCAACGAGATCGACAAGGCCGAGCGGATGGTCGCGCTGGCGCGCGAGAAACGCCGCTGCTACGGCATCAATCTCAACCACCGCTTCACGCCCGCGGCGCGGGTGGTGAAGAAGTGGGTGGATGACGGGCGGCTCGGGCAGCTTCTGTTCTGCAACATGAGCATGTGGATCAAGAATCCGGTGGAGAGCTCGCCGTACTTCCACATCAAGGCTCTGCACCCGCACACGGTGGACGTGATGCGTTACTTCTGCGGTGACGTCGACGCCGTGCAGTGCTTCGCGATCAAGGCGCCGGGACGGAAGACCTGGAGCACCGCGCACTTCAGCATGCGGTTCAAGAACGGCGCCGTCGGCGGGCTGACCGGGTCCTATGACATCGAACGCGGGCATCCGATGGAGCGCTGCGAGGTCGCCGGCACCGGCGGGCGGTTCGTCCTCGACGACATGTGGCGCGAGGCGACGCTGTACCCGGCGGGCAATCTCGAGAAGACCGTCTACACGAATCCCATCTTCGGCGGCTTCCGGGATTTCGATGACACCTTCAAGGATCGCATCCACCGCTTCCTCGAGCAGGTGACCGAAGGCGCCGCGCCCGAGAAGATCGATGGCTCCGGCGCTGACGGCTTGGCCGCGCAGATGGTCCTGGCTGCGGCGATTGAGTCGCTCGAACACGAAAAGGTCGTGAAGCTATGAAAATCGGCGTCAACTCCGTGTTGTTCGGCGGCTTCGACATGGAGACCGCGTTCAAGTACACGCAGCTCTGCGGCTACGACGGCATCGAGCTGTCCGCGATCGACGGCATGAGCCAGCACCTCGTGCTCGACCGCTGGAAGGAGATTGCGCCCAAAGCGAAAGAGCTCAGCAAGCAGCACAACCTTCCGATCCTCGCGATGGAGCAGCCCTCGCAGGACGCCGCGAAGATGGAGCAGGCGTTCCAGGCAGCGGTGGAGATCGGCATCCCCATTATCAATTGTGGCCCCGGCGGGAAAGCCAACGACGAGTCGACGTTCCAACCGGTCGTCGATTCGGTCGGCAAGCTCGTGAAGCGCGCCGAGCACTACGGCGTGACGCTGTGCGTGAAGGCGCACGTCGGCCAGTACATCTACAACACGCCGACGTCGCTCAAGCTGCTCGACGCAATCCACTCGCCTCAGTTTGGGCTGGATATGGACCCGAGCCACATCTGGCGTGCGGGCGAAAATCCGGTCGAGGCGATCGGCGCGGTCGTCAAGCGGATCAAGCACGTGCACATCCGCGATTGCAAAGGCCGCCAACAGAACCCCGGCACGCCGCAGATGCAGGCCAACGGGCGGGGCGACATCGATCTGCTCGGGTACGTGCGCGTGCTTCACGAGAACGGGTACGCGGGGCCGGTGGATCTGGAAGTGATCGGGGCGAAGGAGTTGGAGCTGCCGGCGTGTGTTGCGATCGCAGCGGAGGCGCGCGGACACATGCAGGCGTGTCTGCAGGCGTGCCGGGCGCGGTAGTGAATCCGCGTGGCACCGCCACTGAAGTGGCGGTGCCCGGAAAAAAGAATGGCGTCAATGGGCATCGGCATCCTCGGCTACGCACACGCGCACGTGGGCATGTATTGCGCGCGGTGGAAGGAGATGCCGCAGGACGTCGTGCGCGTCGTCGCGGGTTGGGATCATGATGCGAAGCGCGCCGCGGCATCGGGGATACCCGTCGAGGCGAACGTGGAACCGCTTCTCAATCGCCGCGACGTCGACGCGGTCGTGATCGCGGCGGAGACGTCGATGCACGCGGACCTCGTCGAGCAAGCCGCAGCAGCCGGTAAAGCCGTCGTCCTCCAGAAGCCGCTGGCGCTGACGATGGAGCAGGCGGACCGGATCGTCGCCGCCGTCGACAAGCACGGCGTGCCGTTCACGCTCGCGTGGCAGATGCGCGTGGACCCGCAGAACATTCGCATGCGCGATCTGGTGAAATCCGGCGCGCTCGGCCGGATCTACATGGTCCGCCGGCGGCACGGGTTGCCGTCGCAGACCTGGCCGGATTTCGACAGGACCTGGCACGTGAAGCCCGAGTTCAACCGCGGCATGTGGGCCGACGACGCGTCGCACGCGATCGACTTCCTCTACTGGATGTTCGGCGAGCCGAAATCCGTCACCGCCGAGATCGCGACGCTGCGCAGCCCCAGCGTGCCCGACGACAACGGCATCGCGGTCTTCAAGTACGCCGACGGGATGCTCGCGGAGGTGGTCAGCTCGTTCGTGTGCGTCGCGGGCGAGAACACGACGGAAATCGTCGGCGAGCAGGGCGTGGTGATCCAGAATTTCGGCGACGTGCCGAGCTGCAACATCCCGCGCCCGCCGGGCGCGGGGCCGGGTCTGAAGATCTACATGCGCGCCAAGGGCGACTGGGAGGCGAGCGAGATCGCGTCACCCAAATCGCACGGCGAACGCCTCAACGCGCTGGCGCCCGAGATCCTGAAATTCCTGCAAGGCCAGCGCGAGCCGATCGCGACCGCCGAGGAAGGTCGCACCGCGCTGAAGATGACGTTAGCCTGTTACCGCGCCGCCGAGACCGGCCGGCGCGTCGACATTTCATAAGGACAAACGACCGTGCCATTGAAAAAAACGACCCAGCGCCGCCCCAACATCCTGCTCTTCGCGATCGATTCGCTGCTCGCGGACCACATGAGCTGTTACGGGTATCCCCGCTACACCACGCCGCACATGGACCGCTTCGCGACCGAGGGGACACTGTTCGAGCGCACCTACTCGGCGCACATCCCGACCACGCCCGCGTACGGATCGATGCTGACCGGCCGCGACTGCTTCGGCACGCGCGTGGTCGCGCTGCGGCATCAGGGGCCGCTCAATGCGAAGGTCAAGACACTCGCGGAGATTTGTAAGAAGGCGGGCTACAACACGACGTGCGTCGGCTTCGGGTGGAATCCTTCCGGAAGAGGTTTCGACAAGTACATCGAATTCAGCGGGTGGGGGAGCTGGGAGGCGGGTCGCTCGCCGAAGGCGCAGAATCTCAACGACGTGGCGCAGCCGGAGATCGAGCGGCTGAGCAAGCAGCGCAAGCCCTGGTTCGTGATGCTGCGGCACATGGACCCGCACTCGCCGTACCTGCCGCCGCAGCCGTACGACCGCATGTTCTATCACGGCGACGAGCTGGACCCGAAGAACAAGAGCATGCAGCCGGTGTGGGACTTCAAGCCATTCCGCGACTACTTCGCGACGTGGATGCCGCCGGGCTGCACCGACAAAGATTACATGATCGCCCAGTACGACGGCGCCGTCGCGTACATGGACGCGTGCATCCAGCGGATCTTCACGCAGCTGGAGCAGATGCGCATCCTTGACGAGACGATCGTGGTGATCAATGCCGACCACGGCGAGACGCTCTACGACCACGAGTGCTGGTTCGACCACCACGGGCTGTACGACGTCACGCTGCACGTCCCGCTGATCATCCGCTACCCGAAGAAGGTGCCCGCGGGCCGGCGCGTGAGCGGGTACAACCAGCACAAGGATCTGGTGCCGACGATCCTCGAGCTGGCCGACATCCGCACCAGCACGAAGTTCGACGGCCGATCACTCGTGCCGATGATCAAAGGCAAAGAGGCCAGCCACGAGTCGGAGTTCTACATCACCGAGTGCACGTGGATGCGCAAGCACGGCTGGCGGACGCCACAGTGGAAGCTGATCGTCGCACTGGAGCCGGACTTCCACTTCAAGCCCGAGGTCGAGCTCTACAACCTGATCGAAGACCCCGGCGAGAACGACAACGTCGCCGCGAAGCATCCGGATGTCGTCAAGACGCTGCGCGCGCGGATGGACCGGTGGATCGCCAAGCGCGAGCGCGAAGAGGGGATCAAGAACCCGATGCTCACGCAGGGCGACTGGCACGGCCACAAGGGGTTGGGCGCGTTCAAGACCGCGCAGCAGGCCTACGACACGCTGCATATCGGCGACGTCAACGCCGCCCAGCGCCTGCAGCAAAAGAACAAGTACGCGGTGCGCGGCGAGCACAAGCCGGGGCAGGAGAACCTCGACGAATCCCGCCTGATCACCGTCATCGGCCGCGGGCACTCGGGCACGCGCGCGATGTCGCACACGCTGAGCCAGTCGGGCGTCTACATGGGTAACACGCTCAACCCGTCGGGTGATCTCTTGCCGCCGGAAGACATGTACGAAGCCTGCCGTGTGATGGCCAAGTACGTGAAGTACAAGGGCGGCATGGAGTGGGATTTCAGCAAGCTCCACACGATGCCGATCGACCCGCGGTTCACGAAGCTGATCGAGTCGTACCTGCAATCGGTGCTCAAGAGCTCCGCGGTGCGAAAGGGGTGGAAGATCCCCGAGACGACGCTGGTCTTTCCGTGGATCGCGCGCATGTTCCCCGACGCGTACTTCATCCACTGGATCCGCGACCCGCGCGACTGCGTGCTGGGGTTCCATGTGACCGACGACCTGGGCGAATTCGGCGTGCCGTACGACAAGACCGACGACCTGCGCCTGAGGCGCGCGACCAGCTGGAAATATCAGGTCGATATCGTGCGAGCGACTCCGAAGCCCAAGCACTGGACCAGCGTGCGGCTGGAGGACTTCGTGCTCGACCAGGATGCCACGCTCAAGAAGCTGCAGGATTATCTCGGCTTCCCGCTGGTGAAGATCCCGGTCAAGCCCGAGGTCGTCGGTCGCTACAAGACCGACCGCGAAGGGCGGCACGACTTCCCGTTCTTCGCGCGGGACATGCAGGAGTACGGGTATAAAGGCGCCAGCAAGAACGGCCAGGCCGCGCCGAAAGCGGGACCGAAGTCGCGCCGGCGGGCGCCGGCGACCGTGTAGGAGAAACGATGATCCGCAAATCCTTCATTATGTCCGTGAACGCCGGCAAAGAGGCCGAATACGAGCGCCGCCACCGGCCGATCTGGACGGAACTGGAAGACGTCCTGAAAAAGCACGGCGTGCACAACTACTCGATCTACCTGCACCCGCAGACGCGGCAGCTTTTCGCGTATGTCGAGATCGAAGACGAGAAGCGCTGGGCCGCGATTGCGCAGACGGACGTGGCCAAGCGGTGGTGGGCGCACATGAAGGAGCTGATGCCGTCGAACCCGGACAACAGTCCGGTCGCGACGGAGCTGCGCGAGGTGTTCCACATCGATTAGCGAATCGTCATGGAACTCCTCTTCGAATCGCGCACCGACCTCTCGAACTTCACCGGGCAGCTCAACTTCGTCCAGAACAAGCCGACGATCGAGCCCGAGCCGGTCATCCGCCCCGACACCTTCGTCGACGCCAAGGGCTGCAGCATCTACGGCTCGGTCCTGCGCGACGGCGGCAAGCTGCGAATGTGGTACATGGCGATCCCGCAGGATTGGGGCTTCCAGAACGACATGGCCCCGGTCGCGTACGCCGAGAGCGACGACGGCGTCCGCTGGACGAAGCCGGCGCTGAAGATCCTGGAGCACGGGCCGACGCCGAACCACCTGACGGACCTCGGGCTGCACTGCCCGAGCGTGTTCGTCGACCCGCACGCGCCGCCGTCGCATCGCTATCGCGCGACGGGCTGTGGGTACAAGGGCCTGCACTTGTGTAACCCGAAGGTGACCGAGATCGGTTACTACACCGCGCACTCGTCCGACGGCCTGCGCTGGGAGCTGGATTCGACCAAGCCGACCTGGCGAGACGCCGACGTGATCACCAGCGTCTGGCATCCGGGCCGCGGCTGCGCCGTGATCGCGCTGAAGCGCACGCCGCGGCGCATGCGGCTGCGGCGGCGCAGCATCTGGACGGCCGAGCTGACCAGCGACGGCGCCGCCAGCGAGCCGGTCAGCGCGCTGCTGCCGGATGAGTACGACGACATCGCCGCCGTCGCCCGCGGGCACGCCAGCGCCGACTACTACGGCATGGGGATGCTCCCCGCCGGCCAAGGCACGGTCGGCTTCCTCTGGCACTACTGGCACGACCTGCCCTATACCAGCGCGGCGGCGGCGCATGTCGCGCTCTACGGCACCAGCGACGTCACGCTCACGTACCAGGCCGCCGCCGGACACCGGTGGCTGCACATGCCGGGCCGGCCGGACTTCATCGCACACGGGCACCGCCCGTGGAGCGCCGGCTGGATCAACACCGCCGCATCGCCCGTCGAGGTGGGCGACGAGCACTGGCTGTACTTCTCCGGCCGCAGCGACTCGCACGGGTTTTACCTCGACGAGAAATGGCAGCGCCTCGATCGCTGGGCCGACTACACCGAAAAACACGGCCAAGGGGGCATCGGCATCGCCCGCTGGCCGAAGTGGCGGCTGTTCGGCTTCGAATCGGATCCCGAAGGCTCGATCGACATCGACTTGGGCGTCGTGACCGAGCCGTCGGAGCTGCTGCTGAACTACACCACGCGCGCCACGGGCGGAAGCGTGCGCGTCGAACTGGTCGGCGTCGAGGGTCGCTCGCTGACCGACTCGGTGCCGATGGAGCGCGACGCCATCGCCCAGCCCGTCGCCTGGCGGACCGGGACGCGAATCTCCCCGCAACCCCAGCAAACGCGCCTGATCGCGCGCGTTCACTTACAATGCGCGACCGTCTATGCTTATGCCCTGAGAGGGGTCGCATAAGCACGTACGGTTGAGGTCGCGCGACATGTCCAAATCTGCGGTTCCGTTCGCCCGCGACGTGGGCGTGATCGGCGGCGGGGGGCACGTGGGGTTGCCGCTGGCCCTCACCTTCGCCGATTCCGGCCTGCGCACGGTCATCTACGACATCAATTCCGCCAAGGTCGAGCAGATCAGAAGCGGGCAGATGCCGTTCGTGGAAGAGGGCGGGCCGGAGATGCTCGCACGCGTGCTCGCGAACAAGAAACTCGAGGTCGAGAGCTCGCCGGAGAAGCTGAAGGACTGCAGGTTCATCGTGCTGATCGTCGGCACGCCGGTCGACGAGCATCTCAACCCCGGTTTTACCGCGATTCACAAATCGATCGACAACTGCGCCGAGTACCTGCGCGACGGCCAGATCGTGATCCTGCGCAGCACCGTCTTCCCCGGCATCAGCAGGCACATCCAGCGCTACCTGAACGACAAGGGCCTGGACATCCACGTCTCGTTCTGCCCCGAGCGCGTCGCCGAGGGTTTCAGCATCAAGGAGTTCCGCGAACTGCCGCAGATCATCAGCGCGTTCGACGACGCGACGCTCAAAGAAGTGCGCGGGCTGTTCAGCCGCTTCACGCCGGAGTTCGTCGAGATGTCGCCGATGGAGGCGGAGCTGTGCAAGCTGATGACCAACGCCTGGCGTTACATCCAGTTCGCGACGGTCAACCAGTTCTACATGATCGCCAGCGAGCACGGGCTGGACTTCTCGCGCATCCTGCACGGCTGCCGCTACAAGTATCCGCGGATGGCCGGCATGCCCGGGCCCGGCTTCGCCGCCGGGCCGTGCCTGGCGAAGGACACGATGCAGCTCGCGGCGTTCGCGCACAACAACTTCATCCTTGGCCACGGCGCGATGCTGATCAACGAGGGCCTGCCGGCGCACCTGGTTGACCTCGCGAACAAACAGGTCGACCTGAGCAAATCGGTCGCCGGCATCCTCGGCATGGCCTTCAAAGCCGAGAGCGACGACTGCCGCGATTCGCTGAGCTACAAGCTGCGGAAGCTCCTGCTGCTGGAGAGCAAGCGCGTGATGTGCACCGACCCGTACGTGAAGGACGCGTCGTTCGTGCCGATGGAGAAGGTGCTGGCGGAAGCCGACGTGATCTTCGTCGCCGCGCCGCACAAGCGCTACCGTGAGCTGGTGATTCCCGAGTCGAAGACGGTGATCGACGTGTGGAGCTGCGTGAAACGGGGCGCGAAGGCATGACGATCCTCGTCACCGGCTCGGCGGGGTTCATCGCCGGTTATCTCGTGCAGGAATTGCTCGACGCCGGTCACAAGGTGATCGGCCTCGACAATTTCTCCAAGTACGGACAAATCACAAAAAGCTACCAATCGAACCCGAACTACAAGTTCGTCCACGGCGATGCGAAAGACGCTGCGCTGCTGACGGATCTCGCGAAAGACGCCGACCACTTCGTCGCCTGCGCCGCGAAGATCGGCGGGATCAGTTATTTTCACGAGTACGCCTACGACCTGCTCGCCGAGAACGAGCGCATCGCCGCCGCGAGCTTCGACGCGGCGATCAGCGCTTTCAAGAATCACAAGCTGCAGAAGATCACGGTGCTCAGCAGCAGCATGGTCTTCGAGAACGCGACGGTCTTTCCGACGCCCGAAGGGCACCAGGAGAAATGCCCGCCGCCGACGAGCACATACGGCTTCCAGAAGCTCGCCTGCGAGTACTTCGCCAAAGGCGCGCAGGAGCAATACAAGCTGCCGTTCACGATCTGCCGCCCGTTCAACTGCGTCGGCGTTGGCGAGCGCCGCGCGCTCGGCGACAAGGACATCCCCAGCGGCAACATCAAACTGGCGATGAGTCACGTCGTGCCAGACCTCGTTCAGAAGATCCTCAAAGGCCAGGACCCGCTCCACATCCTGGGCACCGGGGAGCAGGTCCGCTGCTACACTTACGGCGGCGACCTCGCGAAGGGCATCGCCGCGTGCATCTTTCACCCGAGCGCGAAAAACGACGACTTCAACCTCTCGACGACAGTCTCGACCAACGTGAAAGACCTCGCGAAGCTCGTGTGGGACAAAGTGCACGGCGGGAAGAAGGAATTTCGCTTCGTCTCCGACCCGCCGTACCCGCACGACGTGCAGATGCGCGTGCCGGACACGGGCAAGGCCAAGCGCGTGCTCGGTTTCGAGGCGAAGACGAGCCTGGGCGCGATGCTTGACGAAGTGATCCCGTGGATCAAACAGGAGATCGCGCACGGGCGCGTGTGACCGTTCTCACGCATGTCGGAACCGCTGCGCTACTCCGTCGTCGTGCCGGTCTTCAACGAGGGCGAGAACATCGCGCGCCTCTGCCGCAAGGCGCGCGCGGAGCTGCCGCCGGGGTACGAGCTGCTGATCTGCTACGACTTCGACGAGGACAACACGCTGCCGGCCCTGGCGGCGCTGCCGGACGACCAGAAGCCACCGGTCACGCGCCCGGTGCGCAACCGCCTCGGTAGGGGAGTCAGATACGCGATCGACGCGGGCATGCGCGCCGCCGAAGCGCCGGTCGTGCTGGTGACCATGGCCGACCTCTCCGACGACCTTGCGCGCGTCGACGAGATGATCTCCCGGGTCGAGCGCGGCGCCGAAGTCGTCTCCGGCAGCCGCTACATGACCGGTGGCCGCCAGGTCGGCGGGCCTTGGCTCAAGGGCCTGCTCAGCCGCGTCGCGGGGATCAGCCTGCGCCGGCTCACCGGGCTGCCGACGTTCGACCCAACCAACAGCTTCAAGGCCTACAAGACCGAATTCCTCCGCCGCACGCCGATCGAGAGCACCGCCGGCTTCTGTCTCGGCATCGAGCTGACGGTGAAGGCGCATTTCGGCGGCGGACGCGTCGAAGAAGTGCCAGCGACGTGGTACGACCGGACTGCCGGGAAGAGTCGCTTCAAGCTGATGGCGTGGCTGCCGATGTACCTGCACTGGTACCTGTGGGCGCTGCGCCGCGCGTGGTTCGGCGCGCCTACGACTTCTCGATCGACGGCGCCGTCTCGGCAACGTAGCGCAGCAGCTCCGCATCCTCGCTGAGCCACTTGCGCTGGCGGCGCGAGAAGACGCGCTGCATCACCTCGATCGCCTTCTCCGGCCGGTACGGCTCCATCCCGCGATCCGTCCAGAAGCTCAGGCTCGGCACGAACCGCGGGGCGTGGGCGCTGCCGGCGAGCATGCTGCAGAAGCCGACGTAGCTGCCGGTCATCAGCCGCGTGCCGATCGCGGTCTTGGCGTGGTCGCCGACGATCGAGCCGAGGAAGTTGTGGCCGGACGCGATCTCGCGCGCGCCGATCCGCATGCTCACTTCGCCGTAGGTGTTCTTCAGGTTGCTCGTCGTCGTGCCGGCGCCGAGGTTGACCCACTCCCCAAGGTAGCTGTCGCCGAGGAAGCCTTCGTGCGACTTGTTGGAGTTGCCCTGGATGATCGAGTTGGAGATCTCGCCGCCGACTTTGCAGCCCGGGCCGATCGTCGTCCCCGGGCGGACGAGCGCGACCGGCATCACGGTGCTGTGCGCGCCGATCGCGCACGGCCCCTGGATCACGCAGTTAGCCCCGAGCACCGCGCCGGCCGCTACCATCACCGGCCCCTTGCTCGCGTCCAGCACGCACCCCGGCTCCGGCTTCACCCCGCCCGCGAGCCACACGCGATCCTCGTCGACCATGTGATACGCCCCCGGCGGATGCTCGGGCTTCGTCGCCGCCATCCGTCCGCCGTCATCGATCAGCGACGTCGTGTTCCAGCGGACCAGGTCCCACAGATACTGCGCCATCTGCCCCGGCGGCGACGGCATCCGCGGCAGGTCGAGCACGCGCCGCCACGCGTCGCTGCGCTTCATCGCATCTTCCGGAGACAAGCCCGGCGACTTCACGTAAGCGCAGCGGAGCAGATCCCCCGTATCCACCGCCGACGCCGGCGCCGCGGGGACCTCGAAGTTGCTCAGGTGCAGCGTCCGCCCGCTGACCAGCAGCGCCGGCTCGTCGCCGAGCGGCTCGTTGACGGTCGTCGGCACCGTGAGGCCCGGCAGCACGTACCGCCGGCAAAACGCCGCCATCGCCGGGCGCACCCACAGCGTGAGTTTCGTCGGCGCCAGGTGCCGGATGTGCTTGTCGAGCAGGGTCCCCGCGCCGCTGGCGAGCATGAACACCGGGCGGCTGAGCGCCAGCGGGGCGAACGTCGGCCACTTCGATCCTTCAAAGATGACGACGTGCATCGCGCCAGATGATACCCGTCAGGCGCAGGCGCGTCGCGGATTTGATCCACGCACGACCTGCGACGTACATTGCGTCGCGCCGATGTCCGCGGCCCCTGTGCCAACCACGATTCCGGTCGCAAGCAACAGCGCCCGCGCTGCCGCGCCGCTGCAGTATCGAACGCCGGGAACCGGCGCGGGTCTGGTCTACTCCAACGGCCGCACGATCGCGCAGCGCCCTTACCTGGCTCACCAGCCGAAAGTCTGGTGGCAGTCGCTGCTGATCTGGCCGGCGATCGTCATCGGCGCCTACATCGCCTGTCGGGGCATTCTTACAAAGTCAGACTCGGAACTGGTCGAGTTCCTCATCTTTGTGGTGGGGTACGCCGCCATCATGGCGTTCTTCTTCGGGCAGATCTCGCTGGGCTACGAGCTCTGCCAGATGTTCGACCAGGGCCTGCGGCTGGAAACCAAATACTTCACCGAGTGGCACAACATCCACCACTACGCCGACACGGGTCGCGAATTCATCTTCTTCCACAAGCAGAGCCCCGCCGTCGAGGCCGGGGTGGCGCCGTATCCGCCGCAGCCGCTGCTGGACGAGCTGCGCCGCATGCTCTGGCTGCACGAGGTGCCGCGTGACGATCGGCGCAGCGCGTCGTTCACGATGCTGCGCATCCTCATCGCCGTCCTCGCGATCGTCATCCTCGTCAGCGGCTTGTACGTTGCCGAAGCGAAGCTGCTGCCGGACTGGGCGGTCTTCTGGGGCTTCTACTGGATCGATGCGATCGCGATCATGCTGCTCGAGCGCCACCGCGGGCTGTCGCGCATGACCAAGATCAAAGCGGCGCAGCCGGAGCCGAAGCTGATGTCCCCGTGGGCGACCGCGACGTCGCGCCCGCTGTCGCCGGCGATCACGATCGTCGAGAACCGTGACGGCCGGGCCGGCCCGATCCCGCCGCCGCGCGCCGAGGCGCTGACGGCGCGGGTCTTTTATCTCGCCGCCTATCCGAACCCGCCGCAGCCCGGATCCGAGTGGTGGTGCATGCTCGGCGACGCGGCGTGGGAGATCGTCACCATCCCCAGTCCTGCCGACGATGGCGCAAAGCTCCTGCCCGTCTTCACGACGCCTGCGGCGCTGACCGCCTGGATCCCGCAGGGCGCCGCGTCGGTGGAAACCTCCGGCGCGCTGATCTGCCAGCGGATCACGTCCCCCGAGGGCAAGACCGCCGGCGTCGTCATGAATCCCGCTCACCCGCAGCCTCGAGAGGTGCGGCGCGCCCAGATCCAGACGATGCTCTCGGCTGCGGATTCAGAAGCGAGTACTTGAACCTATTTCTTCTTCGCGTTGCCCTTGGCCGCGCTGGTCTTGATCGCCGCGTGCGCGGCAGCGAGCCGCGCGATCGGCACGCGGTAGGGTGAGCAGCTCACGTAGTTCAGGCCGACGGCGTGGCAGAATTCGACGCTGCGGGGATCCCCGCCGTGCTCGCCGCAGATGCCGCACTTGAGGTCGTTGCGCGTGCCGCGGCCCTTCGTCACCGCCATCTTCACGAGCTGCCCGACGCCGCCGGTGTCGAGGCTTTGGAACGGGTCGCGCTCGAGGATCTCCTTTTTCAGATAGTCCGGCAGGAAGCTGTTCACATCGTCGCGGCTGTAGCCGAAGGTCATCTGCGTCAGGTCGTTGGTGCCGAAGCTGAAGAACTCCGCGACGTCGGCCATCTCGTCCGCGGTGACGGCCGCGCGGGGCACTTCGATCATCGTGCCGTACAGGTAGTCGACCTTCGTCCCCTTTTCCTTCATCACACGGTCCGCCGTCGCGACCGTGTGCTGCTTGCAGAACTCCAGCTCGCGCTTCGTGCCTGCCAGCGGGATCATGATCTCGGGCAGCACCTTGATGCCCTGCTTCTTGCACTCGATCGCCGCCTCGATGATCGCCTGCACCTGCATCTCGAGGATCTCGGGATACGTGATCGCCAGCCGATCGCCGCGGTGGCCGAGCATCGGGTTGGCTTCGTGGAGCTGCGCGACGCGCGCCCGCACCTGCTCGAGCGACAGGCCGAGCGACCGCGCCAGCTCCTGCTGGTCGCGCTCGTTGTGCGGCAGGAACTCATGCAGCGGCGGGTCCAGCAGCCGGATCGTCACCGGCAGCCCGCGCATCTCCTTGAAGATGCCGACGAAGTCTTCGCGCTGGTAGGGCAGCAGCTTCGCCAGCGCCGCTTTGCGGCCCTCGGTGCTGGTCGCGAGGATCATCTCGCGCATGTTGTGAATGCGCTCAGGGTCGAAAAACATGTGCTCGGTGCGGCACAGGCCGATGCCCTCGGCGCCGAACTCGCGGGCGACCCGGGCGTCGGTCGGCGTGTCGCCGTTCGTGCGGACCTTCAGCGTGCGGTGCTTGTCGGCCCAGGTCATGATCGTCTTGAACGGTCCGGAGAGCGTCGCCTCGACGGTCGGCACCGAGCCGTCCATCACCTCGCCGGTGGCGCCGTCGAGGCTGATGAAGTGCTGCGGGCCGAAGGTCTTGTCGCCGATCTTCACCAGCCGCGCCTTGGCGTCGATCTGGATCTCGCCCGCGCCCGCGACACAGGGCGTGCCCATGCCACGCGCGACGACGGCGGCGTGTGACGTCATCCCGCCGGTACTCGTGAGAATGCCTTCGGAGACGTGCATCCCGCCGATGTCGGCCGGTTCAGTCTCACGGCGCACGAGGATGATCTTCTCACCGCCGCCGACGCGCTCCTCGGCCTCTTCCGCCGTGAACGCAATCTTGCCGACCGCCGCGCCCGGCGAGGCCGGCAGGCCGCGCGTCAGCACGTTCTTGTTCGCCTTGGGGTCGAACGTCGGGTGCAGCAACTGATCCAGCGACGCCGGATCGACGCGCAGCACCGCGGTCTTCTCGTCGATCAGCCGCTCCTTCACCATCTCCACCGCGATGCGCACGGCCGCGGTCGCGGTGCGCTTGCCGTTGCGCGTCTGCAGCATGTACAACTTGCCGCGCTCGATCGTGAACTCGAAGTCCTGCACGTCCTTGTAGCGCTTCTCCAGGATGTCCTTGATCTTCAGCAGCTCGGACCAGCTCTTCTTGCTCCACTCGCCCATCCGCTCGCACGGGATCGGCGTGCGGATGCCCGCGACGACGTCTTCGCCTTGCGCGTTGACGAGGAACTCGCCGTAAAACTTGTTCTCCCCGGTCGAAGGATTGCGCGTGAACGCCACGCCGGTGGCGCTGTCGTCGCCCATGTTGCCGAACACCATCGACTGCACGTTGACCGCGGTGCCGGCAAGCCCGCGGATGTCGTTCAGCTCGCGGTACTTGATCGCGCGATCGCCCATCCAGCTCTTGAAGACGGCTTCGATCGCATGCTCGAGCTGCGTGAACGGATCCTGCGGGAAGTCCGAGCCGACGTGATGCTTGTAGACGTCCTTGTACCGCCGCACGACCTCCTTGAGTCCGTCGACGTCGAGGTCCGTATCCTGCCGCGCCCCGCGCGCGTGCTTCACCGCGGTCAGCTCGTGCTCGAAGTGGTGGTGGTCGACGCCCATCACCGTGTCGCCGAACATGTTGATCAGCCGCCGGTAGCTGTCGTACGCGAAGCGCTCGTTGCCGGTAAGCCGCGCCATCCCGTCGACGACCTTGTCGTTCATGCCGATGTTGAGCACGGTGTCCATCATGCCCGGCATCGACATCTTCGCGCCCGATCGCGCCGCCACCAGCAACGGGTTGCCCGGATCCCCGAACGACTTGCCCGCCGCCTTCTCGACGCGCGCCATATTGGCGCGCACCTCGTCCATCAGCCCGCGCGGCAGCTTCTGCCCCCCGTCGTTGTACTCGCGGCAGGTTTCGGTGGTGATCGTGAACCCCGGCGGCACCGGCAGCGGCACCAGCGTCATGTCCGCGAGGTTCGCCCCCTTGCCGCCGAGCAGGTCCTTCATGTTGGCGTTACCTTCGGCCTTAGCGTTGCCGAAGAAGTAGACGCGCTTCGGAGCCTTGGTTGACCTGCCGCCCGCCTTGGACTTGATCCCGGAAACCTTCCGTGCCTGCTTGAACATGCTGATTTCTCCGCGTGGTGGGACGAGGGCCCGCGAAACAAAGCGGGGCAGTATAGGAATGCGAAAAAATCGTGTCAATTTCACTGCGCCAAGCCTTGCGATGGGATGGTCGCACGCTAGAGTGGACCGCGGTCGGGGCATTTCGTTCTACCCGGGGACCACTTCCGTACAACTCAAGCGAAAAGGAGGAGTCGTTATGACGTCTGATCGTCTACGTCACGTATTGGAGACGCTGGAGCCGCGCACCTTGCTGGCATCGTTCAATCCGCTGCCGGGCGCCGCCGACGGTGCCGCCGGGAGCCTGCGGGCGGCGATCCTCGCAGCCAACTCCAACGGCAAGGACGACACGATCAACCTGCAGGCCGGGACCTACGAGCTGACGCTCGGCAACGCCGGCGGGCTGCAAGAGAACGCCGCCGCCACCGGCGACCTGGACCTCACTGAGTCCGGCCAGGCGCTGACGATCCGCGGCGCCGGCGCCGGGGTGAGCGTGATCGACGCCAACGCGCTCGACCGGGTGCTGCAGGCGCTGCCCGGCGTAAGCGTGACGCTGAAGGACCTGACGCTCACCGGCGGCCTGGCCGTCGACGACGGCACGGCCGGCGCCGGCCCCGGTGCGACCGACGCGCACGGTGGCGGCATCCTCAATCAGCAGGGCAACGTCTCGCTGCAGAACGTGGTGATCCGGAATAACACCGCCCGCGGCGCCGACGGGGCGGTGGGCGCGACGGGTGGCACCACATCCGGCGGAGAGGGCGACGCCGGCCTGCTTGCCCAGGGCGGTGGGATCTTTCACGTCGCCGGGTCGTTGCAGCTGAGCAACGTCAGTCTGCTGCAGAACATCGCGCAAGGCGGCGCCGGGGGCGCCGGTGGCCCGGTGGTGTTCGTCGATTTCCAAACCGCTGGCGTGGCCGCCGGCACGGGCGGCGACGGCGGCGACGCGCAGGGGGGCGGCCTTGCACTGGGCTCCGGATTCGTCGGCAACCTCGACCTGACCAACTGCGTCCTGCAAGGCAACGCCGCCGTCGCCGGCGCGGGCGGCGCGGGCGGCTCGTCGGCCAGCGGCGCCGGCGGCGCCGGTGGCAGCGGCGGCGCAGCGGCCGGCGGCGCAGTCTACTCGGCCGACCCGTTCGCCTTCCTCCTCAACCATTCCTCGATCTCCTCCAACGCCGCTACCGGTGGCGCCGGCGGGGCGGGCGGCGACGGCGGCATCGAAGGGTCGTTCATTTTCACCGGCGCCGGCGGCGACGGCGGTGCCGGCGGCGACGCGCGCGGGGGCGCCCTCTACAGCCACGACGGCGCGATCTCCGTCAACCGATCCTCCGCCGCCGACAACCGTGCCGCCGGTGGGTCGGGCGGTTCAGGCGGAGTGGGTAGCGCCGGAGACGCCAACTCCGGTGACAGCAGCGGTGGCGACGGTGGGGCGGCAGGCTCGGGGCGCGGCGGCGCGATCTACTCCGAACTGGGCACTCTTATCGACATCCGCGCCCACTCCGCTCTGCACGACAACCTCGCCCTCGGCGGATCCGGTGGCGAGGGTTCAGCCGGGCCAGACGGAGGAGGCGCTGGCGGTGACGGCGGCGCGGCGCAGGGCGGCGCAGTCTATGGCGCCACTGCTTCGGCTGACATGAACGACGTGCAAGTCACATCGAATCGCGCCCAAGGCGGCGCCGGCGGCTTCGGCGGCAACGGCACGTTCTTGCTTTCGGGCGTCAGCGGCGGCGCCGGTGGCGCCGGTGGCGCGGCGGCAGGCGGCGCGGCATTCCTTGCCCAAGCTGACCTGGTCTTGGACAAGTCATCGTTCACCGACAACGCGGCTGTTGGCGGGGACGGGAACCTCGGCGGCGGCAGCGGCCTCGACGGCGGCGGTGGGCGCGGCGGGGACGGCGGAGCGGCGCAGGGGGGCGCGCTCGCCGCCGGCGGTTCGCTCTTGGTCCGTGCCTCCGGCCTCACCAACAATCTCGCCCGCGCAGGCACCGCCGGCGATGGAGTGGGAGGTACCGATCTCGGCGGGGACGGTGGCAAGGGGGGCGAGGTGCGAGGCGGCGCCGCTTATGCAGGCGGAACTGTAGCCGTCGTCAAAGGCGCCGTCGTCTCTGACAACCACGCCATCGCAGGCGCCGGCGGCGCCGGCGCCGATGGCGGGCCGATCGGCCCGGGCGATGCAGGCGACGGTGGCGACGCCTCCGGTGGTGCCATCTACGCCGGCGCGGGCGCGTCGGTTCTGTCCGGCTCGCTCGTATCCAACAACTTGGCGCAGAGCGGCGCCGGGTTCGAGGGCGGGGTAAGCCTTGACCGGGGAGGCGACGGCGGGGATGCCGGCGACGCGCGCGGCGGCGGCCTCTTTGCCGCAGCCGGCCCGGTCAACGTCTTCGGAAAGTCAAGCGTCTGCGGCAACCTCGCTACCGCGTTGAACGCCGGCGCCGGTGGCTCGGGTCAATCCGGTGGCCTCGGCGGGGCGGGCGGGGCGGCAGAGGGCGCAGGCCTCTATGCCGCGGCCGGGACCGTTGCTATCGTCAGCGCATCGATTTCCGAGAACACCGCCCACGCCGGCGCCGGTGGCTCGGGCGGTGCGACCTTTAACCTGTTCAACACGCCGGGCGGCCGCGGTGGCGACGGGGGCCGCGCCGCCGGCGCGGGCATCTTCCTCGCCTCCGCCGATGCCATCACCCTCCGCAAATCCCTCATCTCCTTCAACACCGCGGCGGCGGGCAACGCCGGCGCCGGCGGAGACGGGCAGGGTATCGGCGGTGACGGAGGCCGCGGCGGCGACGCGCTGGGCGGCGGGGTCTTCGTCGGCTCCGGCGCCACCTTCTTCAACGACGCCTCATTGATCATCGGCAACGCCGTCACCGCCGGGCTCGGAGCTCCCGGTGGCCTGGGCAGCGCTCAGAACGGGGATGACGGGGATGATGGCGTCGCCCAGGGGGCCAACCTGTTTGTCGCGTAGGCCCGCGCCTGGCTGCGGATTGAATGTAAGTTGGGGGTTGCGCATTTGACACAACGGCGGCGCAACACCCCGCGGAGGAAAAATCTCCATTTTGAAAATATTTTTCGCCCGGAAAAACCGGGCGATTTTGCACTTCGACCTCGGGGGGTTGCGCGCCCGATATAACGGCGGCGCAACGCGGGCAGGACTAATGGAGGGGATGCTCCCTCCGTGAAAGACCTTGCGACAAGGTCGCCAAGGAAGACAGGAATGAATGTTTTAGATCCGATCCTCTGCTTTTCTTTCTCTTCCTTGGCGTTCTTGGCGACCTTGGCGATCTTAGCGCAGGGTCTTTGGGAGGGCAAACGAACCCACCTTCGCGTGTTCCGCCATGCTCCGTGGTGTTCCGCCCTGTTCCGCGCGGTTCCGCGATGCTCCATCACCAGCGCATCGAAAGTGCGAAAACGAACCCATCGCGGCAGCGGAGGGGTGGGGGAGGGTGGGGGGAGGGTCGCGGGGCAAAAACCGCCGAGATTAACGCGGCGAATGACGCAAACCTCATTCGCGGGCTGCGGCGGGGGTCGCGGCTCGCCGCTGAAGAATTGCGCGTCGCGCGACCACCGCGGCTCACATGTCGTACGTCAGCGCGACCTTCATGTACCGCCCGGGGTCGTCGCGGATGGATTCGTAGGCCCGCTGGGCCTGCGTGAAGGGGAAGCGGCCGGAGACGAAGCCGTCCAGCTTGAGCTGGCGCGATTCAAGGATGCGCACGGCCTCGCGGGCGATCCGCGGGCGGTCCCAGCGCTCGGCGAAGCGCGACGGGCAGCTCCACACGCCCATCGACGCCTTCATCGTCACCCGGTTGTGCAGGAACTCTTCGCTGAGGTCCAGGCCTTGCGTGCCCCCGGCGTAAAACCCCGCGGCGATAACTGTGCCGGCCAGGCCGGCCGTCTGGATCGCGCTGTGCAGCCCGCGCGCGCTGCCGGAACATTCGATGACCACGTCCGGCGCGCGCCCGCTGTTCTGGGACTTGATCTGCAGCACCGGCGCGGCCTTGGCCGGGTCGATCGGGCGCACCCGGCTGCGCGCCCCTGCGAACTCTCGCCGCTCTTTGGCAATCTCGATCAGGTAAACATCGCGAGCGCCGTTGAGCAGCGCCAGCTGCGCCGCGAACTGCCCGACCGCGCCGCCACCGACCACCGCGACGACGTCGCCGAGCTTGATCTGCGCATCGACGACGGCGGTGTACGCGACGGCGATCAGGTTCAGCAGGATCGCCTCGTCGCTGGGGATCGAATCGTGCAGCGGGAGCAGGTACGGGTCGTCGATCGCGACCGGGAAGTGCGTTTGGTGGTTCGCGCCGTACCACACGCGCTGCCCGGGCTTGATCGTCGTCACGCCCGCGCCGACCTTCTCGATCACCGCGACCGCGTCGTAGCCGACCCAGCGGACGGGATAGAAAGCCGGATCGCCTTCGACTTTGTTTTCGAACACGCGCTCGGGCGTGAACTTCTTCTTGAGGAACGGGCTAGTGCCGAGGAACGCGGTCATCTCGGTGCCGTGGCTGATGCCGGAGAGGACCGTGCGGCACAGCACCTGGTTGGCGCCGGGGTCTGGCACTTCCAACGGCTCGTACCCGCACTTGCCCGGCTCGACGATGATCAGCTTGCTACCCATGGCCGGGGATTATCCGGAGAAGGCGACGCAGAGTCGAGGTTCGCCGACCGAAACGCTTAGAATGGGGGAACTTCAATGGCCGTCGTCGCCTCGGTCCAGCAGCTCTCGAAGATCTACCGGAAGCCCGGCACCAACGTCGAGGTCGCCGCCCTGCGCGCGGTCGACCTGGAGTTCGAGCAGGGCGAGTTCACCGCGATCATGGGCGCCAGCGGCTCGGGCAAGAGCACGCTGATGAACATCCTCGGCTGCCTCGACCAGCCCACGAGCGGCCGCTACGTGCTCGGCGGCGACGACATCAGCCGGCTGGACGACGACGCGCTGTCGGAGATCCGCAGCCGGCGCATCGGGTTCATCTTTCAGAACTTCAACCTGATCCAGCAGCTCACGGTGCTGGAGAACCTGGAGGTGCCGATGTTCTACCTGGGGATCGGCCCGGACGAGCGCCGCCGCCGCGCGAGCGAGCTGGCCGAGCGCGTCGGCCTGAGCGACCGCGCCGACCACCGGCCGATGCAGCTGAGCGGCGGGCAGCAGCAGCGCGTGTGCATCGCCCGCGCACTGGTCAACGATCCGATCATCCTGCTGGCCGACGAGCCCACCGGCAACCTCGACTCCAAGACCGGCCAGCAGATCCTCGAGCTGTTCGACGAACTGGTGGACGGCGGGAAGACGATCCTGATGGTCACGCACGACCCGACGATCGCGCACCGCTGCCGGCGCGTGATCCATTTGCACGACGGGCACGTGGTGAAGGACGAGCGCAACGCGCGGCACGCGGTGCAGGCGGAGGCGGGGCAGTTGTCGCCGGAGGTTCAGGAGTCGGCGGCGGAGGCGGCTACTTCTTCAGCCGATACATCCCATGTCCCGCCGACACGAAACGGTCATCCTTGATGAGGGTCTGATTTACGATGCCACGGAAGTCACTGCTGCGGGTGTGGTATCCGGCGGCGAGAACGCGGCGGGCAATCTCGCTCACGCGGATCGGCTTGCCCGCCTCGCCAAGCACCACCTCGATGGTGTCCATCAGGCTGTGCTCGTTGCGCAGGCGCCCGGCGCCGTGCGCGTTGCCGTGCAGGTCGTGGATGCGCCGGTCGACGTCGTCGAGCCGCTGTTGCAGGCGGGCGCGCTCGCGCGCCAGTCGGTGGAGCTGATGCCGGTGGTCGTCCAATATGTGCTCAAGTTCGGCGATGCTGAGGTCGGACCCCTTCCGTGGACGCGACATACTGGACGTTCCCTTTCCCTTTCAAAGATCATCGTGTCACGATGAGGTGACAATTTTGACGATCGAATATAGCATGGCGGCGCCGGGATGAGAAGTTGGGCCAATCGATGTAAGCGGGGACGACGGATGAGTTGTTGCGTGGCTCACAGATCGTTCACGGCGATCGTGATCGTCATCGCCGCCGTGAGCTTCGTCATCGCCACGAGCGGGTGTGAGCGATCGCCTGTCCCTTCGCCAGCGCCGACCGACGCCAGCGCGGCTAGTTCGACCGATCCGGCGAACCCGACTGTACAGCCGCTGGGCCCCAGCGGCGATAGTAACTCCCCGACGACTCAGTCGCCGGCGGCGTTTGCCCCCATCCGGCTCAGCTATTTCCCGCTCACCGTCGAGGCGCCGCGCAACTGGCAGATCAAGTCGTTCGTCAATGGCGACGTCGTGTTCCTGCAGGGCCCGGCCCCGTCCGGCGAAGAAGTGCAGATCCAGCTCTCACACCGCGGGCGCGTGACCGCCGAGCAGCTCATCCTGCGCCAGAACGCCACCACGCGCGAGGCGGCGGAGCATTCGGAATCGGTGAAGCTCGCCGAGGTGCGCACCTCCGGCCCGCTGACGATCTTCGACCAGCAGAGCCTCGGCAAGGAGATCGTGTCGCTCACCGATTCGCGCGGCAATGCGCTGCCGGACACGGTGAACTACCGCTGGACCATCCATGTGTTCGCTCCGCGGGAGAGCGACTTCGACGACTTCGAGCTGAACTTCGTCGGGCTGACCGCCGACCAGTTCAAGAAGGATTCGCAGTTCCTGAAGCGGGTCATGAGCAGCATCAAGACCGTCGACGAGGCGCCCGCGCCCCCGCCCGGCGTCGAGCGGCGGCGGAATTGAGCGAGGGTCGTCGTCGGGTCACGCGCCTGGCGCCGTCACCGACCGGTGCGCTGCACCTGGGCAACGCGCGCACCTTCCTGATCAACTGGCTGCTGGCGCGGCAGCAAGGTTGGCGGATCCTCCTGAGAATCGAAGACCTCGACGGCCCGCGGATCAAGCGCGGCGCGGCCGAGCAGGCGATCGAGGACCTGAAGTGGCTGGGATTGGACTGGGATGAGGGGCCGATCTACCAAAGTTCGCGCGGCGCCCAGTACGTTCGCGCGATCGAGCAACTGCTGGCGGCGCGTCACGCGTATCCGTGCATCTGCAGCCGGCGCGAGGCCGAGCTGGCCGCCAGCGCCCCGCACGCCGACGACGGCGCCGCCGTGTATCCGGGAACTTGCCGGGGGCGATTCGCGTCCATCGAAGAAGCCCAGTTGGCCGCGGCCGGCAGGCCGCCGGTCCTGCGCTTCCGCATGCCCGATGCGCAGATCGAATTCGTCGACGGATTTTCCGGCCGCCACGTCTTCGACGCGGCGAAGCAGCTCGGCGACTTCGTCGTCGCCAAATCCGACGGCACGCCGTCGTACCAGCTCGCCGTCGTGGTCGACGACGCTGCCATGGGCGTCACCGACATCGTCCGCGGCGACGACCTGATCGACTCGACCCCGCGGCAGATCCTGCTGTATCGCGCGCTCGGGCTGCAGGACAGCAAGCCGCGATACACGCACGTGCCGCTGATCACCGGCCCCGACGGCCGCCGCCTCGCCAAGCGCCACGGCGACACGCGGGTGTCGCATTATCGGGATGCGGGGGTCGCGTCCGCGCGGGTGCTGCAATTACTGGCAAGATGGTGCGGCATAGAGAAGGCTGATGACATCGCCACCGCGGGCGATATGCTCGACCGCTTCGAATCGTCGCGCCTCCCGAGGGCCGCGATCACGTTCACGCCTGCGGACGACGCGTGGCTGCTTGCCGGGCGCGGCGGCCGTCCAGCCACAGGGCCGTCGTGATGCAGCGCGGGTAGTACTTGCTGCCCAGGGCTTCGCCGCTGAGCATTTGGTCGCTCATGGCCCAGTAGGCGGACTTGCCTTCCGTCTCCCACCGCACGTGCGCCGCGTCGGCCTTGGCGAACAGCTCCGCGATCGCGGGGTCGTCGTCCAGGTGAAACACCTCGCGAGCGACGTGCTGGAAGATCGCGATCTTGCTGATCCAGGAGTTGTTGGAGGTCGAGGAGAGCTTGAGCCCGCCGTCGGGGAATAGGTTGCGGTGCTCGGGATCGGTGAGCAACGCCAGGACGTGCCGACGCAATCCTGCCATTAGCGCCCCTGCACGTTCCCCCTCAAGAAAGGTCTTCCACCACGCATACCGCTCGCCGCAGAAGGACCAGAAATGTGGATATACGAGCCCTTCCGTCATCGGAAGGATGCGGGCCGCGTAACCTTCGCTGTCCTTCTCAAATACCGCAGGGAATGTCCCGTCGGACTTCTGGTGCATCAAGATGTTCGCCCCGGCGAAGTACGCATCGTCGCGCGTGGCGTCGTGGTCTTCGCCGAGTGCGTCCGACAAAACGCCGAAGCCGAGCAGCGCCGCCCAGCCCTTCATGAGCATGTACAGATTGTTCCTCGCCTGTCCGAGAGATGCGTCGAGCGAGTCGTATGTGGTGATTTCCTGCCCGGTTCCGCAGCGCGAACTGTCGCGCGTCTCCATCGCATCGAAACCCCGGTTCGTCAGGCTCCCAAGGCATGCGTTGACGATGGGCCGCCGCTGCTTCGCCCACTCGAAGTCCCCCGTCTTCGCCACATAACTCGCCGCGATGAGGATCCAGTTGCAAACCTGCTCCTGCGTCATGTAGCTGAAACAGCCCTTCAGATTCGGAAGCTCGTAACTGCTGTGCCCCAGCGGCGAGAAGTTGTTGTGTACGCCCATGTCGTGGCAGAAGCTGATGCCGCACTGGTCGTGATAGCTGTAGAACCGCACGAAGTTGTCCAGCAGGTTCCGCACGACCCACGGGTTCTGCTTCAGCTCCCAGAACACTTGGTCGACCGCGAGGTCGAGGGTGTTCATCATGCAGTACTCGCCCTCGTTGACGATCCAGAACGGGCGGCCGCCGACCTCCAGCATCTGCGTGCTGCCGTAGTACGACCGCGTGGCGTGGGCGATGAGGAACTGCTGGTCGGCGGAGAGGCCGCTCTGCATCATCTCCAGGTCGAGGTTCGCGGCGCGGTCCTCGAGCTCGGGGAAACGATCCAGGGCGGCGCGGAGGACGTCGGTGAGGCCCGCGTACGAGCGCGTGTAGAGGTAGCGGCCTTCCAGGCGCGTCGTGACGACGCCGCCGAGGTAAACGCCCAGCGCGATCCGCAGGCTGCGCGACTGGCCCGGCGGGATCTCGAAGCCGATGCCGGCGCAGGTGCCGAGCAGGTGGACAGGGTTGGCGTCGCGCAGGCCCTCGTGCGGCGCCCAGCGCATGAACGGAAATGCCGGCGGGGACGGAGCCCCGCCCTCCAGTTCGGCGAGGACGCCCATTCGATCGTGCAAGGCAAATCCGATGCGGCCGGCGCCGATGCCTTCGTCGAGCAGCCGCAGGCCCGGATCCTGAAACCCGATCGCGAAACATGCGGTTTTGGTTTTCGCGCCGCGGTTGTGCACGACGAGCTCCGCGACGACAGCCGGCAGCAGCGCCTCGCCCGCGGGCTCTTTGTCGGGATCGGGGATCGGCCCGAACGGCGTGTAGATCGCGAACTCGAAGTCGTGCGCGTGCCACGCGTCCGTCGCCCAGCGATAGTGTCGGTGCATCGCCTCGCGCGCGATCGGGAGCACGCCGGGTTTGCCCGTCGGCTTCGGCACCGCACCCTGCTCGACGAGGAACGCCTGCGCCGCGCCCTGCATCGAGCTGGCGCCTTCGAAGAAGGGCAGGCACATCAGCGGCTCGTCCGAGAACCGGTCGCCGTCCTTCACGCCGATGAACAGGTCCTGGTTGCCCGGTTTGCCGATTTGCAGTCCAAACCCCCCGCGGGTGCCGAAATGACCGCAGGTGAAGCTGAAAAACGCGCCTATTGGGCTGTGCTGGGCGTTGAAGCCGATATTGCCGTGGAAGGGTGTTGGTTCCATTAGTCTGTGTGCTTGCTTGAACCTTCCCCCGATCTGGGCGTATGATTTCATCGAACGATTGCGATAACAAGGAGACGTGAGTCATGCCCATCCTGTTGACCGAAAAGGCCGCGGACGAGATCAAGAAGATCGTCAAGGAGCAGAACCTCCCCGAGTCCGAAACCAAGCTCCGCGTCGGCGTCAAGGGCGGCGGGTGCTCGGGCTTCAGCTACATGCTCGACCTCACCGAAGAGCCCAAGGGCGAGTCCGACGAGGAAATGGAAGCCCACGGCGTGAAGATCCTGGTCGACATGAAGTCGTACCTCTACCTCAATGGCGTCGAGATCGACTTCAAGGACGAGGTAATGGGGCGCGGGTTCGTGTTCAAGAACCCCAATGCGACCAGCACGTGCGGCTGCGGGAGCAGCTTCCAGGCCTGACGCCTCGGAACGCGCGGATCAATGACCTTGCAAGCCCAGCCCTTCAAAGGCTGGGCTTTTTCATTGGGCGCCCGTCGTTCGTCCCATAACGGCTCCGGCACAAGGCGCGCCTATCGGCCGGTCGATAGGGGACATCATGCGCCTTTACCTGACGCGCTCCCTCTCGCACGCGCCGGTCCGCAAACAGCTCTGGCTCTGCGGCAGCGCGATGGCCATGTTCATCGTCGTCGCTGCGGTCATGAACCAGTTCGTCCCGCCCGAGAAAGCGGTGAACCGGGGCATGATGGGTCTGGACTTCGTCGTCTTCTACACCGCCGGCACGTTCGTGCACGACGGGCGCACCTCCGAGCTGTACGACCTGGACGCGCTGCGGGCGTTCGAATCTCACCTGGCCCGTCGCGAGAACCTTGAACTGAACCGCGGGTTCGGGCCGTGGTGGAACCCGCCGTTCGTCGCGTGGGTGTTCGTGCCGCTGGCAATGATGCCGTATCAGGCGGCGCTACTCACTTGGATGGGTGTGAGTCTCATCGCGATGCTGGTCGCGATCGTGCTGATGTCGAAAATGCTTCTCGTGGCACGGGCTTCCAGCCCGTGCGAGCGAGTCACCCGCAGAGGCTGGAAGCCGGTGCCGCGAGAGAGTTCCTGGCCGATCTGGGGCCTCGTTCCGTTACTCGTCCTGACCTCGATGCCGTTCATCCAGGCGATGTCGCACGGTCAGAACACGCTCATCTCGCTGATGCTGCTGACGATCGTCGTCACGCTCTGGCGCGCCGACCGTGCGCTGCTCGCGGGGCTGGCGTGCGGGCTGCTCTTCTACAAGCCGCAGCTCGGGGCCATCGTCGCCGGCGTGATGGTCCTCAGCATGGGCCGGCGGGCGGCGCTCGGGGTCGCGATCGGCGGCGCCGGGCTGCTGCTCGTGACACTCCTGACGATGCCGGGGAGCCTGAACGATTGGCTCACGCACCTGCCCGGCAACCTCCGCTGGATGCAGGAGGAGAACGCCTACTCGTGGGAGCGGCACGCGACGCTGAAGGCGTTCTGGCGGCTGCTGATCCAGGGACACGCGACGGGGCGGACGGCGCCGGTGGTCACCGCGCTCACGATGGTCTGCTCGATCGCGCTGGGCGCGGCGTTGCTGGCGTGCGCCGTGCGGGGCCGCGCCGATCGCGACAAGGTAATCACGGCCACCATCGCCGTGATGCCCCTGCTGATGCCGTTCTATTTCGATTATGATCTGTTGCTGCTGGCGATCCCCGTGGTGCTGTTCGCAGCGGAGATGTGGCGCGATGGGTTCGCCAGCCGAGTCGACCGCGCGGCGTTGTGGGGCTGGGCGGTGCTGTACATCGCGATGATCGTGAACCCGATCATCGGCAAGCATGCGTGCGTGAACGTGAACGTCCCGCTGATCGCGCTGCTCGCGGGGCTGCTGATCCGCCGGGCGATGACGCAACCGCAGGCGGCCGTCGAGACGGCGCCGGTTCACGTTCAGGTTGCAAGGGTCGCCGCATAGTGACGAGCGTGGGAGGCTCATGAAGCTGAACTTCTGGCAATGGATAGGCATCGCGCTGCTGCTGCTCGGCGTCGCGGTCTGGCTGTACGAGCGGAACATGAAGTCCGACGCACAGTCGAACACCCCGACGCGCTCCGCCCCCGCACGCCCGGGCGAGATCCCGCCGCCCGCGGGCGCGCCGCGCTGAAGCGATCACTCGTAACATGAACACGCCGTACGCGCTTCTTCTGTTCGTGATCGTCGTTCTGCTGATGCTGATCGGCTGGGGCCTGTACGTGCAGTTCTCCGAACCCTCGGCCCCCGCGACGAGCCAGCCCGCGGCAACGACGCAACCGCTGGTCGAGCGCCTCCGCGCCGAGCGCGAGCGCCGCATGCGCGATCGCGAGCTGCTGGAACATCCCACTACGTCAACCACCGCCACCGCTCCGTCGCTATAGTTTCGCCCATGGACCTGCCGCCCAGCAGCACAATGCGCCGCGACGTGATCAGCGCGTACGGCGTGACAGGTGCTCGGCTCGGAAGCTGGGCGGTGATCTCGGCGATCGTTTTCCGCGTGATGGGCGCCGAGGCGTTTGGGATGCTCGCCCTGATCCGCGCGACCATCGGGATCTTTAACTACACGTCGCTCGGCCTGGCGCCGGCGATGATCCGTTTCCTCTCCTTAGCCCCACTCGACAACGAACAGACCAACCTTTCGCGCGGCAATGCCGTCCTCAACTACGCGCGACCGCGCCAGCATCAGCGATATTCGTTCCAGTCCGTGTACACGAACGGCCTCCTGTTGTCCGGCGCCGCTGCGACGCTCGGGGCTGTTGTGCTGTTCGGTTACTGTTCGAATCTTGATTCCATTTACAAAATCTCTGCATCAGCCAGAAATCACGAAATTGGGTTGCTGGCGCTTACGATGGGCATCGGCGTCATCCTCCGATTGGCCAGCGATACGTGGGGAGCGGTCCTTCAGGTCCAAAACCGCATCTTTACGGATAACCTCCTGCTGATCGCCTCAGAGCTGGTCTGGATTGTCATCTTCGCCACATCCCTCAACGGCGGAGCGAAACTCGTCTCGGTCGGCGTTGGCTACAGCGAAGCCAGCTTGTTTCTGCTGGTCGCGCGATTCATGCTGACCGGCGCTGCGACAGGGAAGGTGTTCCCGAAACTTGGGTTAGTTGACGGTGTGGTGCTGCGCGCGCTGCTCTCGTTCGGCGCGCTGGTCACCGTCGCGCAACTGGCGGATTACCTCTACGCTCCGGTCGATTTCATTCTGATCAATCGCCTCATCGATCCCGCCGCAGTGTCGGCATACGCTCCGGCAGTGCAGATCGACACGGGACTGCATCTGGTCGTCATCGGCCTCGCCAGCGTACTGTTGCCCAAAGCCGCCGTCGCGCATGCGGCGGGGGATTTGGCGAAGGTGCGGACGTATTACCTCCGCGGCACGCTCGCGAGCGTCGCGATCACGCTGCCGGCGGCGCTGCTTGTCTGGGCGCTGTCGCCGTGGATCTTCAAGCTCTGGCTTGGCGACACAATGCCGGCCACACAAGCGATCCTGCCGCTGGTGCTGCTGCACAACCTGATCGGCGGCAGCGGGACGGTCGGCCGCTCGGTGCTGCTGGCGATCGGCAGGGTGGGTCCGTACAGCGTCTCGGTCCTCGCCGCGGGTGTCGCCAACGTGATCCTCAGCTTCGTGTTCGTGAAGTACTGCGGGCTGGGGTTGTACGGCATCGTGCTGGGCACATTGTGCGCCGTCATCGGCCGCGCGCTCCTTTGGCAGCCGTGGTACGTGATCCGGACGATCCGGCGCGCCGCGCCAGACGCTAAGCCGATGGAGCCGATCGTCGCGGAGGCCGTCGCACAAGTCGAGCTGCGCGATGCGCCGTAAGCGCTCCCTTTCTGGTTTAGCCGCGGTCCGCAGGACCGCGTGTCGCGCAAGCGAGAAACCTCCGAAAAACACGCGCGGTCCTGCGGACCGCCGCTAAACGAAAAATCGGTGTCGCTCACGGAGTGCATCTTCCGTCCCCTCTATCACGGCGTCGTGGCCGTTGGGAAACCCTTCGGCGGCGTGCGGCCGCGGCGCGTGTATGACGTGCTGGGGCGGCTCGCGTTCGCGGCGCCACAATTCCGGTGGCATCGCAATCGCTGGGGGCACGAGCTGGAGCTCTCGCCGTACTACCACATCGACCGCAACATCCTCATTTTCGGCACCTACGACGAGGCGTTGCACCTGGCGCTGGAGCGCCTGGTCGAACCCGGCGACGTCTGCTTCGACGTCGGCGCCAACCTCGGCGAGATGACGCTGCACATGGCGAAGCTCACGGGTCCGACGGGCGCCGTGCACGCCTTCGAACCCGCGCCGCCGGCTTTGGCGCGGCTCACGAAGCACATCGAGCGGAACAATCTGCAAGCCATCGTCCGCGCGCATGCGATCGCGCTGTCGGATCAGACCGGCACCGCCGAGATCGCCTTCGCGGATGCGTCGCAGGACAACCAGGGCCTGGGCTCGATCGTCGATCGCGGCGGGAAGCCGGGATCGATGAAGGCGACGGTCGAGACGATGACCCTCGACGACTTTGCAGCGCGGCACGACATCCGCCGGCTCGACCTGATGAAGGTCGACATCCAGGGCGCCGAGCCGCGGCTGCTCGAAGGCGGCCGCCGGGTGCTGACCGAGCTTTCGCCGGACGTGCTGATGGAAATCTCCCCCGAAGATCTGGCGTGCGCGGGCAAGACTAGCGCGGACCTGTGCCGCCTCATCGAATCGTACGGGTACCAGATGTTTCACCTGACGAAATCAGGTGGCGTCGGTGCACGCATCGTCGCATCCGAAGTCCGTGAGGACTTCAGCGCGACCAACGTGTATTGCACCAAGAAGCAGCTCGGTTAGCGCAGCGCCGCCTGGACCGACGCCGGCAGCGACTTGCCGCTCAGGTCGAACCAGTGGCCGAACGCCCCGGTGTAGACGGTCTTGCCCTTGCGCTCCACGTCGACCCAGAGATATCGGTCCTTGAACTCGCAATCGTCGAGGTACCCGTGGATGCGCAGGCCCAGGCCGAGGCGCTTGAAGAAGTTGTGCGACGCCTCTTCGGTCAACTGCTGCTTGACGACCGATTTGAACGAGGCCTCACTCGGCCGCGTGAAGTGCGCCGCCGCCGCCAAGCCGGATCCGAGGATGAGAATTAGAAAGACCTTCATCCATTGGGTCTATCGGCCAACCGCGGGCGCGCTTCAACCAAATTACAGCCTTTTTCAGCCGATTTTGCGCCTCTATTATCGGCGGCCGATCACTTCTGCCGTTTCAGCTTTGTCACGCGGCCGGTGCTGATCCACTCGACCACGAAGATGTCGCCCTGCGAGTTCACGCGGCACTGGTGCGGCGAGCTGAACGTCCCCGGCTTGATCTTGTCCTGGATGTTCGGCCAGCCGGTTGTCTTGGGGTTCTCGGGGTTGTGCCCGAGGTGCGCGATCAGCTTGTCGTTCTTGTCCAGGATCGTCACGCGGGCCTTGAGATCCGGGATGTAGATCTCGTCCTTGTAGTAGGCGAAGTTGCAGGGCATGTCCTGTTCGTCGGTGACGAACCGCTTGTGCTTGCCGTCCAGGGTGAAGACCTGGATGCGGTTGTTCCCACGATCCGCGACGTACAGCTCGGTCTCGCCGTGGCGGGTGTCGATGTTCCCCGCGTGGGGGCAGGAGAGCTGCCCCGGGTCCTTGCCCGCTCCGCCGATCGAAAACTTGTACTTGGCATTCTTGTCGTAGCAGTGCACGTACGAGCTGCCGTAGCCGTCGAAGGTGTACACGTCGCCGGACTTGGGCTCGACGCAACAGTCCGTGGGCTTATACGGCTTACCCAGGTACAGGTCCTGGCGCGGCGGGATCTTGAACTCCAGGACCTGCTTGCCGTCGAGCGTGTGCTTGGCGATCTTCTGCGGATCGGTATCGGTGATGTAGAGGAACTCGGTGCCGCCCTCGTTCGTATAATAAAGTCCGTGGGCGGACTTGTACTCCACGCCCCACGAGCGGATGAACTTGCCGTCTGGGTCGAATACGCAAAGCGAATCGCGGCCGGTGTTGAAGATGTAGACGTTGTCCGCCTTGTCGCAGACGACGCCGTGCGTGTAGCCGAATTCTTTGCCGCTGGGGAGCTTGGCCCAGGAGTCGATCCACTCATACGTGTGACTGCCGCTGCCGAGTTTCATGGTGGTTCCTTTCGCGTTGTCGGTAGAATGAAGTGGGGTATCTGAATCGATGCGGGAACTCGCGTCAACATTTATTGCGTTGATGATCCTCGCGGCGGCCGGATGCGCTACGCCCCCCAGCGGTATCGGAAACTATCACGAGGTCCAGTCCGGCGTGCTCTACCGTGGCGGCGCCCCGACGCACGCGGGATTGCAACGGCTGAAGGAGCAGGGCATTCGCACGGTGATCGACCTCCGCTCCGAGTCCCGCGGGGACGAGCAGCAGGCGGTCGAGCGGCTTGGCATGCGCTACGTGAGCATCCCGTGCCGCGCCCAGAACCCGACGGATGCGCAGATGGCGCAGTTCCTGAGCATCGTGATGTCGCCGGAGGCCCAGCCGGTATTCGTGCACTGCCACCACGGCATGGACCGCACCGGCACCGCCGTCGCCATGTACCGCATGATCGCCGGCGAGTGGGACCCGCGGCGGGCCGTCGATGAATTGCGGCGCTACCAGGGCTTCGGCCACGCGGTGTGGTTCCCGCAAATCCCCAGATACCTTTTCGCGACGCAGCGCGCCAGCTTCATCGATGCGCTGGTGGCGCATCACGATGATGAGTCGCGGCACCCCGCCGAATAACCCGGCTCTTTCGCAGCGCTCGTCTGCGGCGACGGCACCGGCGGCGGGGGCGGGCGCCGGCATGGTGCTGCCGCTGCTCCTCATCTTCCTCGCCTTCTTCCCCGCCGCGATCGTCGCGTACGGGACGGACCCGCGCTGGGCGGGACTCGCGCACGGGTTGGGCTTCATTCTCCTGACGCGCCGGCTGCAGTGGCCGCTGGTCGCGCTGTCGGTGCTGCTGTGCGTAGCGCTGCTGGTGCTGATCATCTCGGGTAGGCGCCGCGGCTGGTGGCTGATCGGGCTGATGCCGGTGCTGGCGCTATTCGTGTATCGCTTCTCGACCGGCGCGATCAACCAGTGGGCGATCGCTGAGGAACCGGCGCTGATCAGCGCCGATCGCGCGCCGGGCATCGGTGATTCGGATCACGTCGTCGGTCTGGAGTTCGAAGGCAACGCTTACGCATACCCGTACGCGAACCTTTACGCGACGCCGGCGGTCGTGCAGTCGGACTACGACAAGCGTTTCCTGCTGATGTGGTCCCCCTTCGCCGACCGCGCGGTGGCCAGCATGATCGACCGCGAGCTGCGCGTGCGCGAGCTGGAGATCGTCTCGATGCCCGCCAACGCGCTGCTGCTGTACAACACGCGGCTGGGGCAGTTCATCAACGGCGTGACCGGCCAGACGACCGACGACCAGAAGCCCGCGGGCTTTCGCAATCCGATCCCGACGACGCGCACGACGTGGGGGCGCTGGCGGAAAGACCACCCGCAGACCAGGGTGATGGTGGCGGTACCAGGCAAGGGCGCCGGGCCACGCCAGCCGCTGCCGCCACGCTACCCGATGGCCGGCGTGTCGAAGAAGGATGCGGACGCGAAGGTCGCGCTGGTGCTCGCCTCGCCGGCGCATCCGCTGGCCATCGCGGCGGGGCAGGTGCGCGCGGGTGAGCCGTGGAACCTGCTCGCGGGCGACATGCCGGTGCTGCTCTATCGCGATCCGGGCAGTGGATCGCTCCGCGCCTTCGACCGCCGCATCGAGGGCGACCTGGTTCCGCGATTCAAACCGAACCCGAATCCCAAGCGCGCCGGTGTCGCGCTCGTTGATTCCGACACCGACGTCGGCTGGAGCTCAACCGGCGTGGCCGTCGACGGCGACAAGGCGCGCCAGGGCAAGCGGCTGACGCCGATCCCGGTCGAGGACGACCTGAACTGGGGCGTGATCCGCTTCTGGTATCCGCACGCGGAGTTGATCGCCGTCAAACCCGCGTCCTGAATCCCATCGCACGCACCGCGCACCACCCCGCACGCGCTTCGAAGATCGAAAACCCCCCGACGACGAACATCGCGCCCGCGACGATCCATCCGAGTGCCGACTCGCTCCGCATCGCCCACACCAACGCGAGCACGACCCCCGCGACCATGAACCCAATCCCTGCGAGCAGCCGCACGCGCTTTCCGCGGGCGTCGATGTTGCAGGTGAGGGGCATCGCCGGTCAGGACATGATCGACCTTCGAGCGAAACTTGCAACGTCGGGCGCGCTCGCCCGACAATACTGAAATGTCGCACACGGGGGTCTTCTTCTCTTTCATCGCTCTGGGCATGGCGTTGATCCTCGCGGGCCAGCTCCTGCGGTGGATCCTTCCGCCGATCAACATCCGACGAAAGCACCGCATCGCGCTGCGCCCGCGTTGGGAACCGACCCAAACCGAGCACCTCACGCCGGAAGTGCAACAGTTTATCGGCGAGGTCGTGCGGCAATTCGCCGCCGAAGGCTTCGGCGTCGCGGCGAATCTCTTCAACGCCGGCTCGGTCGGTGATGTGCGCGGCCTCAACATCCTGCTGGTGAACCGCGCCAACGGAGACATCGCCGTGGTCATTGTTGCTGCCGCAAAGTTCATCCGGTCGCTCAACTATTTCGTGAAGTCGGAGTTCACCGACGGCACGCGCGTGGTCACCGGGTGCAGCCGCGGCATCGGGATCTACCCGCGCGACCCCTCGTGCGACGGGATGAACTTTTCGTGGGTTCGCGACGTGCGCACCCTTTGCGAGGCTCACCGCCGGCGGTTGCAGAAGCTGGGAAGGGTCGACGAGGCGCGCGTGACGCCAGCGCCCGGCGAGGAGGTGAAGTACTTCGACGATGAGTGGGTGCGCGAGACTCGCCGGTATGCCAACTTGGGCTACACGTTCCTCGATGAGCGCATCGGCGCGTACCGCTACACGTGGAAGGGCGCATGCCTCAGCAGTTGGAAGCTGTCTGAGCCGGTGAAGCGTTGGCGGATTGGCCTGCAGAACCGCCAGGCCCGACGCGCGTGGCGCGAGATCGGTATGGATACCCGGCGGCCTGACACTTCGACGATTCAGACGGTGCTCGCGAGCGAAGGCGATCAGCCGGTGGCGGCGCCGGATGCGAAAGATCTGGCGTACGAAACATCCCTTGCCGAGGGCGAGTTCCGCTACGACACCTCCGCGTCGGTCGCGCTGAGCATCCGGATTGGCATGCCCAGCGCCGGCCAGGTACTGGCACGGCAGTGGGTCAGCTTCTGCTGGATCACATTCTGGGGGGTGGCGCTCAGCCTCGGGCTGTACCGTCGCTACCAGATACACCTCGCGGCGCAGCGGTTCCCGATGTGGGTCCCGCCGGAGCTGCCGCTGTGGGTGCAGATCTTGCCGGTCGTGATGGCCGCGTTTCTGATCGCCGAGGTGGTGAAGGTCCTTTTTCGGGTGGGGACGGCGCGCGGGACGGTGGTGCTGACGGCGACGCCCGAAGCGCTCACGTTCCGAAACGCGCCGGCGCGCGTTGGTTCCGGCCGCATCGCCCGCGAGGACCTCGATTCGCTCCTCGTGACCCTGGCGCGGCTGAGCCTGCACGGCAGAGTCTGGCGGCTGGAAGCGCGTCGCTACGACGGTGGAAAGCGGCAGACGCTGGTGCTCGGCCAGGATTTTCAGGCGCTGACGCAAGCGCGCGATGCGCTTCTGCGCGCGATGGGCATCGAGCACGCCGACGCCGCTCCGGCGCAGGCGGCTGCAGGTTAGCCGCGGTCAGCAAATCCGACCGCGTTTCCCGGCGGGGCCGTGGGCGACGGGATTTTCGCCCATCCAGCGCTCGTCGGTCGGCTCGCTGGCGAGCTGGTACCGCGTGTCGGAACTCAGCCGGATGCGCCGCGAATGGTTGTCGCTGCCGGCGTGAACCGTGTAGACACTGAACACCACGACATCGCCTGGCTCGAACTCGTTGGCGAGCCAGCGGCCGCCGAGGCTGCGCTGGAGTTGGTTCACGTTGTGCGTCAGCCCGCCGCCGGTCTTGGCCCAGATGCCTTTGGCGCTCTTGGACTCCGGCGGGCGGTTAGTGCAGTAGGTGTCGACGTCCATCTGGCAATAGGTCTGGCGCAGGCGCGGGTTGCGGTGCGAGCCCTCGAGCAGGATCAGCCCGCCGGTCTCGAACGTAGCGGGGCCGAGCGGGGTCCAGGCGGTGAAGAGGTTGTGCGTGCCGCGGCCCATGTAGACGACGTCGCAGTGCGGGTTGGTGCCGTGGCCGGGGGCGAGCGCGCGGATCCAGGTGTAGTCGAAACAGAGCGACGGGCCGCCGAGGAAGCGGTCGAAGAACTCCATCATGCGGCCGGACTTGAGCACGCGCCGCAGCGGCTCGTTGCCCCGCTGCAAATCGCCGCGGTAGTGGAGCTGGCAATTCTCGCAGGCGATCGCGTTGATTGGGTCGGTGCCCGGTGCAAGGCTCCCCTCGGCGGCGAGCTGCTGGGTCATCACGCGGCGCGCGTCCATCACCTGGTCGGGGTCGAGCAGCCCGCGAAGCAGGACGTAGCCGTCCTCGCTCATGCGATCGCGCAGCGCCGGCATGTCGTCGAGCAGGTCCTGCGATTCGCGCATCAGGCCCAGGTAAGCAGCGCCCATCTCGATGCCGTGTGCCGTGAGTCGCGGAAGTTCCGTCGCGAGCGTGGACATGCCCGTCAACTTTAGTCGGCGGCCGCGCGGGTTCGGAATGAGTCTTTTGCGACAAAACTTGTGCATTTTGATACACTCATCGCTGCTTTCCAGCACATTGGGATCCTAAGCTTAGAATTCCACGTGGACAAGTTGTCGCG
>JADMIO010987896.1_pt1 | contig 70436 bp, 77 predicted proteins | sample 8958161 | NCBI WGS metagenome assembly JADMIO01 (sample SAMN16585339, study PRJNA669376) | soil metagenome | isolation source: Crop rotation soil | place: USA: Cullars Rotation, Alabama | collected 2011 | reverse complement strand
CCGCGACAACTTGTCCACGTGGAATTCTAAGCTTAGGATCCCAATGTGCTGGAAAGTTCTCTACGCAACTGGACGCAACGATACGCAACCGGACGCCACACGACGCAACGGACGCAACGCCTACAAACGCACTACTGAAGGGGGACTGACGCGACGAACTCGACGAGACGCAACTTACGCAACTGTGTCGGGACGCGGGGTTCCCGAAGTTACATGACGCGGAACGCAACGCTGGGCGGGAGACGCGTACTTGAGAGACGCAACGCTTGGCTCTTCACTCAGAACGCGAACCCTGACTGCGTGTTCCGCGAACGAGAGGAATAGACCGTTACTTTTTGACCACGGCAAGGCAGCGCCGTGTCGGACCAACGGTATTTCGCTTGACAGTTGCTGAACAAAAACCGCTGCGGAAAAAGCAACAATGCTGTGGATAACTTGCAGCACTGGCTTCGCGCGACTCGATCAGCGCGGGTGCACGGTTTCGCTGGCGGCGCGTACGCCCAGAAATGCGATGAACAGCGACGCGAGGACATTCCACCCCGCGAACGAAAGACCGATGAAGCGCCACGCCGCTTCGTCGCAGCGCACGACGTTCGTCTGCTTCAGCGCGTCGAGCATGCTGCCGGCATTGGAGGTGATCTGCTGCGCACCGGAGCAGGCGGTAGGCCCCTCCCAGAGCTTCCATTCGACGCCGGCGTGATAGACGCCGAGCCCGGCATTGCCGAGGAAGCCGAGCGCGACGAGCCCGAACAGCAGTGCCGCGACGCGCGCTTGTCCGGCACTGAGCGAGACCAGGGCCAGGAACAGCAGTGGCACGCCGGCGTAGTAGGCGTAGCGCTGCTTCAAGCACAGCTCGCACGGCTCCAGGCCGCCGAGGTGCTGATACCCCAACGCGATGGCGATCGCCCCGGCCGCCAGCAGCAGCGCCAGCGCGCCATAGCGATAGGCGGAGTGGAGGGTTGGGTCGGAGCTCGTGAGGGTCATTGGGGCACCGGAACGCGGACTAGAATAGGTATTTAACAGCGACGAACCCGCTGACCAAGACGACCACGGAGACCGTGGTGACCAGGGTCAAGCGCTTTTCGATGAACTCGCGGATCGGCTGGCCGAAGAAATAGAGCAGCGCCGCCACCAGATAGAAGCGCATGGCGCGGGCGACGATGGAAGCGCCGATGAAAGCGAGCAGGTCCATGTGCGCCACGCCGGCGGCGATGGTTACCACCTTGAAGGGAATGGGCGTCGCACCCTTGATGATGATCGCCGGTACGCCGTACTCGTGCACGAACTGGATGAATGAATCGAGCGCGTGCTCCTTGCCGTAGAAGGCGAGGATGGGTTTGCCGACGGCCTCGAACGCGAAGTAGCCGATGGCATAGCCGAGCAGGCCGCCGATCACCGACGTCACCGTGGCGATGGTCGCGTACCACCACGCCTTCTGCCGGTCGCTGAGAATCATGGGAATCAGCATCACGTCCGGCGGGATGGGGAAGAACGAGCTCTCCACGAAGGAGACCGTCCCGAGGGCGTACGGTGCGCGCTTGTCGGAAGCCGCGCGCATCATCCAGTCGTACAGCTTTCGCATTGGCTCTCGTTATTCGGCAGCGGGAGGAAGACGCAGCGGTAGACGGGACCTGGTGAAGCTCATGGCGAGACGTAGCACGATCTCGTTGAGAATGAAGCGGCCGCTACCCGTCGCCCGGATGCGGCTGCTCGCCGGTATCGCCTCAATGAGCCCCTGCTGTGTCAGCTCTGCGACCGCCGCCGCCGAGGGGCGCGCGCCGCACACCCGCTCCAGCCGATCGAGGTCGACGCCCTCGCCGAGCCGCAGCCCCATGAGCAGCATTTCGTCGGCCTCCTCGGGGGCGGCAAGCGGCGTCTCCTCGATCATGCCGTGACCGTGGGCCTCGACGCGTCCCGCCCAGGCTTCCGGATTGCGCTCGGTGCTCGTCGCGTGCCGCGTGCCGCCGCGCAGCAGGCGGCCATGCGCGCCGGGGCCGATACCCGCGTACTCCCCGTAGCGCCAATAGAGCAGGTTATGACGGCTCTCCTCGCCGGGCGCCGCGTGGTTCGAGATTTCGTACGCCGGCAGCCCCGCCGCGGCGGTCATCTCCTGCGTCGCGTCGTAGAGCGCGAGCGCCAAATCCTCGTCGGGCACGACGAGCTTACCGGCGGCATGTAGCGCCGCGAACGGCGTGTCGGGCTCGATGGTCAGCTGGTAGAGCGACAGGTGCTGCCCGGCGATGCCGAGCGACTCGCGCAACTCCTCGCGCCACGCCGCTACCGTCTGGCCGGGACGCGCGTAGATGAGGTCGAACGAGAAGCGGTCGAAGGTGGACCGCGCAATGTCGATCGCCGCCTTGGCTTCGGCAACCGAATGGATGCGGCCGAGCGATTTCAGGATGTCGTCACGCAGCGATTGCACACCGAGCGACACGCGATTGACTCCCGCGGCGCGATAGCCGCGGAAACGGCCGGCTTCGACGCTGCCCGGATTGGCTTCGAGTGTGATCTCCGCGCCAGGCTCAACGCTCCACAGCGCCGCGATCTTGTCGAGGATCGCCGCCGTCGTCTCCGGCTGCATCAGCGACGGCGTTCCGCCGCCGAAGAAGATGCTGTCTACGCGCCGTGCACCGAGACGCTGAGCCGTGTGCTCCAACTCGCGCAGGAACGCGGCACGGAAACGAACTTCATCGATGCCGCCGAAGCGGACGTGGCTGTTGAAGTCGCAGTAGGGGCACTTCTGGGCGCAGAACGGCCAATGCACGTAAACGCCGAAGCCGGCGTCACTCGCTGGCATCGAGGACGGCCCGCTTGAAATGGTCGAAAGCGCGGGTTCGGTGCGAGATGGCATATTTGCTGGCCGGTTCCATTTCGCCGAACGTTTGCTCCTTCCCGTCGGCGACGAATATCGGATCATAGCCGAAACCGTTGCCGCCGCGCGGCGGCCAAACGACATGACCGTAAACTTTGCCCTCGAACAGCTGGGTTTGCCCGTCCGGCCACGCAAGGCAAAGAACGGAGATGAAGTTGGCGCGGAGGGGCTCCCCGTTCCAGTCCTGCTTGGCCTTCAGCTCGTCGTGCACCTTCTGCATGGCGATGGAGAAATCACGCTTTGGGCCCGCCCAGTCGGCGGTATAGACGCCCGGCGCCCCGTCGAGCGCGTCGATCTCGATGCCGCTGTCGTCGGCGAGCGACGGCAGCCCCGAACCCTTCGCCGCGAACAGCGCCTTGAGCTTGGCGTTGCCGACAAACGTCGTCTCGGTCTCGACCGGCTCAGCCAGCCCGAGGTCGCCGGCGGAGACGGCAGCCAGGCCGTACGGCTCGATCAGCTTGTTGATCTCCCAGACCTTGCCGGGATTGTGCGTGGCGACGACGAGGCGATCGCCACGCTGCAGACGCCGCGTCATTTGAAGCCCCAGATACGCGGCTCAGCGAACTCCAGGCAATTGCCGGCCGGATCGCGGAAGTAGATGGAGCGGCCGCCGTCTGGCCACTCGAAGTCGGCTTCGATCGCCACGCCCTGCTGCTCGATGAGCGCCCGCCACTTGTCGATCTCGCCGGCAGAGGCGCGAAAGCACACGTGACCTTCGCCGTCGGCGCCATGCGGGGGGACGGGGAGCTGGGCGTCGTCGGCCGGCGGTTTGGTGGTCAGCAGCGGATTGAAGATCAGCAGCATCTGCTCGCCGACCTTGTAGAACACCTGCCGGCCCTCGGCCTTGGCGAAGGGTTCGAGCCCCAGCACCCGGCGGTAGAACTCCTCGATGGCGCTCAGGTCGCGCGCATAGAGGACGGTCTCGAGAATACCAGCCGGTGTCATGCTGCTGCCAATAGGAACACGGCGGTGGCCGCGGCACCGAGGGCTGTCCGCACGGCGTGCAGATGTCCCCATTTGACGAGCAGCGCCCGCGACCCGGGGCCTGCGGCATCCAAAGGCGTGTCCATGAGCACGTTATTGGTGGGCAGAATGGCGATGAGCGTGAACGGCCAGTTGGCAATGAGGATCAGCGCGCCGATGAGCCACACCAGCTCGCCCGACCACCACCATTGCAGCGCGCCGAGCAGGAAGCCGACGACGGCGAGCGACGCCTGCATCACAAAGCCGGCCTTGTAGCTCGGTTTCCATTCCTGCAGCAGCGCCCGGTCGTCGAGCTGCATCCGCGCCGGCTGCTCGACGGCGCCGACATAGAACGCCGCGCCGGTGAACAGCGCCGCAACCGTCAACGCGAGAAGACCGGCGAGCATCGCATCCCTACGAAACGGTGAGCTTCTGCAGCGCGACGAGCTCGCCGATGCCCTTCTTGGCGAGCGACATCAGCTGGTCGAAGCTCTCCTGGCTGAAGGCGACGGTCTCGGCCGTCCCCTGCACCTCGACGATGCCGCCCGACCCGGTCATGACGAAGTTGGAGTCGGCCTCGGCACCAGAGTCCTCAACGTAGTCGAGGTCGAGGACGGCGGTGCCCTTGTAGAGCCCGCAGCTCACCGCGGCGACCTGGTCGCGCAGCACGTCGTCCTTCACCATGTCGCGCAGCTTCATCCACTGGATGCAGTCGTGTAGCGCCACCCAGGCGCCGGTGATCGCCGCCGTGCGCGTGCCGCCGTCCGCCTGGATAACGTCGCAGTCGATGCTGATCTGCCGCTCGCCGAGCTTCGGCAGGTCGACGACGGCGCGCAGCGCGCGACCGATCAAGCGTTGTATCTCCTGCGTACGCCCCGACGCATGCCCGACCGTCACCTCCCGGCGCATGCGCTCGTTGGTGGCACGCGGCAGCATTCCGTATTCCGCCGTGACCCAGCCGCGCGCCTGCCCCTTGAGCCAGGGGGGCACCCGCTCCTCCAGGCTTGCCGTGCACAGCACGTGGGTGTCGCCGAACTTAATGAGACAGGAACCCTCGGCGTGCTTGGAAACGGCGCGCTCGATGGAGACGCGGCGTAGCTCGTCGGGATTACGTTTCGAGGGGCGCATGCAGCGTGCCGAACCGGGTTGTTGCTGGGCAAATTCGGGCCGAACCTACGCGGGGGGCTGGCAGGCTTCAACCAAAACCGCCAGCCGGTTTGACGAAGCCCGTCCCGCATCCGTACTCTTGAGCACTTCAGGCGAGGTCGAAGATACCCCAAGCGATGACCGAAGGCGCAAGCGAACTCACCAAGCTCAGCGACCGCTCCCGCACCATTCTTAGGCAGATCGTCGAGTCTTATCTCGAGACCGGCGAGCCGGTGGGGTCGCGCAATCTGTCGCGGGTGCTGCCGATGACGCTGTCGCCGGCGTCGATCCGCAACGTCATGTCGGATCTGGAGCAGCTCGGCCTGATCGTCGCGCCCCACACCTCGGCCGGACGGCTGCCGACGCAGCTCGGCTTGCGCCTGTTCGTCGACGGCCTGCTCGAGGTCGGCGATCTCACCAGCAAGGAGCGGCGGCAGATCGAGGCGCACATCACCGGCAAGCAGTCGACCTCGGTCGACGATGTGCTGCGCGAGGTGGGCGAGATGATTTCCGGCCTGTCGCATTGCGCCGGCGTCGTGCTCACCGACAAGCAGGTGACGCGGCTGAAGCACATGGAGTTCGTGCTGCTCGAGCCGGGCAAGGCTTTGGTGGTGCTCGTCGGCGAGGATCAGACGGTCGAGAACCGCATCATCTCCATTCCGCAGGGTCTGCCCCCGTCGGCGCTGGCGGAGGCGGCGAACTACCTCAACGCCCACATCCGCGGCCTGACGATGGGCGAGGCACGCGCCCGCATCGAGCAGCAGCTGCAATCGTCGCGCGCCGAGCTCGACGAGCTGACCAAGCGCGTCATCCAGACGGGGCTGGCGGAATGGTCCGGGTCGCTCGACGACCGCAAGAGCCTGATCGTGCGCGGCCAGGCGAACCTGCTGAAAGACCTCAACGCGCAGGAGGACTTGGAGCGCATCCGCCACCTGTTCGACGACCTGGAGCGCAAGCGCGACCTCGTGCAGCTCCTCGGCCTGTCGGAAAGCGCCGACGGCGTGCGAATTTTCATCGGCTCGGAGAACAAGCTGTTCTCTCTGTCCGGCTCGTCGCTGATCGTCGCGCCCTTCCACGACGAGCGCCGCAAGGTGGTCGGTGTGCTGGGCGTCATCGGCCCGACGCGCATCAATTATGCCCGCATCATTCCCATGGTCGACTACACGGCGAAGCTCGTTAGCCGACTGTTGACTTGATTTTAGCCGACTAAGCCTGATATCCGGCTCGCAATCCCTTTTGATCCGCCACCCCCCGCGGAGAGACCATGGCCGACGAAAACACCAAGCCTGAACAGGATGCAGTCCCTGCCGGCGACGCCGGCGCGAAGAGCGGTGACGGCGAAAGCGCCGGCACGGTTGCCGTCCTGGAGGGCCGCATTGCCGATCTGACCGACCGGCTGCTCCGTGCGCATGCCGAGATGGACAACCTGCGCAAGCGTACCGAGCGCGACAAGGAAGACACGGCGAAGTACGCCATCTCCAAGTTCGCGCGCGAGGTCCTCGCCGTGGGCGACAACCTGCAGCGCGCCACGGCGGCCGTGCCGCCCGGTGCTGCTGATGCCGATCCGGCTCTCAAGGCCCTCGTCGACGGCGTGTCGATGACCGAGCGCGAGTTCCTGAACGTGCTGGAGCGCAACGGCGTCAAGCGCATCGACCCCGAGGGTCAGCCATTCAATCCGCACCAGCACCAGGCGATGATCGAGGTCGAGCAGCCGGAGGTGGCAGCGGGAACCGTCGTTCAGGTATATGCCCCGGGCTACATCCTGGAGGACCGCGTCCTGCGTCCAGCCATGGTCGTCGTTGCCAAGGGCGGCGAGCGGCGCGGCGCCGAGAATAAGGGTGCGCCGGACCGCAAAGCCTCGGACGACGCGGCGTGATACGGTAACGCTTCGGTGCCGCATCACAGCGAACGCCGTGAATAAGTCCGTCGAACGATGGGGAAAATTGAATGCTCGGGTCCGCCGCAGGCCCGTTGCGCCTCGGAAAAGCCACCTTATATAAGCGGCGTTTACCGTTTGGATGCTCCATAGGGGATCGCTTCGGCGCGTCACCCCGCGCCGCTGGAATTATCGGACGCCGAGACCTCGGGTCCGGGCGGTCTGCCGCAAAAGGATGAGGATAGGCAACATGGCTAAAGTGATCGGCATCGACCTCGGCACCACGAACTCATGCGTGGCAGTAATGGAGGGCGGCAAGCCGAGGGTTCTGGAAAACGCCGAGGGAATGAACACGACCCCGTCGATCGTAGCGTTCACCGCCGACGACGAAAAGCTGGTCGGACTGCCCGCCAAGCGTCAGGCGGTCACCAATCCCCTCAACACTTTCTTCGCCATCAAGCGACTGATCGGCCGCCGCTACGACGACCCGATGGTCGAGAAGGACAAGAACCTCGTCCCCTACAAGATCGTCAAAGGCCCCAACGGCGACGCCTGGGTCGAAGCCCACGGCAAACAGTATTCCCCGCAGCAGATCTCCGCCTTCATCCTGCAGAAGATGAAGGAGACCGCCGAGGCCAAGCTCGGTGAGAAGGTCACGCAGGCGGTCATCACCGTTCCCGCCTACTTCAACGACGCCCAGCGTCAAGCGACCAAGGACGCCGGCAAGATCGCCGGCCTCGAGGTGCTGCGCATCATCAACGAGCCGACGGCCGCCGCGCTCGCCTACGGCCTCGACAAGAAGAAAGAGTCGCAGACCATCGCCGTGTACGACCTCGGCGGCGGCACCTTCGACATCTCGATCCTCGAGATCGGCGACGGCGTCTTCGAGGTGAAGTCGACGAACGGCGACACGTTCCTCGGCGGCGAAGACTTCGACATGAAGCTCGTCGGCTACCTGGCCGAGGAGTTCAAGAAGGAGCAGGGCATCGACCTGCGCAACGACAAGCTCGCCCTGCAGCGCCTCAAGGAGGCTGCCGAGAAGGCGAAGATCGAGCTGTCTTCCGCCACGCAGACCGAGATTAACCTGCCGTTCATCACCGCCGATGCCTCGGGTCCGAAGCATCTGACGATGAAGCTCACCCGCGCCAAGCTGGAAAGCCTCGTCGACGATCTCATCGCGCGCACCAAAGGCCCTTGCGAGAAGGCCATCAAGGACGCCGGCCTCAAGGCCGCGGACATCGACGAGGTCGTCCTCGTCGGCGGCATGACGCGCATGCCGAAGGTGCAGGAGGTCGTGAAGCAGGTGTTCGGCAAGGAGCCGCACAAGGGCGTCAACCCGGATGAGGTCGTCGCCGTCGGCGCCGCCATCCAGGCCGGCGTGCTGCAGGGCGAGGTCAAGGACGTCCTGTTGCTCGACGTGACCCCGCTGTCGCTCGGCATCGAGACGCTGGGTGGCGTGTTCACGCGCCTCATCGAGCGCAACACGACGATCCCGACCAAGAAGAGCCAGACCTTCTCAACCGCCGAGGACAGCCAGAACGCGGTCACCATCCGCGTCAGCCAGGGCGAGCGCGAATTGGCGGCCGACAACAAGCTGCTAGGTCAGTTCGACCTCGTCGGCATTCCGCCGGCGCCGCGCGGCGTGCCGCAGATCGAGGTCACGTTCGACATCGATGCCAACGGCATCGTGCACGTGTCCGCCAAGGACAAGGCGACCGGCAAGGAGCAGTCGGTGCGCATCCAGGCTTCGGGCGGCCTGTCGGACTCCGAGGTCGAGCGCATGGTCAAGGACGCGGAAGCCCACGCGGCCGAGGACAAGCAGAAGCGCGAGCTGATCGAGGCGCGGAACCACGCCGAAGCGCTCATCCACTCGACCGAGAAGCAGCTCAAGGAGAACGAGAGCAACGCCGCGGTCGTAGCGGCCAAGGCCGACATCGAGAAGGCCATCGCCGACGCCAAGGATGCCATCGGCTCCGATGACGCCGAGCGCATCAAGACGGCCACGACCAACCTCGCTCAGGCGGCGATGAAGATCGGCGAAGCCATCTATGCCGCTCAGCAGGGCGCGGGGGCTACGGGCGGCGACTCCGGCACTGGCGAAGGCGGAGACACTCCGGCCGGCGACGACAACGTGGTCGACGCCGACTTCGAGGAAGTGAAGGACGACAAGAAGAAGTCGGCCTGACCCCTATCGACCAACTTGAAACTGTTTGGAGCCCGGCCGAAACGCCGGGCTCTATTTTAGGCGCGACCGCCGGCCACCCCCGGTTGCGGCAACACTGGGGCCACTCCACATACCAACCACAGCGGCACGCCCTTCCCCCGCGCCGAAAACATCGCTATCTCCCAACGACAGGGTAGTTGCATCGTGCACGAGACCGAAGGACCCGCGCTGAACATGGCCAAGCGCGACTACTATGAGACGCTCGGGCTTGCCCGGGGGGCGAGCGAGCAAGAGCTCAAGAACGCCTATCGGCGACTCGCCAAGGAACTCCACCCGGACCGCAATCCCGGCGACACGCAGGCCGAAGTCCGCTTCAAGGAGCTGAACGAGGCCTACGAGGTCCTGAAGGACCCGCAGAAGCGGGCCGCCTACGACCATTTCGGACATGCCGCCTTCGAGCACGGTGGCGGCGGACGCGGCTTCGGGCCCGACTTCGCCTCGTCCATGTCGGACATCTTCGACGACCTGTTCGGCGAGTTCATGGGTGGCCGCCGAGGCGGCGGAGCGCGATCGCGCACGGCGCGCGAGCGCGGCGCCGACCTGCGCTACAATCTCGAGATCAGCCTGTCGGACGCTTACGTCGGCAAGACGGCCCAGATCCGCGTCCCCACCTCGGTTTCCTGTGAAACATGCTCCGGCTCCGGTGCGCGCACCGGCACCAAGCCGGTCACCTGCCCCACGTGCGGCGGCCAGGGCAAAGTGCGCGCCAGCCAGGGCTTCTTCACCATCGAGCGCACCTGCCCGAGCTGCCAGGGCCGCGGCGAGACCATCGAGGACCCTTGCCAGACGTGCCACGGTGCCGGCCGCGTCACCAAGGAGCGCACGCTCTCCGTCAATATTCCGCCGGGCGTGGAAGACGGCACGCGCATCAGGCTGGCGGGTGAGGGCGAGGCGGGCTTGCGTGGTGGTCCCGCCGGCGACCTCTACATTTTCCTGTCGATCAAGCCGCACGAGTTCTTCCAGCGCGACGGCGCCGACATCTTCTGCAAGGTGCCGATCGCCATGACCACCGCGGCACTCGGTGGCCAGATCGAGGTGCCGACCGTCGAGGGCGGCGCCACGCGCATCAAGATCCCCGAGGGCTCGGAAAGCGGCAAGCAGTTCCGCCTGAAGGGCAAGGGCATGCCGGTGCTGCGCTCCAAGGTGAACGGCGACATGTACATCCAGGTCGAGGTCGAGACGCCGAAGAGCCTGACCAAGCGGCAGCGCGAGCTGCTGGAAGAATTCGAGAGCGAGAGCCATAAGGAAACGAGCCCGGAGTGCGCCGGCTTCTTCGCGCGCGTCAAAGACTTCTTCGACGGCAAGGGCACCTAGGGCGGGAACGATGACGAGCTCGGTGAGGCTTCTCTTCTTTGCCGGCTCGGCGCGCACCGGCTCGTACAACAAGCGGCTCGCCCGCCTCGGCGCCTTGATCGCCGAGGCCAACGGCATCCCGTCGACCTTCGCCGATCTCGGCGACTACCCCATGCCGATCTACAACGGCGACGACGAAGCGATTTCCGGACAGCCCGAGAATGCGCACAAATTCAAGGAGCTGATGGCGGCGCACACCGGCATCTTCATCGCCAGTCCAGAGTACAACGCCTCGATCACGCCGCTGCTCAAGAACACCATCGATTGGGTGAGCCATGTGCGCGAGCCCGGTCCGAGCGGCCCCGAGGTCTATAAGACGCGCGTGTTCGCGCTCGGCTCGGCCTCGCCGGGCGGCATGGGCGGCCTGCGCAGCCTCATAACCGTCCGCCAGGTGCTGGAACTGGGGCTCGGGGCGCTGTGCCTGCCCGATCAGTTCGCGGTGCCGCGCGCCAAGGATGCCTTCGACGACGACGGGCATCTCAAGAACAAGGACAGCCAGGAGACCTTCAAGGCCCTGATCCAGAAGCTTGCGCGCGCCGCGCATGTGCTGCATGGCTAGTTGTCCGCCTCCACGTTCTGACCGCGGAGACTTGCGTGGATCCCGGCCTGCGCCGGGATGACGTTGAATGGTCCGACTGGACTAGCGATACCGTCATCCCGCTGAAGAGCGGGATCCACGCCAGTCTCACCAAGCGCAACATTGACAAGCTCGCTCGGCCGAAATCGCACCTCCGAACCATGTCCGCACACGTCGCAGCAAAAGACCGCCTGATCGTCGCCCTCGACATGCCGACCGTCGAGGAAGCGCAGCGGCTCGTCGTGCGCCTCGGCGACACGGTCAGCTTCTACAAGGTCGGGCTGGAGCTTCTGTTCGTCGGCGGCCTCGACCTCGCACGCGCGCTGAAGGGCGACGGGAAGAAAGTCTTCCTCGACATGAAGCTCCTGGACATCGGCAACACGGTCGAGCGCGCCGTCGCCAACGTCACCGAGATCGGCGTCGACATCCTCACGGTGCACGGCCACGACCTCAAGACCATGCGCGCGGCCGTCGCCGGCCGCGGCTCGAGCAAGCTGAAGCTGCTCGCGGTCACCGTGCTGACCAACCTTACGGGCGATGACCTGAAGCAGCAGGGCTCCAAGCTCGCGCCCGCCGACCTGGTATTGCATCGCGCGAAACTCGCGCGCGAGTCCGGCATCGACGGCGTGATCGCCTCGGGACAGGAAGCCCGGCGCATCCGCGACACGATCGGTCCGGGCTTCCTCATCGTCACCCCCGGTATCCGCCTGACCGGCAGCTCCACCGACGACCAGGAGCGGATCACCACGCCGGACAACGCCATTGCGTCAGGCGCTGACTGCATCGTCGTCGGGCGCCCCATCACCCAGGCGGACGACCCGAAGCTGGTCGCCGAAACCTTTGTAAACCACATCCGCGACGCGGCGCTGCCCGGCTGACGCCGGCTGCTAGAAACGACGGGAGGAGTAGGACATGCCCAAAGGCTACGTGATCGTCCGCGCCGAGGTGACCAACCCGGAGAAGTGGGCGGAGTACGTGACGAAATCCAAGGTGGCCCTCGAGAAGTTCGGCGGGAGGCGCATTGTCGGCGGCGGCCAAGCCAAGATCGTCGAAGGCGATGGGCTACCGCGCAACGTGGTCATCGAGTTCGACAGCTTCGACGACGCGCTCGGCTACGCCAGTTCCGCCGAATACGCCGAGGCGAAGAAGTCCCGCCAGGGCGCCGGCACGCTGCACATGGTCGTTGTCGAAGGCTGTGACACTTCTCCCTCTCCCCATCGCGCTGCACTCGATGGGGAGAGGGTTGGGGTGAGGGGCAGAAATTGGCGTTGCACTCGAGGCTGCCCCTCACCCTAGCCCTCTCCCCGCGAACGGGGAGAGGGAATGGGTCGGGAGACCGCAATGGCGCACATTCCGAAGAGCGATGGCAGGCCCCCGTGGCGGGCAACGGTGCTGACGCTGTTCCCCGAGATGTTTCCGGGGCCGCTCGGCACCTCGCTGTCGGGCCAGGCGCTCGAAGCCGGGCTGTGGTCGCTCGCGACCGTCCCCATTCGTGAGTTCGGGCTCGGCCGGCATCGGGCCGTCGACGACACGCCGGCCGGTGGCGGCGCCGGCATGGTCATGCGCGCCGACGTCCTTGCTGCCGCGATCGATCATGCGCGCGGCGCCGAACCCGACGCTCCGCTGATCTACCTGTCGCCGCGCGGCGAGCCGCTCACCCAGGCGCTGGCGCGCGAGCTCGTCGCCGGCCCTGGCGTGCTGCTGCTTGCCGGACGCTTCGAGGGTGTCGACGAGCGCGTGCTCCCCGCCCGGCAGATCCGCGAGGTATCGATCGGCGACTATGTGCTGTCGGGCGGCGAGCTTGCGGCAATGGTGCTTATCGATGCTTGCGTGCGCCTCTTGCCCGGCGTGATCGGCGCGGAAGGCTCGCTGAGCGAGGAGAGCTTCGAGGGCGGCCTCCTCGAATATCCGCAGTACACGAAGCCGCGCGAATGGGAGGGCCGCACCATTCCCGACGTGCTGCTCTCCGGCGACCACAAGAAGATCGCCGAGTGGCGGCGCGCGGAAGCCGAGCGCGTCACCGTCGAGCGCCGCCCTGACCTCGCAGCGCGGCTGCCTAGACGGAGACCGACCTGAAGCGCCGCTCGACAATCCAGGCGATCAGCAGCCCGGCCAGAAATAGCGCGTTCTGATAGGCCGGCACGCCGATCACGATCAGGCCGCTGAGGCTCTCGTTTCTCCCCGGCCCCAACGTGACGTCCCACGCACCGTAGGCGCCGATCGCCAGGGCCAGCCCGAGGGCTGTGCAAACGCTCCGCGCTGCAGGCACCGAGCGCACGAAGCGGCTCGCCAGCCAATAGGAGAGCGGCGCCGGAACGGCCGCCCAGAGGATGATCGGCAGCCACTGGCGGGGCAGGTATCCGGCGCTGAAATAGACGAGTTCGCCAAGACCGATGGCCGCAGTTAAGATGGCCAGAAACAGTGCCAGGCGCGCGTACGGCATTTATCCTCCGCAATCGGTGGGTGCTGAAATCTCAGTCGCCGCAAGGACCATATCGACAAGCCACTATGTTTGGGCTATGACCCGGGCAAATTCCCCAAGGCTTGCCGTTTAGGGGTGCCGGCTCTTCGCCGTGCCCCGACGGTCTATTTCTACGGTTTAGGTGCTCCATGAACGTTATCCAAGAGATCGAGCGCGAGCAGATCAGCGCCGTCACGGCGAAGCGCGGCGTGCCCGAGTTCGGCCCCGGCGACACCGTCAAGGTCATGGTGAAGGTGATCGAGGGCGACAACGTCCGCACCCAGGCCTACGAGGGCGTCGTGATCGGCCGCTCCGGCGCCGGCATCAACGAGAACTTCACGGTCCGCAAGATCTCCTACGGCGAGGGCGTGGAGCGCGTCTTCCCGGTCTACTCCCCCTACATCGCCGAGATCGAGGTCATCCGTCGCGGCAAGGTCCGCCGCGCCAAGCTCTACTACCTGCGCGGCCGCCGCGGTAAGTCGGCGCGCATCGCCGAGCGTTCCGATGCTCGCGCCCGCCGCCTCAACGCCGCCTGGAAGGGCTTCAAGAAGCAGAAGGGCGAGCCCGATGATCTGACGCAGATCAAGGGCATCGACGCCGATCTCGCCTCCCGCCTGCGCCAGCTCAACGCCATCAAGTTCGAGCAGATTGCCAACCTGTCGGACGACGACATCGCCAACCTCGACGAGACGCTGCAGCTCGGCGGCCGCATCGAGAAGGACGACTGGGTCGGGCAGGCGCAGTCGCTCCTCACCGAGGCCTCCGCTGCCGAGGTTCCGGCCGAGGAAGAGGCCAAGGCCTAAGCTTACTTGCAAGTTGGTTTACCGACACGGCGCGCCATCGGCGCGCCGTTCGTTTATTGCGCCCTTCGCGATTTGCACTACATTTGAGGGCCGGCCCGCTGGGGGCCATCAGGATCTGCCGAATGTCGAACGTGGAAGTCGGTCGCGCACCCGACCGCGATGGGAAGGTCAGGCGTCACGGCCCGGAAGCCTTTGCCGGCATGCGCAAGGCGGGCCAGCTTGCCGCGGCCGCGCTCGACATGCTGACCGAGCACGTGAGGCCGGGCGTCACGACCGACGAGCTCGACGAGCGCGTCCTCGCCTTCGCCCTCGACCACAAGGCGTATCCGGCGCCACTCAACTATCGCGGCTTCCCCAAGGCCATATGCACGTCGATCAACCACGTCGTCTGCCACGGCATCCCGGGGCCGAAACCCCTGCGCGAGGGCGACATCGTCAACATCGACGTGACGCTGATCGTCGACGGTTGGCACGGCGACACGAGCCGCATGTACCCCGTGGGGCCGATCGGGCGCCGCGCAGAGCGGCTGATCACCGTCACCTACGAGGCGCTGCAGCGCGGCATTGCCCAGGTTCGCCCCGGTAACACCACCGGGCACATCGGCGCTGCCATCCAGGCCTATGCCGAGGCCGAGCGCTGCTCGATCGTGCGCGACTTCTGCGGCCACGGCCTGGGACGGGTGTTCCACGATCGCCCGAACATCCTGCACTATGGCGAGGCCGGCGAAGGCGTCGTCCTCGAGCCGGGCATGCTCTTCACCATCGAGCCGATGATCAACCTCGGGCGTCCGCACGTGAAGGTGCTGCCCGATGGCTGGACCGCCGTCACGCGCGACCGCGAGCTGTCGGCACAGTTCGAGCACAGCGTGGGCGTCACCGAGACGGGGGTCGAGGTCTTCACCCACTCGCCCGCCGGCATCGATTTCCCGCACTTCCAAAACTAGGGATGCCGGGCGTGCGCCATGCCGGATCGCGACGAGATCGACGGCAAGACGGGCGCTGAGCGGCAAGGCTCCTTTTTGGAGGCGCCGCTCCCCGACCACAGCGGACATCGCCAGCGGTTGCGCGAGCGCTTCCGCAAGGGCGGCGCCGACGCGTTGCCCGACTACGAGCTGTTGGAACTGGTGCTGTTCCGCGCGCTGCCGCGACGTGACACCAAGGGCATCGCCAAGCGCCTGCTCGCCCGCTTCGGTAGCTTCGCCGAGGTGGTCAGCGCACCCGACCCGCGCCTCAAGGAAGTGGACGGCGTGGGCGACAGCGTCGTCACCGAGCTGAAGCTCGTCCGCGCCGCCGCCCTGCGCATGATGCGCTCCGAGCTGGTGCAGCGGCCGGCGCTCGCGTCCTGGAAGCAGGTCCTCGACTATCTCCTTGCCGCGCAGAGCTACGAGCACCGCGAGCAGTTCCGCATTCTGTTCCTCGACAAGCGCAATCGGTTGATCGCCGACGAGATCCAGCAGCAGGGCACCGTCGACCACACGCCGGTCTACGTGCGCGAGGTGGTGAAGCGCGCGCTCGAGTTATCTGCAACAGCGATAATTCTGGTTCACAATCACCCGTCGGGCGATCCGACGCCGTCCCGCGCGGATGTCGACATGACGAAGCAAATCGTCGCAACCGCCGCGCCGCTCGGCATATCCGTCCACGACCACATTATTGTTGGGCGGGAAGGACATGCGAGCCTCAAGGCCCTGCGCCTCATTTGACGCGACTTTTCCCTGCAAACCGCCGGCACATGATAAAGTTGGTCGGACAACGAATCGCCGGATCGGCGCCTTTTGCGACGTTGTGTAACGAACCCTTTACCCGGCCAAGGTGGACTACGGCCTAGAGCCGAATCGCCACGCGCCTTTCGACACGAGGATCTATGTGCGGCATCGCAGGACTGATCGACCTCACCGGTAAGCGGCAGCCCGACGCGGGGATGCTGCAGAAGATGGCGGATGCGATCTGGCACCGCGGCCCCGACGAGGACGGCTATCTCATCCGCCCCGGCTTCGGCTTCGCCAACCGCCGTCTGTCGATCATCGGCCTCGGCGACGGATCGCAGCCGATCTTCAACGAGGATGGCACCGTCGCCGTCGTCTACAACGGCGAGCTGTTCGACTATCCGGAACGCAAGGCGGAGCTCGAGGCCAAGGGCCACGTCTTCCGCACGCACACCGACACCGAGATCATCGTCCACCTCTACGAGGAATACGGCGAAGGCGTCTTCGAGCACCTGAAGGGCCAGTTCGCCATCGCGCTGGTCGATTTCACCAAGCGCACCATCTTCCTCGCCCGCGACCGCGTCGGCATCTGCCCGCTGCACTGGAGCCGGCAGGGCGACTGGATGTTCTTCGGCTCCGAGATCAAAGCGCTCCTCGCCTCCGGCGCCGTCCCCGCCACCGCCGATCCGCGCGGGCTCGACCAGCTCTTCACGTTCTTCGCGATGGGTACGCGCCGCACGATGTTTGAAGGCGTGCAGTCGCTGCTCCCCGGACACTATCTCAAGATCGCCTTCCGCCGCGACGGCAAGGCCACCGAGATTGTCGAGCGCCGCTACTGGGACTTCGACTTCCCCGACGCCGGCAGCGAAGAGAACCCGCGCAACATCGAAACCGCGATCGACGAGTTCGAGGCGCGCTTCCGCCGCGCCGTCGAGATCCGCCTGCGCGCCGACGTTCCCGTCGTCGGCTATCTCTCCGGCGGCGTCGATTCCGCCTACGTGCTCGCCACCGCCTCGAAGCTGCGCGGCTCGCCGGTGCCGAGCTTCACCATCCAGGTGCCCGGCAAAGGCCTCGACGAGACGTCGGACGCGCTATTCACGGCGCGCGCCATCGGCAGCCTCCCGACCATCCTGCGCTCCGACAGCACCGTCATCGCCAACACCTATCCGCAGCTCATCGCTTCCGCCGACTGCCCGGTGATTGACACGTCCTGCGCAGCGCTGTGGCGCCTGTCGCAGGAGGTGCACGACCAGGGCTACAAGGTGGCGCTCACCGGCGAAGGCTCGGACGAAGCGTTCGCCGGCTACATCTGGTTCAAGCTGCGCAAGCTCAGCTACTTCCTGGACGTCGGCGGCACGCGCGCCTCGGACGCGTTGAACCGCATGTTCCGCCGGCGCATGTCGCCGCACATGAGCCTCGCGCAGCTGAAGCGCATCGACGGGATGATGGGACGCGCGCACGCGCAGACGCTCATCTATCACCTCGTCTCGCAGTCGCGCGACCGCTACTTCTCCGCCGCCATGAAGGATCGCCTCGGCGACTACGTCGCTTACGAGGACGTACCGATCGAGACCGAGCGCGTGCGCCGCTGGAGCCCGCTCAACCAGTCGCTCTACTACGGTTACAAGATCCATCTCGCCGGCCTGCTGCTCAACCACAAGGGCGACCGCGTCGCCATGGCCAACAGCGTCGAGACCCGCTACCCGTTCCTCGACGAGGACGTCATCGACTACGTGTCGAAGCTGCACCCCTCGCTGAAGCTGCGCGGCCTCACCCGCGACAAGTACCTGTTGCGTCACGCCGCGGCCCGGCTGCTGCCGAAGGAGGCTGCCTTCCGCAAGAAGGGCATGTTCCGCGCGCCGCTGGCGGAATCGTTCTTCGTCGATCCGCCCGAGTACGTGCGCGGGCTCATGAGCCGCGAGTCCCTCAATCGCACCGGCTACTTCGACACGGATGCCGTGCTGCGCGACTACGAAGCCATCAGCCGCGGCGAAGGCTCGAAGATCAACGTGTTCCTCAAGATGGGCCTCACCGGCGTGCTGTCGACGCAGCTCTGGCACCACCTCTATCTCGGTGGCGGGCTGTGCGAGCTGCCTGACCAGTGGCCGCGCCCCGTCGTGGAGCGCCCGTCGCTGCCGCCCGCCGCCGCTTGACCTCTCTATGCGGGAGCGCGGCGATAGCTGCGCATCTGGCTGGCGAACACGAACAGGAAGCCCATCGCGGCGATGGCGGCGAGGCTGAGGAAAGTCGTGGCGTGGCCGAAATTGTCGCTCATGTAGCCGGCAAACGTCGTGCTGAGCGCCGCGCCGATGCCGATGGCGCTGCCGACGAACCCCTGCGCCAAGCTGAAGTGCCCGGTGCCGCGTGATGCGTCGGCTATGACCAACGGCACCATCACGCCGAGCACTGCCGCCGAGATGCCATCCAGCAGCTGCACCGCGACGAGCGTGTAGGGATCGCTCACCATCGCGAACAGGAACCCGCGCAAGGGGAGCGCCGCGAAGCCGATCAGCAGCATGGCGCGGTTGCCGCGGATCCGCGCCTGGCGGCCGACCCAGGGCGAGAACAGCGCCACGATGAGCTGCGGCACCACCATGCACGCGCCGATCAGAATGGTCGCGTGATCGCTCGAGCGCATCGTCATCACGCTGGCGAGCGTCGGCATCATCGCCGCGTTGGCGAGATGGAACAGCACCATGCAGAAGGCGAAGAAGACGAGCGCCTGGTTGCGCAAGACGTCGCGCAGCGTGCCCGCCGGGTCGCCCGGATGCGGTGCCGGCCTGCCGCCGTGCACGCGCTCCACGTCTAGGTCCTCGGGCCGGATGCGGGACAGCGCGAACAGCATCGGAATGCACAGCGCCGCGGTGACGAAGAACACCGCCTGGTTGGAGATGAGATAGCCGCACAGCCCCATGCCGGCCGCCGCGAGCCCAGCGCCGATCGACGCCAAGCTGGCGTTGCGGCCGAGCCGCTCGCTCACCCGCTCATAGCCGACGAGCCCGAGCGACATCGCGGCGATGGCGGGGCCGAGGATGCAGCTCGCCCCCGCGTGCAGGATCGCCGCCCCGAGCACGACCGGAAAAATCGGGAACGTGCCGATCGCCAGCGCGCTCACCGCGATGGCGCACACAGCCCCGGCGATCAGCAGCCGGATGCGCGCAGTGGCGTCGACGATCGCGCCGCCGGGAAGCTGTCCGGCGAGCGCCGTGAGGCCGGCCACCGACAGCACCATGCCGATATCGATCTGCGTCCACTTCTGGGTCGTGAGGTAGAGGGCGACGAAGGCGCCGAAGCCGACCTGAACGTCGGCCAGGCAAAAGATGAACCAGTCGAGGCCGCGCAAGCTCCGGCGGCTCGGATGCGCGCGGGAGCCCCGGGGCGCATCGTCAGATGCGCTGCTCGAATCAACAATCGCTGCGGCCATTGTTCGGCCTTGTCATACCGGCGACTACGGACCCCCGCGCGCAGCCGCTCCGTTGGGTGGAGTGGGCGAGCCAAGCACGACAATCGGCTCCCCTTCGAGAAACTCTGGTGCCAGCCGAACTTGGTCGCGTGTCAGCTCGACGGTGACCGGATCGAGTTGGCCGGCCGACGGGAAGCTGAGTGCGCCCCACGCCACCGCGATCTTGCGGCTGCCGACGCCGAGGAATCCGCCGAAATCGATGATGGCGGCGCGCACCTGGCCGGTGCGGCTCACGATGATGTCGACGATCCGGCCCATGTCCTCGCCGGTGCGGCTGCGCACGTTGCGGCCGAGGATGCCGCCGGCGTCGCGATCGTCGACGACGGTCGCTGGCGTGCCTTGCTTGGCGGCTGGTGGAGCGTCGGCTTTCTTGGGATCGGTGGCGGCGGGCAGGCTCGATATAGCCAATGGGAGGGCAACAAGCATTGCCGCTGCCAGGCTGAAAACCCTGAAGGATGCTGGCATGTGAATACGCCTGCTATTGAGGATAAAACCCAACGGCCGGCGCGAGCCCTGGGTTCCCCGCGCCCCGCTTCGGAGGTCGCGCGGCGGTGCGCACCCAGGTCGGGGGCACACCGCCGTCGTATCGTCAGGCGGCCCTGCTGCTGGCGTTGACGGCTTTCCCCTGAATGAAGGCGAGCAAGTCGGCGTTCACGTCATCCTTGAGCGTCGTGCACAAGCCATGCGGCGCGCCCTTGTAGATCTTCACCTCGGCGCCCTTCACGAGTTTCGCCTGCAGCGCGCTCGCGGCGGCGGCCGGAACGATCTGATCGTCGTCACCCTGAATGATCAGCGTCGGTACGTCGAACTTTTTCAGGTCCTCCGTCTGATCGGTTTCCGAGAAAGCCTTGATGCAGAAGTAGGCGGCGGGGAAGCCCGCGACCATGCTCTGCAGCCAGAAGGATTCGCGGACGCCCTCGGAGACCTTGGCGCCCTTGCGATTGTAGCCGTAGAACGGCAGGCTCAGATCCTTGAAGAACTGCGAGCGATCCGCCTGCACGCCCGCGCGCAGCTGATCGAAGACCTCGATCGGCGAGCCGGCGGGATTGGCCGGCGTCTTGAGCATCAGCGGCGGCACGGCGCTGATCAGCACCGCCTTGGCCACTCGCTTCGTCCCGTGACGCCCGATGTAGCGCGCCACCTCGCCGCCGCCCGTCGAATGTCCGACATGGATCGCGTCCTTGAGATCGAGCTTGGCGACGAGCTCGGCGAGGTCGTCGGCATAGGTGTCCATGTCGTTGCCGTTCCACGGCTGGCCGGAGCGGCCGTGCCCGCGGCGGTCGTGCGCGATGCAGCGATAGCCGCGCCCGCTGAGGAAGAACATCTGGTCCTCGAAGGCGTCGGACGAGAGCGGCCAACCGTGACTGAACACGATGGGCTGTCCGCTTCCCCAATCCTTGTAATAGATCTCGGTGCCGTCTTTGGTGGTGAACGTCGGCATGATTCAACACTCCCAATGTGCAATCCGATTTCACTGAACCCGCTGAGCCCTCAGCCCGCCGAGAAGGATAGCTGCAACGGCGCCCGGCAATAACGGCGGGATTGCCATCAGGGTTATTAGCTCGCTTAGAACAATGTCCCCGGCAGCGTCGGCCTGCGCCTTCGCCGCGGCGCGACGGGGTGTGCCCAAAAATCGCGCAGCAATCGGAGGCATTTGTCTCGAACGCGACACGCTCGGCGGAGCTGAAAAGCTCAGCGCTTCCGGTCGCGCTGGCCGAGCGTGCGCGGCGCCGGACGCCTGTTCAGAAAAAACCTGTTTGAGCTTGCCAGTTTTGCTGTTGGTCGCCTTGCGACGTCCACTGCCTGCGTCGCGAATCGCTATTAGCTGGAGGTTCAACGGAGCCTGGAACCATGGGACGTATCGTCCACCTGTTGAGAGCATCGATGGTGCGGATTGCGCCGGTTGTCGCCACCCTTCTCGCATTGGCGATGTGGGCTGGCTCGCCCGGCTTGGCGCAACCAGGGACTCGCGGCGGCGCGAGCGCTCCGACCTCGCTCGAGACCGGCATCAACGCCTACAACGAAGGCGCCATCGAAGCTGCCGCCGAATCTCTTAGCGATGCACTCGACCAGGGAAATCTTTCCCCGACGAAAACTGCGCAAGCGCTCTACTACCGGGGGCTTGCGTATCGGGAGCTTGGCAAGCCAGATGAGGCCATTGCAGACCTGACGAAGGCGATAGCGGCCAAGAATGCCCTGTCGAAGGGGGACCTCAAAGTGGCCGTCAGAAACCGCGCCGGTGCCCTTCGCGAGGCTGGGCTCGCGAACGCCGAGACGTCTGTTCGGCCCGACAAGCAATTTGAAACGCACGTACACGCACCGCTCGCCGGTGTTCCGGTCGCGGCCGGGAACGCAGCCGCGGCAAGCGATCAGTGGATGACAACGAGTTCCATCGATGCGCCCAAACCGGCCGCACCGGTTTCTTCGCCTTGGGGTGAGACATCCGTCAACCCCGCACCCGCCCCGCGCTAGCCGACCGCATCGCGCCAGCCCCGTCAGCCCTTCCGGTCGCGCATACCGAGCGTACGCAGGCGCAGCGCGTTGAGCTTGATGAAGCCCGCCGCGTCCTTCATTACGGGTTCTCGGTCTCGCCCGAGCGCGAGATGCTGCAGGCGCTGATCGACAAGAGCCAAGAGCGCGTTGAGGGCGAGGTGCGGCTGAAGCTCTACAAGGGCAAATAGATCAGCTCCGCGTAGCGCGGCATCAGCTCGTCCTTCAAGTGCATGGCGCCGCGGTCGAGCGTGATCGATTCTATGGCCCGATGCGCGGCGAGCACACGACCGCCGATCATCCGCGCCTGCCGCGTTTCACCCCATCCCCGCGCTGGCATTTCCGCCGCCCACCTCGTATGCTGTTGCTCACCCCCCCGCTTCACGGGATCTCGATGTCGCTCGCCGAAGAGTTCTTGCCTGAACCGATTCCCCTTCCGGCTTACGACAACCTACGCCACGTCTTCGACCGGCAGGACGTGTATCGCTACGGCCGTAAGGCGCACCGTGATTCGGAAGCGGCGGTTGTGGAAAGCGAGTTCGCCGCCCTTCTCGGCCGGAAATTTGCTTTGGCGGTCAACTCCGGCGGCAGCGCCATCCTGCTTGCACTGCTGGCGGCAGGCGTGCGCCCGGGCGACGACGTCCTGCTGCCGGCATTCACCTTCACCGCCGTCACCAGCGCGGTCGTCCTCGCCGGCGCCCGGCCGGTTTTTGTCGACTGTCGGGAGAACTATTGCGTCGACCCCATTGACCTCGAGAAGAAACTGCTCGGTGGAGCGCGCTTCCTTCTCCTCTCCTATATGCGCGGCCACGTGGCCGACCTCGACCGGATCATCGCCCTGTGCGAGCGCCAAGGCGTCAAATTGATCGAGGATTGTGCCCACAGCCTTGGAACCAAGTGGCGCGGCCGGCAGACTGGGGTATTCGGCGTCGCTTCCTGCTTTAGCTTCCAGGACAAGCTGATCAATGCCGGCGAAGGCGGCTTTGTCGCCACCGACGACCCCGCGACACGCTCCAGTTCCAGGTTCTGTCCCTCCCCGAGCCGGAGCTGGAAGGCTAGCGCGGAACGCAGCCTTCCGCTTGCCGCAGCTCGATTCAAATGCGCGCTTTGTGTCCGCGGCGACGCGGATTGCCGACGTATTGGAAGCTGGCCTGTCGGGCTATGGGGCCAACGCATGAAGCAGTCTGATCTGCCGACCCGGGGGATTGCGCGCATCTATGCCTGGATGGACGGCAACAAGGTTCAGCTTACCAAGGCGTCCTACTACTTCATCGTCTTCGCCTATCTATTCGGATTGCCGCTCGGGGCGCTGCTCTCGCAGGCCTCACGCCAGCTCGATCTTCCGATTAGTTTCGACAGGCTCGAGTTTCTCGTCGCCGCCGTCATCGCGCATTTGGGCGTCCTGACGGTTCTCATCATCGATATCTACAAGAGCGTCCGCCCGTCTGAGCCATGGTTTGCCTCCCATCAGGAGGCCCTACCCGAGGTGCGACGTGAGCTGTTGCAGGCAGTCTCACACAAGCAATGCACTATCACCTGGCTCGGCGTGTCGCTGCAGTCCGCATGGCTCGCGCTGGAAGAGGTACTGCGGCGGATTGAGGACGGGTCGGCCAAGAACGTGACCATCGTCCTCCTCCAGCTCCACCCCAGCTACCTGGGCGACGTGCCGGGTGACACGGCCGGCCTGGCGGCCATCACCGAGACCCAGTTTCGCTACATGACCATGCGCTGCCGGAGCATAGACGCGCGACTGCGGTCGTCTCAAAGCAAGATCGTCCTCTACCAGTACAGCTACATGCCCAACCTGCACGGCGTGCTCATCAACGACGAAATCCTCTTCAACTCGCACGTGCGCTGGTGCGGCCATAACTACGAAGAGCTTAGCGTGCCGCGCGAGCCCTATGAGCGCATCGATATGCGTACCGAGCGCGGCCGCTACGTTGTCGATTCCTACAAGTGCTGGGTCGAGAAGGGCAAGATCTGCGCCTGGCGTGACAATCGCGTATTCGTCTTCCCCGAGGATGCCATCCCGGTGTAGGCCCGGCCGGCGCCGGGCCCAAAGGAGCGTCAGCCCTTCCGGTCGCGCTGACCCAGCGTGCGCAGGCGCAGCGCGTTGAGCTTGATGAAGCCCGCCGCGTCCTTCTGGTCGTAGGCGCCCTTGTCGTCCTCGAAGGTGACGAGCGTCGACGAATAGAGCGACTTGGGGCTCTCGCGGCCGATGACCGTGACGTTGCCCTTGTAGAGCTTCAGCCGCACCTCGCCCTCGACGTGCTCCTGGCTCTTGTCGATCAGCGCCTGCAGCATCTCGCGCTCGGGCGAGAACCAGAACCCGTAATAGATCAGCTCGGCGTAGCGCGGCATCAGCTCGTCCTTGAGGTGCATCGCACCGCGGTCGAGCGTGATCGATTCCATGGCCCGATGCGCGGCGAGCAGAATGGTGCCGCCGGGCGTCTCGTAGACGCCGCGCGACTTCATGCCGACGAAGCGGTTCTCGACCAGGTCGAGCCGGCCGATCCCGTTGTCGCGGCCATAGTCGTTCAGCGTCGCCAGCAGATTGGCCGGGCTCAGCGGATTGCCGTTGACCGAGATCGCGTCGCCCTTCTTGAAGCCGACGGTGATGACGGTCGGCTTGTCGGGCGCCTCCTCGGGCGAGATCGTGCGCTGGTAGACGTAGGGCGGCGGCTCGACCGCCGGGTCCTCGAGCACCTTGCCCTCGGAGGACGAGTGCAGCAGGTTCGCGTCGACCGAGAACGGCGCCTCGCCGCGCTTGTCCTTGGCGATCGGAATTTGGTTCTTCTCGGCGAAGGCGATCAGGTCCTCGCGGCTCTTGAACTCCCAGTCGCGCCACGGCGCGATGATCTTGATGCCCGGCTCGAGCGCGTAATACGACAGCTCGAAGCGGACCTGGTCGTTGCCCTTGCCGGTGGCGCCGTGACACACCGCGTCCGCGCCCGTGGCGCGCGCAATGTCGATCTGCTTCTTGGCGATCAGCGGCCGCGCGATCGACGTGCCGAGCAGGTACACGCCCTCATAGAGCGCGTTGGCCCGGAACATCGGGAACACGTAGTCGCGCACGAACTCCTCGCGCAGATCCTCGATGTAGATGTTCTGCGGTTTGATGCCGAGCATCAGCGCCTTCTCGCGCGCCGGCTCGATCTCGCCCCCCTGGCCGAGATCGGCGGTGAAGGTCACCACCTCGGCGCCGTAGGTTTGGTGCAGCCACTTGAGGATGATCGACGTATCGAGCCCGCCCGAGTAGGCGAGCACAACCTTCTTGATCGGCTTGGGCTTGGCGGTCATGGGAGCTCTTTATGACGACGAAACGTCAATCGTTGCGACGGTTCGTCGTCTAAGGCATCGCCGCACCGCCCGCAAGATCAGGCGGCCGGAGGAAACGGCTCTACGTGCGTCTCGCCGGTGCGGCCGAAATACACGGCCCGCCGCCCGGCCAGCGAAACGACGTATCCGACGCAGCCGGCATAGGAGATGGCCTCGCAGAACTGGGCATAGGTGATCGCGCGCGCCTGGCTTGCCCGTATCGCCGCCTCGATGGCCGCGGCGTCGAACCCCAAGGCAGCGTTCTGGCCGAGCGGGTCGCCGGCCACGACGCACGATTCCCCGCTCGTCCGGTAATAGGTTTTCTGGCCGCGCGTGAGATCGGCGAGATAGCGCTCGACACCCACCTCCGACAGATCGGCCAACACCTGCGGAAAGGTCAGCGTGCCACGGTCGGAGCCGCGCGTGCACGCCTCGGCGACCGTTTCGAACTGCGTTGGCATAGGACTTCCCCCTATTCGACCGGAACCTTGCTGAGACCGCGGCGGTCGACGATGCCCTGCATCATCGCCTGCAATTGCGCCCGCTCCTTCGTCTTCAGGTGGCCGAAGAATTGTTCGTCGTTGCGGTCTGCGAGCGCAGCAAGCTTGGGCACCAGGGCGATGCCTGGCCCGGCGAGGGCCAGCACCTGCGAACGACCGTCCGCTTGGTCCGGCGCCCGAGTGATCAGCCCCTTACCTTCCAGGCGGTCGACGATCTTGGAGATCGCCCCGCGCGTCATGCCGAGCTTGGCGGCGAGCTGGCGCGCCAGCGTCCCGGGCGCTGCATAAAGCTCGCGCAGCACCACCCACTCGGCAACAGAAACGCCGAGCCGGGCTAGCTTCTGCGCAAAGGCGTGCGAGACCTCGTTCGACACATAGCGGAGCCAGTAGCCGAGGTGCGCCTCGAGAGAGCTGATGCGGGCGCTCGGCAAGTGGGTCATCTCCAAATAGTTTCCACGGAAACTAGTTGGACCTGCCCTTCGCATCAAGATAGGCGTGATCCCAAAACGCCTTTTTTCATTTGCGGGTTATGCAACCTATGGTACGCGTTGGACGCGGGGACACCCATCGGGGGAGTAGTTTATGCGTATCCACGTCGGGCGCGGCATTGCATTGGCCGCCGCCGTTACCCTTGCGTTCGCCGCCAGCGCCATCGCTGCCGAGGACAACAAAGCCGCCAAGCCTGAGAAAAAGGCGCCGTCTGTCTGCGTCGGCCTGGACATCAACGCCTGCGGCGCCAAGGGCGAATGCTTTTGGAAGCAGCAGATCACTACCAAGCAGGGCAAGACCAGGAAGGCGCACTGCCGCCTGAAGCCACGTCAGCAGATGGCGAAGAAGGCGGTTTAAGCGCCGCCATCGGCCGAGCCCGCCCGCTGCGTGTCACGGCATGCGCAGGGTTGCGAACATCGTGCCGATGTTCAGCGGGATGACCGTCATCAGCGTCAGCATGTCGACGGGCGGCCAGGCGTTGCCGCCCGCAGCATGGCCGCCTTCCGCCTGATAGCTGGCGAACACCTTCTTGATCGAACGCGTCGCCACGTTGGCCGCGTCGAGCACGGCTGCGTTGGCCTCGGCCGTCGGCCAGGCAACGGCGTGCGGCACGCCCGATGACATCATCACGTAGGCCATCGGCCACGCCGCCGTCGGTGCCGCGAACTGCATCATCGTCAGCCACGCGGCCATCGGATTCGCCGCGTTGGCGACCGGCCGCACGGGCGTGGAGCTCATCGCGCTCAGTGCCCCGCTCATGGCGCTGGCGAACGCCGCCATGGCCTCGAAGGGATTGGACGGCAAAGGCGCCGGCGCCGGTGCCTGCGGCCTCGCCCACGAAAACGGATCGAAGGCAGCCAAAGCCGACGACGGCGGCGCCAACGGCACCGGCCATTGCCAGGGATGCGGCTCGGGTTTCGGCGGCGTCGGCTGCAGCACGCTCGACCAGAAGCTCAGCACCTGATCGGCCATAGCCGCATAGGCTGCGGTGCTCGCCGCCGAATAGCCGAAAGCGGCATCGGTGCAGCTACGGGCAAAGCGCTTCTGGAGCTCGGGATCTAGCATGCGGCGCGCCTTCTCCTTGCCCCCGCAAGCACAGCCGGAACGGTAGTCTGATTGCTGCGATGCAACAAGACAATTGAGCGTGAGAGCGGCTGGACTTTCGGCGTCACGCGCTTTGTGCAGCCGGTTCGCCGGCACTTGGCGGCACTGCTGCTCCGGGCGGCGGCGCATCGGCGCGCTTGCCGCCGGCACGGCGTCCGGCAACGAGCCAGTAGGCAAGACCACCAAGCGTGCCGGTCGTCAGAAAGGACGTGAGGGCGTAGCTGTTGAAGATGGACGGCTGGCCGACCACCTCGTTGGCGTAATAGGCGACGAAGCCGCCGGCGCCGATCAAAAGCCCGACGACCGCATAATAGAGCCAAGAGCGCACGTGCCACATCTCGCCGATGCCGTTGGCCAGCATGGCGAACGGAAAAGCGAAAATCGCCGAATGGGTCGCAGCAAGCAGTGCCAGTACGCCGGCGTTGGCGAGACGCTCCGGTTGGGCGTCCGCCGGGAGATTGGCGATGTCGGCCGGAGGCACGACGAAAGCAACGGTCACCGCGCCTGCCACGAGGCAGGCGATGATGAAGCCGAATAGGACGCGCAGCAGCGTGATCATGGCCGGGCTCGCTCGGTTTATGCCGCGTGTGAAGTCTATAGGCCCAAAGTCGCCCGGCTCAACCCTAAACGCCGCTTCTGCCTAACGTCCCGATCACTCCCGCCCCTCAATCGGGAAGCCATGCTCCCAATGGATGCCTGGGAGGGGAAGTGTCCTTTCCGTGCGGGAATGAGTGTTGAGAGGAGGCGCCCGTCCCTCAACGACCGTTCGGCAGCCGCCGTCGAGGATGTGCGCCAACGCTCGATCAAGCGTTGCGGCCGGCGATCAGCCAGTAGACGAAGCCCGCGGCAAAGCCAGCGGTGGCGAACACCTGCCACACCAGCGCCTCCGAGGAGGCAACCGTTCCCGCCTGCCCGTAGCGCGCGAGAAGCGGAATGGCGGCGAGCGCGATACCCCCGCCCACGACGTAGTAGGCAATCGAGCGGATGCGCGCGACCTCACCGATGACCACCATGAGCAGCGCCGGGATGAGCGTGATGCTCGCCATCAGCATCATCCCCTGGTTCATCACCGCGAAGACCGTCTCCACGTCCTCATTGCCGATCGGATTGACGTGCAGGAACTGCGTGATGCGCTCCAGCCCCAGCGTCACCAGCACGAACAGCGCGGCAATCGCCGACATGATCAGCGCGAAGGGGATGACGATCAGGATGCGGCCGGTGGTCTTCCAGAACACGGCTAGTGCCCCGATTCCGAAGTTCGCCAATGCTTGCGGCCGCGGTTCGGAGCGAACGTCGGAATCATAAGGGGCACTAGAATCATTGATTGGCTAGCGTGATTCAGATCGAGAAATTCGCTCAACACCTCGCAGCTGACGATAGCGAATTTCTCGATCATCACGCTAGTCAGGCCCCGCTGCCACTGGTCGCCACATCGGCCAGCGCCCGATCGCTCGCCCGCTGCTTCACGCTCGCCGACTTGAGCTGCCCGCACGCAGCGTAGATGTCGCGGCCGCGCGGCGTACGCACCGGGCTCGCGTAGCCCGCCTTGTTCACCACCTCGGCGAACCGCTCGATCTGCTCCCAGTCGGAGCACTCGTAGGGCGCTCCCGGCCACGGATTGAACGGGATGAGATTGATCTTCGCCGGAATGCCGCCGAGCAGGCGCACCAGCTCCTTCGCCTCGGCGAGACTGTCGTTGACGCCCTTGAGCATCACGTACTCGAAGGTGATGCGCCTTGCGTTCGACAGCGCCGGGTAGTTGCGGCAGGCGTCGAGCAGCTCGGCAATCGGATACTTGCGATTGATCGGCACCAGCTCGTCGCGCAGGTCGTCGCGTACCGCGTGCAGCGATATTGCCAGCATGGTGCCCGTCTCCTCGCCCCAGCGGGCGATCTCCGGCACGATGCCCGATGTCGACAGCGTGATGCGTCGCTTGGAAACGGAAAGCCCTTCGCCGTCGGCCGCCAGCTCCATCGCTGCCTTGACGTTGTCGAAGTTGTAGAGCGGCTCGCCCATGCCCATGAGCACGATGTTGGTGATCTTGCGGTCGGTGGACGGGAGCAGGCGTCCGTCGCCCGGCGCCTCGGCGCCCTGCCAGTCGCCGATGCGGTCGCGCGCCAAGAGGATCTGCCCGACGATTTCCTCGGCCGTGAGATTGCGCACGAGGCGCTGCGTGCCGGTGTGGCAGAACGTGCAATTGAGCGTGCAGCCGACCTGGCTCGAGATGCACAGCGTGCCGCGCTCGCTCTCGGGGATGTAGACGGTCTCGACCTCGGGCGCCTTGCCGTCGCGGCCCTGCGCCGGCAAGCGCAGCAGCCATTTGCGCGTACCGTCGACCGAAACCTGCTCGGTGACGATCTCCGGCCGCGCCAGGGTGTAGCGCTGGCTGAGCTCGGCGCGCAGCTCCTTGGCCACGTCCGTCATCGCGTCGAAGCTCGGTACGCCGCGCACGTAAAGCCACGAATAGAGCTGGTTCACGCGCATGCGCAGCTGCTTTTCCGGAACGCCGGCGGCGGCGAGCGCTGCGCGCAGACCCTCGCGGCCAAGGCCGGCAAGCGAAGGCTTGTCGACCGCGGCGATGGCGGATGGCGTGTCGAGCGTCAGAACCATATCAATCCGGTGAAGCGGCTAGCCCCTATCTAACGATGCGCCCCATATACGGCAAATCCCCAGACCCGGGAGGGTCTGGGGATTTCAATCTCGAACATCCAGGCGGGGGACGAACGTCCCGGGTTCTCTACTAGGCGGCGGGCACCCAGCGGCCGGCGATGTAGCCGAAAGCGACCGCGTCGGGGTGAAGTCCAGCCGACCGGCGAAGCCCATCGGCTTCCTTCACGTCGGCCTCACCGAGAACGACCTGGGGGCGGGCTGCTTTGACCGTATCGTGAAATCCACTGAGAAGAATCACTCTCTTCCCGCGGACCTCGATCTTCGGACATGCCATGCGTCACCTCCTGTGCAGGAAGATCAGCGCTGCGGCGGATAGGCGGTTCGGGGGAAACCAGATCTTGCCAATAAATCAGCGACCCGCAGCCGTGTTCTGATCACCTACAACGTGGACTATACGTGACTTGTGTGACACGTGAAATAACTTTCCATTGCGGAATCGTAAGGAAAATGTTGACAAAACTGGAATGATCCATTTGTTGCGCCGCGTCATTTTCCGAGCGGCACATTGAACTGCAGTCGGCCGCTCCAGTTCTGCGTTGCCGCCGACGTCGTGCCGCTCTCGACACCGCCCGTCGCCTGAACGCTTGATCCATCCTTCACGCCGTAGGCGACTCCCGCCTCCGCTTTCAGGTTCACGTCGGTCGGCTGAACCGCCGTCACAGCGGGATTGAGCGCCTGCCAATTGTCGAAGCCGACGAAGGCGCCGACCGCGGCCCGCGGCTCGATGAAGGTCGCATCGTCGACCGCAAAGCGCTTGGAAATCTCCGGCAGCACCTCGACCTTGCCCGTACCGGCGGCCTTGGTGGCGCCGGTGCCTGAATCGCGCACCGCGTCCTCGATGAAGACGACGCCGACGCTCGGAGCGACTTTCCACCCGCTCACGTCGCGCGTTCCGGTGAGCTTGCCGCGCACGAGGCGGCGGGCCGTGAGGCTGTCGTCGATTTCCGAGCTGGCGACGGCATTTTCCGTCTCGCCCCAGGCGGCGCGCCCGTCGAAGGTGACGCCGGAAGCGACCTTCATGCTCATGTAGGGGCCGAACATCCAGCCCTTCGCCGCCATCGACGGCGTATCGTATTCGTAGCTTTCGACGCCGCGATCGAGCTGCGCCAGGGCTCCGAGCATGATGTCGGGGCCGACCATCGAGCGCGAGCCGAAATAGAGAACGCCGAGATTGCCGCCGGTCGCGCCCGCCCCGAGGCTCGATTCCTCGTAGTTCTGCATGCGCCCCTCGAGCCAGAAGTCGACCAACCCGGGCTGGAGTTTCTTGCTGCCATTCGTAGCTGCGGCGATCTCCGACAGGCTCACCGAGAACTCGACGTCCTTGGCGCGGCCGTCGTCACCCATGATCACGGTGCTGGACAAGGGCTTGTCGGGATTGGCGATCGGGGTCGGTGCACGGTCGATGCGCAAACGGTCCGGCTCGCGCGCATTCAACAACCCCTTGCGCCGCTCCAGGAACGCCGCGTTGGCCGCTTCGGTGCGCGTCGACGTGCAGCTAGCGGCGACGGACGCGGCGGAAGCGTCGGTCGCCGCGAAGCGGAAGCTGTAGGTCCCGTTGACCGGGGCGGTGAAGGTCGCCGATATCGCCGAGGTGCCGCCGATCAGCGATGCCGGCGCACCGGGGCCGCCGACGAGCGCCACGGAGGCGCCGTAGGCCGCGAAGCTCAGCTGGTCGCCCTGGCCGAGCGCCACCTGCCGCGCCACCGGCGTGTCGGCACCCACATCGGCGTTGAGCGCGCCGGCGTTCACCGCGGGGCACCCCTCGGCCGCAAGTGCGCCGCCGCCGGCCTGGGCGATCGCGAGGACGATCGTTGCCAATGTAGCGTGTGCCGCATTCCGGTTCCCCGGGATGCGTTTCCGGCTCTGCATGGTCGATGCCCCGCGTACGCAAACTACCTGATGGATTCGTCGTCGTTGCTGCAGGGCAAAATCGACCGAAGTGTGAAATCCGGCCAGAGGCTTAGCTGCCCTGCCGGGACTGCATGGCTGATACGCCGCCGGGCAACCGCGCCACCATCGCGTCGGCGATCTCGCGCGCGCCCTGCACGATGGCGGAAGCCCCGTAGTTCGCGAGGTAGGCAGCCTCCTCGTTGGAGTGCGCGTGCGCGACGATGTAGAGGTCGCGATTGGCGGCGCGCGCCTGCGCAACGATCTGGCCCGCCTCGAACGCCTCCGGTACCGCAACGAACAGCGCGGTTGCTTGCGGCAGGTTTGCAGCCACGAGCGACGCGGGCGCGCTCGCCGCCACCGCCTCGATGCCGCGCGCCTTCAGCCTGGTGACGATCTCGTCCTTCTCCTCGATGACGAACAGCGGCACGCCATCGGCGGCCAGCACCTCGCAAATCCAGTGGCCGATGCTGCCGCAGCCGACGAGCACGGTGTGGCCCTGCTGGGTCGTCGCCTCGATCTCGGCGGCCACCGGCGGCTTCGCGACCTGCGACGGAGCCGGCGCGACCACCGCCGCCGGGGGCATCGGCGCCGCCGCAGCGGGCGCGAGCATGCCGTCACGCGCCTCGATCCATGGCTTCAGGCGGTCGAGCAGCATGAACAGCAGCGGGTTGAGCAGGATCGAGATGATGGCGCCGGCCAGGATCAGCTCCCGGCCCTGCTGCGGCATCAGGTTTAGCGAGACGCCGAGCGTCGCCAGGATGAACGAGAACTCGCCGATCTGCGCCAGGCTCACAGCGATCGTCGCCGCCGTGCCCCACGGACGGCCGAAGGCGCGCACGATCGCCAGCGCTGCGACTGACTTGGCGATAACGATGATGGCGACGGTCGCCAGCACCGGCAGCGCATCGTTGATGAGGATCTTCGGGTCGAACAGCATGCCGACCGAGATGAAGAACAGCACCGCGAACGCGTCGCGCAGCGGCAGTGTTTCCGACGCCGCCTGCTGGCTGAGCGCGGATTCACTCAGGATCATTCCGGCGAAGAAGGCCCCCAGCGCGAACGACACGTCGAAGAGCTGCGCGGCGCCGTAGGCGCAGCCGAGCGCGATCGAGAGCACCGCGAGGCGGAACAGCTCGCGCGAGCCGCCGTGGGCGACGTAGTGCAGGATCCAGGGGATGATCCGCCGGCCGAACACCAGCATGACGGCGACGAACGCCGCGACCTTGGCGATGGTCACCAAGAGCGTGGTGACGATCTCCGTCATCTCGAAGCTGGAGGTTGCTGCCTGCTGCAGGCTGCCATTGAGGATGGGCACCAGCGCCGGCAGCATCACCAGCGTCAGCACCATCACTAGGTCCTCGACGATCAGCCAGCCCACTGCGATGCGGCCGCGCTCGGTGTTGAGGATGCGCCGCTCCTGCAGCGCGCGCAGCAGCACCACGGTGCTCGCCACCGACAGCGCCAGACCGAAGGTGATGCCGGCTCCGATGGACCAGCCCAAGACGTGGGCGAGGGCCATGCCGAACATCGTCGCCACGGCGATCTGCGCCACGGCGCCGGGAATAGCGATGGCTCTTACCGACCAGAGGTCCTTCAGGGAAAAATGCAGGCCGACGCCGAACATCAGCAGGATCACGCCGATCTCGGCCAGCTCGCTTGCCAGCGACTGGTCGGCGACGAACCCCGGCGTGTGCGGCCCGAGCAGCACGCCCGCCAGCAAATAGCCGACGAGCGGGGACACGCGGATGCGTTGTGCGATGGCGCCGAACAGGAAAGCGAGGCAGAGCCCCACGACGATGGTGGCGATAAGCGGCGTGTCGTGGTGCATACGTCCTGGCGGCCTCATTCGAAGGTTGAGGCTCCATTGTAAGGACGAATGCGGAAAAAGCACCCCTCATGCGATGACGCATGCGTGATGTGCGGCGGTGAGCGCCGCTAGGCCTGCCGCGCGCCCATCGCCTGCTTCAGCACGCGGGCGAAATTGCCGATGGCGATCTTCTCGATGCTCGCGGCGGGGAAGCCCGCTTTCTGCCAGAAGCGAACGACCCTCTGCAGATCGGCGTAGCTGGTGATCGCCGGCCGCGACACCGCATTCATGTCGGTGCCGAAGGCGACGTGATCGTCGCCCAGCCACTCGCCCAGCTCCCACACGCGCGCGGCGTAGGTCTCCGGCGTGCCGCCGACATCGGCGCGCATCGGCCAGACGCCGACCACGCCACCCTTGCCGGCGATCAGCTTCGCCGTGTCGTAGCTGAGCTGACGTGCCTGCCACACCGGCATCTTCCAATTGGGCGTACGCGTGCGCGTCACCGACGAATGCGACCAGATCACCGGCTGCGCTGCCACGTCCAGCGCCTGGCGCACGGCCTTGTCGGTGCAGTGGGCGAGGTCGACGAGAATGCCGAGACGGTTGCATTCGGCGATCACCTCACGCCCGAGCTCGGTGAGGCCGTCGTGCTGCGGCGCCTCGGTCTGGAAATCGCCCAGCGGGTTCTCGATGTAGTGGACGAGCTGTACGCTGCGCACACCCTGCTCGTAGGCGTGCGCCAGCGGAACAATGCCGTCCTCGACGAAGCTCGCGCCTTCCACCGTCAGCACCACGTGCGGTTCGCCGGCGAGCGCCTTGTCGACGTCCTCCGGCGTCAGCACGAGTTTCAGGTTCTGCGCGGCGAGGTGCTCCTTGATGCGGGCGAGATCGTCCTCGAACCACTTGGCCGCCTCGCCCGGCTTGGGCAGGCCCTTCTGCTTGATGCCCTTGCCGGTGATGCGCAACCAAGGAACGTCGCCGACGAGCGACCAGGCGACGAGCGTGGCGTTGCCGGCAGCCATCGTCGGACCGAGCGGTTTTTGCTCCGGCGAGGCACCCATCCCGAAGAAGAACAGATGCGAATGCATGTCGCCGATATAGACGCCGCTCGCCTTCGGCCCCTCGGCGCGCAAGGGCGGGGCGAGCGCGCAGGAGGCGGCGAGCGCTCCCTGCACGAACCGCCGGCGATCGATGTGCATGGTTGCGGCGCTTCCGCCTACTCGATGAAGATCGTCGCCACGTAGTCCATCGTCCGATTGTTGTTGTCGGGCGGCAGCAGCGTGTTGATGAGGAAGGACGTCGGCGAATAGTTCTCGGCGATGCCGGCCCAATTGAATCCGGTGCCGATGAGGCGCGCGCGCCAGTTCTGCCACATGCGGCCGGTCATGCCGACGTAGTAGCCCTTTAGCTTGGCGAACTGCGGCTGCATCTCCTCGGCGACCTTGCGATGGCCGACCGACATCTTGGAAAGGCCGGCCGGATTCTCGACGAAGATGCTGTCGATCAACGGTTTGCGCACGTCATCAGGCAATTCCATCGGGTCGATGACGAGTAGCGGGCCGTCGGCTAGGCCGGAGTAGGAGTTGCGGCCGTGCGTCGGCAGAACGTTGCCCGTCGCATTCATCGGCTCCATCGGTTCCTTCACGCACGACGGTACGCGGCTGCCCTTGAACGCTTCCGCATCCTTCGCCGGATCGCAGTTGCGCAGCGATAGCAGCGACCAAACGAACTCCGAACAGTACATGTCGAGCGGCTTGCCGGAAGAGTTGCCCTGGCCGAGCGCGATCTGGCCGAACGTCTTCACGAAGTCGAGCGGGCGTCCCGGCTGGAACTTCGGCTTGTTGTAGTCCTGGTTGAAGCTGATCTGGCTCGGGTAGACCTTGCCGGCGCTGGCGTTGAGCTTCGTCGCCCAGGCGAGCAGGTTGGCCTTCTGCGCGTCGGTCAAATTGCGCGGGCGAATGATGTGCAGGAAGTTGAGCGTCCGGTAGTGCGAGCTCGTCAGGTTGCCGGGGCCGACGTACTCGGCGTCCATCGGGTTGTCGAGATTGCGCAGGTTGCCCTTGCTGTCGACATAGGCGAAGCCCGTGTGCGAAATGCCCATCTGGATGTTGGGATAGGCGCCGGCGCCGCCCCACTCCGAGCGGAACGTCAGCATGATGTCGCCGGTCTGCAGCAGCCCGCTCTTGCCGAGGCGCGCAGAAAGGCCCGAACGCTTGGCGACGACCAGGCGCAGGCCGACGTCGCCCTTCGCCTTGATGCCGTCAGGGTGCTTGAACTCCACGAGCTTGTCGGTCGTCTTGATGTCGGGGAGCTTCGCCCAGGTGCTTTTCGGCACTGCGAAGTAGACGGGGATCCTCAGCTTCTTGGCGAGATCGGCGTTCGTCTTCTCATTGTAGGTGAAGTCGGCGGCGCTGGCCGCATGCGAGCCGGCAGCGAGAAGCGCAGCGGCGCAGCAAAGCGCGGCGACGGAAAACTTGTTTTGCGAAGGCATTGGAAACGTCTCCCCCAGTCAGTTTTGACTGCTGGCTTAGCATGGCACCGATCGGCCCCCAACTATTTGCCCTCCGATTGCGGCGCCCTCGGGATAGTGGTGTGCCAGGGTTACCAGCCCCCACCCCTGTTCCGCGAGCCTTGCGCAGCCCCGACAAAATCTCTTTGAGTTTCCGCGCGGTGGCTGCCTTCGGCCGCGCACCTCACCGTCATGGCCGCGCAGGCGGCCATCCACGCCAGTGTCCGGGTTCGCAACGAGAACTGGCAAGACGAGACTGTTGAAGCTTGCGTGGATGCTCGCCTTCGCGAGCATGACCGGGGTGGGGAGATTGCAGCGCCAGCTCCCAGCGTGCGACCCTACAGGATGAACTTGGAGAGGTCGGCGTTCTTGGCGAGGTCGCCGATGCGCGCGTTGACATAGGCGGCATCGATGATCACCGACTGCCCGCCGCGGTCGGAGGCGTCGAACGAAATCTCGTCGAGCACCCGCTCCATCACCGTCTGCAGCCGGCGCGCGCCGATGTTCTCCACTGTGGAGTTCACCAGAACCGCCGCGTCGGCGATCGCGTCGATGGCGCTCGGCTCGAAGTTGATCGTGAAGCCCTCCGTCGCCATCAGCGCCACGTACTGCTTGATGAGGCTCGCCTCCGGCTCGGTGAGGATGCGGCGCATGTCCTCCCGCGATAGCGGCTTCAGCTCGACGCGAATGGGCAGGCGCCCCTGCAGCTCCGGCAGCAGATCGGAGGGCTTCGCCACATGGAACGCACCCGAAGCGATGAACAGCACGTGGTCGGTCTTCACCGGCCCGTACTTGGTCGACACCGTGGTGCCCTCGATGAGCGGCAGGAGATCGCGCTGCACGCCCTCGCGCGATACGTCTCCGCCGACGCGCCCGGCATCCGAGCGCGAGCAGATCTTGTCGATCTCGTCGAGGAACACGATGCCGTTGTTCTCAACCGCGTGGATCGCCTCGCCGGTCAACGCCTCGTTGTCGATGAGCTTGTCGCCTTCCTCGCCGATCAACAGGTCATAGCTGCCGGAGACGGTCACCCGGCGCGGCTTGGTGCGGCCGCCGAAAGCCTTGCCCAACATGTCGCCGATGTTGATGGCGCCGATGGACGTGCCCGGGGCGCCGGGAATATCGAACATCGGGAAGCCGGGCCCCGGCGACTCCGAAACCTGGATCTCGATCTCCCTGTCGTTGAGCTCGCCGGCCCGCAGCTTCTTGCGGAAGGATTCGCGCGTCGCCGGCGACGCCCCCGGGCCAACGAGCGCATCGAGCACGCGCTCCTCGGCGTTCTTCTCCGCCCGCGTGCGTACGTCCTTGCGCTTCACGTCCTTGACCAGCGCCAGCGCCACCTCGACGAGATCGCGGATGATCGAATCGACATCGCGCCCGACGTAGCCGACCTCGGTGAACTTGGTCGCCTCGATCTTGATGAACGGCGCGCCGGCGAGCTTGGCCAGGCGGCGCGAGATCTCCGTCTTGCCGACGCCCGTCGGCCCGATCATCAGGATGTTCTTCGGCAGCACCTCTTCCTTGAGATCGCCGGTGAGCTGCTGGCGCCGCCAGCGGTTGCGCAGCGCGATGGCTACGGCGCGCTTGGCGTCGCCCTGACCGACGATGTAGCGGTCGAGCTCGGAAACAATCTCGCGGGGAGAGAAGCTGGTCATTGCGTCGAAGGGGCCTCTACTGCGCGCGCCGTCACCGCTCAGCGGCTGGACGGCAGGCTTTCGATGACGAGATTGTCGTTGGTGTAGACGCAGATCTCGGCGGCGATCGCCATCGCCTTGCGGGCAATCGCCTCGGCGTCGAGCGGCTGGTCGAGCAGGGCGCGCGCCGCGGCCAGCGCATAGTTGCCACCCGAGCCGATGCCCATGACGTGCCGCTCCGGCTCCAGAACGTCGCCGGTGCCCGTCAGCACCAGCGTCGTCTCAGCGTCGGCGACGAGCATCATGGCCTCGAGGCGCCGTAGGAAGCGGTCGGTGCGCCAGTCCTTGGCGAGCTCCACGCAGGCGCGGGTCAGCTGCCCCGGGTACTGCTCGAGCTTGGCTTCCAGCCGCTCGAACAGGGTGAAGGCATCCGCCGTCGCCCCGGCGAAGCCGCCGATGACGCCCCCCTTGCCGAGGGTGCGCACCTTGCGGGCATTGGCCTTGATGATGGTGGCGCCGAGGCTGACCTGCCCGTCGCCGGCGATGACCACACGACCATCTTTACGAATGGTCAGTATAGTCGTCGCGTGCCAGGAGCGCGGCTCGTCCGCGTATGGGCCGGAGGTTTGCATTGCATTAGCATCCAGGCTGCGGGTTTATCGGCCCGCGAGCCGCAGGATGCGGCTCTGGAACGGCAGGGTCCAAGCTGATAAACGCTCGGTTCCGACGAGGCAAGTAGAGCCGAAGAGGGCGCATTTGAAGCGGCAGGCGACAATTTCCCGCAAGACCAAGGAGACCGAGATCACGGCCACCGTCGATCTCGACGGGTCGGGCGTGTTCGACGTTTCGACCGGCATCGGCTTTCTCGATCACATGTTGGAGCAGCTCGCCCGCCATTCAATGATCGACATCACCCTGAAGGCGAAGGGCGACCTGCACATCGACTTCCACCACACGGCGGAAGACACCGGCATCGTGCTCGGCCAGGCGGTCGCCAAGGCGCTCGGCGACAAGAAGGGCATCACCCGCTACGCCGACGTGCACCTGCCGATGGACGAGACGCTGACGCGCGTCTGCGTCGACGTGTCCGGCCGCCCGTATCTCATCTGGAAGGTCGAGTTTTCGAAGCCGAAGGTCGGCGAGATGGACACCGAGCTGTTCCGGGAATGGTTCCAGGCCTTCGCGCAGAACGCCGGCATCACGCTGCACATCGAGAACCTGTACGGCGAGAACAACCATCACATCGCCGAGACTTGCTATAAGGGGCTTGCGCGGGCGCTGCGGGCGGCGACCGAGCCCGACGCGCGCCAAGCGGGCCGCGTACCTTCGACCAAGGGCACGCTGGCGAGCTAGTCATCAACTGCGCATGAGGACCGGCGTGGTCACCTACACCGTCTATGAGCCGCCCTACGCCTCCGCCAACCGGCTAGAGAGCGCCGAGCAGCTCGTCTTCGTGAAGGACGGCTACATCATCATCGCCGCGCTGTTGCCACCCGTCTGGCTGCTCGTGAAGCGCATGTGGCTGGAGTTCGTCCTTTATCTCGCCGGCTCCGCGCTCCTCGTCTGGGCACTGACGTCAGTCGGCGCCAGCGAACTCTCCAATGCGATGCTGCTGATCATCCAGATCGTGTTCGGCTTCGAGGCCGGCGCACTCTACGGCGCGGCGCTGGAGCGGCGCGACTGGCGGCTCGTCGGCACCGTCACCGGGCGTGGCCAGGAGGACAGCGAGCGGCGCTTCCTCGAGGTGTGGCTGCCGACCCGCACGGAAATCCCGCCGGCGCCGCTGGGTACCCCCACGCCGGCCGCACCGTCATGGACGGCGACCGCGCTGACCCGTGCCAAAGACGCGATCGGGCGCGGCCGGCGCGCGTGGGCTGGAGCGCAAACTTAGAATGCAGCGCGTCGCCATCATCGATTACGGCTCCGGCAACCTTCACTCCGCGGCCAAAGCCTTCGAGCGAGCGGCGCGCGAGACCGAGGCCGACGCCGAGATCGCCGTCACCGCCGATCCCAAGGTCGTCGCCGCCGCCGATCGCATCGTGCTGCCCGGCGTCGGCGCCTTCGCCGACTGCAAGCGCGGGCTCGAAGCCGTCCCGGGCATGCGCGCCACGCTGGAGGAAGCCGTTCGCGGCAAGGGCCGGCCGTTCCTCGGCATCTGCGTCGGCATGCAGCTCATGGCAACGCGCGGGCTGGAGTTCGAGGTGACCGACGGCCTCGGCTGGATCGCCGGCGAGGTGCGCCACATCGAGCCCGCCGACACGACGCTCAAGATCCCGCACATGGGCTGGAACACGCTGAAGGCTGCGACGCCGCACGCGCTGCTCGACGGCATTCCCACCGGACCGGACGGTCTGCACGCCTACTTCGTGCACTCGTTCCACTTCGTGCCGGAGGACGCCTCCGCCGTCGTCGCTCAGACGGACTACGGCGGCCCCGTCACGGCGATGATCGCAGCCGGCAACGTCGCCGGCACGCAGTTCCATCCCGAGAAGAGCCAGACGCTCGGCCTCAAGCTGATCGCCAACTTCCTCAAGTGGCGGCCTTAGGCGACGAGCCCCCCTGGCGTAGTCCTCACCGCACACCGCGAGCGGCAGTTGGCGTCCGGTATGGACCAAAGCGGACGCCATGTCCGTCCAGCTTCAGGGTACGCTTTTCAACTCGAAGCAGAGTAAGGCGTCTTTGCGTCCGTGCTTTCTCTCACAGATGAGCCATTGAGCGCCGCAAAAGGCGAGATCACGTGAGGGGTTATTCCGTCCGGGAACAAATCATCCGTACAAACCCGGGGCAACCGGCCTATCTATCGCCACGGTTGACGATTACGAGCGGCTTTTTCGTGCCCAAAACATTTCGTGGGTTCTTCCCGAAGATCGCCTTCAGCGGGCTTGCGACGCGGCGCGACGCCGCCTTTGCCGCCACGGAACGCTCCATCGACTTTTCCAGAGGGAAAGGAAGACGGACGAGGTTCGTCGATGCAGCGCTATATGGATCAAGACCTCTTCAACTCGCTTGCGATTAGAATCGCTTGGATGCGTGGCATACCCACGCGCGATAGGGCCGGAACCGAGCGCGCCATAACGGACATGCTCGCCGACTATCGACGCTTCCTCCCTCGAGATCAGTTTGAGCCGGAGCTATTGCGGGCCGTCGATGCCTTCAACGCCTGGCTTCTGAAAACGCACCCGAAGCAATCCGAGCAATCCGCCTGGCTTGACGTTTTCCGCCACGCCGTCGAGCACTTTGAACCGAATGGCAGGCGGAAGCACCGTCCATTGCTGAACGGCCTCTGGTTCACCTTGCCGACGTCGGCACCCCCAGACCGCTTCGCGCGATTCGTGAAAGATTTGGCGCTGTACGTGCAAACCGACAAGATAAACGAGCGGGTCGCGACCAACGGTGAATTGGCATGGGGCATTTGGGTGAGCGTGCCACTCGCCCTGTTGGCCGGTTACGAGGCAGCCCGCCACTACAGCACGTTTGTGCCAATCGTCACGTATCTGGCTGCACTATCGCTGTTGCGGCTCGCCGACATTTGGGCCATCCGCCGTGGCTGGTCACGCTGGCAACGCGTTGCCCTCAACGTCGCCTTGGCCCTCGTCCTGCAAGGTGTCGTCTGGCTGACGGCGCTGGAATCCTGCGACCCGGCAACGATGCATTGCACGCGCGTTTTTTTCTAGGCGCGACTACGCGCGACTCACAGGTCGTGCACGGTCGACGGCTGGCACCGCCAGCGCTCGATCTGCCACTGCGGATGCTCGCCGGCCCACTGCGCGACGACCGGCTGCGCTCGCATCGGGCAGTACTTGGCGGGCATTTGGAAGTCGACTTGGATCCTGAAGTCGCGGCACTGCTTGGGATCGGCGATCAGACACGCTGACAGGATGATGCTGAGCATTGGGGCGCGGCTCCGGCGGCTCGGATCGATTGGATGGGGTCGGGCCACCAGACTAGAGAATTCCGCGGCCGGTTCCACCGATTCCCGGCGGCTCCCGTATCTGCAGCCCAAAAAACAAACGGGGCCCGACTGCGGATCGGGCCCCGAACTCTACGCCAACGCTTCACGCATTACCGGAGGGAGAGAGAACTCAGCACGCTTCGGCTAGTGGCAGCTCCTGCTGGTCGTCGGTGAAGGGCTTCGGCATCGGGAAGGCGATGATGTTGGTGTCGCCGTCCATGTCGACGCCGGCGCGCCGCTGGCGGAACCAGCGCAGCGCCGTGTTGGTCAGCACCGCCTCGTCGCGGGTCGCCTGGATGAGGAGGCCGTCATCGGGATCGAGCGCGCCGCGCAGCTGCGCTTCGATCTCCTCCTCGGTGGCGTCGGTGCGCACGTACCAGGTCTGCTCGAGCGGGCGCGCCCAAGAATTGCCGATGGCCATGATGTGATGGGCAAGGACGTGCTTGTTACGGTGGGGCTGGGCCAGGTCGTAGGAAATGATGAGGGTGCGCATGGCGGGATTTCTCCTGGCTGTGGCTTCACGGGGGGAGACGCGAAACTAGCTCCGGATTGCGCTGCATTTGCGGCTGGAACGTAGGGAGAACATCGCACGAATCAGCGGCTTTGTCCAGCGTTTGTTCTCATCCCGTTCCCGCCTGTTCCGGGCCTTTTTCTGGAGGCAGCAGCAACTATTCGAACATCGCCAGCTGGTCGGGATGGGGGGCGCGGACGTGGCGCGCGTGGGGGCCGAAATCGACCCGATCGATGAGCTCCGGATAGCGGGCCGCGAACAGCTCCAGCGCCTTCTTCCTGGCCCCGGTGAAGCGCTCCTCGCCCCAGATCTCGTACAGGCGACGCGGGTCGCAACCATAGCGGTTCACGAGATCCTTGCGGCGGATGCGCAGCCAGCGGGCGATCCAGATGTCGACCGCGTCCGCCTCGGTGAGCGGGCGGCGGGCAAGCGCGGCGGGTACGGTCTGCAGGAACGCTACGGCCATCGTCGGTACGCGGGTGCTCCGCTGTTATGCGCGGCCTTGACTTATAGAGCCGCTCAACCTCTATCGCCGACAATAACAGCGAACTCATGGCTGCGGTTCAAGCGGAGCGCAACTCCGCGGTGACGCAGCCCAAAGCCGCGCGCGAGGCCAGCCGTGATCCTCTTCCCCGCCATCGATCTCAAAGACGGGAAATGCGTGCGCCTCAAGCTCGGCGACATGAACCAGGCGACGGTCTTCAGCGACGATCCGGGCGCCCAAGCCCGCGCTTTCCAGGATCAGGGTTTCACGTACCTGCACATCGTCGACTTGAACGGCGCCTTCGCCGGCGAGCCGGTCAACCAGGACGCGGTCGATTCCATCCTCGAGGCGATCGACATTCCCGCCCAGCTCGGCGGCGGCATCCGCGACATGGAGACCATCGAGAAGTGGATCGACACCGGCATCGATCGCGTCATCCTCGGCACCGCCGCCGTGCGCGATCCCGAGCTGGTGCTCCGCGCCTGCGTGGAATATCCGGGCCGCATTGCCGTCGGCATCGACGCCAAGGGCGGCAAGGTGGCGGTCGAGGGCTGGGCCGAGACGTCCGAGCTCACCGCCGAGGAGCTGGCGAAGCGCTTCGAGGACGCCGGCGTCGCCGCCATCATCTACACCGACATCGAACGCGACGGGATCCTGAAGGGCCTCAACCTCGAAGCCACGGCCAAGCTGGCGCGAGCGACGAAAATCCCCGTCATCGCCTCGGGTGGCCTCGCCTCCATCGACGACGTCAAAGCCTTGCTGCAGCCCGAGAACGCGATGCTCGAAGGCGCAATCACCGGCCGGGCGCTGTACGACGGCCGCATCGACCCGAAAGCAGCCCTGGCCCTGCTCGCGAGCGTGTCGCCGCAGCAGCAGTGAGCCTTACTCGGGGCACGCCACCGAGATGGTCAGATTGGCGATAGGGTCGAAGCGCCGGCACTCACCTTTACCGGCAACCCTGGGCGGTTTTGGCGGCGCCTTCTTTGCTTCTGGCGATGGCGGGACATCCTTCACCGGTGGCGGAACGGACTTGCTTTCCGCTTCCTTTGCAATGACGGGAGGCGCGGCAGGGGCAGGCGGCTCAGGCACTTCGATGGGCGGCTCGCCGGCCAGCTTCTCCAGCAGGGTGGATTTGCGGTCCTTGTAGTAGCTGTCGTCGGGTCTGAGTGTGAGAAGCTTATCGTAGTCGGCGAGGGCCAGATCGTACTGCTTGGTCTGCTCATAGAGCAGCACCCGATTGCTGATCGGCACGCTGTAGTCAGGCTTGATCTCCGATGCCCGAGTAAGATCGGCGATCGCTTCGCCTGTCTTACCCTGTCTTGTAAAAACCTCTGCTCTGAACAGGTAGGCGTCGACATCGTCGCTCTTCAATGCGATCGCTTTGTCGGCATCGGCAAGCGCCTCATCGGTCTTGCCCCGCTTCGCGTACTCCTTTCCACGCTGCAGCCGGTACCAAGCATCTTCCGGGGATAGTTCGATGCCTTTGGCTAGATCGGCAAAGCCACGGCTATCGTCACCCTTGGCGAGATAGCTAAACCCCCGGAAGATGGTCGAGTGGCCGGTCGGATTGGCCGCGAGGACCTTGTCGAAGTCCGCTATGGCCTGATCGTATCGGTCCTTGAAGTAAAGGTGGAAGGCGCGATCCCGCCGCCGCTCTACATTGTCAGGCTCAAGCACGAGAGACTCGCTCAAGTCGGCAATCGCGTCGTCACGGCGGCTATCGCTGCTTGCGGCGCTAGCGCGCTCTGCATAGGCCAAGGCTCGGTCGGCCTTGGAAAAGCTCTTGTCGTTGATGATGCGATCACAGGCCTTCCGCAACTCGGCCTGCTCGGCTTGATCTTTGCCGAGCCGCCAGTAGTCGCAGTCGTGGACGACCTTGTCGTCCGAGGCGAGGCACGGAAGCCAACTGGCAATCAGGAATACAGCCGCAATGGTGGATCGCATGGCGACCTCGTTCGCCCTCCGTGGGCGTACTATCCTAGCGGGACGACGGGCCGAAGTCAGCCGCGCAGGCTCGCGACGGCACTACGCCAATCGTTCAGGTCGACCCGAAAGCCGCTCCGAGGGAGGCCGTTTCAGCCGGCAGCCGAAAACAATGATTGTCGATCAGACCTAGACCGCAGAGCCGCCGCCCGCTAACGATCGCGCATGCTGAAAACCCGCGTCATCCCCTGCCTCGACGTCAAAGACGGCCGCGTCGTCAAAGGCGTCAACTTCGTCGATCTGATCGATGCCGGCGATCCCGTGGAGGCGGCGACTGCCTACGACGCCGCCGGCGCCGACGAGCTGTGCTTCCTCGACATCACCGCGAGCCATGAGGACCGCGACAACATCTTCCACGTGGTCGAGCAAACGGCCGAGCGCTGCTTCATGCCGCTCACCGTCGGCGGCGGCGTGCGCACGGTGGAGGACATCGGCCGCCTGCTCAACGCCGGCGCCGACAAGGTGTCGATCAACACCGCGGCAGTGAAGAACCGGCAGTTCGTCAAGGAGGCATCGGAGAAGTTCGGCGCCCAGTGCATCGTCGTCGCCATCGACGCCAAGCGCGTCTCCAAGGCCGGCGAGCCGAACCGGTGGGAGATTTTCACTCACGGCGGCCGGACACCGACCGGCATCGACGCCGTGCAGTTCGCCAGGGACGTGACCGGGCTTGGCGCCGGCGAGATCCTGCTCACGTCGATGGACCGCGACGGCACCAAGGCCGGCTTCGACCTCGAGCTGACGCGCGCGGTGTCCGACGCCGTCACCATTCCGGTCATCGCTTCGGGCGGCGTCGGCAACCTCCACCATCTCGTCGAGGGCATCACGCAAGGCCACGCCAGCGCCGTGCTCGCGGCGTCGATTTTCCACTTCGGGACCTACTCGATCTCCGAAGCGAAGCGCTACATGGCGGAAGCCGGCATTGCCGTGAGGCCCGCCGGCTAACTCCTGCCTACGCGGCGTGCGGATAGCGCAGCGCGCACTCCGACAGCACCGCGGCGAGCTCGCTCACCGGCACCGGCCGGCCGATAAAGAACCCCTGCGCCTTGTTGCAGCCGGCGCGCACCACGGTGTTGAGCTCGTCCAGCGTCTCGACGCCTTCCGCCACGGTCTTCATTCCGAGCGTGTCGGCGAGTGTGGCGACCGCCTTCACGATCGCCGCATTCTCGTTGCGGCCGGGCATCTCCCGCACCAGGCGCTTGTCGATTTTCACTTTGTCGAACGGGAACGAGCGCAGCGAGCTGAGCGAGCCGGTAGCCTTGCCGAAGTTGTCGAGCGTGATGCCGACGCCGATGCGATGCAGCTCCTCCAGCGTGCTGCGCATCTTGCCCTTATCGCGCTCGATCAGCGCCTCGCTGATCTCCAGTTCGAGCCGCGACGGCGCGAGGCCCGCGTCGGCCAGCGCCTTCTTGACCACGTTGATCAAGTCGCCGCTCTCGAACTGCAACAGCGACAGGTTTACCGTGACGGTCAGCTCCTCGGCCCAGCGGGTCGCGTCGCGGCACGCCTGGGTAAGCACCCAACGGCCGATGTCGTGGATGGCGCCCGTCTTCTCGGCGAGCGGCAGAAATTCCGACGGGGGGATCAGGCCGCTGCGCGGATGCTGCCAGCGCAGGAGCGCCTCGCAACTCGTTACGTGGTGGGTCCGCAGGCTGAGGATCGGCTGGTAGTGCAACTCGAACTGTTCACGCCCCAGCGCCGCCTGAACGTCCGACTCCATTCGCCTCTGCGCATCGACGTGACGTCCGCAACCCCGGCGATAGATCTCAAAGCCGCGGCGGCCAGCGGTTTTCACGTTGTAGAGCGCGATATCGGCGTTCTTCAGAAGCTCGTCCGGCGTCTTGCCATGCGCCGGCGCGCGCACGATGCCGAGGCTGGCACTGATGGTGATCGGCTGCCCGAGAATGTTGTAGGGCCTGCCGATCGACGCCAGCGCGCGCTTGGCCAAGCGCTCGCACTGTTCCGTGCGGCCGCCGCCGGTCTGGATGATGGCGAACTCGTCGCCGCCGAGCCGGGCGAGGAAGTCCGACTTGCGAATGCTGGCCCGCAGCCGCTGGGCGACTGCCTTCAGGAGCGCATCGCCGATCGGATGGCCGTAGGTGTCGTTGACCTCTTTGAACTCGTCGAGGTCGATCCAGTGCAAGGCCAGCGACTGGCCTTTCGGAAGCGCTTTCAACGCCTGCTCGAAGGTCTGGCGGAAGTGGAAGCGATTGGCGACGCCGGTCAGCGCATCGTGATGCGCGAGCCACTCTATCCGCTCCTCGGCGCGACGCTTCTCGGTGATGTCCTCTTGGATATCGACCCAGCCGCCGTCGGCGAGCGGCTGATAGGTGACGAGCAAGGTGCGCCCGCAGCGCAGATGCTGAACTTGCGAGAAGGGGCGCCCTTCCGCGACCTTCACTAAGTGCTCGTCCAGCCACTTGGAGAAGTTCGCTTCCTCACCGCTTTGCTCGCGACCGCTTTGGTGACGCAAGTGATAGCTGACGATCTCCGTCAGCGGCGTGCCGGGGCGCGTCAGCTCCTCGGGCAGCGAGTATATCTGGCGGTAGCTGCTGTTGCAGACGATCAGCCGCTGCTCGCGGTCGAACATGGAGAGACCGCGCACCATGTTATTGAGTGCGATCTCGAACCACGTATTCAACTGCTCGAGCGAGCGCTTCTGCTCCAACAGCAGATCGGCGCGTAGATCTTCGGTGAAGTGATCCGGAGGATCCCCTGCCTCGTGATCCGCACGAGCGGTTTCGGGTTTTCTACCCATAGAACGAAGTGCCCCTCCACAACGCAAACGTCTGTGGCCCAATGAGGCGGACGATACGAAGCGATCCGTATTCGGTGGCTTAAGTCGGCCTGCGGGGTTTCACCTAAAACTCGATGATCGCGGTAATCTATGTGGCCGACGGCCAAGCGAGTGGCCCTTGATAAACCAGCATCTTTTATGGAGCGGTCAGGCGGGACGTTAACGTCTGCGCGGTCCGCAGTCCTCTATAGCAATCACATATTGTGTCGGCTGACTTACCTCAGTTTGAACACGGCGTTTTGGCCTCGAAGAGGCACAAATCGCGGATGCTGCAACTGGGACATTCCGGTCGTCGTGCCTTGCAGACGTAGCGGCCGTGGAGAATGAGCCAATGGTGGGCATGTAAGGCGTATTCGGCGGGAACGACGCGCAGCAGGTCCTCCTCGACCTCGAGCGGCGTGCGGCCGCGCGACAGGCCGGTGCGGTTAGCGACCCGAAACACGTGCGTGTCGACGGCCATCGTGGGCTCGCCGAATGCGACGTTCATGACGACGTTTGCCGTCTTGCGACCGACCCCGGGGAGCGCCTCGAGCGCGGCGCGATCGCGCGGAACGTTGCCGCCGTGGTTGGCGATGAGCTGGCGCGACAGCTCCAGCACGTTGCGCGCCTTGTTGCGATAGAGACCGATCGTCTTGATGAACTCGCGGATTCCCGCTTCGTCGAGACGGACCATCTTCTCGGGCGTGTCGGCGATCTTGAACAGCGCGCGCGTCGCCTTGTTGACACCGGCATCCGTCGCCTGCGCCGACAGCACCACGGCAACGAGCAGCGTGAACGGATTGACGTACTCGAGCTCACTCTTCGGATGCGGGTTGGCGGCTTCAAGGCGCCGGAATATCTCGGCGATTGCGGGCCTGCTGAGCCGCGTGCGCCGCGGCATGGGCGACGCTCGCGCTGGCCTCGAAGACGACCGGTGGCGCCCGGCCGGTTTCACACTCCTGGTCGCCTTCCCAAGGGTCTTCATATTGGCCCTTCCCCGCGTTAGGCTTGTCACATGAGCGAAAACCAGGAGCCAAAACAAGCGCCGATCGCGCCGCGTCCGGATTCCGCTGCGCATGACGTGGCGCCCGATGCGCCCCCGGATGCACGCCGGCCATTTCGCGTCGTGCTCTATCCGCATCGCTCGCTGGGGCCGACCGGTTTTCTGATCCTCATGTCCGCCGTCGGCGGCGTCAGCTTCGTTACCGGGATGGTGTTCCTGATAATGGGCGCCTGGCCGGTGATGGGATTCTTCGGCCTCGACGCCGCACTCGTCTATGTCGCGTTCAGACTGAACTACCGGTCGGGTCGCCTCTACGAAACCGTCGAGCTGACGCGAGAGACGCTGACGGTCACGCGCGTGCATCCGTCTGGCGACCGGGAGAGCTTCGAGTTCAATCCATATTGGGTGCGCGTCCGCCTCACCGAGGGACCGCAAGGGCGCAACGACCTGCGGCTCACCTCGCACGGTCGCGAGTTCGCGTTCGGCCGCTTCCTCACCGACGACGAGCGGCGCGAGGTCTCCGAAGTGCTCGCCGGCGCTCTTGCCCGGACCCGAGCCGGCGCGCCCTGATCCCTCCGCCGGCATCGCGAGCAGCGCATGCACATCCGATGCAAATGCATGCAATTTGACGGAATTTCGCTTCAAACACGCATGCCCCGCCAAGCGTGAAAGCAACCCCCGACGGGTAACCTTAAGGCAGCCGGGAAATCCGGCATGAGGTTCAGGTGTCGGAGGGGAATATGCGTGCTCTCGTAATCGCCGCGCTGCTGGCCGGAGCGATCCTGCCGGTTGTCGGCACTCAGTCGGCAGAAGCTGGTCGCAGCTATCGCGCGCAACGCGCCAGCGATTGCGTGCCGACCAACGGCCCGTTCGGATTCTACGGTAACCTCTGGTGCCAGCCGAACGAGGCGTCCTACATGCGCAACCTGGCGGCCGGTTGGCCGCAGAGCACGCCGAAGAGCCTGCGCTACCCGAAGCGCTCGTCCAACTACGATTGGTAAGCCGAACGACGCGCGGCGAGTTGAATCAGTGCCGAAATTGCAAGAGCCCGCGCGATGCGGGCTCTTTGCATTTCTACTGGAAGCGGCCGCCGCGCTGCAGGACCTCGATCTTGTAGCCGTCGGGGTCCTCGATGAAAAAGAAGGTACCGAAGGGTTTGCCGTCGTGCGCCATCTGCTTGATGTCCTTCGGCCCCAGCCCGGCAGACTTCATCCGCGCGTGCTCGGCGGCGAGATCATCGACGACAAACGCCATGTGCCCGTAGCCGTCGCCCAGCGAGTAGGGCTCGGCGCGTCCTTTGTTGACGGTGAGCTCCACCTCGAACGGCGATTGCGCGCCCTTCATGTAGATCAGCGTGAAGTCGGGGAAGTCGACGCGCTCGGAAATCTCCAGACCAAACGCCTTGCGATAGAAGTCGACGCTGCGCGCCTCCTCGCTCACACGCACCATCATATGGATCGGCTTGGCCATGATGCCGCTGTCCTCCCTGGCTTATTTTTGATTTGCCTTCGAAGCCGCCTTACAGCCACGGGCGCGCCGTAGCCGCCGATTGCTCGAATTTCTCGATCGACTGCTTCTTCTCGAGCGTCAGACCGATCGCGTCGAGGCCGTTGAGCAGGCAATGCTTGCGGAACGGATCGATGTCGAACTTGATCACGCCGCCGTCGGGTCCGCGGATTTCTTGGCTTTCCAGGTCGACGGTGAGCGTCGCGTTGGCACCGCGCTGCGCATCGTCCATCAGCTTGTCGACCTCTGCCTGAGGCAGCTTGATCGGCAGAATGCCGTTCTGGAAGCAGTTGTTGTAGAAGATGTCGGCGAAGTCCGGCGCGATGATGCAGCGGATGCCGAAGTCCAGGAGCGACCACGGCGCGTGCTCACGCGAGGAGCCGCAGCCGAAGTTCTCGCCGGTGACGAGGATCGTCGCCTTGCGATAGGCCGGCTGATTGAGCACGAAGTCCGATACCTCGTTGCCCTGCTCGTCATAGCGCATCTCATAGAACAGGCTCTTGCCGAGCCCGGTGCGCTTGATCGTCTTCAGGAACTGCTTCGGGATGATCATGTCCGTGTCGATGTTGCGCAGCGGCAGCGGTGCGGCGACTCCGGTCAGGGTGGTGAACTTGTCCATGCTTTCGCTCTTTCAGCGCCTTTACATTCTGAGGCCGTCCGCGAGGGCACGGAAATAGCCCTCGGCCGAGGCCAGGCGATCCAGGTGGATGGGCTTGTGGCCGGCAACCACGCCTTTGTGCAGCTCACCCGGCCGAAGCAGCTCTAGGCGCCTTTTAACCCCCGCCAGCTTGCGCCCGTCAAGGTGATGCTCCAGCGCGCCGACCATCGTCTCGATGTAGCCGCTGATGCGGCCAAGCTCACGGACCGCTTGCGCGCAGGCTCTGCGGTCGCTTGGAGCGCCCTCTAGTTGGCGCAGGGCTTCGCCAGCCCGCTCCAGCGTCGCTGCTATCTTTTCCGCGTAGCCGGCGACCCGCGTCCGGCGCACCTCGTCCAGGCCGGCGAGCGCGGTGAGCCAGCAATGGACCGTCTCAGCGATCGAAAGCACGCAGCGGGCGTAGTCGGCGAGGGGCAAGGGGTAAGGCTCCGGGGCTGCCCGGATCATAGGCCGCCTGCCGGCGACGGGGATTTCCTCGCCTTACACGCGCCCTCGATTCCCACCTCGGCCGCCAATCCGCGCCGAACTGGCCAATCGTCCACCTTTTCTTAACCAAAAGAATTCACCCTCCAGGGCAACCCCCTGGCTGTCTAATTCGTGTTCGGAGATGCGTATGTACCGAGTTCTCGTCGCCGTCCTTTTGGGCGCCCTCGCCGTCGCCGTAACGGGCTGCACCGGCTCGCTCCGCCTCGGCAGCAATATCCCTGTGGTCTCTGTCGGGCATTCCGCCACCCACGCTTGATCTGGCGGAGCGCCCTAGCGACGCACGCAGGGCGCAAACTCGGCTGGCACGCCGCGAGACTGAAGCTTACTGCCTGTAGACGCTGCATCCCGCCGCCGGTATTTGGCTGCGGGCTGCTTGGCGTCCGGCAGCGACGCTTCAGGGTTCGCCCATGTCCGCACAATTCGGCACGACACCGTCCGGTCTCGTAGCGCTGACCAACGGCGCCGTGCTGTCGCCGTTCACGCAATTGCGCAAGCTCTTGGGTACGACACCGGCAGGCCATGCAGAGGTCATCGATCTGACGATCGGCGAGCCGCGTGAGCCGATGCCGCCGTTCGTCGTCGATAGGCTCATCGAAGCCGCATCGAGCTATGCGAACTATCCGCCCATCCGCGGCACTGCCGGCTTGCGCGAAGCCATTTCCGGTTGGGCCGCGCGCCGCTACGGAAGCGCCGCGGCGCCCGACCCCGAGCGCGAAGTTTTGCCGATAAATGGCTCGCGCGAAGGGCTTTTCCTCGCGGCGCTACCCGCCACCGGTCGCAAGGAAGTGCGCGGTCAGCCGGCCATCCTGATGTGCAATCCGTACTACAGCGCCTACATTGGCGGCGCGCTCGCCGCCAATGCCGAGCCCGTCTATCTCAACGCTACGGCGGCCACAGGCCATTTGCCCGATCTCGAAGAGCTCGCGCGGGACAAGACGCTCCTGGAGCGCACCGTGGCCCTCTACCTCTGCTCGCCGGCCAACCCGCAGGGCGCGGTGGCGAGCGCGGAGTATATCGGTCGCGCGCTCGAGGTCGCACGCACCTACGACTTCCTGCTGTTCTTCGACGAGTGCTACTCGGAAATCTACTCGGCGGCGCCACCGCCGGGCGCCCTGCAGATCGCCGCGACGACGCCGGATCGCTTCGCCAATCTCGTCGTGTTCAACTCGCTGTCGAAGCGCTCGAACCTGCCCGGCTTGCGCTCGGGATTCTGCGCCGGCGACCCGCGCTTCATCGAGACCTTCGCTGAGCTGCGCAACATGGTCGCCCCGCAGATGCCCGGACCCACGCAGCACGCGTCGGCGGCCGTCTGGGCGGACGAGACGCACGTCGAGGCGAACCGCGCTGCCTACCGGCAGAAATACGAGGTCTGCGATTTCGTTCTGGGCAGCAAATACGGTTACCGCCGGCCGGCCGGTGGGTTCTTCCTGTGGCTCGATGTAAGCAACTTTGGTGGCGCCGCTCAGGCAACAGTAACCTTATGGCAACGCGCAGGTGTCAAGGTTCTACCCGGTGCCTTCCTGGCGCAAGCCGGACGCGATGGGACCAATCCGGGAGCGAACTACCTGCGCCTGGCTTTGGTCCGCGACGCGGCGACCGTCGGAGAGACGCTCGAACGATTAGTAGTAGTATTTGCGTAACAGAGTACGTTCGAAATGCCGCTCGAGTCGCAAGACCCGAAACGCCTGCTTCCGCCTGCGTTGGAAGAAAGGCTGATCGGATGGCTGATCCGCGCCGGAGGGCTGCTTGCCTTGGCTTGCGTTGCTGCAGCCTGGGCTAGCCTCCTCACCTGGACCCAGTCCGACCCCAGCCTGACGCACGCCGCCGACGGCGCCGCGATGAACGCACTGGGCTCGCTAGGCGCCATCTTCGCCGACGTACTCCTCAACACCCTCGGATTTGCCGGCGTGTTCCTGTTGCTCGCCCCGATGTTCTGGGGGCTCGAGCTGATGCTCACCGAGCGCGTCTCCGCCAATCGCAAGAAGACCAGCCTTTTCCCGCTCGCCGTGCTGCTGCTCGCCGCCGGCTTTGCCGCGCTGCCGCTGTCGGCCGGCTGGCCGTTCGGGCACAGCTTCGGCGGCATCGTCGGCGACTGGGTCTACAAGCTTACCGCCACGGTCTTCGATGTCGTCGGCGCCGGCAACGCCATGCCGCTCGCCGGCCTCGCCTACTTCCTCACCGGCTTCGCGATGCTGGGCTACAGCGTCGGCCTGGAGCGTGACGACCTCAACCGGCTGATCGAGCGCAGCCAGCGCATTTCACGTCGCCGCGGGGCGCTCATGCCCGAGTGGCTGGCGCAATATTTCGCCAAAGTAACCGTGGCCTTCGAGCCGGCCGCCGCAGCAGCCGCTGCCGCTCAGCGTCCGCGCTACGCCACCGACGCCGAGCCGGCCTCAGCGCCGACGCGCCGCGAGCCCTTCCTTCCTGGTCCCGCGGCCTTCGAGCGTCCGAACCCCGTCATCCAGGCCGCCTTCGCGCAAGCGATCGCCCGCAAGACCGGAAGCCCGGCAACCGCCGAAGTCCACGACGATCTGCCGAGCGGCCGCGACATCGATTTCGACAACGATACGGACGCGGAAAGTCGCGCCATCGCCCGCCGCTTCGCACCCGCCAACGCTGAGCGCCCGCCGACGCCGCAAGTCGTCGAGCTGCCCCTCGCGCACGAGGACAAGCCGGCGCCTGCCAAAGCGAAGCCGAAGCGCGGCAGCCTCTTCGCCGGCCTGGCGCAAGTGCGCGCGAGTGGCAGCTATCGCCCTCCGTCTCTCAACCTTTTGCGCCGTCCGCCGGCCTCAAAGACCGGACCGACCTTCACCCAGTCGGTTCTGCGCGGTACGGCGCGCCTTCTCGAGGAAGTACTCGCCGACTTCTCCATCAAGGGCGAGGTGCGTGAGATCAAGCCCGGTCCGGTCATTACGCTGTTCGAGCTCGAGCCCGCGCGTGGCACGAAGTCTTCGCGAGTCGTGGCGCTCGCCGAAGACATCGCCCGGTCGCTGAGCGTCACCTCGGCGCGCGCCGCCGTGGTCCCCGGCCGCAACGTGATCGGCATCGAGCTGCCTAACGTGAGGCGTGAGACCGTCTACCTGCGCGACATCTTCGAAGCCGATGCATTCCGCACGTCCGACGCGGTGCTGCCGATGGCGCTCGGAAAGTCGATCGGCGGCGAGCCGATCGTGGCCGACCTCGCGCGCATGCCGCACCTACTCGTCGCCGGCACCACCGGATCGGGCAAGTCAGTGGGCATCAACGCGATGGTGCTGTCATTGCTCTTCCGCCGTTCGCCGGAAGAGTGCCGCCTGCTGATGATCGACCCGAAGATGCTGGAGCTGTCGGTCTACAACGGCATTCCGCATCTGCTGACGCCGGTCGTCACCGATCCGCACAAGGCGGTCGCGGCACTCAACTGGGCCGTCGCCGAGATGGAGGAGCGCTACAAGCGCATGGCCGCCCTGTCGGTGCGCAACATCGAGGCCTTCAACACGCGCGTCCGCAAGGCGCAGAGCCGCGGCGAGCTACTCACGCGCACGGTGCAGACCGGCTTCGACGAGAGCACGGGCGAGGCCGTCTACGAGCAGCAGGACCTGCCAGCCGATACGATGCCGTACATCGTCGTCGTCGTCGACGAGTTCGCCGACCTGATGATCGTCGCCGGCAAGGAGATCGAGGCGGCGGTGCAGCGGCTGGCGCAGATGGCCCGCGCCGCCGGCATCCACCTCATCATGGCCACGCAACGCCCGTCGGTCGATATCGTCACCGGCACGATCAAGGCGAACTTTCCGGCGCGCGTCAGCTTCAAGGTCGCGTCGAAGATCGACAGCCGCACCATCCTCAACGAGCAGGGTGCCGAGCAGCTCCTCGGCCACGGCGACATGCTCTACTCGCTCGGCATGGGGCAGATCGTCCGCGCCCACGGACCGTTCGTTTCCGACGAGGAGGTCGAGCGCATAACCGAGGCGCTGCGCCAGCAGGGCACGCCGCACTACGTCGACGGCATAACCGATACGCCGGCCACATCAGAAGGCGCCGCCGCGGAAGGTCGCCCGACGAGCGACGACGACCTTTACGACATGGCCGTCGCCATCGTGCTGCGCGACCGCAAGGCTTCGACCAGCTACATCCAGCGCCGCCTGTCGATCGGCTACAACCGCGCCGCTGACCTGATCGAGCGGATGGAGAGCGAGGGTCTAATCGGCCCGGCAAACAGCACCGGCCGCCGCGATATCCTCATCACCGGCCGCGATGGCGCGGCTGCGCGCGCCGCTGCCGGCTAGACGCGCGCCTCCGCCAACATGTAGACGCATTGTTCGGCGATGAGCGCTGGCTGGGAGTTCACGCGCGCGCGCGGATATTCTATCAAAGGCAAGATTTCTGACGATTCGGGAGATCTCGGGGGCCCATGCAGGAGCTGAGAGCAGTCGCGGTTGCGGCAATGGCAACCTTTGGTCTGCTGACGGGGCCTGCGGGCGCCGCCGCGGAGGATGCCGCCAAGCCCCTGAACGTGCCCGCACCGATGCCGGCATCTCCACCAAAAGCCGGTGACCCGCCATCTCCCGGTTCGAGCTCTGCGTGGAACGCCGAAGTCGCCCCGGCAAAGCCCGGTGAGGGCATGACACTCAACCCCCACCAGACCGAGCTCGTGCACAAGGTCTCCGGCTACTTCAGCGAGATCAATACGTTGCAAGGCAGCTTCGTGCAGACCGGCGCCGACAACAAGCGCATGAAGGGCAAGTTCTACGTCAAGCGCCCCGGCCGCTTCCGCTTCGACTATGCGCGCCCCTCGCGGCAGATCGTCGTGTCCGACGGCCACTACCTTTCCATCCAGGATCTCGACCTCAACAACGAGGACCGGGTGGCGCTCGACGACACCCCGTTCCGGCTGCTGCTGCGTTCCGACGTCGACCTCGTGCGCGACGCTAAAATTATGGAAGTGCAGGAATCGGAAGACCTTTTGGTCGTCGGGCTGGTCGACAAGAATCCGGACACCCCCGGCCAGATCAAACTGTTCCTGTCGACGAAGCCCAACCTCGAACTCAAGGAATGGGTGACCAAGGACGCCCAGGGATTGGATACCCGGGTGCAGGTCTCGGACCTGACGAAGAGCGGCGAGCTCGATGCGGCGCTGTTCAAGATCCAGACCATCGGGCGCCCGATGACGATGCCCTGAACGCCAGCCACTGTGGCTGTTCGGACTCTTGGCAATAGCAGGCTGGGGAAAACCCCGCCTGCCTTGGTAACATTTTTGTGAAGTCCGGCCCCCGGCTCTATTGAACTTCGGGCCTTTGCGCTTAACTCAAGTCAGTCAGGTGGTGTCACCCTGTATCGGTAGTGCCCCCCGTCTAGCCGAAAGACATCACCTGGGGTGCCGGCTTCCCTCCCGGCACCACGCGCGAAAGCGCTCTCGACGCCCAACCCCTCCCCCCGGGGTTGGGCGTTTTTTCGTTCGGGAAGGCCGGCTCAGGCGGCCGTTGCTTCCGAGTCGGGGGCCGCGACAGGTTTCGGCACTGGACCCGCGAGGCGCGTATCGACGCTGCGGAGCTCCTCGGCGAAGGCGGCCAAGCGCCGCCCAAGGTTTTCGGCCAGCCGGCCTGCCAGATCGGGATCTTCCAGCATTTGGGCGTGCAGGGCGTCGCGGGTGATGTGCACCGCCCGCACCGCTGTCCGGGCGACTACGGTGGATCCGAAGGTGGTCTCAACCAGCATGCCGGCCTCGCCCAGCAGCGATCCGGCGACCACCGGCTCGGACCGGCCCGCAAGCTCAGGTCCGCTCACCCGTGCCGCCGTCCCCTTGATGATCAATATGGCCGCCTCGGCAATCCCGTTCTCCTCGATGATCGTAGCGCCGGGGCTGTAGGAGACACGATCGGCGCGGCGCGCGATGCCGGCCAGCTGCAGCGGGGTGAGCCCACGAAACAGGGGCAACACTGCTAGGTATCCGGCAAAGAGTTCCAATGGCGACCGTTGCGTTGAGCGGCTGATCCGGACGGATGACTTGTCACCACGCCATCCACATCGCGACCGGCGCGGCGGATGCGCAGAATCTGGGGCAGATTCAATTGATTCGGAGCTGGCTACTAGGACCGGCGCACAACAAAGGCGCGCTGCATCCACATGATGTCCACTTGGGCTGTGGAGAATGTCTCAGGGTACCAGACGATAGCCGCCGGTCTCAGTGACCAGGAGCTCGGCGCTCGAGGGGTCCTTCTCGATCTTCTGCCGCAGACGATAGATGTGCGTCTCCAGCGTGTGTGTGGTGACGCCCGCGTTGTAGCCCCACACCTCGTGCAGCAGCGTGTCGCGCGACACGACCTTGTCGCCGGAGCGGTAGAGGTACTTGAGGATCGACGTTTCCTTTTCGGTCAGCCGGATCTTCGTGCCCTTGTCGTTGATGAGCAGCTTGGAGGCCGGCTTGAAGGTATACGGACCGATCGCGAATACGGCATCCTCGCTCTGCTCGTGCTGACGCAGCTGCGCGCGGATGCGCGCCAGCAGCACGGCGAACTTGAACGGCTTGGTGATGTAGTCGTTGGCGCCCGCATCGAGCCCGAGAATCTGGTCGGCGTCGGACACGTTGCCCGTCAGCATCACGATCGGCGTCTTGAAGCCGGACTTGCGCAACAGGCGAACCGCCTCGCGTCCGTCCATATCGGGCAACGATACGTCGAAGACGACGAGGTCGTAGTGGTCGGACTTGGCGAGCTCCATGCCCTTCGACGCGGTGCCGATGGTCTGCACCTCGAACTCGTCATGGAGGATGAGCTGGTCCTTGAGGGTTTCGCGCAGCTCCTCATCATCGTCGACGATGAGGACACGTCGGGCAGTGCTCATATTCGTTTCTTGCTCCCGCTCGGATACTGCCGGAGAGGCTGCAAAGTCCCTTGGCCACGGCCAATGCCGGCTTTATCTGACGGAAGCGAATAGCACGCGCGCCGGGAACCTCCAATGAAGACCCAGGGTGGCTGGCCCCATCGGGCCCCTAAAATCGTCGTGAGAAGCCTATCGGCCGGGGCTACCCGCGGCGTGGTCAGCTACGGCAACCTGCGCTTTCCGTGCGCCCTGGGCCGGACGGGCCGCCGCGCCGGCAAGCGAGAGGGGGACGGCGCCACCCCAACCGGCGATTTCCCCCTGCGGTCAGCACACTATCGGCCGGATCGCTTGCGGCGCCCGCAGACGCGGCTGAACCTGACGCCACTGCGGCCGGACGACGGCTGGTGCGATACGGCCGAAGATCGCAACTACAACCGTCCCATCCGCCATCCCTATCCGGTGAGCGCCGAGGAGATGTGGCGGGCTGACGGGCTCTACGACCTCGTCGTCGTCATGGGCTACAACGACCGTCCGCGCGTGAAGGGCCGCGGCAGCGCCGTGTTCATGCACGTCGCGGGGCCGGGCATGCTGCCGACGGAAGGATGCGTGGCGCTCGCTCGCCCGCACCTTGAGCGCCTGCTGCAGGCGGTGAAGCGCAACGCCGTCGTGAGCGTGCGCCCTTAGCAGCGATCATCCAAAAAAAACGGCCCGAAATGCCGAAGCACCGGGCCGAGTTTAGAGCACGCCTAGGGGAAGGCGCACGCTCGGGAGAAGACGCAGGCCGCGAGCCGTAAGCTCGCGGCCTGCAGGAGCCTTACTGAACGGACTCGCCGTGCAGCGCGACGTCGAGGCCTTCGACCTCGGCGGCCTCGCTGACGCGAATGCCGATCGTGTATTTGAGAACGATCAGGATAACGAAGGTGGCGATAGCGGCCCAAGCGATCGTAGCGAGCACGCCGTACACCTGGATCGGCACCTGTGCGAAGTTGCCTTCGAGCAGGCCGGCCTTTCCGCCGTAGGCCTCGGCAGCGAATACGCCGGTGAGGATAGCACCGACGATGCCGCCGACGCCGTGGACACCGAACACGTCCAGGCTGTCGTCATAGCCCAGCATCTTCTTAAGACCGGTCGACGCGATGTAGCAGATCACGCCGGCGGCAAGGCCGATTACGAGAGCGCCCTTCGGATCGACGAAGCCGCAGGCCGGCGTGATGGCAACGAGGCCGGCAATCGCGCCCGATGCAAGACCGAGCAGCGTCGGCTTACCGTGCACCAGCCACTCGGAGAACATCCAGGCAAGCGCCGCCGCGGCGGTAGCCAGCTGCGTCGTCGTTAGCGCGACGCCAGCGCCAGTGCCGGCGCTCAGCGCCGAACCGACGTTGAAGCCGAACCAGCCGACCCACAGCAGGGAGGCGCCGATGAGCGTGTAGACCAGATTGTAGGGAGCCATGCTCTCGGTGCCGTAGCCGGTGCGACGTCCGAGGACGATGCAGGCCACGAGACCAGCGATGCCGGCGTTGATGTGAACGACAGTGCCGCCGGCGAAGTCGAGAACGCCGTCGGCAGATAGGAAGCCGCCGCCCCACACCCAGTGGCAGACCGGGATGTAAACCGCGAAGAGCCACAGGGCCATGAAGATCAGCAGCGCCGAGAACTTCATGCGGTCGACGATCGCGCCGATGATGAGTGCCGGAGTGATGGCCGCGAACGTCATCTGGAACACGGCGAAGACGAGCTCAGGGATCGTCCCCTGCAAGCTGGTCGGGGTGACACCAGCGAAGAGCGCCTTGCTCAGACCGCCAATGTACGGCTGGTAGTCACCGCCGTCGGTGAAGGCGAGCGAGTAGCCGGCAACGAACCAGAGGACCGACAGGAGGGCGAAGGTGGCGAATGTTGCGGTCATGACCGACAGCACGTTCTTCTTGCGCACCATGCCGCCATAGAAGAGCGCTAGGCCCGGAATCGTCATCATGATGACGAGAACGGTCGAAGTGAGCATCCACGCCGTGTCGCCCGAATTGAGAGTCGGCGCCGGAGCAGCGTCCTGGGCCCAACTCGGCAGCGTAGAACCGGCGTAGAGTGCAGCGGCCGTGAAGGCTGACGCTGCCAGTCTTTTTAGTCCGTTGAAGTTCATCTCAAACTCCCCTTCCCTTCCAAGTAGTACTTGGACCTCGCCCTTCCGGACCAAGCCCGCTTAAAGCGCGTTGTCGTCTGCTTCACCGGTGCGGATGCGAACGGTGTGTTCAATCGGAGACACGAAGATCTTGCCGTCGCCGATCTGGCCGGTCTTGGCGGCGCGCTGGATTGCCTCCAACGCCTTGTCGACCTGGGCCGACGGAACGACCACCTCCACCTTGATCTTGGGTAGAAAGCTCACGGCGTACTCGGCGCCGCGATAGATCTCGGTGTGTCCCTTCTGGCGTCCGTAGCCCTTTACTTCCGTGACCGTCATTCCCTGCAAGCCGATGTCGGTCAGCGCGGTGCGAACCTCCTCGAGCTTGAAGGGTTTGATGATTGCCGTGATCAACTTCATGCAGGTCCCTCTCCCCTGACGCGTCCGCCGCTGCGACGGCCGACATTTCGTCTTCGTTTTGGCTCCGGCACCGGTGGTCCGGGCACGATTGCCGTGTAAGACGGAGTCAAGACCCGTGCCAGTTTGGCGGTGCCTAGGCAACCACTTGGATTCGTTGGGGAAAGTCTGCCAACAATTCAGGCGCCCGCTTGGCGGACGCCCTATATCTGCCTACCTGGTAGGCATTTGTTGGCGAGTGCCTGTCAATTGGGCACGAATGCCGAGCGGCGCTGTCGCATCAGACCCTCTTGGACCACAGAGGCGATCAGCGTGCCCTCGCGCGTAAAGATGCTGCCGCGGCAAAAGCCCCGCGCGCCGTACGCATTGGGGCTGTCCTGCACATACAGTAGCCACTCATCGGCGCGGAATGGCCGGTGGTACCACAGTGCGTGATCGAGGCTGGCGAGTTGTACGTCCGCATCGAACAGCAGCTTGCCGTGAGCGATCAGCGCGGTATCGAGCAGCGTGAAGTCGGAGGCGTAGGCCAGCACCGCCTGGTGGATGGCCGGGTCGTCGGGAAGCTTGCCGTTGGCCCTGATCCAGATGTGCTGCAGGGGGGCTTTCTTGTCGCGGGTGAGGTAGCGCGACACGTCGACGACGCGCATGTCGATGGGCCGCTCGCGGCTCCAGTAGCTGCGCATCGACTGCGGCAGCGCGTCGATGAGCCCGGCGATGAGATCCTTGGGATTGGGAAGGTCCTCCGGCGGCGGAACCTGGGGCATTTCTGACTGATGGTCGAAGCCCGGCTCCGCCTTGTGAAACGAGCTGCTCATCGAGAAGATCGGGCGCCCGTGCTGGATCGCTTTCACGCGGCGCGTGGTGAAGCTGCCGCCGTCGCGGATGCGCTCGACGTCGTAGACGATGGGCCGGGAGGGATCGCCGGCGAGCAGGAAATAGCCGTGCAGCGAGTGCACGGACCGTTCCGGGTCGACGGTGCGGGCGGCGGCCATCAATGCCTGCCCCAGCACTTGCCCGCCGAACACCCGCTGCCAACCCTCATTGCCCCGCGCGCCAAGGAATAGGTTGTCCTCCAACCGCTCGAGGTCGAGCGTGGCCAGGAGCGCGTCGAGCGCGCTTTGCGGCGCAGGCTTGTCGTCTGGCATGAGGCCTCGCGGGTGGGAGGTGGCAGGTTGGACACGGGTAGCGTAGGTTAGCGCGCCGTAAGACGCTCTTCAGCAACGCAAATTAGCCCAGATCCCCTCACGAGAGATGATGCAAGAGGCCCCCCGCTATGATGTCGCAATCTCCGGCGCGAGCTTTGCCGGGCTGGCGCTGGCCTGCGCCCTGAGCGATGCGCTCGGCCCCGAGTTCAGAATCGCGGTCATTGATCGTGCCGCGCCGGCTTCAATGCCTGCTGATGCCCGCGCCTTCGCGCTGTCAGCGGCGTCGCGACACCTGCTGGAAGCGATCGGCGTCTGGCCAGCCGTCGCGACCGAGGCGCAACCTGTCGACGGCATCGACATCACGGACTCGAGCCTCGACGCCGGGGTGCGCCCGGTGCTCCTCAGCTATGACAACACCACCCCTGCCGGCGAGCCCGCCACGCACATCGTGCCGGTCGGGCCGCTCACTGAGGCGTTGCGGGCCAAGGCGAAGAGCCGCCCTTCGATCACCCTGCTGGCGTCCGCTGAAGCGACCGGCTTGGCCGCGGACGATACCGGCGCGCGCATTGCGCTCGCTGACGGGCGCACGATCACCAGTTCGCTGGTCGTCGCCGCCGACGGTCGCAAGTCGCCGCTGCGCGATGCCGCCGGCATCGAGGTAATCGGCTGGGCCTACACCCAGACGGGCATCGTCACAACCGTCCGGCACGAGCGTCCGCACGGCGCGCGCGCGGTGCAGCACTTCTTGCCGAACGGCCCGTTTGCCATCCTGCCGCTCACGGGCAATCGCGCCTGCATCACCTGGACGGAGGACGCAAGCGAGGCGAAAAGGATCATGGCGCTCGACGACGCCGGCTTTCTGGCGGAGATCGACAAGCGGTTCGGAGGTAAGCTCGGCTCTATCGCGCTCGACGGACCGCGGCAGTCGTGGCCGTTGCAATTGCACCTCGCCCGCCGCTACGTCGCGCCGCGTTTCGCGCTCGTCGGAGACGCGGCGCACGGCGTGCATCCGCTGGCGGGGCAGGGGCTCAATCTGGCGTTCCGCGACGTCGCCGCCCTAGTGGAGGTTGTCGCCGACGCGGTGCGCCTTGGGTTCGAGCCTGGAGATGCGCAGGCGCTCGCGCGCTACGAGCGCTGGCGGCGGTTCGACTCGGCCGTCTCCGCCGCAACATTCGACGGCATCAACCGCCTGTTTGCCGGCGATGCGCCGCTGTTGCGTTCGGTGCGCGAGGTGGGGCTCGGCGTCGTCCACCGCATTCCCGCATTGAAGCGCTTTTTCGTCAGCGAGGCAGCGGGCCTGACGGGCGAGGTCCCACGACTACTCAAGGGCGAGCCGGCCTAACCGGGCTCATCCTCGCCAGCGGCGCCGTCATTGTCGGCGTCATATACCGGCACCACCACGACGACACGCCCCGCCGGCACGTCGACGACCGGAACGAACGCGTCGGTGAACGGGATCAGCTCGGTCGCGCGCTGGCCCTCGAGCCGCACCTCCAGAAGATCTCCGGCGCCATAGTTCTGCACTGCCACGACCTGGCCGATGCGCTCGCCGGTCTCGTTGTCGGCCCGCAACCCGGCGAGATCCTCGTAGTAGAACTCGCCTTCCTGCGGCTCCGGCAGTTGTTCGCGTTGAGCGTACAGTGCCGTGCCGCGCAGCGCTTCCGCCCCGTTGCGGTCGGCGACGCCCGCGACACGCGCGATGACGCCGCCCTTCGGCGTGGTGCGCACCAGCTTTACTTCGAGCGTCCGGCCGTCCTCGGTGGCGAGCGGACCGTAGGCGGCGATGTCCTCGGCCGCGCCCGTGAAGCTGTCGATGACGACCTCTCCGCGGATGCCGTGCGCCGAGACAATGCGGCCAAGGAGTATGCGCCGAGGGTTTCCGCTCATCACCAGCCGTTGGTCACCAAGTCAGTTGGGCAGCGGCCCAAGATACCTGATCTGCACCCCGACCGGCGCGCCGGCAATCTGGATGAAGGCCGTCGTGTCGGTTGCCGATCCGGAAAAGGCGCCGGCGATGTCCAGCGTGGCGCCCGTTGCCCCGGCAGAATAGCCGGTGACGAGCACGCCGTCGGGCGGCACGTCGAGGCGCAGGCGCACCTTGTTGAGCTGGCGCGCCGCGTCGAACTCGTAGGTGCCGGTGAACACCGCGCCCAGCGGGTCGGAGCCCAGCACCTTGCCATCGCGCAGAACTGCGAGGCCGCTGCCGTCCGCCGGCTCGCCGTCGTGCGATGCCGCAAAGCGCAACCCATAGATACCGTTCTCGAGCATGCCGGTCCCCCCTCGGCGAGGCAGATGCCCCGCACGAGGAGAAATTTGACACGGCAGGATTGAACGCCGAGTTAGCGGCACGCGCGGATTGCAGCCTTACTCGGCGGTGGGCTCGGCGGCGGCGGCAGCGGCCGCCTCGGCAGCCTTCTTCGCCTTCTCGGCCTGCGCCGCCTCGCGCTCCAGGCGCTTCTTCTTCGGCTTCGACTTCTCGGGGTTGTTCGAGGCCGTGCGCTTCAACAGGCCGGCGGCGTCGAGCAGGCGGGCGACGCGGTCCGTCGGCTGGGCGCCGACCGAGAGCCAGTACTTGCAGCGCTCGAGCTCGAGCTTCACGCGCGTCTCGTCGTCCTTCTTGAGCATCGGGTTGAAGGTGCCGATCTGCTCGATGTAGCGGCCGTCGCGGGGCGAGGCCGTGTTGGCGACGACGACGTAGTAGTAGGGGCGCTTCTTGGCGCCACCGCGCGACAGGCGGATCTTCACGGACATTGCTTCATTCCTTCAGTCGGTTGTTGTCGAGAGTCACTTCTTCTTTCCCGGCAAGCCGGGGAATTTTGGGAGGCCGGCGCCGCCTAGGCCAGGGAGGCCACCGCCGAGCCCGGGAAGCCTCGGCAGCACGCCTCCGAGGCCGGGCATGCCTTTACCGGGCGGCCCCTTCGGCAGCGCGTCCTTCAAATCTTGCGGGAGTTGCTCGAGCGCTTTCGGATCGAGCTTGGCGAGTTCGTCTTGCATAGCTGCCATCTCGGCTTCGCTGGGCGCGGCGCCGCGAGCAGTACCACCGACGAGGCGGTTGAGCATGCCCTTGTTGCGGCCGAGGCTCTTCATCATGTCCGCCATCTGGCGGTGCATTTTGACGAGCTTGTTGACGTCCTCGACCTTGGTGCCGGAGCCCGCCGCGATGCGCCGCTTGCGGCGCGCGTCGAGCACCTTCGGGTTGCGGCGCTCGTGCGGCGTCATCGAGGTGATGATCGCGTGCTGACGCTTCAAAATGCCGTCGTCGAGATTGGCGTCAGCGATCTGCGACTTGATCTTGCCCATGCCGGGCATCATGCCGAGCACGCCCGACATGCCGCCGATGCGCTGCATTTGCTTGAGCTGCTCGGCCATGTCGTCGAGATCGAAGATGCCCTTCTTCATCTTCTCGGCGATTTTCGTCGCCTTCTCGGCGTCGATAGTCTGCGCCGCCTTCTCGACGAGAGTGACGACGTCGCCCATGCCGAGAATGCGCGAGGCGACGCGGGCTGGATGGAAGTCCTCGAGCGCGTCCCACTTCTCGCCGACGCCGAGCAGCTTGATGGGCTTGCCGGTGACAGCGCGCATGGAGAGAGCGGCGCCGCCGCGCGCATCGCCGTCGGCGCGCGTCAGCACGATACCGGTGATGCCGATGCGCTCGTCAAACGATTTGGCGACGTTGACCGCGTCCTGGCCGGTCAAGCTGTCGGCGACCAGCAGCGTCTCGTGCGGGTGGGCGATGTCGCGCACCTCGACGGATTCGCGCATCAGCTCTTCGTCGATATGGATGCGGCCGGCGGTGTCGAGCAGCACCACGTCGTAGCCACCGAGCCTGGCGGCATCGACGGCACGCTTGGCGATCTGCTGCGGTGTCTGCCCGGCGACGATGGGAAGGGTGTCGACACTCGTCTGCTCGCCGAGGACGCGGAGCTGCTCCTGTGCCGCCGGACGGCGTACGTCGAGCGACGCCATCAGGACTTTCTTCTTGTCGCGGTCGGTGAGCCGCTTGGCGATCTTTGCCGTGGTCGTCGTCTTACCGGAGCCCTGCAGGCCGACCATCATGATGGCAACCGGCGGGGTGGCGTGCAGGTCGATCGCTGACCCTTCCGAGCCGAGCATGGCGACAAGCTCGTCGTTGACGATCTTGATGACCATCTGGCCGGGCGTGATCGAGCGCAGCACTTCCTGCCCGATCGCCTTGGCCTTCACCTTGTCGACGAAGTCGCGCACGACATCGAGCGCCACGTCGGCCTCGAGCAGCGCGCGGCGCACTTCGCGCATCGCCTCGCCGACATCGCTCTCGGTGAGCGCGCCGCGACGCGTCAGCTTGTCGAGAATGCCGGACAGGCGATCTGACAGCGATTGGAACATGCTCTTCCTTCACCGGCGCTGCGGGAGATCCACATGCGCAAACGAAAATCGCACCCGCGGGCGCAACGCGCTGGCGGGTGTTGACCTCCCGGCCTCGCTCACATGGCGAACGGGCAGGGCGGCGGCTCTGGGATCAGGGCCGTCGTGATTGGGCGGATATGCGCCTAGGGGCGCTTGTCTGTCAACGGGGCCCGAGATTGCGGGCCTCGGCGCGCGCCTGGGCGACGATCCGCGCCCGCCGCCGCACCTGGCGGCGCCATTGCCGGGCGATCCGGGTTACCCGCCGCATCGCCTGCCGTTCCGGCAGCGTGAGGCAGATGCAGCCGCCGACGGGACACGGCCGCGGCGTCACCAGCGATAGCTGCAGGAGCCGCCGGCTGGCCCGGGAAATAGGTCGTTGGCTCGCGAGGTCGGTCATGGGACGCTCTTTTACACCCACGTGGAGGGATGGTCTTGATTATCCTCAAGTCGCATCATTCCGCTAGGGTTCCGAAGAAATCGGCAACCCCTTTCGTCACAGACCGCTTACCGGTGCAGTGCCGGCGACATTGTCAAAGGGTCGAGCGCGGGCGATGGTCGGCATTTGATGGAGGCTAGGCAATGCGTAGAGGCGCGGACCGAGCAATCGACAGACATGTCAGGCTCACGTTGCGTGCAGTTCTAGTCGCGCTGCCGCTGCTCGCCGCCGGCTCTCACGGATGGGCAGCTAATCTGACGACGCGCGACGTGGTAAGCGCGCTGTTCAAGGCCGCGCCCGGGTCCCAGCCGGACCTATCGGGCAAGGATTTGCGCCGGCTCGACCTCGCGGGCGTCGATTTCAAGGGTGCCAATCTCGCGCGGGCAATCCTGTTCGGCTCCGATCTCGCCAGCGCCAATCTAGCTAACGCCAACCTGGCCGGCGCCGTGCTTGACCGGGTGACCATCACGAAGACCAACTTCGCCGATGCCAACCTGACTCAGGTGACGATCCTGCGGCCAAACATCTTTCGGTCGCTCCAGGCCGTGAGCAGCGAGGTGCCGACGTTCGCGGGTGCACGTCTTGCGGGTTCGCACCTGAGCGGACGGTTCGACCTCGTGAACTTCCGCGGCGCCGATCTGACCGGAGTGCGTTTCGGGCCAAAGGACCCGCGCAGTGAAGAACTGATCACCGGGCGCATGGAGCTTACCGGCTGCGACTTTTCCGGAGCGATCCTGCGCGATGCGAACCTGAGCCGCAGCGTCTCCAAGTACGCCAAGTTCACGCACGCCGATATGCGGGGAGCAAATCTCGCCAACGCCAACTTCAAGGGCGCGGACTTCACCGGCGCCGAGTTGGCCGGCGCCGACTTCACCGGCGCCGTTCTCGAGGGTGCCACTTTCACGGACGCTCGTGGACTCGACCGCGCACGCGGTCTGCAGCAGGGCTTCAGCGACGACGACTCGGCTACACCGTCGAATAACTGACGCGCCGACCCAGTTTACTGACCTGGCGTGACCCGCAGCACCTCGCCCGAGTCGTCAGTTAGCAGCCATAACGCGCCATCAGGGCCCTGGCGGACATCGCGGATGCGCTTCCCTTGATCCTCAAGCAGCGTCTCGGCAGCGACGACCTCGCTACCTTCGAGAACGAGGCGCTGCACCTGCGTGCCGGCGAGCCCGCCTACGAAGGCGTTGCCCTTCCAATCAGGAAACAGATTGCCGGTGTAGAAAGCCAGCCCCGAAGTCGCGATCGACGGCACCCAATAATAGACGGCCGGCTCCATACCAGCCTTCTTGCTGCCCTCGCCGATCTTCGCACCCGAATAGTCGATGCCATAGGTGATGACCGGCCAGCCGTAGTTCTTGCCAGCCTCCGGATGGTTCAGCTCGTCGCCGCCCTGCGCGCCGTGTTCCACGACGTAGAGGGTTCCGGTGTCCGGCCGTAGCGCCGCGCCCTGCATATTGCGGTGACCGATCGACCAAACCTCGGGCGCCCAGCCTTCGAGTTTCGGATTGTCCGCCGGGATCGTCCCATCGGCGTTGATGCGGATAACCTTGCCGATGTCGTTGGCAGGATTCTGCGATTGGTCGCGCAAGCTGTTGCGCTCGCCCGTCGTCACGAACAGCGTGCCATCCTTCGCCCAGACTAACCGCGAGCCGAAGTGATGCGCGCTCTTCGCAGCGGGCTCCTGCCGGAAAATCACCTCTACGTCCTCGAGCTTACCGCCGTCACCGTCGAACACGAGTCTTGCACGCGCCACGCTCGTGCCGTTCTTGCCCGCGTCGCGCGGCTCGGCATATGAAAAATAGATGATGTGGCTCTTTTCGAAGTCGGGTGCCAACAAAACGTCGAGCAGGCCGCCCTGGCCTTCCGCCGCGACCTCCGGAACACCCGCCAGCGGCGGGGACAGCCTGCCGTCCTTGGTGACGAGGCGCATGCGGCCGGGCCGCTCGGTTACGAGCAGCCGGCCGTCGGGGAGAAACTGGATGCCCCAGGGGTGCTCGAGCCCGGAAGCGAAGGTCTCGACCTTGATTTTGCTGGGCTTCGCTGTAGGCGGCGCGTCCGTGATGGCTGCCAATACAGGTTGTGCCACGGCACCGATGCCCACGATGGTCGAAAACACGAAGCGTCGTAAGCCGTAGCTCGTCATCCGGTGGTTCTCCGCTCGATTGTCTTTTTGAGCCCTCGGGCCATATATGGTCGCATGACGGACGCCGCCAGCATCCCCTTCCGAAAAATGAACGGCCTCGGCAACGATTTCGTGGTTCTCGACGCGCGCACGCGGCCGCTGTTGATAGCGCCAGACGACGCGCAACGCCTCGGCGATCGCAATCGCGGGATCGGCTGCGATCAAGTCATTGTCATGGAGCCGTCACAGAAGGCCGACGTGTTCATGCGCATATTCAATGCGGATGGCTCGGAGGTGAGCGCCTGCGGCAACGCCACGCGCTGTGTCGCGCTCCTCGCCGCGGAAGAGACCGGGCGTTCGGAAGTCAGCGTCGAAACGAACGCCGGGCTGCTGAAGGCCAAGGTCGACGGCGCCGACCGCATCACCATCGACATGGGCAGGCCACGCTTCAACTGGGAAGCGATCCCGCTCGCCGAGCCGTTCGAGGACACGACCGGCATCGAGCTGCAGATCGGCCCCATCGACGCGCCTGTCCTGCATACCCCATCGGCGGTCAACGTCGGCAATCCGCACGCCATCTTCTGGGTCGACGACGTTAACGCACATGACCTCGGACGCTTCGGCCCCCTGCTGGAGAACCACCCGATTTTTCCCGAACGGGCAAATATCTCGCTCGCCCAAGTCACATCGCGCAACAGCCTGAAACTGCGCACGTGGGAGAGGGGTGCGGGCCTCACCAAGGCCTGCGGCACGGCCGCATGCGCGGCCGCCGTGGCTGCTGCGCGCAAGGGCCTGGCCGACCGGAAAGTAACGGTGGAGCTCCCCGGCGGGCCGCTATTCATCGAATGGGCCGATAATGATCACATCCTGATGTCCGGCCCGGCCGAGCTCGAGTTTGAAGGCATGCTGGCGCCGGATACTCTGTCGCGCGCCCCCGTCTAGCGAACGACAAAGTTGTCCTTTATGACCGCACGAGAATTAACCGGCCGGACAGCCAGTTGGCACCACGCTCTCCTCGCGCGGATCGGCTCTTCGTTGTCGCGCGTATCCGAGGCTCCCGAGGCTTGCCGAGCGAGAATGGTCGACCCCATCATCATAACGCTCGGCTGCCGGCTCAACGGCTATGAGTCCGACGTCATTCGCCGGAACGCGATCGAGGCCGGGCTCGATGACACCGTCATCGTCAATACGTGCGCCGTGACCGGCGAGGCCGTGCGGCAGGCGACGCAGACGATCCGCAAGCTCCGCCGTGCGCATCCCTCTTCGCGCATCATCGTCACCGGATGCGCCGCACAGATCGAGCCTGAGCGCTTCGCGGCGATGCACGAGGTCGACTACGTCGTCGGCAATGCGGAGAAGCTGAAGCCCGAAACTTTGGCCGGACTTTCGACCGCCCGCTCGGAGCGCGTGCAGGTCGACGACATCGCGAGCGTGCGCGAAACGGCCGGGCATCTGATCGACGGCTATGGGACGCGGACGCGCGCCTACGTGCAGATTCAAAACGGTTGCGATCACCGCTGCACCTTCTGCATCATCCCCTATGGCCGCGGACCTTCGCGCTCCGTGCCAGCCGGCGAAGTCGTGGCGCACATCCGCCGCCTCGTCGAGCGCGGTTGCCGCGAGGTGGTGCTGACTGGTGTCGACGTCACCTCGTACGGCGGCGACCTGCCGGGTGATGCCTCGCTCGGATATCTCGTGCGCCAGATCCTCAAGCTGGTGCCGGAGCTCGAGCGCCTGCGCCTTTCTTTCCAGCACAGTGGGATCCGAAGCTTGGAATTCACGTGACTTGAAGTCGCGGC